>Ga0302347_1001671_pt1 | contig 25709 bp, 19 predicted proteins | sample PhyWR1_FD_202178 | JGI IMG/M metagenome (GOLD analysis project Ga0302347, IMG submission 202178) | Leaf surface microbial communities from wheat plants in UC Gill Tract Community Farm, Albany, California, United States - DLSL W.R1 (v2)... | ecosystem: Host-associated > Plants > Phyllosphere >...
TACCAATGTATATTAGTAGTAGCGTCAATTTCCACTATCCGATCTGGAGTTAAAATGTCCTCTCGTAAAGAGCTTGCAAACGCAATTCGTGCGCTCAGCATGGACGCAGTACAAAAAGCGAAATCCGGGCACCCTGGTGCACCTATGGGTATGGCCGACATCGCTGAAGTTCTGTGGCGTGATTTTCTGAATCATAACCCGCAAAACCCATCATGGGCTGATCGCGACCGTTTTATTCTGTCTAACGGCCATGGTTCAATGCTGATTTATAGCCTGTTGCACCTCACGGGTTATGATTTGCCAATTAAAGAACTGGAAAATTTCCGTCAACTGCACTCTAAAACACCAGGTCACCCGGAAGTGGGTTACACCGCCGGTGTTGAAACGACCACTGGTCCACTGGGTCAGGGCGTTGCCAATGCTGTAGGTATGGCAATTGCTGAACGTACCCTCGCGGCACAATTCAACCGTCCTGGCCATGATATTGTCGACCACTTCACCTACACCTTTATGGGTGATGGTTGCATGATGGAAGGCATTTCCCATGAAGTGTGCTCCCTGGCGGGTACCTTGAAACTGGGTAAACTGGTTGCTTTCTATGACGACAACGGCATCTCTATTGATGGCCATGTTGAAGGCTGGTTTACTGACGATACCGCGAAGCGTTTTGAAGCCTATGGCTGGCACGTTGTTAGCGGTATTGATGGTCATGATGCTGACTCAATTAAACGCGCAGTTGAAGAAGCGCGTGCGGTCACTGATAAACCATCATTGCTGATGTGCAAGACCATCATTGGTTTTGGTTCTCCGAATAAGCAAGGTACCCATGATTCTCATGGTGCTCCACTGGGTGATGCTGAAATTGCACTGACCCGTAAAGCACTGGGCTGGGAATACGAGCCATTTGTTATTCCACAAGAGATTTATGCCGAGTGGGATGCCAAAGCTGCAGGTGAGAAGAAAGAAGCTGCTTGGAACGAAAAGTTTGCGGCTTATGCGAAAGCCTTCCCTCAGGAAGCCGCAGAGTTTACGCGTCGCGTGAACGGTGATTTACCTGCTGATTTCGATGCCAAAGCGAGCGAGTTCATTGCGAACCTGCAAGCTAATCCGGCAAAAATTGCTAGCCGTAAAGCGTCTCAGAACTCTATCGAAGCCTTTGGCCCGTGGTTGCCTGAGTTCCTCGGTGGCTCTGCTGACCTTGCGCCTTCTAACCTGACGCTGTGGTCTGGTTCTAAAGCGCTTAACGAAGACCAAGCCGGTAACTACATCCATTACGGTGTACGTGAATTCGGTATGACCGCTATCGCTAACGGTATTGGCCTGCATGGTGGTTTCCTGCCATACACTTCAACCTTCCTGATGTTCGTTGAATATGCACGTAATGCGGTGCGTATGGCTGCGCTGATGAAACAGCGTCAGGTTCTGGTTTATACCCATGACTCTATCGGTCTGGGTGAAGATGGCCCGACTCACCAGCCGGTAGAACAGCTTGCTGCTCTGCGCGTAACCCCAAATATGAGCACATGGCGTCCATGTGACCAGGTTGAGTCTGCGGTTGCCTGGAAATACGCAGTAGAGCGTAAAGACGGCCCAACGGCACTGATCCTGTCTCGTCAGAACCTGGCACAGCAAGAGCGTAGTGCTCAGCAACTGGCTGATATCGCCCGTGGTGCTTATGTTCTGAAAGACAGCGAAGGCCAGCCTGAGCTGATTTTCATCGCTACCGGTTCTGAAGTTGAACTGGCTGTAGCTGCGTGGGAAAAACTGACAGCTGAAGGCGTTAAAGCGCGCGTCGTTTCTATGCCGTCGACCGATGCCTTTGACAAGCAGGATGCCGCTTATCGTGAAGCAGTACTGCCAAAAGCTGTTGCTGCCCGCGTTGCTATCGAAGCCAGCATTGCTGACTACTGGTTCAAGTACGTTGGTCTGAACGGCGCTATCGTGGGTATGACTACCTTTGGTGAGTCTGCACCCGCTGAGTTGCTGTTCGAAGAGTTCGGTTTCACGGTTGAAAACGTAGTTGCACAGGCTAAAGCGATTCTGTAATCGTTTTGGTTAGTGTGTGCTACGAGAGGGCCGCCAAGGCGGCCCTTTTTTCTGTTCTGCATGACCGGTACACCGTAGTATCTTGTTTTTCATGGCATATGGAATCGTAGAAGCCATTTTTATGCCATCAGCGGCGTTCCTACCAGTATTTTATCTTTCACTATCCCTGCAATTTCTCGCCGATAATGAAAACTATCCAAAGCACTTGGGTAGATAATCTTATCAAGCAAGTCATGGGCCAGGCTGCCATGAATGATAAAACTTTGGCCTCCACACTGAGTAAAGACGAATGACTCGGCCTTACCGGAGAGCTCCATCCAACTGCGGGGCAAATCTGCTTTTATCAGGCGACATAATGCATAGCGAGCCCGGGAACCGCTTTGAAAACATCGAGCCATCGCGACCAGCTTCCATCCCTTTTTTGCTCTAAAGATGGTTACTGCTATCACTTTCCCATAATGCACGACCACTCTCCAGCGGCAGGTTTCGTTCAATAGATGAGCCGGAGAAGCATAGTGCAGACCACCTTCGACTTTAGAGTAGGCCTCTGCCAATAATAACCACACGTCTTTTATATGACGTAACATGGTTTCCTTTGTTGTCAGGGTCATGGTTTTCATAAGGTCTCTACTCTGTATTTATCCGGAAACAGATAATAACGGTAGAAAATCCTTAATTTATTGCCACCAATTGGTCAGACAGGGTGTGGAGGGATGAACTGTGTCATTGGATAGGTGTCCCTTCAGTCAGGGCGTTGTCCAATAGGACCTACCCTTCCAACCGTAAGAACGTTCGCTTGAAGTCTTAATCCCTTCAGTCAGGGCGTTGTCCAACAGGACATAAATACGACCGCGTTACCCAAGCTACCTTAGAGTCTTAATCCCTTCAGTCAGGGCGTTGTCCAACAGGACAACACATGTCGAAGCATTACATCACTCGTATGAAGTCTTAATCCCTTCAGTCAGGGCGTTGTCCAACAGGACTTCAACATACCACCGCAGTAAACGACGCAGCCACGTCTTAATCCCTTCAGTCAGGGCGTTGTCCAACAGGACCTGAAGAAGGTCGTCGCAGACGTGGTCGCGAAGGTCTTAATCCCTTCAGTCAGGGCGTTGTCCAACAGGACAAACAGCACTTACAGGGCTATCCACAACGGTAGCGTCTTAATCCCTTCAGTCAGGGCGTTGTCCAACAGGACACAACATTTGGCTCGTCACCAAAGTGTATTCGAGTCTTAATCCCTTCAGTCAGGGCGTTGTCCAACAGGACCTGGCCTATGGTTTATCTGTCCGATTTCTACGAGGTCTTAATCCCTTCAGTCAGGGCGTTGTCCAACAGGACAGGCAATCTTATAACCTATTGTTTTTACTAAGGCAAAAAATATCGTTTTTCTCTTTTTATCATGTTGCCATATTCTTAATTTATGCATTTTCCGTGCCATTGAAAATGAATTAAACTGTAATTAATTGTTTTATAGATGATTAAATATTATAACATGGTCGTTATCTGTGATGTAATAAAAAAGATCGTTTTTTATACATATTCCAGTATATGCTGACCGATTAGCGTATATATCCCTCCAAACGGGGGTCATCATGAATGATTAATAGATCACTCTCTGGCATGATATGAAAACTTCCTGATGGTGTGCTGAAAGGTAAACACAGAAGCCGATCTTCTTTCTTATCTAGCATACCTATAAGCTTGGCGCAAAATGCTTCACGCTCAGAGCGGTTAAATGCAAAAAGATAGAACGATTTTTGTAGCGCCCAGCCATGGCTCGCACAGTGCTTTTGTATGCGTTGAAGACGGCGAGGACAACAAATATCGTAGGTGATAATCCATAAGGGTTTCGGCATAATATACCCGCCATATTTCAAGTTACAGATGCGTTAGCTGCGTTTGCTCATCCGAATCACTTATTTGAGTAAGCTCATCGGGATTCACTCTCTTGCCTCTTGGGTGTAACCCTCTGAGTTCAGTGTTCTTTGAAGAAGATGTCTGCTGAGTTTAACCATGCGACGTAGACTCACTTTTCTACGCTTTTGCCAGCGATGCCATGCAGTGTAAAAATGTTGTTGTCCCTCTTTGGTTAATCGGCATCCTGAATCATTTTGGGAGAAATGTTCAGGTAATAGTATTTTTCTTTTCCAGAGAGTTAAAACCCACCATTCAACATCAGCCCGCGTCAATTCTTTAATATCTAAAACTAAACTCGGCCTTTGATACCCTGTGACATGGTGTAAGCCTAATGTTACGTCAAACCCTTCAGCTAATAGTGGTGCCATTAATACTTGGTCTTCCAGCGTTGAACTGAGGGAAAGCAGCGCATTGATAGGGTCAGTAGGGGGACGGCGCATACGGCCAGTAAAACCAGAAGAATGAAAACAGCGAGCCCAAGCCTGCCAGTAATAATGACTCATAACAGCTTCAGCTTGCATAAAATTTATCGGAATATCGGGAAAGGGCGGCAATGATGTTTGTTCAAGGCGATGTAATACGCGATTCTGACCACGACGACGAGCCTGTAGTAACAGCATTGTCAGAGTAGATTTGATCGCAGTATCTTGAATAGCTTGATATTGTTGTAACCGTAATCCATTTGGTGTAGAGCAGGGATTAAATAAAGTAGTACAACTTTTATGGCCAAGGAATACAACATTCTTCCCTGATTCTGACAGTTTTATTTGTAAATCAGTCGTAAGAGTAATGCCTTTTCCCAGAATAATGCGATCTACTGCTGTCAATGGATAGAGACGAGGCTTTTGCTCAGGATGGGCAATATGCAGTAAATCTTGTTGTAGTGATAACTGGTAGTCCGGTGTATCCAATATTAGGGTGCTCATGCAGATATTCTCTCAAAAATGTTTATCCATCATGACGCTTTAATGAGTAGAAAACATATATCACCAATTGGTGATATCCCGGAATACATGTTCTCTGCTTTAACCTTCGTTATCCCTTAATAAAACAGCAATAAGTACTGCTGACCAGTTCGTCAAAAATAGTACTTCAGTTTTATCCTATACAATGGCACTTATCACAACCGAGAAGGTAGTGATGATGTATTTCTGTTTGAACCTGCCATTATTATGCATGACATTTTTGGAGTGAATATTATAAAAAAAACCGGAATAAATGATAAAATCAACGATAATTTTATTAAATACGCTGATTATTTCTCATAAATACTTCCTTTATTATTGAATACATGACCAAGGGACGGCATATGTTTGTTTATCTCTTTGAAGCGAAATCAATTCAGTCTTACCTCTTTCAGTCCGGAAAACTGAAAGATGTTATCTCAGCCAGTGAACGGCTTGATCGTCTTATTGATAATCACCCTGATTCAGTATTGGCTAAAGTTATTCAAGAAAGTGGTTTATATACTGACCTCCTGGAAACGAATGAGACACCCGGCGAGGATGCTATCTTCTTTATTCGCTGTAAGGGCGGGGCATTTTATGCATGGTCTTATCAGCAGGCCCCCCTGTTACAGTTGCGTAGTCTCTGGAGTTTGGCCGTACAGCAACTTTTTCCTGGTCTTAGGTTCTGTGATGCTCTGTGTAGTGATGACACGCTCGCTTCTGCTTTGCAGAAGGGGCACCAGGCTCTTGCCTCTGCCAGAAACTTGCCAGTACTTCCCTTTCCCGTCAGTTCCGCACCTTGTGTCGCCTCTGCCAGAACCGGATTTGCAGCTATTCCTCTCTCTTCTGCCGCAGCAAAAGAGATCCATTATGACGACGATCCGCGAATTGATATTGATACCGAGTTGCATCGTCAGTGTTACCGTTTTCTGAGCCTTCGCCATACGCCATTATTGAATAAGTTCAGTGGCCGTGGTCGAGGATCTCTGCAGGATAGTGGCTTACCTGATAATTTGAAGTTCCCGCTGGATAGTCATGACTTTTATTGTACCGGCGAAGGAGGTGATGCAGATAGCCGGGATCTCGCGTTGATCCATATTGACGGTAATGGACTGGGGAAGCAGTTGAGAGCGCTACGTCAAGCTTTAGAAAACCAGTCTGAATCTGATTTTTCCCGGGCATTTCGTCAGTTTTCTGATGCGCTGGCAACAGCAACGGAACTGGCTGCCGCTGAAGCCACGCTGACTCTCTATCAGAAACAGTGTCAGTTGGATCAAACCGATAGTCCTGAATATATTGCGATGCGCCCTTTGGTGCTGGGGGGAGATGATATCACGCTGTTATGCAGGGCTGAGCTCGCTCTTCAGTATGCAGAAACATTTTGCCGTGCTTTTCAGAAACATTCCGGGAGGCAACTTCAGTCACTGCATAAGAAATATCTGCCAGCAGAGAAAAATTTGCTGCCTTATCTGACGGCAAGCGGTGGCGTGTTGTACCACAAAATGAACCATCCCTTTATGCTGTGTCATCATCTCGTTGAGGGGTTATGTGTAGAGGCAAAACAACTTACTAAATCAATGCCTTCAGCCCTACCTGCTGCCCTGAGTTTTTATCGTATCAGCAAAGCATTGGCGGATGACATTACGGCATTACGTTCTCAGTCACAGCAGTGGTACTGGAAAGAAAAACCACTTCGTAGCTCGCTGCTTGGGTATTTAGTGCCAGAGCAAGCTTCAGCCAGTAATAGTGGGTTATCAGGCATCAGTCTCACCGTTCTTCAAAAGGTCACTCAGTTCCTGCGCCAGACCGATAAATATGGTCGGCCGCTACCATTATCTATCAATAAATTCAGACAAATGGCTACCGAGTTAGGGCGGGGCGATGACACTGAAGCCTGCCATATCTATACCCGAGCCATTGGGCAATTAACCGATAGTCAGCGTCAAGAATGGATGACATTACTCTACTCGATGATGCCAGCGAATAATAAAGACGCGATGCCCGACTGGCTATGGGTCGAATCTGATGAACAACATCAGACGGTCTATCGGACATGGATCTCTGATTTGCTGATTTATAACCATTTTCTTATAAGCGATCGGGAGTTCAGTGTATGACGGTCTCCTCTATTTTTCTCCGGTTTGATATTCGGAGTGAATGGCATCTGGGTTCTGGCCGGGACGGTGGAGCCTATGCCGATAGCCTGGTGCTAAAAACACATAACCAGCTGCCATTTCTCAGTGGAAAGAGTATTAAAGGTTTACTCCGACAAGCATTTTTTGATGCTCTGTTTTATGGCTGGCTTAAAGACGCGGATGAACAATCGGTGCTTATGCTCTTTGGGCAAGAAGGTCGCGATGAGCAGTCTCAGGGACAGCTGCGGATCGGTAGTGCGACATTATCTGATACAGAGATAGCCTACTTTAGTCAGTATCCGAAAGCGAAAAAACAGCTCTATAACGTTCGCTATTTTACTGCGATTGATGCCGAGACGGGTGTGGCAAAAGCACATTCACTGCGGGCGATGGAAACCGTTATTCCTCTGATACTGGAGGCCCGAATTGATATGACAAATCTTTCTGTTGAGGCCCGGAGCTTATTTATTCGTTGGTTATCGACCGCTCTGCCGCTGATTGAGGCTGTTGGTGGTAAACGCCGGCGGGGGATGGGCGATGTCATTGTGACGGTTAAGGAAGCTTACTGATGTTTATTCATTATACATTACGGACCGTTGAACCGGTGATTATCAGTCACAGTACGGCAACGACCCAGCACCAGACACTGGATCATATTCCGGGTAGCGCATTGTTGGGAGCCATGGCAGCAAAACACTATACAGAGTTCAGTGATGAACAGGCTTTTACCCTTTTTCACTCTGGGGTCTGCCGTTTTTCACCCGCTTATCCGGTGATTGCTTCTCCTTCTGACCCACAAAAAGGGGAGATAGGATTGCCTACCCCGGCGAGCTGGCATCTTCCTAAAGGTGGAGAACGTACGCTAACCAACCATGCGGCACATCAGTTTGTTCGCGAAGAGCTGACTCAATATCAGCAACTAAGAAATGGCTTTATTTCTTCTACTCTACATTCTGCCGCTGTCAGAACGGGTCTGGCGGCACGTACTGCGTTAGACAGCCAAACTGGGCGAGCAAAAGAGGGGCAGTTATACCAGTATGCGTTTATCGAGCCAGGACAAACCTTTGCCGGATGGATCTACTGTCCAGAGCCTGCGCTATATAAGTGTCTGCTTAATCTCCTGCAGGGGGAATTGATTATTGGCAGAGCCAGAAGCAGTGAGTTTGGCCGGGTATTTTTGCATCAGTATCGCCCTTCAGAAAATATGCCTACCGCCAATGTTAAAGGCAAAGAGCTGGTTGTGTGGTGCCTGAGTGATATGGCTTGCCTTAATACTCAGGGCCAGTCGACTTTGACACCTGATGCAGGGGATTTGCATCCTGAATGGAAAGGGACTCTTGATCCTTCCCGAACCTTTATCCGCACCCGACGGGTACGTCGATTTAATCGGGCGCGTGGTGGGCTGAATAGTGAACAATTACTCATCGCGGCAGGTAGTGTTCTGACCTATCATCTTGACTCACCTCCGTCCTCTGCCTCTTTGCAGGATATTACGCTGCAAGGATGCGGTATCAGTAGAGAACAAGGGCTGGGATGGGTTGCTGTCAATCCTGCATGGGCAGATATGCCGGAGCCAAATAATACACAACTCTTCCAGCCCATCAGTGTGACGCTTGCTGACGTGACTTCATCACAGCCCAGCGAGGCTGAACAGAACAGCCCGCTGCTGAACTGGATTAAGAGTCACGAACATATTCGAAAACAAGAGCAGCATCGCAAGAGTAAATGCCAGAATATGCACCGCTTAGTCGCTGATGCTTATAAAACACTGCGCCAGTATCACCGTCTACCGGCATCCTATCAGTGTGGCCCCGGAAACAGTCAGTGGCGTCGCCTGGCAGAATTGGTTCGTAATCCGAATAATTCTGACTGGAAACAGCAGGCCTTTTGCGGTGACTCGGCTATCTGTAAAGCCAGTAATGATAAATTAGGCTGGGGTATGGAATGGCAGGAATTCGGGAAGGTAGTCAATCTGGCTACAAAACTTAATCAATGGATAAATGAGCTCAATATGGATATTGATGATATGCGCTTATTTCTGGAAGCACTCTGCCGATACGATATTTCAACAGATAAGGGGCTATCTGATTACCGTGAACACTGTGTACTTGCTTACCAGGAGAATAAATAATGACTCGACTCTGGTTAGCCAGGCTGCTTTTTGAAACTCGTGCTCCTCTCGCGATTCACTCAGGTAACAGGGATACAGGGTTCGATAATCAATTAATAAGGGATGCTAATGGTTTGCCTTATATCCCTGCCAGCAGTTTTACCGGAGTCTGGCGAAATAAGGCGATGGATTTTCTTGGCCGCGATCGTAGTGAAGGAAAGTATCTCACAGAATACTGGTTCGGAAATACACAACAGGATAATGCGTCGGCTCGGATGTCGGTACATCACGGTTTATTAGTTGATAGCCAAAGTAAACCTGTACAGGGGCTATTAACGGAACAACAGATCCTTCAGGACCCGTTGCTGAGTCGCCTTTACCAGGCTAATCCTCTGCACCGTGAACGTGTGCGCCTTGACGATCGTGGATGTGCGGCCGATAAAGGCAAATTTGATACGGTACTGCTGCCGCGAGGAGTCCGTTTTGTCACGGATATTCGCTGGCTGCAACAGGAGGGGGACCCGGAGCAGGAAGCACAGTGGCATGAGCTACTCTCTTTACTGGCTGATCCTGCTTTCGCTTTGGGGGCCTCAGTACGTAATGGTCTTGGAAAAATGGCACTGATTGCCAGTGATATCACACCACTGACATTATCAGGGCAACCGCAGGCAGGAGAAAAGATACGGCGTTTTTCACAAAGGGATTCTCTGCCGCAAGGGGCAGTTATCCAGGCTCCGGCAGCAGAACCTTTTGCCCGGCTTGGTTTATCTGCGCTAGGCGGATGGCGCGCAGGATCGGGGGATCGACCCATCGGGAAGGACACGACCGAACATACTGATATTTTTACCTTCTCTGAGCAGGCGGTAGTCTGGAATAAGCAACAGGCAATATGGTCGGAAAAACCAGACGTCATCTTATGCGGCAGTACTATCAAAGGCATACTTGCTCACCGCATGGCATACCACTATCGCCGACTCAGCGGTGATTTTTCCGAACTACATGCTGATGACAAACACTCTGAATGGTTACAACGGCCTGCTGAATTAGCGGCATTATTCGGTAGTGACGACAGTGACAATCCTTTGGCCGGGCGTCTGATAGTCGATGACTGCCTGATTCAAGATCCGCGTCCGCTCCACCGTACTCATACCAGTATTGATCGTTTTACTGGTGGGGTTCGTCATGGTCGACTCTTCAGTGAGGAAATACTCTGGCAACCTGACCTGCTGCTGACTCTACACTTATTACCTGGCGAAGAACTATCACCAATGATATTGCAAGCATTGGACGACACGTTTGATGACCTAAAAATGGGTTTGATCCCCTTAGGTGCGGCTGCTGGGCGAGGTTTGTCTCTGGTTATGCATCACCCTCATCAGGTATGGGCGATTGATCGTACGCAGTTGTCTTGTAAGGGAAAGGAGTAAATACAGATGTCTGTTAACAATATATTAGAACGCTATAACACGATGGCATCTGACAGCCAGAAAAATAAAGATCTCTTCGGATGTGCTTTGCCGACACTAAAAAAAGGTCATCTGGTAATAACAGGAAGAACGGCTACGCGTGAGGAACTGATCGCAGAGTTAACCGCCTGGCAACAGGCAGAAGGCTGGTATCAGACCCTTCGTCATACGAGTACTGGGATACCAAAACCGACAGAACGAGTTCTGGAAGGCCAGTGGTCTTTTCAAGGAAATAGCCTGCATATCCAGCATGAATATGCGGATCAATACCGAATAACACTCTTTGATACCTGCGCCAGTCTGCCACAAAGGCTGCAATGTTATCGCGATCAGCCCATCTTTATGCGCCCTGATCTCTCCTTAGAAAAAGAGGCATTTCTAGTTTATCGAATGTGGTGGCAACTGGGAGAAGACAATAGCGTTCAGGGGTTATGGCAACCTTTCGCCCAGCAATTTATCGGCTTTAAGTCTATGGAGGGAGGTCAATAATGTCTCAGGTTCATGCCCCTTATCATTTTGTTCCCTTGTCTCGCTGGGTCTATTCACCGGAATGGGCGCATATGGTCAATCATGACCATCCATTTACGGATGGTATTGACGGTATTATTGAGTTTGATTTGACGAATCTGACACCGTTGCTGGTGGGTGCCGATGCGGTAAAGGCAGGCGAAAATAAACCCACCTGTATTAAATGGAGCCGTGACCCAGAAGGCAAGCCGGTTATCCCTGGAAGTAGCCTGAAAGGTATGTTACGCAATGTGCTGGAAATTGCGGGTTTCGGTAAGTTTAGTGAAACCGACGACCCTCTTTTTTCATTCAGAGATATCTCTAATTCTGATACCTATTACAGTAAAATTTTGCAGGACTCTATACTGGAAACGGGCTGGCTAAAATATGACAGCCATCAGATATGCTGGACATTAACGCCATGTCAGCACACGGTTCTCTTCAATGATGACTTAGAGCGCTATACCCATATCAAGATAAGTAATGCCAGTCATAGCGTTGCGCTGAAAAAATATGAAGATTTTGCAGCACTGAGGAAAAAGGAGGGCCCGACCTTACCATTCTCACTGACTGAGCGAGTCCTGAGAGGCACCAAGGGAAAAGACGTGACAGTGCCCTGTGCTAGCCTGAATAAAACGGGTTCACTACAGGGATACCCGGTTTTTGTTGGATATCGACCAGGTAAACAGGAGTATCAACTTGGGCGTCTTAATTTTAATTATTTGTTTTATAGCGCCACCGAGGCAGAAGCGCAGCTACTCAAGACGCCAGAAGACACTCATCGTATTACACGAATGTTTGAAGCTCACAATGAACAGCTAGTCTCTTACTTGAAAGAAAAGGCCTACCCAGAGCAGGGAATACCGTTGTTTATCCGACGTCATAAGCAAAGCCGCAAAATACTGGCTATGGGGCTGGCAAAAATGCCCCGTATGCCCTACGAGCGTAGTGTGGGTGATCTTATCCTCGCTCAGCAAAAAGCGATGAACAGTTCCAGTATTTTTGACTTGCCTGGATTAATGTTCGGTACGCTGTCACACTCCGGTTTTTCCCTGAAAAGTCGAGTATATATCGGTGATGCCCTTTGCTGTAAAAATACCGGAATAAGCCCATCAGCACCGGTTATTCTTGGTCAGCCGAGAGCCAGTTATTTGAATGCCTACCTGGAGCAATCAGATAAATATGATACGGTCAGTCAACTCAACGAGTACAAGGAAAGTAGTCAAGTTTCAGGGTGGAAGCGTTATCCGGCGCAAGCTGATTTTAAGGCTGAACTACCCGATGAATTGAAGAGTAAATTTAATGTTCAGAGCCAGCTGGAGCTGATGCAACCCGGCGGTCATTTCACCGGGCGTATTGTTTTCCATAACTTACTTCCGGTAGAGCTGGGTGCGTTACTGTGGGCAATAACACCCTCTGTCGAGGGCAGAAATGACGGTGAGTTTTGTCACGGCCTTGGACATGGAAAATCATTAGGTGCCGGCGCTGTTCAGTTAAGTGCCCGTCTGATCCATAACAGGGGCATTAAAACGGGAGTGACTGAAGAGACGCTAAAAACGCTGTTTATAGAACATATGAACAAGGTCTATCCATCAGAAAATCGCTGGGAAGAGAGCCCGCAGATAAAACATCTGCTGGCTTTTGGCGATCGGGAAGATAACCGAGGTAAAGATCTCCGCTATATGCCGCTTTCTTCTCCTAAAGACGATAGCTCAGCCATGAGTTATACCCGTTCAGTCCGAGGGAATGTAAAAGATGTACTTCCCGCATGGCGTCATGGCAGTGAGGTTCTCACTCGGGAGGAGTCTCTGAAAGAGCCGAAAACGCCGATTGGTAAGGGGCGGCTGGCTGATTTGCTGCTGAATATTCCGGATAATGTACTTTCTAACTATGAAAAACAGGCCATTCAGGCCTTACAGCAGGCCCGAAAGGAAGCGGCTATTCAGGCAGAAAGGGATGCTGCTTCAGAACCATTCCGCTGTTACTTACAGCTGCGTGACCGCCTGTCACCCTTCAATGGTCAGGTTACGGCAGAAGCGAGTAATCAGCGTCAGGGGGCAGCAGGTGATATTGAGAGTATGCTGGTGCAGATTAAAGCAGATAGTTCTGTCAGCTTGCATGAATGGGAGCAAATCCGAAGTTTTACGCTCAACCCGGCATTCAGCGGGTTTATTGATCTCTGTGTTAAACCCAAAGATCTCAGTAAAAAGTCAAAAGAGAGCTTTAACCGCAGAAAGGCGCTGCTCCAAGAGCTACAGATGCATTTTTGCGGAACTGAGGTGTTGAGCTGATGTTATCCCCGGTAATGGACGATATTATCCGGCGTTTTCCTTTCCAGTCGTTGCGTTTTTTTATTCGGCTGGAAGAGGGAGGCAAGCTGCCGGAGATAAAAGGTGCCATGTGGCATGGTTGGCTGGGGCATATGTTACGAGGTAACTCGGGGTTATATCAGTTGCTGTATGGTACACATGCGGTACAGCAGCCGAAACCCTATATGATCCGTACAGAGAGAAATGCACAAACGCACTATCAGGCGGGTGAAATCGTATTTTTTGATCTGTTTCTGTTAGGTGCCGCCTGCCAGGCGGCTGAGTATCTGGTTGATCATTTTGTTGGTACTCCCTGCTGCCCTTTGGGGCGGCAGTTAATTCCGGCAAAAGTGCAGAGTATTGCGACTCTAACCCCGATGGGACTAAGAAGTGGAATTTATCCGGGCAGGTTAGCGGACTGGATAATGGTGCGACCTGTTGAAGTATGGCATGAGGTGGCCTTACATATTGAAAGCCCTTTACGCCTGAAATTTCAGGGTAATGTGATAAAAGCAGGGCCAGTTCCATTACCTTTTCTGCTTGATCAAATTATACGTCGCTTTAGCCTTCTGACTTCTTACTGGGTCGATGATAACCCAGAGCTTTTAGCAACGTTATCCCGAACTATCCCGGTGTGTGACTATCAGTGGAGTGGAACATCCGTTTATTTTGAAGACTGGCAACGGTTTTCAGTGCGACAGAATGAAAAGCTCCCTTTTGGAGGACTGATGGGTCAGATTTGCTATCAGGGCGATATTGGCCCGATAATTCCCTGGCTTGAAGTAGGGCAACATCTGCAAATTGGTGGTAAAACTACCTTTGGGTTGGGGCATTATCGCCTGATAAGCTGATAGTTCCGCGATTAATATAATATTACCATACCAACCCTGTAATAGTTATTTACTATTACAGGGTAATGATATTGATCGATAATCCCTTTATTCAGGGCATTGTCCAACAGGTCAGAAGAAGAAGAGGAATTAGAAGAAGACGAAGAGTTTTAATCCCTTTATTCAGGGCGAAGTCCAACAGGACAGATAATCTTATAACCCATTTTTTGTTAAGGAAAAAGATATTTTTTTACTCTTTTTCATATGTTTCTTAATTGTTAAATCAAGCATGTTTTATGTCACCTACTATGTATTTATCTTATCTCATTATTTTATTTTATATCCAAAATTATCCTGGTGCAGGACAAATCACGAGCATTTGTCCTGTCATTTTTAGTATAATTAACAGAGACTATAACTTACCTGAAATTTAGTGGCTTATTCGCTGATATCTAAAATATAAATATTATCTGATTTTATCTTTAGACCTTTGTAATCGTAACGGATGCGGTTTTTCTGGCTTGTTTTATCTTTAGGGTTTCCTGGAGAAGAGCTGTTAACAGTGGTGATTTTATAATAATTGGCAAGTCTCGCTCCCAGGATATCTATTAGTGACTGGTTGGTTTCTTTAAGTAAGCGTACCCATAGATTTTTATGATTTTTAAATAATATCTCTCTGTCACGCTCATTAACTGCGGCAATCAAATAGTTGGTCTGCTCATTCATTTGTAACAGCCAGCCATTTCGTGGGTTGCGATTTTCCTTTGCCCCTCGTTTGGCCACTTTATGCTGTTCTTTTTCTACCATATTAAGGACAGCATCACCTGCCTGATCAAATATCTCTTCCAGAGAAACGGTATTTAAAATATTTTGATTCGGGTGTAGGGCAGAGAGGATAAATTTTCTGGCACGGTCATCCAACTCGCCAATACTCATTTCTGCATCAGGAGCACCGATACCGTCTTCCTGATAGGTCTTTGTATCCTGAGCAATCCAGCTATAAAAGGCAAAACAGTCTGCTTTAAGAGGAACAGTGATACCGTCACAGATAACACTCATATGAGTAAAATCAAGGCTAATGGTTGCTGTTTCTTCAGTCAGTTGATTAGCCAAGTTTATTCGCTCAACAGTCTGAGTATAGTTCAGCTCATCATCTTTAATTAATGCTGTCGGCATTTCTTCCCGCATCAGTACCAGTGGGATATTTGCCAGAGTCACGGTGGCTTTACTGAGGTCATGCTGCGCCTTTTTATCTTTGTCGGCGCGCAAGACGGATACCGGCATTGGGTAATAAAAATCAGGCACGGATTCATACGGCGGGCTGACCAGTACATGGCTGAGTACATCGTTCGGACGACCAAATAAACTCATAGCATAACCGAGGGCAAAGCCCATGGTTTTTCTGCCACCAGCAAGGGAGGCATGAACAGAAGCATGCAGATCGGAAGTCAGATTGCGGACATGGCGGGTGATATAGTCTGTAATGATCTCTTGCTCCCTTTCGGTACGAACATCCTCCAGAGGCACTCCGTCATCACCACATGGGACTTTGATATCTTCATAGGTAAATGAAACCGGCGGTAGATTGTAGTCTCTCAGCATTCTCTGCAGCGGGCTGTCATCGACTAATAAATGGTCCTTAAGACGCCGACGACCTTCGGCTGTGGTGATAATTTCAATATGTGTCGGAAAGCGTTCGGGTGACTGGCGTGAAATGCCATAGAGTGTTTCAGTGATAGTCTGAGGCGTCATTCCTGAAACGGCAAGTAGCACATGTTTCATGATATCTCCTTTAATTTATAGTCATTATGAATTCAGGGTAACGACCTGAAATTCTGCGAGAGAAGTACCAAGTTGTTCCATTTGATCGGCACTAAGTTCTTTTCCACGCAAAGACTCGGTGAGTGGCAGCGAGATATGCAGATAACGACATCCTCGTTGTTGAATTTGGGCCACCACAGGAACGGGAAGGGTGCCAATCAATATATCTCCCTGACAGATACGTTCGGGTTCAAGATGCGCCAGCGTGATATCAATATGAAACCCTTGGCGAGAGCACCATTCGATAGCACCAGGATGACGACTAACAAGATAAATCATAGGGTTATTTGCTATCCATTTTATTGAAAAAGGTTCTCAGAGATGCGTTGATTTCTTGTGTTCCTGCCGACTGACAAAGATCAATATGGTTATCTTTCAGTCTCTGCTCCATCGCGTCAGGGACCTTATGTGAACTGACCAATAAACGCTCACCGAATAACCCACCCAATTTACGACTGAGGCTTTCCAGTTTCAGAACGGTATCTTGATTACTGGTTTCGTATTCTGTTGTACCCGGATTACTTGCCTCGTACCCTGTTGTATTTCCGAAATTTTTAGCTTTGCATTCTATTGTTAACAGCTGGTTGTTATGACAAATCAAGACATCAAACTCATTATTTTTCCCTTGCTCGCTGCCGCTATGTAAGGCAGTAGTCTGCCATTTACCTGCAACACTCATCGCCACATGCTTAAAACCACACTCTTTTGCAATGAGATAGGTAAGCTCTTCCAGCCAGCGTCCGGACAAATAGCGGCAGGCATCCTCGCTGAGAAACGTAATATCCTGGGTCTGTTCGTCCCACTCAATCATTCCTGCCTGAACCAGATGCCGGCCGAGTATTGTAAAATTATTAATTACCGATATTGGTAGTGATTGAGTGGGACAGGTAGCAAACTGCTTAAATGCAGTTGTTGCTGCATGCTGTAGCGCACCTTGAAGAGAGTTCCCCTGAGGGGCGTTAAAAGATTTGCTGATACGGTGAGTAAGCGCAGTACGACCATGAATATCGTGATCGTTTTCATGATTAATATAATCACTGTATTCAAAACCGTTGGCTTCCAGAATTTCAGGCAAGGTCATCACAGATCTCCATTGCCAGCTATGATCCACCCCATCATTGAGTATGGGAAGCTCCCTATTCTGGCTGTCGGTATAGAGGATCAGTGCTTGGGGAATACCTTCTTTTGCCGATTCAGGATGTACATTATTAAAGTGATTGAAGGCATTAACAAAAGCCAGTGCCATGGGTTTTGTACCGCAGGTCGCATTGAGGATCCAATGTTTATCGGCATGGTGGAGGCTAAGCCATTCAAGTAATTGATTGGCTTGTTTTTTTAGCTGAGTCAGGCGATGGCTGCTGGTTCCTTCACTGCGATACAGCACGGGAATTTCTCTGCCATTATATATCCTGGTCAGAATTTCACCTTTGTGGTGTAGGCTATCATCCCCAAAAACCAGTACACAGCCATGGCAGAGATTGTCAGTGAATGTCAGGATAATATTGGGTAATAGCTGGTCTGAAATAAGGTTAATATGAATCGTTTTCATAAGCCGCACTCGTATATTAAACCGGATAGAAATTGTTACCCCATATCATGCATGGGAAGCGTCAGATCAAAGTTTCTGGCATATCTCTATATTCAGCCTGGTAAATGCTTCCCATGAAATGATCTCTGTGAAGTGTTCACTATAGTAATCTTCAACCCGACAGACTAAGGGGCGATGCTCATAAATGGCACATAAATGTGTATCTGCAATAAAATGATCACAGACACCGTCCCCTCGATCAAGAAATGCCGTTTCCGGGCTGGCACTGACTCGTTGGCAGCATTTTCCGCAAGCCGTACATGGAAACGGTGTGAGTGGGAGATGACTCATACCAGACCGCATAATTGTGACTTGATCTCTTGAACCTCAATCACATTATCACTCTGTATTTTTTCCTGCTGATTGGCGGTTAGCCGTGTGGTTTTAACCTTATCCAGCAGCAAGGCAAACCAGGGATCCATGGCGTCATTGACAGCAGTGCGTGCGTTGGACTCAAACTGTGAAGCGCTCATTTGAGAAAAATCCTCCAGCTCTTGCTGATAGCGTTCCCATGCGTGGCGCTGCTGTTCACTTTGCGCACGCGCTTTTTTCGTCTCATCGTCTTCAGCGAATATCCCCCACACGGAACTGATAATGGTGATAGCCGGGCCGACATAAGGGATCCATTTTCCGACCATCATAGCGCCCCATTTTTCCATCGTCCGCGGACCAATCCCTTTCATCAATGATGGCAGAAAGGCTTTTATTGTCTCCAGACTATTCACAATATGCTCAGGTTTAGCTATGCCCCCTAGTGTTGTTACCGTGTGGTTAATCATTTCTGCATTAATACCTGAATTCTCTTGTGGTGATTCAGGCTCATTATTCTGCTGCATAACGGGTATCCGGGACAGGGATAATGCACAATTCTTTTTTCCCATGGTATAAAAAACTGCATGCAGATTATTGATATTCTTTTCAAAACGCTGGGTGAAGTATGTCATTTCCTGCTTTTGGATTTTTTCAACTTCGCTACTCGCCTGAATCAGTAAGGATTCAATGTCGTTTCTGGCTTGTACCGAATTCTGCCGCAGTGCGGCTTTACACCCTCGATAAACTTCATCACGCTGACGCGTGATTTCGGCGGTGATATTTTTGCGGCAATCATACTGTTGTTGAATAATATCCTTCAGCAAGGTATCAATATGTCTGACATTTTCACTGCTTGTATCGCTATCGATTATTTTCAGCATCTTGTCGAGAAAGATATTTAACTCCCCGCCCAAACGCTGATAAATATGTTCACTGTCAATATCATTGATAAATGCTACCAGCGCCTCTTCAAAGTCTTCAAAGTAACTCATTCTTAATAGACCAGGCAGATTATCTTGCTTGGCTTTGAAAGCCATTTTTGCATTTATTCGTAGGATTGGAATATCCTGCAAGATATCTTTCATGCCTCTCTCTGCGGCCATTATTTGTAGACGGGATCTGATATCATTTTTCAGAAAAATAATATCTTTATCATCCATGTTATTTTTATCATTCAGCACCAAAAAAAGTTTTTTCTTTGCTTGTAAAATATCCAACAGAACGTGAAATGTTTTTTCTTCTTCTGCTGCACCTGAAGGATTAACAACAAAAATAACTGCATCTGCTTTGAGCATTTGTTCGCGGGTGACATTTTCATGTTTAAGCGGTGCATCTACACCTGGCGTATCAAGAATAATGCTATTATTCCATGAATAGGCATCGATTTTGTCAGTTAATGGAATATCGCCAGTTTTTGCTAAATCCTGACCAGTAAGGGCATTAATTATAGTGCTTTTTCCAGAATTATAGACACCGTAGACCATAATACTGGCATCAGGATGATGACGTTTATCATCAAACTGTTTCTGTAATACTGAGAAATCTGCCGCCATTAACGGATATTTTTGGGCTATGTCTGTCGTTCTCTCATAAAGGCTGAAAAGGGCTGATACAGAGATTTTCATATTATTTTTTTCCCTTTTTATCTAACTGTTGTTCTGCATTTATTTTCAGGTTATTCAAGGCTTCTTTAAACTCTTGAATCGTCATATTCAGCGAGTGACAGAATACTTCCATATTATTTAGCAACGAACTAAGCTGTGTGGTCACTTGGTTTCTGATATCCGTTTCAATCGTGTTCAGGTAATGATTAATAACTTGCTCGCGAATAGCATTCAGGTTGTCACCTACGGTTATCTCAATGGTACGCATATTCGGGCCGCCATTTTCTCCCGTTATGGCGCCCAGTCCACTCCCCAGGGCTCCTCCTGCGGCAGCGCCGATAGGGCCACCAAGGGCAAATCCGATACCAGCGCCAAGTATTCCGCCAATGCCACCGTTACGTCCCCGCGTGCTCTTACTATAATCGCCAGGAATTTGCTCAGTTATTTTCGCCACTGAAAAGTCGGGTAAGGATATGGATGTTGATGTCCATGCTGAGACAACCGCTGACTTAAAGTCAGTGATGACTCCGGCAAGAAGGGCGTCCATTACTGAGTTAACCAGCTTCAAGGCCTGGCGATCCCACTTTTCTTTAGCCGCTTTTAGATCTTTATTGATCTGTTGTTCGTCATCACGAGAGGCAGCCATCATGTCAAATACAGCTTGAATTTCACCTCGTATAGCGGACTGATTTTGGCGGATCAGCGGGACAAGGGCATTTTCTACTTCAGTACTAATATTATTTAATATGCTAGAAAACTCTCGTGTCTGTCGCTGATAGACATCAACGTCAGTCAGGCAGTTTATGAGAAAATTTTTGAAATTTAGCATTGGCACAGCGCGTTTCATGCGGATCCCATTTTCCTGTGAGACCTGATGTAAACGGGTAAATAGTGCTCCCATTCCACTGTCGTTAATCGCCAGAGGGTTATTAGCATGCAATTCCGCGTATTGTGCCGAAAGAGATAAAATATCAATGTGACTTATCTGCGGGCAGACTGTTTTTAGTTCATTACGAATAAACTGTTGTTGCAGATTACGGTCATGCAGGGATTTCATCACACAGAGGTCGATAGCTTCATTTTTCTCTTTATCCCAGCCATGCTCACGGGTATCACTCCCTGTCAGTAGCAACATAATATTTTTTTCTTGTTTTGCCAGTTCAGCTATTTCCTTTAGATCGCTGGCACGTCCCGGGGCATCTGATTTCATTGTGTAGAGGATCAAATCAGCATGTCTGACATACTCTTTTGCCAAAGCTCCATTTTGGGTCTGTACGGAATGCAGGCCTGGAGAGTCTACCCAAGTCAGCCCTGGTAAACGAAAACTTTGAATAGAGCTGGTTGCTTCTGTTGCTCCAATTCGAAATTTACCCTGACGGGCAGCTTCATTATGCGTGTCACCATTTTTGGCGTCGGTACTATCATGTAACACGTACTGAAGGGATGATTTTTCATCAAATGGCCGGGTATCAGGGTTGATATGTCCTTGAGAGATATAGTTTCCCAAAGAGCTTTTCCCCGATTTCACTTTGCCGTAAACATAGACCAGCAATGAATCTTCAAAACCTTCACGAAAAGCCAGTCCCTTATTTTGATTTTCCATCGCGGCCTTCCACGTTTTATCTTGTGTTTTCAGACCTGAAATAAACCCGCGTAATGAATGACTGAGAGGGCTACTGTCTGGTAGCTGGTTTTGCGCATTCGTCAGCAGGCTGGAGATATTTACGTGGAGCTGTTCGGTGTGCTCCATAAGGCTATGATTCAGCTGTTTTGCTTCCTCTCGGGAATCATCGAACTTATTTTGCAGATCCTGGAAAGACGCCAGCAAATCTTCACGCAACATATCTTTTTTCATCTTTAACGGATCCTTAATGGCTTAACGGGTGACGGCTTAACTGATAACTGATTAACTCAAGCTGCTCGTGGTAGTGCCGTAGAACCGCTTTCTGTTCCTGGAGATCCATTAATATGTCGACGGCTTTATAGAACCTTTCCGTCATGGCGAGATCTGCTTCATAGCAGGTTTCAAAGAAATTCAGATTTTCCCGAGTCTCAGTATTGAGTACGTCATCCCCAAGTTCACAGCTATCCACAAAATGTCTATCAACACTGTGCCGGGCCTGGACGCCAGTATTAAGGAGCACGGCTCTGAATGGTGATGTTCCGCGATAATTGACGGTAATCCATTCTGATAGCAACTTCTGAAAATCATGGCTGCGTTTGCTGCCTTCCTGATTAAATGCCATCCTTAAAAAGGCCATTTCTTCCTCTTTCTCTCGCTCGCGGCGTTCATGTTCTGCCTGTTTACGCCGGCGGCGTTCCTCATCGCTACTGCTGTCATGGGAACTGCTCTCATCATCATTCGCTACTGCTGCGATCAGGGCACCAACGCCCAGTACTGCTGCACCAATTAACCATGGTAAGGCCATATATTACCCCTTCAGATTAGTGTTATTGTTTTGCATCCAGTGACGAAATTCCGTCATTGTTCTATTAAATGTTTTAAACGCTTCTCGTATATTACGTTCTGTCTCCATCTTTTTTTCTTGCAGCGCTCTTTCGGCCTGCATAAATTCCTTAATTGCTTCTTTTACCGCAATTAACTGGCGTTCACGTTTTATCGAACTAATATCTATTTTCAGTGATTCAAGATGTTTTATTAATTCAGTTAGATGGCTAACGCGAATGAGCCCGGACTGGTTTTGTGTCACTCCAGCCTGGAAGCGGGATCCAGAAATGGCATAGCATCTTGGTGTAAAACCTAGCGTTTCATGGCACTGTGCAAGTATACGTTTTTTAATTAATTCAATATTATCTGCACTTTCAGTATCTGATTTACTGAGTACCATAATGATATATTTATCAGCATATTGGCCGAATGATTTTTTTATTTTCCGTAGGTAATCTATTTCTATTTTTTCCAGCTCGCCTTGTGGTTGATGAACAAACAGAATGATATCTGCTTTTTCTGCACCACTCATGGCTAGCTGATCATCATTATAGTTCGCATCGACTCCCGGAGTATCCATGAAAATAAATTCTTCAGTTTCAAAATTTTTTATCTCGCTAGTTTCCCTAATATCATTGGTACGAAAATACTCTGTCTCAATATGGTTGGTTAACATATTAAGCAGGTGACTTTTCCCTGCATTCATTAATCCCCAGACGACAACAGTAGGTTTCTGCTCTGTTATATCGTTGCCCAGTATACCTTCGGCTTTTTTAATTAATTCTGAATTTGAATGTGTTTTATTCATAATAAACTCCTAATGACATTGATATTTAATAGAGTTAAAGGATGCAAATTATGGAGATATCATTGAATATAAATTAACTCGCTGACCTGATAATTTAACGAGAGCCATTCTTCGTCGTCAGTCTCGCCCTGGTAGGTCAATGCTTTGCATTATTTAACACGTAAGTATTTTGTTCTGAGAATATAATTATTTGGGGTCTGTATAGATTAATAAAATTTAATATTGTGTTGGGTCGCTATACCCAAAATTTACGCTGTTCTATTAACAGTCACTTGATCGCCCACTCACCTGAACTTGAAGTATGGCGGGTATATATGTCATGAGAATAATATCATCGGATACTGTGCTTTCTGTCTTATGATGGCAAATCTACCATCAAATTTATTTTAATTATCAACATATTAAATTGGTGTGGTTTACGCTAACCGTTCTACCAGTTACCGTTTTACCAGTGGTTGCCGCCGCTATCTCATGTGAAGAATATTATCAGTGAATCGCTTCCTCTGCCTGGCATGACGAATTGGTAAAGCACTTGACGTAGAGCCTATCCTGTTAGGTGTTATTGGTGAGGAGTTTGAGCATAGGCAGGAATTGGATCGTACAGGTAGCACGTGAGGGCTTTGAGTGCTAACCAAGGTAGAAAACGGTAAATGCGTGTAGCTGGCGTGCCTGTAACTTGGAGTATGAAGAGTCATAGAAGAGAAATAATCTCTTTTTAGGCAGATATATCCTTATTGCGGATAATCATTATGGTATTATATTTAATAATATAAAAAACAATGCATTATATATAACGATATCAATCATGGCACGATAAATGCTTGAATTAACAATTTTTCAACATAATAAAAAAGGTGATAAGATATTTTTTGCCTTAATAAAAACAATAGGTTATAAGATTATCTGTCCTGTCGGACAATGCCCTGACTGAAGGGATTAAGACTCTCACGAGGATCAGTTCTACAGCCTATATATGGTCCTGTCGGACAATGCCCTGACTGAAGGGATTAAGACGGTTTGTACAGGTTGCTGAAAATGTTATTGGGGGTCCTGTCGGACAATGCCCTGACTGAAGGGATTAAGACGGTTTGTACAGGTTGCTGAAAATGTTATTGGGGGTCCTGTCGGACAATGCCCTGACTGAAGGGATTAAGACTTGAACTGGCTGCTGAACTGTGACAGGCCGAAATGTCCTGTCGGACAATGCCCTGACTGAAGGGATTAAGACATAAAAGCTTTCTGTGGTATGCGGGATGCTTTCAGTCCTGTCGGACAATGCCTGACTGAAGGGGTTAAGATAAGATATCTGTATATTTTCAGCGGTTTTTTGATGATATGCCTTATATAAAGGGCTAGACATATCACCTGAACATTCTCTGAGTTTCTTTTTGGATTGTCCCTGGAGGGTATAATCCAGTTTCTGCCATTCTTTCTGCGTTTATCCCTTCAATGCCAGTCTACAGGTCATCAATATTGACCTCGATGACTGTCTTTCTATCTCGCTCATCTGTAATCCCCCCTGGTTCCTGATCTGCCTGCATGAAATGTTCTCAGAGGGGAGCGTTTACTATCGGTAACATTGGTTGCGCTGATAGCCAAAATTTGAAGCGTCATAATATTATCCTCATGGGATAACGAACCCGTTTTTATTCCACTTTGGTGTCTATTCGTTGCATTTATTCCATTTAAAATGTGATGTTCGTCAGAACTTGACGCGATAAGAGTGAAGTGACGTTCCTTTTATTCGTAGAATACCTTAATATAGCTGAACCGTTTCAGTTCTGGTTTCGTTAGATAATTAAGCGAATAATTGCTGTTTCATGGGAGTGAGGATTCCACTCAAGCGGTTGCTGGATTACTCTGTCAGCCACTTATTCCCAGGATACTGGCAGGAGAGATATGACTGTACGCATCGCTATCAATGGATTCGGCCGCATAGGGCGTAACGTCGTTCGTGCGTTGTATGAGTCTGGTCGTCGCGCGGAAATCAGCGTTGTTGCAATTAATGAGCTTGCTGATTCTGCAGGTATGGCTCATCTGCTTAAGTATGATACCAGTCATGGTCGTTTCGCGTGGGATGTCCGTCAGGAACGTGAACAGCTTTTTATCGGCAACGATACTATTCGGCTGTTGCACGAACCGAGTATTGATAAGCTGCCCTGGCGTGAACTGGACGTCGATATTGTACTCGACTGTACCGGTGTCTACGGATCTCGTGCTGATGGCGAAGCTCATCTTGCCTCAGGTGCTAAAAAAGTCCTCTTTTCACACCCTGGTGGGTCAGATATCGATGCCACCGTGGTGTTTGGTGTGAATCATCAACTGCTGGAAGAACACCATCATATTGTTTCCAATGCGTCCTGTACTACCAACTGTATCATTCCCATAATAAAGCTACTGGATGATGCATTTGGTATCGAATCTGGGACGGTAACGACTATCCACTCAGCAATGCATGACCAGCAGGTGATAGATGCTTATCATCCTGATCTGCGGCGCACACGTGCTGCAAGCCAGTCCATTATTCCGGTTGATACCCGTCTTGCTGCGGGAATTGCGCGTATTCTGCCACAATTCGCTGACTGTTTTGAAGCGATAGCGGTACGTGTACCTACCATTAACGTGACGGCGATTGATTTAAGTGTCACTGTAAAGCACTCGGTAAAATCAACTGAAGTCAATGACTTACTTCAAAAAGCAGCAAGAGAATCATTTCGTGGTATAGTTGATTATACGGAATTACCACTGGTCTCAATTGATTTTAATCACGATCCGCATAGCGCAATCGTCGATGGCACTCAAACTCGGGTCAGTGGTCAGCATCTGATCAAAACGCTTGTCTGGTGTGATAATGAAT
>Ga0302347_1001674_pt1 | contig 25675 bp, 22 predicted proteins | sample PhyWR1_FD_202178 | JGI IMG/M metagenome (GOLD analysis project Ga0302347, IMG submission 202178) | Leaf surface microbial communities from wheat plants in UC Gill Tract Community Farm, Albany, California, United States - DLSL W.R1 (v2)... | ecosystem: Host-associated > Plants > Phyllosphere >...
TGCCTTGAAGCCGGCGCCCAGGGCATCACCGTGCATCCGCGGCCCGACGAGCGCCATATCCGCGCCAGCGACGTGCAGGAACTGCACGACCTGCTGCAGCAGTGGCCGCAGGCCGAATACAACATCGAAGGCAATCCCTTCCACAACCTGATGGACTTCATCCGCGCCCAGCGGCCCCATCAGGCGACCTTCGTGCCCGATGGCGAAGACCAGTTCACCAGCGACCACGGCTGGATCTTTCCCCAGGACGCCGAGCGCCTGGCGCCGCTGATCGCCGAATGCCGGGCCCTGGGCGTGCGCGTGAGCCTGTTCATGGACCCCATCCCCGAGCAGATGGCGGCCGCCAAGGCCGTGGGTGCGGACCGCGTCGAGCTCTACACCGAGCCCTATGCCGCAGCCTGGGGCACGCCGCAGCAGGCGCAGCAGCTTGAAAGCTACCGCGCCGCGGCCCAGGCGGCGCTGGATGCCGGCCTGGGCGTCAATGCGGGCCATGACCTGAGCCTGGACAACCTGGGCGCGTTTGTTGCCGGCGTGCCGGGGTTGCTTGAAGTCTCCATCGGCCATGCCTTGATTGGCGATGCGCTCGAGCGCGGTTATGCGGGCGCGGTCCAGGCCTACCAGCAATGCATTGACGCCGGCATGGCGCAAAAGAACGGCTGACACCATGATCTACGGCATAGGCACCGATATCTGCGATGTGCGGCGCATACGCGCGAGCCTGGAGCGCCTGGGCGACCGCTTTGCCGAGAAGGTGCTGGCCGAAGGCGAGCTCGCCACCTGGCGCGCGCGCAGCGCGCGCTGGCCGGACCGCGGCGTGCGCTACATGGCCACGCGCTTTTCGGCCAAGGAATCGTTCAGCAAGGCCATTGGCCTGGGAATGCGCATGCCCATGACCTGGCGCCACTGCGAGATCGTCAACCTGCCCAGCGGCCAGCCCAGCATCGTGCTGCATGGCGCGCTCAAAGACTGGTTCGAGGCGCGCGGCCTGCAGGTGCATCTCACGGTGACCGATGAAAGCGACTACGCCGCAAGCTTCTGCGTGGTCGAGAAAAAAGCCGGATAGTTGCCGCCTGTGCCGGCGGTGCTGGCATCATCCGGGGCTTGATTGATTCTTGAAGGCCGGACATGACCGAGCACGCTCCCCTCATCATCGACATCGCGGGCACCGAACTCACGCCTGCCGACCGTACACGCCTCACGCACCCGCTGGTCGGGGGCATGATACTGTTCGCGCGCAACTGGCAGGACCGCGCCCAGCTGCTGGCGCTCACGGCCGACATCAAGGCGGTGCGCGCAGACCTGCTGATCTGCGTGGACCATGAAGGCGGGCGCGTGCAGCGCTTTCGCAGCGACGGCTTCACGCACCTGCCGCCGATGCGCGCCTTCGGCAGCATGTGGATGGACGACGGGAAGGGCGCGAAGCAGCGCGCAGGCAGCGGCGCGCTCCATGCCATGGACGCGGCCACGGCCGCGGGCTATGTGCTGGGCAGCGAGCTGCGCGCCTGCGGCGTCGATTTCTCGTTCACGCCCGTGCTGGACCTCGACTGGGGCGAAAGCGGCGTGATCGGTGACCGCGCCTTCCATTCGGATGCGCGCGTGGTCGCGGCGCTGGCCAAGAGCCTGATGCACGGCCTGCTGCAGGCCGGCATGGCCAACTGCGGCAAGCATTTTCCCGGCCATGGTTTCGTCAAGGCCGATTCGCACACCGACATTCCGGTCGACAGCCGCGGTCTGCAGGCCATTTTGGCCGACGACGCCGCGCCCTATCCGTGGCTGGCTTCGGTGCTGACCAGCGTCATGCCCGCACATGTGATCTATTCCAAGGTCGACAAGCGGCCTGCGGGCTTCTCGGCCAAATGGCTGCAGGACATATTGCGCGGGCGGCTGCGCTTCGACGGCGCGATCTTCAGCGACGACCTGAGCATGGAAGCCGCGCGCCGGCTCGATGGCCGGACCCTGGACTTCACCGCCGCCGCGATCGAAGCCCTCAACGCGGGCTGCGACATGGCGCTGCTGTGCAACCAGAGCCTGGGCGACGGCGCTGCCGTGGATGAGTGGCTCGATGGCATGCAGGCCGCGCGCGACCAGGGCCGCTGGACGCCCAGCCCCGACAGCGAGTCACGCCGCCTGGCGCTGCTGCCCGAAACGCTGCCGCAGAACTGGGACGAACTGATGCTGCAGCCGGCCTATCGCAACGCGCTCGACCGTCTGCCCTGAAATGCGGTGTCAGGCGACGCTGCCATGGCGGCTCATGCGCGGGAGGAGGCCATTTCGAAGAATGCGGGCACGCCGGGCGTGGCCTGACCCGACACGATGAAGTCCTGCCAGGCCAGGCCCAGGTCGGCGGTCTTGGCGAGCAGCACGGCCAGCTTTTCGGCATCGAGCGTGTGCAGCGGGCGGCGCACATTGAGGCTCACGGTATCGTCCTCGGGCAGCATGCCCAGGGTGGCGCCGGAGATTTCGGTCCAGAGGTGGTTGGCCTGCATCAGCGCGCGCGCGACCTCGTCCCAGCGGTCTTGGCCCGGCGCCGCCAGCAGGCTGCACAGCACCACTTCCGCGCGCTCGCCTTCGCCCTGAAGCTGCAGACCTATCGCCAGGTCATCGATGATGATTTCCTCGGTGGCAATCAGCGACATGGCCTCCAGCCCTATTTCTTGCGCAAGCATCGTCAAAAGATTCTGGTAGGACTCGGGCATGGGCGTTTCCTGATGGGAAATATGGACCGTGGTGAGTAACCATCGGTCCCCGCGAGTTCCCTTGCCCGGTCGGAATTTCAGGAGCGCGTGGTCAGTGCCAGGGCCGCGGCTTCTTCTTCGGGCGACGGCGGCGCATCTTCGGGAATGTGGGCATGGATTCCGCCTTTCCAGCGGCGCACCACGCGCTGGAAGATCAGCGAATTGGGAATCTGCAGCAGCGCGCCTTCGCGGTGGGCGGCGGATGCATCTTCCAGCGTGGTGTAGAGCATGTTGATGTCTACCACGCGGCCCTTGGCGCCGGGCTTTTCCGCGGTGTCGAGCAGTTCGATGTAGTCGCCCAGCCGGTAAGGGCCCACGGTGACGATCAGCAGCGCGCAAAACAGGTTGGACAGCACGCTCCAGGCCGCAAAGAACGCGACCGCGCCCACGGTCGCAAAGCCCGTGAAGGCCGTCCACAGCACGGTCGCGGAAACGCCCAGGCGTTCGAGTATCAGCAGCACGGTCGCGGCAATGATCAGCCAGCGGATCACGCCGCGCAGCGGCACCAGCAACTCGCGCGGCAGCGCATAGTGGGCTCCGGCGCGATAGATGACGCGCTTGAAGAACAGGTTGATCAGCCAGGCGGCAAACAGGATCAGCAGGATCTGCGAGGCCGGAATGAGTATTTCCAGCCAGTCCTGCAGCCAGCTGGGCAGGTGAATTGAAAGACGACGCATAGCTCCAATGGGGGTCAGCAAACAGAAAAGGTGGCCCCAAGCCTATCAGCTATCGCCTCATGCGTGACTGTTCATGCACCCTTCGGCAGTCTCAGGGTCAACGGCAGCGCCGCTTCTCGCACTCTGTGCGGTTCAGGGAGTGCTTCTTTGCTCGATGGTGTCCATCTGCATCTCGAAGCTGAAGAAGCGGTCGCGCCCCTGTGCCTTGGCCGCGTACAGCGCCTGGTCGGCGCGCATCACCATGCTTTCGGCGTTGGTGCTCTCGTCGGGAATGCAGGTGGTGATGCCGCCCGAAAGCGTGAGCACCTCGCCCAGCGGGGAGTCGGGGTGGTGGATGGCGCGCACGCGCAGCATCTTGCCCAGCGCGCGCGCGAACGTCATCGCGCCCGAGCGCGGCGTGTTGGGCAATATCATCGCGAACTCCTCGCCGCCATAGCGCGAGGCGACGTCGCGCGGGCGCATGCAGACATCGCGCAGCAGCTTGCCGACGGCGCGCAGGCACTCGTCGCCTTTGACATGGCCGCAGCTGTCGTTGTAGCGCTTGAAGTGGTCGAGATCGCAAAGCATCAGCGTCAGCGGCTTGTTGTCGCGCTGCGCCGAAATGATTTCCGCATGCAGGATGCGGTCGAAGCCGCGGCGGTTGACCAGCCCGGTCAGCGCATCCATCTCGACCATCTCGTTGAGCCGCTGGTTGGCCAGATGCAGCTCGGCCGACATGGAAATCAGCCGGCGGCGCATGTCGAGCAGGCGGCGCATGGCACGCAGCTTGGCGACCAGCACGATGGGCTTGACCGGTTTGACGAGGTAGTCGTCGCCGCCGGACTCGATGCCGCGCCAGACGTCGAGGTCGGTGTCCAGGCCCGAGAGGAAAATGATCGGAGTCCAGTCGCCGGCCTCGGATTCGCGCATCTGGTGGGCCACGCCATAGCCGTCGAGGCCGGGCAGCCGGATGTCGAGCAGCACCAGGTCGGGACGGCGCAGCTTGAACAGCTGCAGCGCGATCTGGCCGTCGGCCGCTTCCATCACTTCGGTCACGCCCGCGTGCTGCAGTTCATGCACCAGCGATGCGCGCATGGACGCCTGATCCTCCACGACCAGAACCGAAAATGGTGCGGTGTCCGTGGAGTGCGCGGTGAAACGGGCTGCGTGGGGCTCGATGGCTGGAGGAGGCTGTGTCGGTATCACATCGGTTTCCTGTGACTGGTGCCGGTTCGCAGGGTTTGTGTCCTTGCGAACCGGCCTGACCATTGCATGCAATGGCCCGCCAGCCTGAGTATGCCTGCCTGCAAAATGGCGGGAAGACGATACAAGTGTAAACGGGCGCCGCAACGCCGTCACAAGTTAACCGACAACAGTGCGTCAGTGTTCTCGGCGCAACGCTGGGAACAGGATCACGTCGCGGATGCTGGCGCTGTCCGTGAGCAACATCATCAGGCGGTCCAGGCCCACGCCGCAGCCGCCCGTGGGAGGCATGCCGTATTCGAGCGCGCGCACGAAGTCGTGGTCGAAGAACATGGCTTCGTCATCGCCGCTGTCCTTGGCATCGACCTGGGCGTTGAAGCGTGCGGCCTGGTCTTCGGCGTCGTTCAGTTCGCTGAAGCCGTTGCCGAACTCGCGGCCCGTGATGTAGAGCTCGAAGCGCTCGGTCACTTCGGGGCGCTCGTCGTTGGCGCGCGCCAGCGGCGAGATTTCGGTCGGGTGTTCCATGATGAACGTCGGGTTCCAGAGCTTTTCCTCGACCAGTTCCTCGAAGTACAGCACCTGCAGGCTCGCGAGGGTGCGGCCGGCCAGCTTGTTCTTCTCTTCGGTCAGGCCCAGCTTGCGCAGCGCGGGAATCAGCCAGTCGCGCTGGTCGACGTTGTCGCCGGCTTCGGTGTACTTGAGGATGGCTTCGCGAATGGTCAGGCGCTCGAACGGCTGGGCCAGGTCGACGGGCTTGCCGCCATAGGTCAGCTGCAGGCTGCCGACGGCCTTCTGCGCGGTGTCGCGGATCAGCTTCTCGGTGAAGTCCATCAGGTCGCGGTAGTTCCAGAACGCGGCATAGAACTCCATCATCGTGAATTCGGGGTTGTGCCGCACCGAAATGCCTTCGTTGCGGAAGCTGCGGTTGATTTCGAACACGCGCTCGAAGCCGCCGACGATCAGTCGCTTGAGGTAGAGCTCGGGCGCGATGCGCAGATACATTTCCTGGTCGAGCGCATTGTGGTGCGTGACGAACGGCTTGGCGTTGGCGCCGCCCGGAATGGGGTGCAGCATGGGCGTCTCGACTTCGAGGAAGTTGTGCTCGACCATGAACTCGCGCACACCGCTGATCGCCTTGGAGCGCGCGGTGAAGCGGCGGCGTGCGGCTTCGTCCATCATCAGGTCGACATAGCGCTGGCGGTACTTCTGTTCCTGGTCAGCCATGCCGTGGAACTTGTCGGGCATGGGGCGCAGGCTCTTTGTGAGCAGGCGCAGCGCCGTGACCTTGATCGACAGCTCGCCGGTCTTGGTCTTCATCAACGTGCCGCTGGCACCGATGATGTCGCCCAGGTCCCAGCGCTTGAACTGCGCATACAGCTCCTCGCCGATCGCGTCGCGCGTGATGTACAGCTGGATGCGGCCGCCGGTCGCGCCCAGCGAGCCGTCCTGCACCGTGGCGAAGCTGGCCTTGCCCATGACGCGCTTGAGCATCATGCGGCCGCCCACGCTGACGCTGACCGCAGCGGCTTCGAGGGCTTCGGCATCCTGCTCGGCATGCGCCGCCTGGATGTCGGCCACATGGTGCGTGGGCTGGAAGTCGTTGGGGAAAGCCACACCACCGCCCTGGGCCTGGGCTTCGCGCAGGCTTTTGAGTTTTTCGCGGCGCTCGGCGATCAGTTGGTTTTCGTCCTGCGGGGCGGCGGTATCGGCCGCGGAAGTGGTGTTGTTGTCAGACATGAAAAGAGCGCCAGCGGGCAAGCGCTGGTGGAACGGGGCCAAAACCCTTGATTTTAGTTTTTTTAGCCGGCTTGGGGCGAACCCATGTGCAATGGCCGTGGGGCCATTTGGGTTCGAGCCCGCAACCGTGCGCGTGCGGGCTCAAAAACCTATGCCCGTGCGTTCGAGCACATCGGCCACCAGTTCGAGCCGGACCAGCGGATTTTCGAGCTCCATCAGTTGCTGGCGCAGTGTCGTGGGCAGGGGCAGCAGCTCGCACCAGCGGTTGGCGACCCAGCCGCAGTCGTTCAGATGCAGGACATCGGGCAGGGCCAGGCCGGGATCATCGGCGTGCTGGCTGCGCAGCGTGTGCAGCAGCTTGTCCAGCGCCTGGGCCGCGGCCTGCAGGTCCTCGGGCACGGTCACCGCCAGATCGGCATCGATCATCTCTACATCGGCGACCCACAGGCCATGCGGCAGGCAGCGGCGCTCGCGTATGCGAAAGCGCTGCGTGCCCTGGCACAGCACATGCATCAACCCGGCCTGTGGAAACTGCAGTTGGGCAATCGTGGCCAGCGTTCCCACGGCGTGGAACTGCTCCGGCTGCGCGCCCGCATGGCGCACTTCATGGCCATCGCTGAGCGCCACCACGCCAAACGGCGCGCCGGCGCGCGCGCATTTGCGCACCATGTCCAGGTAGCGCACTTCGAACACGCGCAACGGCAGCCGCCCGCCGGGGAACAGCACGCTGCCCAGGGGGAACAGCGGCAGGGAAGTGAGGGTCAAGGGTAATGTCATGATGATACGCGCTGGCCCACTATCATCCCATGCTGAACCCGTCGCTGTCTTGCAGGCTCAAGCGACTGTCTTAGCCCATTCAATTCCTACATGCTTTTTCAAATCATCACCTTCTTGCTGGACGTCGTCGTCGGCCTGCTCACGGGCCTGTGCCTGCTGCGCCTGTACATGCAGGCCCAGCGCATCCCCTTCTCCAATCCCGTGGGCCGGCTGGTGTTCGCGCTGACCGACTGGATCATCCTGCCGCTGCGCAAGATCGTGCCCGCGTCCGGCCGCTGGGACGCATCCAGCGCGATCGCCGCCTACCTGCTGCAGATGCTGCAGTACGTGCTGCTGTGGCTCATGATGGGCGCGGGCGGCGGGCAAGCCCTGTGGCTGCCCTGGCTCGCGCTGTGCGGCGTGCTGCGCGTGGCGCTTTCGGGCTGCGTGGGCATCGTGCTGATCTACACCATTCTTTCCTGGGTGCAGACGCGTTCGCCCATTGCCATGGTCATGGAGCGCCTGGCCGAGCCGCTGCTGCGCCCGGTGCGCAAGGTGATGCCGCTGATCGGCGGCATCGATCTGTCGCCGCTGGTGCTGCTGGTGTTGCTGCAGATTGCATTGATGGTGCTGGGCTATGTTCAAGCTGGCGTGCTGATGTAACCCTTGTGGGCGTGGTTACAACATGCCTCTGCAGAGGGCAGGAGCCGGGTCTCGGCCCGGCAGCCGACTCACTTTTCTTGCTCGCACAAGAAAAGTAAGCAAAAGAATGCGGCCCTGCTGTCTGCGACCCTCCGCTGCGCTCCGGGCAACCTGCCGTGCTCGGTCCCGGGCTGCACCGCGGAACTCGCTACGCGCCTGCGGCGCTCCGCTCGGACAACCGCGGTGAGTCAGTTTACGTGGCCTCCGTGTCCTTCGGCACTCCGGCTCAGCCCGGGCCCTGCGCGCGGCAGGCGCAGCCAGAAGGGCGGGGAGGTTGGCACGCGCTGTGACGAAGCTGTGCAGCCTCTGAAACTGGCACGGCGCAGCAGGGGGACACCGAGCAAGGGCCGCCCCGCAGCGATGGTGTCGTCCCTGGCCGGGCGCCCCCCTCCACCGAAGGATGAGAGGGGGAAGCGCCGAAGGCGCTCAGGGGGTGCTTTTAAGCTACTGCGTCAGCCGGCAAACGCTGCAGCATCGCCAGGCTGTTGGCGATGGTGTCGCGCAGCTGGCGGCGCTCGACGATCATGTCGACCGCGCCCTTTTCCTGCAGGAACTCGGCGCGCTGGAAACCTGGCGGCAGCTTGACGCGCACCGTGGTCTCGATCACGCGCGGGCCGGCAAAGCCGATCAGCGCCTTGGGCTCGGCAATCACGATGTCGCCGACAAACGCAAAGCCGGCCGACACGCCGCCCATGGTCGGGTCGGTCAGCACGCTGATGTAGGGCAGGCCCTTCTTGGCCAGGCGCGTGAGCGCGGCATTGGTCTTGGCCATCTGCATCAGGCTCAGCAGGCCTTCCTGCATGCGCGCGCCGCCGGTGGCGGTGAAGCAGATGAACGGCACCTTCTGCTCGATCGCGGTCTCGACGCCGCGCACGAAGCGCTCGCCGACCACCGAGCCCATGGAGCCGCCCATGAAGTCGAATTCAAAGCAGGCCACGACCACGTTGACGCTTTTCACGGCGCCGCCCATGACGATCAGCGCATCGGTCTCGCCGGTGTTCTCCAGCGCTTCCTTGAGGCGTTCGGGGTACTTGCGGCTGTCCTTGAACTTCAGCGGGTCGACGGGCACGACTTCCTGGCCGATTTCATAACGCCCTTCGGCGTCGAGGAAATGGTTCAGGCGCGCGCGCGCGCCGATGCGGTGGTGGTGGCCGCAGGTCGGGCAGACGTTCTGGTTCTTTTCCAGGTCGGCCTGATACAGCACGGTCTCGCACGACGGGCACTTGATCCACAGACCTTCAGGGATCTGGTGGCGTTCCGTCGGGTCGGTGTGCTGGATTTTGGCAGGCAGCAGTTTTTCAAGCCAAGACATAAGTATTTCCTCTTTGCGCACCGCGCCCCCAAAGGGCGCGGTGCGGGGGTGCATTATGCGTCCAGAGCCTTGCGCACGCCGCGCAGGAAGTCAATGGTCAGCGGGACGACTTTTTCATGCGGCTGGTCGTTGAGCATTTCAATGATGCGGCTGCCGATGACCACCGCATCGGAAAACTCGCCTATCGCCTGGGCGGTCTGGGCATCGCGTATGCCGAAGCCCACGCCCACGGGAATGCTCACATGCTTGCGAATGCGCGGCAGCATGGCCTCGACGGCTGCCGGGTCCAGCGCCGACGAGCCGGTCACGCCCTTGAGCGAGACATAGTAGACATAGCCGCTGGCCACGCGCGCGACCTGTTGGATGCGCTCGTCGGTGCTGGTCGGCGCGAGCAGGAAGATCAGGTCCATGTCGCGCGCGCGCAGCGCGGCCGCAAAAGCCTCGCATTCCTCGGGCGGGTAGTCGACGATCAGCATGCCGTCGACGCCGGCGCTGGCGGCGTCGTTGACGAAAGCACCTTCGCCGTGGACCTGGTCATAGCGTTCGACCGGGTTCGCGTAGCCCATCAGCACCACTGGAGTGCTGTCGTTCTTCTGGCGGAATTCGCGCACATAGGCCAGCACCTGGACCAGACCCACGCCCAGCGCCAGCGCCTTGTCGCCGGCCTTCTGGATGGTCGGGCCGTCGGCCATGGGGTCGGAGAACGGGATGCCCAGCTCGATCACGTCGGAGCCCGCTTCGACCATGCCGTGCATCAGCGCGGGCGTGATCGCGGCAAACGGGAAGCCGGCCGTGACATAGGGGATCAGGGCCGTGCGGCCTTCGGCCTGGAGTTTTTCAAATGTGGTGGCGATGCGGCTCATGCGGCAGGCCCTCCCTTGACAGTCAGACCGCGCATCGAAGGACGGTCATAGAAATCTGCGCCCGACAGGTCGGCAACGGTGCCTATGTCCTTGTCGCCGCGGCCCGAAAGATTGACCAGGATGGACTGGTCGGGGCGCATCTGCTTGGCCAGCTTCATCGCATAGGCGACGGCGTGGCTGGACTCGAGCGCGGGAATGATGCCTTCGGCGCGGCACAGGTAGTGGAAGGCCTCGAGCGCTTCGGTGTCGGTGATGCCCACATATTCGGCGCGGCCGATTTCCTGCAGCCAGGCATGCTCGGGGCCCACGCCCGGATAGTCGAGGCCGGCGCTGATGCTGTGCGTCTCTATGATCTGGCCGTCGTCGTTCTGCAGGATGAAAGTGCGGTTGCCGTGCAGCACGCCCGCGCTGCCGCGCTGCAGCGACGCCGAATGCTTGCCCGAATCCAGGCCTTCGCCCGCGGCTTCGACGCCGATCAGGCGCGTAGCCTCGAACGGAATGTAGGGATGGAAGATGCCGATCGCATTGCTGCCGCCGCCCACGCAGGCCACGACCGCGTCGGGCTGGCCGCCGTTCAGGAACTCGGGCATCTGCGTCAGGCACTCGGTGCCGATCACGCTCTGGAAATCGCGCACCATCATGGGGTAGGGGTGGGGGCCCGCTGCCGTGCCGATGATGTAGAACGTGCTGTCGACGTTGGCGACCCAGTCGCGCATGGCTTCGTTGAGCGCGTCCTTGAGCGTCTTGCTGCCCGATTCCACGGGCACGACGGTCGCGCCCAGCAGCTTCATGCGGTAGACGTTGGGGCTCTGGCGGCGGATGTCCTCGGCGCCCATGTAGATGATGCACTCGAGGCCGTAGCGCGCGCAGATGGTGGCCGTGGCCACGCCGTGCTGGCCCGCGCCGGTCTCGGCAATGATGCGATTCTTGCCCATGCGCTTGGCGAGCATCGCCTGGCCGATCACGTTGTTGATCTTGTGCGCGCCGGTGTGGTTCAGGTCTTCGCGCTTCAGGTAGATCTGCGCGCCGCCCATTTCGCGGCTCATGCGATCCGCGTGGTAGACGGGCGAGGGACGGCCCACATAGTGGTTGAGCTCGGACTCGAACTCGGCGACGAATGCGGGATCGTGCTGGTAGCGCGCGTAAGCGTCGCGCAGTTCGATCAGCGCATGGGTCAGGGTTTCACTGGCAAAGCTGCCGCCATAGCGACCGAAATGCCCGGATGCGTCGGGGTGCTGGTATTCAAACATTACAAATTCTGCCGTGGTTGGGCATCGGCCGCACGCACAGCGGCAACGAAGCGGTGGATCTTGTCGGCGTCCTTGACGCCTTTGAGAGGTTGGCCGTCGGGGCCCGTGGCTTCTACGCCAGAGCTGATATCAACGGCAAGCGTCTTGCAACGCGGGCGCACCTGCCGAATGCCATCGGTCACGTTTGCAGGCGTGAGTCCACCAGACAAAACGAGGTGAGAGGCTACGCTTGGAGGAAGGAGTGACCAATTGAATGCCTTGCCGCCGCCGCCATATCCGTCCACGTGGGCATCGAGCAATATGGCTTGGGCGTGAGAGTAACGCTGAGCATATTCTACGAGGTCGAAGCCGGCTGCGGCGTCACCAAGGGGAATCCTTGCTGCGCGCAGGAAAGGCCGCTGGCCGCCGCTGGCTTCGAGGCATTGCGCGGGCGTCTCGTCGCCATGGAATTGCAGGCAGGCGCCGGGAATTTCCGCGCAGGCCTGCTGCACGCGTGCCGCGGTCTCGTTGACGAACAGCAGCACGGGCGTGACGAACGGCGGCAGGCGGCGCGCGAGTTCGGCGGCGCGCGCGATGCTCACCGCACGCGGGCTGGGCGCGTAGAGCACGAAGCCGATCGCATCGGCTCCCGCGGCCACGGCCTGGTCCACATCTTCTTCACGCGTGAGGCCGCAGATCTTGATGCGCGTGCGCAGCGCAGTAGCGATGGTCGTATTCATGGCAGCCAATCGAATGCCGCGGCGCGCGTCGGCAGGCCCCAGGCCGGATCGTAGACCGGACCGAGGAAGTACAGCCCGTCGGGCGAGAAGGTGGGGGCCGCGGCATCGCGCGAACGCGCCGCGAGCACGGTCTGCATCCAGTCCACGGGCTGTTTTCCCTGGCCGATGGCGATCAGGCAACCCATGATGTTGCGCACCATGTGGTGCAGGAAGGCGCTGCCTTCGAACTCGAAATGCCAGTAGCAGGTTTCCATCGGCGGATCACCGGGACGGCCCAGGCCGTGCAGTCGGCTGAGCGCATCGCCCGCGGGCGCGGCGCGGCGCGAGATGTCGAGCCGGTGCAAGGTCTTGATGGGGCTCTTGGCCTGGCAGGCCGACGCCCGGAAAGACGAGAAGTCATGCTCGCCCAGCAGCTGGCGGGCCGCGGCCTGCATGGCCGCGCCATCGAGTTCATGGAACACCCAGCCCACGCGGCCGGCCTCGACGCTGGGGCGCACCGGCGACTGCAGCAGCACATAGGCGTAGCGGCGGCGCGTGGCGCAAAAGCGCGCGTGGAAGTCGTCGCCCACGGGCTGGGCCCATTGCACGGCGATGTCGGCGGGCAGGAAGGTGTTGGTGCCGCGCACCCACGAATAGGGCGTGCGCGAAAGGTCGGTGTCGAAATGCGCGACCTGCATGATGCCGTGCACGCCCGCATCGGTGCGGCCGGCGCAGACCGTGGGCACGGCCTGGGTGGCAAAGCGGCCCAGCGCCGCTTCGAGGTGGTCCTGCACCGTGTTGCCCGATGTCTGGCTCTGCCAGCCGTTGTAGCGCTGGCCGTTGTAACTCACTCCCAGGGCTATGCGCATGGCAAGTCCTTGCCGCGGGCGCCAGGCGCCGCGTTGATCTGCAGAAAAAACATCAATCGATTTCGGAAAGCAGGCGCTGGGCGCGTTCTTTGAGTTCACCTTGCGATTCTTCGATGACTTCCTCGATCAGCGTGCGCGCGCCGTCGCTGTCGCCTATGGCCGCGAACTCCTGGGCCAGCGCCAGCTTGGTCGCCAGCGGGTCCTCGGCCGCGGCCTGGCTGCTTTGCGACAGCGCCTCGGCGGGAGCGTTATTGCCCAGGTCCAGGGAAAGGCCGCCCAGGTCGAATTCGAGGAAGTCGAAGGCCGGCGCCGCGGCGGGCGCGGCCGCTGTGGGGCCGGGCTTGGCCGCGTCGCTGTCCTCGAGTTCGAACAGCGGGGTGTCGAAGGTCGGTGTCGGTGTCGGCGCAGCGTCGGCAACGGCGGGAGCCTCGGCCGGCGTCAAAGCGGGTTCGGACAGGCTGAAAGGTTGCGGTGCAGGCGCTGGTTCAGGCAGCGGTTCTGCGGCGGCCGCCGCGGCATCGGCCGGCGACGTTGGTGCCTCCTGGTCGAGCGTGAACTCGAGATCGGGCAGGGCGCTGCCGGCCGCTTCGGGCTGGTCCGGCACGGGCGGCAGATCGGCCAGAGCCTCGAAAGTGATTTCAGGCTCTGCGGGAACTGCGGGCTGCGTCGCGGAGGCGGGCTGCTTCCAGATGGGCTCGATAGGCTCGAAGTCGATGTCGCGCGGCGTTTGCGGCGCAGGTTCCACGGGGGACTGTGCAGCGGCGGGCACTGTCGGTTCGGTCGCAGCGGAAGGCAGATCGAGGTCCAGGCTCAGGTCCAGGCCGGGCAGCGCCGTGGGTTCGGCGGGGGCGGATGGCGTCGCTGCAACTGCGGCTGCGGCCAGCGTGCCCGCAAAGGACGCCTGTGCGAGCGCGCGGTCGTCCACCGCGCTGCTGCCGTGCGGCACATCGGCGGCGGCCTGGTACAGCGCATTGGACGGATCGAGTGCGCGGCCCTGTTCGGCCAGATGCAGCCACTCCGCGCCCTGGCCATTGGTCAGCATGAACACGGTCTGGGCCACGGCTTCGAAAGCCTTGCGATCCTGGCGCTTGGCGTAGATGTCGGCGAGTTTCTGGTGCAGTGCCAGGCGTTCGGGCTGGCTGCGCAGCGCTTCCTTGAGGATTTCTTCGGCTTGCAGGTCGCGACCGTAGGCCAGATAGACATCGGCTTCGGCCACGGGGTCGACTTCGCCGCCGGTATCGAGCTGGCTGTGCGAATAGGCCGTGGAGCTGCCGAATTGCGTCTGCGCCGTGTCGACCTGCTGGCCCTGACCGGCGGCAAACACCGAATCGGGGTGCAGCAGGCTGTCGCCTGCGGCGTCCTGCTGGCGGCGCTTCTGTACGCGGCGGTAGCCGGCATAGCCGAGCAGCAGGGCCAGCAGGCCCGCACCCGCGAGCGGCAGCATGGGGTCTTCGCTCAGCGTGTCGATGAAGCCCGGCGGTTCGGGCGTGGCTTGTGCGGGTGCGACGGGAGCTGCAACTGCCGGCGCCGGAGCCGGCGCGGGAACTGGAGCGGGGGCCGCAGCGGCAGCGGCGTCCGTGGCAGCGGCTGCGGTATCTGCCGGGGCGGCGTCGGCTGGCGGCGTGGCACCATCGGCTGGCGCCGGAGTGCCCGGCGTCGCAGCGGCGCTTGCCGCGGTGGCCGGTGCAGGAACGACCGCCGCCGGCACAGCCGGCACGCCCGGCGCCGGCGCTGCGCCGGCTGCTGCGGCCGCCGGAGCGCCGGCCGCCGGGGCGCCGGCCGCGGGAACGCCCGCCGCCGGGGCGCCGGCCGCCGGAGCGCCGGCCGCAACATTCTGCAACTCGTTGAGGTTGCGTGAGAGTTCGGAGAGCCGCTCGGACTGGCTCTGCGCCTGTTTTTCCCGGGCCAGGCGTTCGTCGGCGTTCTGGCTGCCCTGGAGCGCGCCCTTGGACAGCGTGAGCTTGTCGGGCGCGGCGGTCGAGGCTTTCTTGTCCTGGACCTGGGCTTCGACGTTGCCGCTGGCGCTGCGCTGGGCCGCGGTCACGGCCGCGAGCGGCGCCGCGCCCGCGAGCCGGCGGCGATATTGGTTGAAGTCCTGGCTTTGCGCGGCGACGATCTGCCGCGCTTCGCTGGCCGATACGGCTTGCGCCGCGGCTTCATCAGGCATTTCGACCACGGCGCCCGCCGTCATGCGGTTGACATTGCCGCTGATGAACGCATGCGGGTTGGCGCGCAGCATCGCGACCAGCATCTGGTCCAGCGACACGCCTGCCGGGCGATAGCCCTGGGCCAGCCGGCTCGCGGTATCGCCAGGGCGTACCGTCAGCGAGGACGGCTTCTGCGTGCTCGCCGGCGCCTTGCGCGCTGCCGCGGTGGCCGCGGCCTGCGCCGGCACGCGCGCCGGCGTGCCGCGCGCGGAAGCCGATGGCTGGGGGGCGGGGGCGCTGATTTGCGCTGCCGAGGACATTTCCTGGACGGACTGGCGTCCCGCGGGCGGGTCGAGCAGCAAGGTATAGCTGCGCACCACATGGCCTGCGGCCCAGGATGCGTCGATCACCAGGTCGACAAAAGGCTCGGCGACGGGCTGGGCGCTGGTCAGGCGCAACAGGGCCGAGCCATCGGGGCGGCGCTGCAGCTGCACCTGGAACTGGCTGGCGGTGGCCGTGTATTCCATGCCCTGGGCGCGGAAAACGGCGGGCGTGGCGATGGTCGCGCGCAGGCTGTCGGCTTCGGCCGCAGTGATCTGCGGCAGCTCCACTTCCGCGCGCAGGGGTTCTCCCAGCGCGGACTGGATGCTGATGCGGCCCAGCGCCAGCGCCCAGGCTTCAGTGGCCGTCAGGCTGACAGAGACGAGGGCCGCTGCGGCCAGCGCAGAGAGTTTCCAACGATGCATGGTGGCGTCGACTTCTGTGGTTGTGCGGCCCGGGCGAGCGGCATAGTTGTTCTCAGGAATGACCGCCGCGCCGGCACAGCGTGCGAATCATAGTGAAAAATACCTTAGCAGCAATGCATAGCAGTGACAAGCCAAGGTGAAGAGGGCATTGTCCAACACCTGACGGGCAAGGCAGGGCGACACGCCCGGGGAACGCGCCAGATGTTGTCCCTGGGCAACGAGAAACCGCCCCCCAGCCCATTTTGCATGGTCCGGAGAGCGGCAATCGGCAGAAAAGGCTGCGGCGCAGGCCGCGGCCCGGTCCCAGCTTACTTGTCGAGCAGGATGCGCAGCATGCGGCGCAGCGGTTCGGCCGCGCCCCACAGCAGCTGGTCGCCGATCACGAAGGCCGACAGGTACTCGGGGCCCATGTTGAGCTTGCGCACACGGCCCACGGCGACTTCGAGGCCGCCGGTCACGGCCGCGGGCGTCAGTTCCTTGACGGTCACGGCGCGGTCGTTGGCGACGAACTTGACCCAGGGGTTGCCTGTCTGGATCAGCGTCTCGATCTCGGCCAGCGGCAGGTCATGCTTGAGCTTGATGGTCAGCGCCAGCGAGTGGCAGCGCATCGCGCCTATGCGCACGCACAGGCCGTCGACGGGAATCACGGCGCTGGTGCCGAGGATCTTGTTGACTTCGGCCTGGCCCTTCCACTCTTCCTTGGACTGACCGTTGGGCAACTGCACGTCGATCCAGGGGATCAGGCCGCCGGCCAGCGGGGCGCCGAAGTATTCGGTGGGCACATCATTGCGGATGGTGTGCGCGACCTGGCGGTCGATGTCGAGAATGGCCGAAGCGGGCGTCGCGAGGGCGTCGGACACGGCGGCGTGCACCACGCCCATGCCCTTGAGCAGCTCTCGCATGTGGTTGGCGCCGCCACCCGAAGCTGCCTGGTAGGTCATGGAGCTGACCCATTCGACCAGGCCGGCCTTGAACAGTCCCGACAGGCCCATCAGCAGGATGGAGTTGGTGCAGTTGCCGCCGATCCAGTTCTTGCCGCCTGCGGCGAGCTTGGTCTGGATTAGGTCGTCATTGACCGGATCGAGAACGATGACAGCATCGTCTTCCATGCGCAGCGACGAGGCGGCATCGATCCAGTGGCCTTGCCAGCCGGAAGCGCGCAGCGGGCCGAACACGGCCTTGGTGTAGTCGCCGCCCTGGGCGGTGATGATGATGTCGCAGCGTGACAGCGCGGCGATGTCGTTCGCGTCCTGCAGCGTGGTGTGGGTGCGTGCCTGTGCGGGCGCCTTGCCGCCGGCATTCGAGGTGGAGAAGAAAATCGGCTCGATCAGATCGAAGTCACCTTCGGCCTGCATGCGGTCCATCAACACCGAGCCGACCATGCCGCGCCAGCCTACCAAACCTACCAACTTGCTCATTTTCAACGCCCCTGTGGTTTAAGAAACAATGTTCGACCAGACTGGGACCCGGCTCGTCTGGCCGGGAGAGGGCGCGCGACGAACCGGGCTGTGTCAGCCTTTAATCGTCGTAATGGTTGCTGCGCGCGCAGCCACAGCTGCCGAAGCGACAGTTGTCAAAGAGGCGATGCGGGTGTGGGCGGCAAACATAGCGGAGCATTGTAATGGATTCCCTCGGGGTCCATGTCTCGGATGCCTTTGCCGGGTCTGCCGCCCGGGCTCGACGGTGGATTAATAGACCGTCATGGCAATGCTGGATGCAAAGACGTTGGGCATCCAACCGCCTTCGTGGCCGGTCAGCGCCACGCATTGGTCGCTGAAGTCGCCGAAGTCGCTGAGGTCGTCGAAGTCGTCGAAATCATCATTGGCGCGCGCTTGCAGCGCAATGGCATGCTCCTCATCGCTGTAACGGCTCTCGGTGCTCAGGGTGACAGAAGCCGGCGCCGCGCCGCCGGGCAGCACATCGCTGACGGTCACAAAGACCATGTCGGAGAACTGCAGCAAATCGTCTTCGGGGAAAGAAATGGCCATGGGGCCGAGGTCCAGCGGTTTGGTCGACAGAGTGTCCTGGCCCTCATGGGCTGCCGCGCCGACCTTGCCGGCCACGTATTCGACGCCGCCCAGCAGCGCGGCGCCCAGCACAGGTGCCTGGGCCTTGACTTCGGACCAGGCGGCCGAGCCCATCTGCGTGGTCTTGTCCGCCAGGGCCGCATAACCGATCTTCAAAGCGGCGTAGCCGAAATCCAGCAGCTTGCTGCCGGCTACCTCCGCGAGCTTTGCGACCATGGTGGCGCTGCTCTTCGCGTCGCCATCGGACTTGCCCGCCGTCGTGTCGCAATGTGTGGCGTGGGTCTGCTCCAGCGCCGAGTAAACGGACTTGGCGAGCCGATCCTTGGCGCCGTAGGCCAGCGCATGGGTGGTGGCGGCGACCTCGGTAGCGGCATTCATCGCTGCGTTGCCCACAGCCTCGGCCGCCGCGAGAGGCGCCTTTGTGGCGATGAAGCCGATCTCGCTGGCCAGGTTGCCTGTAGTGGTCCAACTGATGTTGTTGGTTTCGCAGTACTTGGCGGTTGCGGGAAAGTAGGAAGTTGCTTGGTTCCAGATGGTGTTGAGGCTGTTGTACAGAAAGGACATGGAAATAGAACAAAAGGTTGATATAGAGGCAGGCGTATGCCGCGCTGCCTCAGTTGCCTTTTTGCGCCCGATGAATCCGGCGTTTCCGGTCCGGCTGCTGCCGGTAGAGCACGCCGCTGTCGATTGCAAAAAAGTATCATAATATTGAATTAATAGTCTTTCTATATCAATAGCTTTTTGCTATTTCGAGCTTTGCTCCTACATTGCGGCAATTCGACTATGGTGGCGGGTGTCGCCGCCGCGAGACATCCGCAAGGCATAAAAAAAGCAGCCATTGCTGGCTGCTTCTTGCGGGACGGTGGGGGAAAACGCGATCAGCGCAGCGCGGCGACCACGGCATCACCCATTTCGGCGGTGCCCACGCGGGTCGTGCCTTCGCTCCAGATGTCGGGCGTGCGCAGGCCCTGGGCCAGCACGGCCTGCACCGCGTCTTCGATGCGCTGGGCCGCGGCTTCCTGGTTCAGGCTGAAGCGCAGCATCATTGCGGCCGACAGGATGGTGGCCAAGGGGTTGGCGACGTTCTTGCCGGCGATGTCGGGAGCGCTGCCGTGGCTGGGCTCGTACAGGCCCTGGCCCTTGGAGTTGAGGCTGGCCGAAGGCAGCATGCCGATGGAGCCGGTGAGCATGGAGGCTTCATCCGAGAGGATGTCGCCAAACATGTTGCCCGTGACCACGACGTCGAAACGCTTGGGTTCCTTGACCAGTTGCATGGCGGCGTTGTCCACGTACATATGGTCCAGCTGCACGTCGGGGTATTCCTTGCCGACTTCGGTGACCACGTCCTTCCAGAACTGGAAGGTCTCGAGCACGTTGGCCTTGTCGACACTGGTCACGCGCTTGCTGCGCTTTTGCGCCGCCTGGAAGGCCACATGCGCGATGCGCTCGATCTCGGGGCGCGAATAGCGCATGGTGTCGAACGCTTCCTCGGCACCGGGGAAATGGCCGTCGGTGGCGACGCGGCGGCCGCGCGGCTGGCCGAAATAGATGTCGCCCGTGAGTTCACGGATGATCAGGATGTCGAGGCCGGCGACCAGCTCGGGCTTGAGGCTGGAGGCGTGCGTCAGCTCCTTGTAGCAGATGGCCGGGCGGAAGTTGGCAAACAGGCCCATGTGCTTGCGCAGGCCCAGGATGGCCTGCTCGGGGCGCAGCGGACGGTCCAGCGTGTCGTACTTCCAGTCGCCGACGGCGCCGAACAGCACGGCATCGGCTTCCATTGCCAGCTTGAGCGTGGCTTCGGGCAGGGGGTGTCCCGTGAGGGCATAGGCTGCGCCGCCGACCGGCGCCGATTCCATTTCGAAGTCCAGGTCGAGGGCGTTGAGCACCTTGACGGCTTCCGCGACGATTTCGGGGCCGATGCCGTCGCCGGGCAAGACTGCAATTTTCATGGGAATTCTCTGTCGAAGTAAAAAATCGGGGGCTGCGGGCGCCGGCTTGGGCCGGAAGTCCCGCAGCAGGTCAAGCCATCAGCCCTGGACCAGGGTGTGGGCCAGCCAGGGCTTGGTTGCCAGGCGTTGGGCTTCGAAGGCCTTGATCTTGTCGGACTGGCGCAGCGTCAGGCCGATGTCGTCGAAGCCGTTGAGCAGGCAGTATTTGCGAAACGCATTCACCTCGAACGGGATTTCCTCGCCCTGCGGACGCACGATGACCTGGCGCTCGAGATCGATGGTCAGCTGGTAGCCGGGGAAGGCTGCGACTTCATCGAACAGCGCGGCGACCGTGGCTTCGGGCAGCACGATGGGCAGCAGGCCGTTCTTGAAGCAGTTGTTGAAGAAGATGTCGGCAAAGCTGGGCGCAATCACGGCGCGGAAGCCGAACTGGTCCAGCGCCCAGGGCGCGTGCTCGCGGCTCGAGCCGCAGCCGAAGTTCTTGCGTGCCAGCAGGATGGATGCACCCAGGTAGCGCGGCTGGTTCAGCACGAAGTCGGGGTTGGGCTTGCGGCTGGCCGGATCCTGGCCGGGCTCGCCGTGGTCCAGATAGCGCCATTCGTCAAACAGGTTCACGCCGAAGCCGGTCTTCTTGATCGACTTGAGAAACTGCTTGGGAATGATGGCGTCGGTGTCGACGTTCTCGCGGTCCATCGGGGCCACGAGGCCTTGTTGTACGGTGAATTTTTGCATGGAAATTATTCCTCGAAAGGGGAGCTCGGCGTTGTGGCGGTCGTTCAGACGAAGCGGCGCACGTCGACGAAATGACCGTGCACCGCGGCGGCCGCGGCCATCGAGGGGCTGACCAGATGGGTGCGTCCGCCCGCGCCCTGGCGGCCTTCGAAGTTGCGGTTCGAGGTCGAGGCACAGCGCTCGCCGGGCTCGAGCCGGTCGGCGTTCATTGCCAGGCACATCGAGCAGCCGGGCTCGCGCCATTCGAAGCCCGCGGCCTTGAAGATCTGGTCCAGGCCTTCACGCTCGGCCTGCTCCTTGACCAGACCCGAGCCGGGAACCACCATGGCCAGCTTGACGTTCTTGGCAACCTTGCGGCCGAGCTTCTGCACCATGGCCGCGGCTTCGCGCATGTCTTCGATGCGGCTGTTGGTGCACGAACCGATGAACACCTTGTCGATGCTGATGTCGTTGATCGCCTTGCCGGGCTCGAGGTTCATGTAGACCAGCGCGCGCTCGATCGCGCCGCGCTTGTTGCTGTCCTTTTCCTTGTCGGGATCTGGCACGACGGCATCAATGCCCAGCACCATTTCGGGCGAGGTGCCCCAGGTGACCTGCGGCACGATCTGCGTGGCGTCGAGCGTGACCACCAGGTCGAACTGCGCATCGGCGTCCGACTGCAGCGTCTGCCAGTAGGCCACGGCCTGGTCCCATTCGACACCTGTGGGAGCGAGCGGCCGGCCCTTGACGTAGCGAATGGTCTTTTCATCCACGGCCACCAGACCGGCGCGCGCGCCGGCTTCGATCGCCATGTTGCAGACCGTCATGCGGCCTTCCATCGACAGGTCGCGTATGGCCTGGCCCGCGAATTCAATGGTGTAGCCGGTGCCGCCGGCCGTGCCGATCTTGCCGATGATGGCCAGCACCAGGTCCTTGGCGGTGACGCCGGGCGCGGCCTTGCCGTCCACGCGCACCAGCAGGTTCTTGGCCTTCTTGGCCAGCAGCGTCTGCGTGGCCATCACGTGCTCGACTTCCGAGGTGCCTATGCCGTGCGCCAGCGCGCCGAAGGCGCCGTGTGTGGAAGTGTGGCTGTCGCCGCAGACCACGGTCATGCCGGGCAGCGTCGCGCCTTGCTCGGGGCCCATCACGTGGACGATGCCCTGGCCCTTGTCCATGAACGGGAAGAACGCCGCCGAGCCGAACTCGCCGATGTTGTCGTTGAGCGTGGTGATCTGTTCCTTGCTGATCGGGTCGGCAATGCCTTCGTAGCCCAGTTCCCAGCCCGTGGTCGGTGTGTTGTGGTCGGCCGTGGCCACCACCGAGCTGATGCGCCACAGCTTGCGTCCCGCGACGCGCAGTCCTTCGAAAGCCTGGGGGCTGGTCACTTCGTGCACCAGGTGGCGGTCGATGTAGAGGATGGACGTGCCATCTTCTTCGGTGTGGACGACGTGTTCGTCCCAGATCTTGTCGTACAGGGTGCGTCCCATGGCGTTCTCTCGGCTTTGTGGTTTCAGGTGGGTGGGTGATTTTAGGCGGCGGCCAGATGCTCTACCAGCAGCCGCGAAGTCATCGGCAGGGTCTCGAAATCGCGGGCCACGAGCAGCACTTCGCGCTCGGCCCAGTCGTCGGTCAGGACCACGGCGCGCAGGTGGCCCACGCCATGCATCAGCGCGAATGCGCGGTCGGGCAGCAGGCCCAGGCCTAGGCCGTTGTCTATCATGCGGCACATGGCGTCGAGGCTGGTGACCTGGATGCGCTGGCGCAGCGGCTTGCCCGCGTGTGCGGCCGCGGCCTGCATCGCCAGGCCTATGCTGGAGTCGGCCTTGAGGCCCACGATGTCCCAGTCGAGCACCTGGGCAAAGGCCACGCTGGGCGTGGACGCAAGCGGGTGGGCTTCGGGCACGACCACCACCAGGCGGTCGCTGCGGTAGGGGCGGGTCTGCAGGTCGCCCGCGCCGCCCGTGCCCAGCGTGCAGATGCCGATGTCGGCCGTGCCTTCCTGCACCGCATGCAGCACTTCGGCGCTCAGCCGCTCCTGCAGGTCGATCTTGATCTGGCTGTGGGCGCGCGCGAAGCGTCCCAGGTCTTCGGGCAGGAACTGCAGGATGGCCGACATGTTGGCGTGCATGCGCACATGGCCGCGCACGCCTTCGGCGTATTCGCTGAGTTCGCCCTGCATGCGCTCCAGGCCGAACAGCACGGTGCGCGCATGGTGCAGCAGGCTTTCGCCGGCCGGCGTCAAGGTCACGCCGCGGCTGTGGCGGTAGAGCAGGGCGGTGTCGACCGCGGCTTCGAGGTCGGACAGGCGCTTGCTGACGGCCGAGGCGGCAATGAACTCGCGCTCGGCCGCGCGCCCGATGCTGCCCAGCTCGCAGACGGCGACAAACAGCTGCAGGGAAGTGAGGTCGATGCGGCGCGCAAAACTGCGCTCGGAATTCTTCATGGGTTTTATATGCTTCTCGAAAAGAGAAGTTGGAGGTATTTTCGCTGATTATTTTGGCTCTGTCATCGTAAACGACGATGGCATGAATGTCTTTCAGCGAATCGTTCCCATCCCGTCACCCTCAGTGGCATTGCTAGACTGGTCACCGCCAGGTGTCTAAAGCCTGCGAGGAAGTGGAATGAAGTTCTGGAAAAAGCTGTTTGGTGCCGCCGCGCCTGCGCACCCTGAGCGCATGGAGCCTGACCGCACCGATGCGCAGGCACGCGCCCGGGCTGCGGCGGGGTTCGATGCGTTCATCGCGCTGTTGACGAACGCCAGCGCCGAAGAGGAAGCGCAGCGTATCCGCGGCGTCGCGCGTGCGGCCTGGCAGGCGCGCGCGGCCCAGGATGCGGCCTCCGGGGCGTTTGACGCCGTCGATGCCTATCAGGTGCTGGAGGAGGTGGCTGCGGGAGAGGATGGCCAGCGTCCGGGTCAGTGGCTGCTCATTCATCTCGACTGGAAAGCGACGGACGAGATCGGCTGGCAGGTCGCGGACATCCTGGCGCAGCGCGCTGTCGCGCCGACCTGGTCCGGGATCGAAGCGGAGTTCGACACCGTGCCCGCGGCCTTGATGGACCTGGCGCAATGGCTGCACCCGCGCGGGCTGGCGCTGCTGGACATAGAGACCGATGCAGATGCGTTCTGTTCCTTCATCGTCGATGCTGCGCAGGTCACGCACGCCAGGCAACTGGCGGCAGCCGCGCGGCTCACGGTCTACGATGCCGAGGAATTCGCCGCGCGCAACTGAGCGCGGGCGAAAAAAAGCCCCGCGAGCGGGGCTTTCAGGGGGTTCAGCTGAAGAACTTCTTGAGCTTGTCGGTCCAGCTTTCGCCGCTGGGCGAATGCCGGCCGCCACCCTTTTGCAGCGATTCCTCGAGCTCGCGCAGCAGCTTGCGCTGGTACTCGGTGAGCTTGACCGGGGTCTCGACCACGATGTGGCAATACAGATCGCCAGGGTAGCTCGCGCGGATTCCCTTGATGCCCTTGCCGCGCAGGCGGAATTGCTTGCCGGCCTGGGTGCCTTCGGGAATGTCGATCGCGGCCTTGCCGGCCAGCGTGGGCACTTCGATCTCGCCGCCCAGGGCGGCCGTGATGAAGCTCACCGGCACCTGGCAATGCAGGTCGTCACCTTCGCGCTCGAAAATGTCGTGCTTGCGGATGCGGATCTCGATGTAGAGGTCGCCCGGAGGGCCGCCATTGGTGCCTGGCTCGCCGTTGCCCGTGGAACGGATGCGCATGCCATCGTCAATGCCCGCGGGAATCTTGACTTCGAGCGTCTTCTGGTGCTTGACCTTGCCCTGGCCGTTGCAGGTGGTGCAGGGCTCGGGAATGATCTTGCCCGTGCCGCGGCAGTGGGGGCAGGTCTGCTGCACGCTGAAGAAGCCCTGGCGCATCTGCACCGAACCCTGGCCCGCACAGGTGGTGCAGGTCTTGGCGCTGGTGCCGGGCTTGGCGCCCGAGCCGTGGCAGGTGTCGCAGCTGTCCCACGAAGGGATACGGATCTGCGCGTCCTTGCCCTTGGCCGCTTCCTCGAGCGTGATCTCCATCGCGTAGCTGAGGTCGTTGCCGCGGTAGACCTGGCGTCCGCCGCCGCGCCCGCCGCGTCCCTGGCCCTGGCTGAACATATCGCCGAAGATGTCGCCGAAAGCTTCGGCGAAGCCGCCATAGCCTTCGCCGCCGCCCATGCCGCGGTTCGGGTCCACGCCGGCGTGGCCGTACTGGTCATAGGCCGCGCGCTTCTGGGCGTCCGAGAGCATCTCGTAGGCCTCCTTGGCCTCCTTGAAATTCTCTTCGGCCTTGACGGCCGTGTCGCCCTGGTTGCGGTCGGGGTGATGCTTCATCGCAAGCTTGCGATAAGCCTTCTTGATTTCCTCGTCCGAGGCGTTCTTGGCAACGCCGAGGACTTCGTAATAGTCGCGTTTGGACATGTTGTTTCGTGGAGCCGGTTGGAACAGGAACGCCGCGCCGCCCCGAAAACGGGACGACGCGGCGGCGGTCAGTCACTGAAGACCTGGCGCGTCAGTCCTTCTTGACTTCCTTGACTTCAGCGTCGACGACGTTGTCGTCATGGGGTGCGGAAGCACCCTGGGCCGCGCCTGCTGCGCCGGCCGCACCGGCCGCAGCCGCTGCCTCGGCACCGCCCGCGGCCTGCGCGTCGGCGTACATCTTCTCGCCGAGCTTCTGGCTCACGGTCATCAGGGCCGTGGTCTTGGCATCGATCGCGTCCTTGTCCTCGGCCTTGAGCGCTTCCTCGACTTCCTTGACGGCCGCCTCGATCGACGCCTTTTCGGCGGCATCGAGCTTGTCGCCGTGCTCGGCCAGGCTCTTGGTCACACTGTGCACCGCGGCTTCGCCCTGGTTCTTGGACTGCACGAGTTCCAGCTTCTTCTTGTCATCGGCCGCGTTGAGTTCCGCGTCCTTGACCATTTGCTGGATCTCTTCTTCCGACAGACCCGAGTTCGCCTTGATGGTGATCTTGTTTTCCTTGCCCGACGCCTTGTCCTTGGCGGACACGTTCAGGATACCGTTGGCGTCGATGTCGAAGGTCACTTCGATCTGCGGCACGCCGCGGCTGGCTGGCGGGATGCCTTCGAGGTTGAACTCGCCGAGCATCTTGTTGCCCGAAGCGATTTCGCGCTCGCCCTGGAACACCTTGATCGTCACCGCGGGCTGGTTGTCGTCAGCCGTGGAGAACGTCTGCGCGAACTTGGTCGGGATGGTCGTGTTCTTGGTGATCATCTTGGTCATCACGCCGCCCAGGGTCTCGATGCCCAGCGACAGCGGAGTCACGTCCAGCAGCAGCACGTCCTTGCGGTCGCCCGACAGCACCTG
>Ga0302347_1001676_pt1 | contig 25657 bp, 20 predicted proteins | sample PhyWR1_FD_202178 | JGI IMG/M metagenome (GOLD analysis project Ga0302347, IMG submission 202178) | Leaf surface microbial communities from wheat plants in UC Gill Tract Community Farm, Albany, California, United States - DLSL W.R1 (v2)... | ecosystem: Host-associated > Plants > Phyllosphere >...
ACCCCCATAACAGCACCTGCGTTCGGCCTTCTGTGATGGGCTTTCGCGTCGTCTGAACAATCGCATTACAAAAGCAAAAGCAAAAGCAAAAGCAAAAGCAAAAGCAATACAAATCTTGGACAGATACACGTACTGCCTCCAATCAGGCCGGCCGGTCGGCCGCCTCGCCGTAAGGGCGAAACCTTAATTCCAGTTAACCGCGAGCGCTGGATATGTACTCATTGAGCCAGTTAAAAACAGAGCCCCACACAAAAAGCTCATAGCGTATGACCTTGGCACCGCGCTTGCGCGATGCCGGTCAAGACAGTATCTCGGATACGGATAACATTTCACATCAACGCCAAAATCCGTCTGCCCAGGGCTTCAGCGCTGGCTTGCGAATCGATATTGGCAAACCCCAGCAGCAGCCCCGAAGGCTTTTCCCCCAGCTGGCTCCACTCGCTCAAGGCTTCTGCAAACAACCCGTCCTGCTGCATGCGCTGCACCAGTTCCACATCTGACTGTTGCCCGTCAAGGCGCAGGATCAGGTGCATGCCGCCCGGATTGCTGTCGATGCTCACATGTTCACCCAGTACTTTTTGCAGCCCGTTCAGGGTCAACGCCCGGCGCTCGCTGTAGAGCTTGCGCATGCGCTGGATATGCCGGGCAAAGTGGCCTTCGCTCATAAAGGTCGCGACGATGGCCTGGCTCAGCTCCGGGCAACTGCTGCGAACGTTCTCGCTGGCATATTCGAAGCGTTCAACCTGGGCCTGCGGTACCACCACATACGCCAGGCGCAGCCCCGGAAACAGCACTTTGCTGAAGGTGCCGCTGTAGAGCACCCGGCCATCTCGGTCCAGGCTTTTCAGGGCCGGCAGCGGGCGGCTGATATAGCGGTATTCGCCGTCGTAATCGTCTTCGATGATCCACGCCTGTTGCCGGTTGGCCCAGGCCAGCAGTTCCAGCCTGCGCGGCAATGATAGCGACACGCACAGCGGGCTTTGGTGAGCCGGGGTGACGACGGCTGCCTGTGCCTCAATATCCGTTGCAGGCACGTTTATGCCGCTCTGATCGACGGGCAGGGCGAGGGTGTGGATCTGCAGATGCTCCAGCAGTTGCCGGGTTGGCGGGTAGCCGGGGTCTTCAATCACGACCCGATCGCCAGGTTTGAGCAGGGCATGGCTGACCAGCGCCAGGGTGTCGCGGTAGCCCGAGGTGATAAACACTTGTTCGGGCGCGCAGCTGATCCCTCGGGAAACCTGCAGGTAGCTGGCAATGGCCGTGCGCAAGGATTGCAGGCCATAAGGCGATGGGTTGGCCAGGTCCTGCGGGCGGGTGCTGCGTACGCAGCGTGCGCCGATTTGCGCCCAGATCTTTTTCGGGAAGGCGTCCAGTGCCGGTAAGCCCATCTGAAAAGGCAGAGTCTCGGGTTTGTGGCGGATGGCCGGGTTGGCCTGGGGGCTGCGCCGGGCCGCTGCCGGTTTCAGGGTGATGTCGGGCGCCACCAGGGTGCCTGCCTGGCCACGGGCTTGCAGGTAACCTTCCGAGGTCAGCAGCGAATACGCGGTGTCGATGGTGCCCCGGGCCAGCCCCAGTTCCTTGGCCAGTGCCCGCGCCGCCGGCACACGTTCACCCGGTTGCAGCAAACCATTGGCAATGGCCTCGCGAAACCGCCAGTAGAGCTGGCGGTAGATGGGCTCGCTGGAGTCGGGGTCGAGGCTGGGGAAGCGCGGCGCGGCGGTGTGCATGGGGTTCCTTGCTGATCATGGCCTGGTGATTAAGGCAGATCATGGCTCTTTTGCACAAGGCCATGATGCCGCACTATGGCGCCCTTCAAACAGCCAATGCAAGGGCAGACCATGACTCAGCGTATCGATTATTCCAAGGCAGCACCGGAAGGCTACAAGGCGTTTGGCGGGGTGTATGCCTATCTGCAGGGCAGCGGGTTGCCCAAACTGTTGATTGATCTGGTGTACCTGCGGGTGTCGCAGATCAACGGCTGCGCCTACTGCGTCGATATGCATTCGCGGGATCTGCTCAAGGCCGGTCTGGCCGTCGACAAACTGCTGTTGGTGCCGTTCTGGCATGAGGCCGGGGCTTTGTTCAGCAAGCGTGAGCAGGTGGCTCTGGCCTGGGCCGAAACGGTCACCCGGGTGGCCGACAGCGGTGTTGCGGATGCGCAGTATCAGGCTGCAGCAGCAGAGTTCAGCGACAAGGAGCTGGCGGACCTGACCTATGCCATCGGCCTGATGAATGCCTACAACCGCTTTGGCGTGGCCTTTCGCTTGAAGCCGGCTGCTGCGGTTTAGGCGTATGGGCCTGTCATTGCGTGTGTTTCAGTTTTATTACAAAATGTAAGATTTATTGTATTGCAACAATAATACAATCTGTTAGTGGTAAGTAAGACAGAAGCCCTGACTGCTGGTTTCTGTTCGGGGCCCTGAATCGCCTTCCAGGCGTTTTGAGGATGTCTTGTGATGATTGTGTCCGCGACCGAAGTCCAGCGTTTTACGACAAGGCATATCCTTTGCTCATTGTGCCTGTGGGCTTCGGCGCTGGCCTTGGCCGAAGGCCGCTTGCCCGCACAGGAAGCCCTGCGTCTGCAGCAGCAACAACAAAGGGCATTGCAACACCTGCAACTGGAGCAGCGTCGGCGCCAGTTGCAGCGCAGCGGTTCCGGTACAGCCGTTGCAGCGCCGCCAGTGCCTGCGCTCCCCGCGCAGGATGAGCACTGCTGGCCCCTACAAGGAGCACGGGTGGTCGGGGTGACGTTGTTCAGCAGCCACGCGCTGGACGCGCGGATCAAGCCCCTGGTTGCGTCGTGCATGGGCATCGGTCAGATCAACCGGCTGCTGGCGGAGATCACCCGCTTGTATGTCGAGGCCGGTTATATCGCCAGTCGACCTTATCTGAGCAGCGTCCCGTCCGCCGGGCGCACGCTGGATATCCAGATCGATGAAGGCTATGTCGAAGCCATCGAGCTGGCCGATCCACGTTTGCCGCTGTCGTTACGCACCGTATTCCCGGACATGCTTGGCGCGCCTCTGAACCTGCGCGATCTGGAACAGGGGCTGGACCAGATCAACCGGTTGCGCTCGATGGATGTCACGGCCGATATTGTGCCAGGCAGCGAGCAGGGCGCATCGCGGGTGATTCTTCGTCCACGGGCCGCCGCCCCGCACTGGGGGCTGGGGTTGGGCGTGGATAACCTCGGCAGTCCTGCCACCGGCCGTGAGCGCCAGCTGATCAGCCTGAGTCTGGACAGCCCGTTGCAACTCACCGATTCCCTGAGCCTGAGTTTCAGCGAAACCCTCAATCAAGGCCCCCGTTACAGTCGCAGCAACAGCCTGTTTTATTCCGTGCCTTATGGCTACTGGACCCTGAGTGCATTCGCCAGCCATATCGAGTACCGCGCGCCGCTCAAGCTCAGCATGGCAACCCTGTATGGCAGCGGCCGCACCGACCAGTTCAGCCTGCGCGCCGACCGTGTGCTGTGGCGCGATCAGAGCCATCAACTCAGTGGTCATGTGCAGTTGAGCCACAAGGATGTCGAAACTCGCCTGCAAAAAGCCCGGCTGGGTATCCAGAGCCCGACGCTGACGGTGGCCGAAGCGGGTTTCAATCTGTTCTGGCAGAACACCGCGGTGTGGAACCTGGATATCGCGTATGCCCAGGGCCTGACCTGGTTCGGCGCAGACCGCGACAGCGATCAGCTACAGGGAAATCTGCCTAAAGCGCAGTTCCAGGCGTACCGCGCCAACCTTGTCCAATGGCGCAACGGCCAGTTCATCGGTCAGCCGTGGCAGTGGCAGAGCCAATTGGCGCTGCAGTACAGCCCCGATCCGTTACCCGCCATCGAGCAGTTGCTGGGCACTGACGACTCGGCCGTGCGTGGCTATCGCGAGTACAGCGCCTCGGGTGCCATCGGTGCTGTGTGGCGCAATACGCTGTACCTGCCACTGAGCAGCGAGCGGCCGTTGCGGGTGACGCCGCGTCTGGGCCTGGACAGTGGCTGGGTCAAGCCTGGACACGGTGCCCCGGGCCAGCGCCTGAGCGGCGCCAGTGTCGGGGTCAGTCTGAGTGGGAAGACCCTGCAGTTCGATCTCGATTACCAGCGCAATCTCCATATTCCCAAGGGTTTTGGCCAGGAACCACAGGTCTGGCTGGCGCGCCTGAGCGTGCAGATATAACGCCTGCATTGGCCCGGCAGGCCAGTGCAGCGTTACCTCGGGTGACTTGTGTCGCCCAACAACTCACGCAAAGGAAGACTTTTATGTCGACTCGCAAACAACGCTTTCAGCTGTCCCCCCAAGGCACACTGCGACAGGCTATTGCCGGGCTGTTGCTGTTGCCACCCCTGGCCCTGGCCAATGGCATAACGGGGGCCGACGGGCCTGGCGGCACGCCACAGTTACACAGCCAGGGCGGGGTGCCGGTGGTCAATATCGTTGCGCCCAACGGCGCAGGCCTGTCCCATAACCAGTTTCTGGATTACAACGTCGAGCGCCAGGGGGTGGTGCTGAACAACGCCGTGCAGGCCGGTCAATCGCAGCTGGCCGGGCAACTGGGGGCCAATCCGCAGTTCCACAGTCAGGCGGCCAGTGTGATTCTCAATGAGGTGATCGGGCGCAATGCTTCAGCGCTCAACGGTGCTCAGGAGGTGTTCGGGCGCCAGGCCGATTATGTGCTGGCCAACCCCAATGGCATCTCGGTCAATGGCGCCAGTTTTATCAATGCGCCCAACGCCAGCCTGGTGGTGGGCCGGCCCGAGTTGGACAACGGCAGGCTGCAGGCGTTGAACACCGATAATGCTCGCGGCCAGCTCAGCGTTCAGGAGCAGGGCCTGGACAACCCGCAGGGCTCGATCCATTTGATCGCGCCGCAGTTCGACAGCCAGGGGCCGATCAGTGCCCGTGATGCCCTGAACCTTACCGTCGGGCGTAACCGGCTCGACGCTGACAGTGGCCGGGTGAGCACGGTTTACCCGGCAGGCGAGGCTGAGGGCTCGCGGATTGACGCCAACCTGTTCGGTGCCATGAAGGCCGGGCGCATCAATATTGTCAGCACCGCCGAGGGCGCAGGGGTGCGTATGGGCGCGATACAGGTGGCCGGTACTGACGGGGTGAGCATTCGTTCTGCGGGTGATCTGCAGATCAGCGGCCAGACTCACCTCAACAGCCTAGACGCCAGCCGTGCCGAGGTGCTGAGCAGCAACGGTGATGTTGATCTGCAGGGCGCCAGGGATGTCAACCTGGCGGGCGCGGATATCGGCGCAGGCAACGTCAGGCTCGACGCGGGTCGCAATCTGACCCTCAGCAGCCTGCAAAGTACGGCTCTGCAGGAAAAACGTGATCAGTGGAATCACAAAGCGCTCTTTGTGACCTATGAAACCTTTGACCGCACCCTGACCGATCAGGATTCACGCGAGCACGGCACCCGGGTTACGGCCCGACACAATGCTGCGCTGGCTTCCGGCGCGGATACCCTGCTCAAGGCCAGCGTCGTCGAGGCAGGCGATCGCCTGAGTATCAATAGCGGTGCTGACTTGCGCCTTGCAGCGGCGACTGAAAGCCATGAAGTTCGCGATCAAGGCAACCATCGCAAACACCTGTGGAAGGAAAACTGGGACACCACTACCCGTGAGCAACGCACGGTCAGCAGCCGCCTCAAGGCGGGCAAGACCATCGAGCTGGGCAGCGGGAAAAAACTGCAAGTGGAAGGCGCCGAGCTGAACACTCCGGGAGATATTCAGCTTGACGCTCGTCAGGTCGAGATCAGCAGTGTGTCCCGTACTCAGAGCAAGAGCGGCAAGGGTTATTCCGGCGATCTGGTGGGCGGCAGTTTCTTCGCCAGACATGGCGACGGTGAGTCGGACAAAACCCTGCACACCGGCAGTCAGGTGAATGCCGGGGGCAAGTTGATGGTCAAGGCCGATGATGTGCATATCAGTGCCAGCCAGGTACGCGGGGGGACGCAAGCCAGTGTGCTGAGTGACAGCGGTTCGCTGGTGATCGATGGCGTGCATGACACTTCCCGCGACAGCAGCCACAACACCGACAGCAAGCTTTTCGCGCTGATCAAGGATGAAAGTCGCAAGGACCACAGTGACCGCACGATTGTCGCCAGTGAGCTGCATTCGGACAGTAACCTCAGGCTGCAAAGCGCCAAGGACATTATTGTCAGTGGTTCCAAAGTGTCTGCGGCAGGTGACAGCCAAGTACAGGCCAAGGGCGATATCAAGATTGTCGCAGCGCCAAATACCGCCACGGACAGCACCCGCAGCAATAACCGTGGTTTTACTGCCAACGCCCGAGAGACTGCTGCCGGCAGCCGTGAGTATCGGGTGGACGTCGGTCACAAGGGGCAGCAGCAAACCAGCGTCACCGATACCACGCGCCAGCAAGGCGCAAGCCTCAGTGGCGGCGCTCTGGCTATCACGGCGGGTGGTGATTTGAACATCAAGGGCTCGGAGCTGAGTGCGACCGCTGGGGATGTGAATCTGCAGGGCAAAAACATCAATTTGCTGGCGGCACACAACAGTACGCAGGTTAAAACCCAAGGCCTCAGCAACAGTGGCGGCATTGTCTGGACGGCAAGCCTGGACAAGGCAGGCAGCGGCCTGGAGTACGTGCGCCAGAGCAGTGAGGACAGCAGCAACCGCAGTACTGCAACAACCAGCAATGTGGCGGCCACCGGCAATGTGCGGGTGCTGGCCGACAATGCCCTCGTGACTCAGGGCAGCAGGATCGATGCCGGTTCTGGATTGCAGGTCAATGCGCTCCGGGTGGATAACCAGGCTGCCTACAACAGCGAGTCCAGCCAGCACACCGAGAGTGGCTGGCAGGCCGGGCTGGGGGTCAGTGTCGAGATCAAGGGCCTGACCAAGCCGATCGAATCAGCCCTGGCCAACGTGGTCCAGGGCAAGCCGCCTCAGGATGGGCTGCTGGACGGGGTTGCACTGGCCAGTGTGGGGCTCGACACGCGGCTGGCGTATAACACTAAAAACCGCACGCAGCAGGACAGTTCTGCGCGGGTCAGCCAGCTCAGTGGCGACAGTGTGCAGGTCAAGGTCAACGGCAAACTGCAGGATCAAGGTACGCATTACCGGGCTACGGGCGCAGGCTTGAACATCAATGCGGGCAGCCATGAGGCCAGTGCCGCGATCGATACCCACAAGCTTAGCGAGCAGGGTTGGGCGGCCGGGGGCGATCTGCGTGTTTACACCACCACCGGCGAGGATGTGAATGCCCGCGTCAACGCCTCGGGCGCGTTTCAGCGATCTCAGGAAGCCGCCAGTACTTCGCACGTGGGCCGCTATGACGGGGCTCAAGGTGTGACTATTCAGACCCGGGGCGATGCCCGTTATGCAGGGGGTGCCTTTGACGGCGGCGCGGCGGGTGTCCGTGTTGAATCAGCTGGGCAATTGGCGCTGAACCAGGCCGCTGACACCCGCAGCCAGTCCGCCATGGGCCTGAGCGCCAAGGCTTCGTTAAAGCTGGAAACCGCTGGTGGCAACAAGTTCAGCCCCGGGGGCAGCCTGAAGTTTGACCAACCACCGCGTAACTCGCAAAGCAGCCAGGCTCAGCTTGTGACCTTGCGCGGGGATGGGCAGGCTCGGCTGACGGGTGCCAGGGTGGATGGGGATGTACTTCTGGGAGCAGGTAAAGAACCCCAGTCGTTAAGCAGCAACCTTGAGCAGTCAATCAACTAAAGAGAGGAACGCATAACCGCAACTGTGGGAGCGAGCCTGCTCGCGAAGGCTGATGACGCGCGTTTACTGGTTAATTGCGACGTTCTTGATACTTTCGCGAGCAGGCTCGCTCCCACAGAGGCACTGCACTGCCGATTTAACCTATCATTACGCCTTTCCTATAGGTGATTGATGAATGAGCGATTCAAACCAGACCTTGCGCGCCGCCCTTGAAACCAGCGATATGCTGGTGATTGACGGGCTGCATGCCTGGGACTTTTCTCTGGATGATGTGCAGTTGCTCATCAAATGCATGGACGGTCGTGCCGAAAAACGCTGGAAGTTCAGCCTTGAACAGGTCGATGCCAGCGTTTTTGACGATACCCTGCAAAGCTGGACCCTCGTGGGCGACGCCGGTGAACACCGGCTGGTTTGCCTGAGTGCTTTGAGTGCAGAAAACGATGATGATGAAGCCGAGGTGGCTGATGAAGTTTAAAACCCTGCCGGCCCTGCTGGCGTTGAGCGTGGGGGCCGCGCTGTCGGCCCAGGCCGCGACCAGCCCGGATGTCGAGTTGCTGGTCGGCTCCTACACCCAGGGCACCAGCCAGGGTATCTACCGTCTGCAGTTTGACAGTGACAAGGGGCATATCACCCCTGAGCCGCTGCAAGTGTTCAAGGCCTCCAACCCGTCCTGGCTGACCTTGTCTGCCGATCAGCAGCGCCTGTTTGTGGTCAATGAAAACGGCCAGGGCCAGACCGATGTGGTGGGTCGCGCCAGCAGTGTGGCCATCGACCCGAAGAGCAATGAGCTAACCCTGGTCAATCAGGTCAGTACCCTGGGTGAAGAGCCGACCCATTCCAGCCTCAGCCATGACGAGCGCTATCTGTTTGTCGCCAACTATGGCGTGCATGCTGATCCGGGTGGCAGCCTGGCGGTGTTGCCGATCAATGCCCAGGGGCAATTGCAGCCTGTGACGCAGATGAGCAGCCACCCGGCCAGCCGGGTCAATCCTGAGCGGCAGATGTCCGCCCATGTGCATTCGGTGGTGTCCTCGCCTGATGGCAAGTTTGTTTACGCCAGTGATCTGGGGGCGGACAAGGTGTTTGTCTACCGCTACGACCCCGCCGCTAATCCTGAGCATCCGCTGGTGGCGGCCGAGCCTGCCTTTATTGAGTTACCGGCAGGCAGCGGGCCGCGTCATCTGCTGTTTTCCAAAGACGGCAAGCATGCCTACCTGACCACTGAAATGAGTGCCCAGGTGTTTGTGTTCGACTATGCCGATGGCCAGCTCAAGCAGCGTCAAGCGGTGGACCTGGCGCATGGTTTGCCGGCAGAAAAGCGTGCAGCCGGTGCTTTGCATGCTTCGCCAGACGGCAAGTTTTTGTACGTCAGCAACCGTGGCAAGGCCAATGAAATCCTGGTGTTCGCGATCAACCCGGGCAACGGTGAGTTGACTGAGATCCAGCGTCGCTCGGTGGATGGCGATCACCCGCGCGAGTTTGCCTTGAGCCCCAACGGCAAGTTCCTGTTGATTGCCAACCAGATGAGCAATGCCATCGTGGTGCTGGAACGCGACAGCAAAACCGGCAAGCTGGGCAAGACCGTGCAACGCCTGAAAATGGACGCGCCGTCTGACCTGAAGTTTATCAACCGCCCGTAATCATGGGCGTGCAGCCTTGTATCAATGGCGCTGATAGACGCTAGTGCTGCAATGAATTTCTGCCCGCTGACCCTTGGCGTTAAGTTGGTTTCACGGCCTGAAAAGGCAAGCAAGCCAACTGAATCGTCGAGGGTTAGTGCCATGAATTTCAATCTTTTCTCGGTAATCGCAGCTTCCGCCATCTCCGCCACCGTGGCCTTGCCGGCCAGTGCTACCACTGTGGTCAGCGACAAGAAATCCACGGCCTATACCCAGAAGTATCTGCAACAGAGCGCCAATTTCTATGCAGCACTGGATCATAAGGCTCGGTCCTGAGCACAATGGTGTCTACTTAAGTGATTTCTGCCTCTGTGGGAGCGAGCCTGCTCGCGATGGTATCACCGCGGTTCGCCTGACAGACCGCAGCGTTGGCATCGCAGGCAAGCCAGCTCCCACAGGTGCTGCGTCGCTCACAAGATCTAAGTATTTGCAGGACCATTGTGGGAGTGGTGTGCTTTAGAGCCCTACCGTATCCAGCAACTTCGCCGTCGCCCCATCTGCCGGGCCGACCATGGCGTAGTTGTAGCCTGGGCCGGACCAGTACTGTGCCTGTAAATCCCCGTCCTGGCGGTTGCCCCTTGGCAACAAGCTGTTTTGCGGGCCCGGCGGGCGGATATAGAAGCTGATTTGCCGGCCTTGCTGATCCTCGTAAAGCACCATCGCCGCACCGCCCTGGTCGGTGCTGAGCAAGCGGCAACTGACCGGTTTGAAACCGGCCCCGGTCAAATCCGGCAAACGTTCGGCGTGGCTGAAATAACGGTCAACCCAGCCTTGCATCTCGCTGCTTTGCCCGACTTTATAGTCGGCGGGCAGAAATCCCTGTTCGGCAAACATGCGATGGGCCGCCAGTGCGTCGCTCATGGGCAGGCTGCTGGATTGAGTCATTTGCCGGGCTTGCCAGCCGCCCAGGCCACCCACGCTCACTGCCATCAACAGCACCGCAGCACTGCCCCAATGGCGGCGGGATTGCTGACGCTGGCGCTGGCGTATGGCGCCCGGGTCGAGGGCCGGGTTGGCGGCTTGCCGCAAGTCGTGCTGCAACGCGGTACGCAGATTTTGCGCGTCGCGCTGCCAGGCCTCGACCTGTGCTGCGATTTGCGGGTTGGCTTGCAGGTAAAGCTCGACTGCCTGGCGCTCGGCATCGCTGAGCGCATGATCGATGTAAGCGTGAAGATCGCGCTCACTGGGCGGGGTGGTGATCATTTGAGTCTCCGCAGGGCAGGGCGGGTGATTTCGCCCTCGCTGAGTTGGCGCAAGGCATTGCGCGCCCGGGACAGGCGCGACATCACGGTGCCGATCGGCACGTCGAGGATTTCGGCGACTTCCTTGTAGCTCAAGCCTTCGACCGACACCCATAGCAGCAGGGCACGCTGTTCGGTATTCAGTTGCTCGAAGGCTTCGAGGGTCGATTGGGCGAGCACGGTGCGTTCGGTGGATGGCTGGGCGTCGTCGCGGCCGGTAAAAAATTCGAGCATGCGCGCATAACGCCGGGAGCGCCGGTGGTTATCGACAAACTGGCGATACAGGATGGTGAACAGCCAGGCCCGCAAATCGCCCTCGGGGCGTTTGTCGGCAACGCTGCCCAGCGCCCGTTCCAGACAGTTCTGTACCAGATCGTCGGCATTGCTGGCATGACGGGTCAGCGACAAGGCGAAGCGTCGCAGGCGCGGTATCAGTTCGCGCAGTTGCTCATCGAATGCGGTCATGGTGGGGCCAATTGACGGGGTGGGTGCAATAAAGACGCTTATGAATAGACCTTATTCCCGCCAGTGTGCAAAAAATTTATTGGGCTGTTGACGGGAATAGACCTCGGTGGCCTGCGTCTCATAGGCCATCCACCTCACGGTCCTGTGGCCCCGGAGTTATTTATGGTCGATCAATTGCCGCCTGTGCGGCCTGCCAAACCCCCGTTGAGCCCTGCCAGTGTGATGTTGCGTCTGGCAGGTATTGGCGGGGTGGTGGCGGTTATTCTCGGTGGTTTTTACTACGTCAACGGCACGCTGGATTCGCAGCGCCTGCGGCCCAAAAGCTTCGTCAATGCCCTGGAGCGCAACAACGGTGTACACCCGGGTTACCGGCGCAATCATGCCAAGGGTATGTGCGTGGTGGGTTACTTTCAGGGCAGCGGCGATGCGCAGGGGCTATCCACCGCGCTGGTATTCGGCACCGGGCGTACCCCGGTGGTGGGGCGCCTGGCCTTGCCCAGCGGCAACCCCTATGCGCCTGACAGCAGCGTGCCAATTCGCAGTTTTGCCCTGCGTTTTACTCAGGCTAATGGTCAGCAATGGCGCACGGGGATGAACAGCATGCCGGTGTTCCCGGTGGGTACATCTGAGGCGTTCTATCAGATGCTGCAAGCCGGTGCGCCAGAAGCGGCCACGGGCAAGCCAGCGCCCGGGGCCATGCCCGCCTTTTTTGCGGCGCATCCTGAAACAGCGCCTTTTTTGCAGTGGGTAAAAACTGCCAAACCGTCGGCCAGTTATGCCACCGAAAGCTATAACGGGATCAATGCGTTTTATCTGGTCAACGATGGTGGGCAACGTCAGGCCGTGCGCTGGGGTGTGGTGCCGCTGGGGCAGGATGCGCCGGGTGCTACGGCGCCCAATGATGCCGATTATCTGGAGCAGGACCTGGACAGGCGTCTTGCGGTCGGACCTTTGAAATGGCAGTTCAACCTGACCCTGGCCGAGGCGGGTGATTCGACCCAGGATGCCAGCAAGGCCTGGCCAGCAGGGCGCAAGGTGGTTAATGCGGGCACTTTGGTGCTGCACAAGGCTGAGGCGCAGAACGCTGGCGAATGCCGCGATATCAATTACGACCCGCTGATTTTGCCCAGTGGTATAGAGGGTTCGGATGACCCGTTGCTGGCGGCGCGTTCGGCGGCCTATGCCAGCTCTTATATGCGACGTACCAGCGAAGTTGACCAGCTACCCAAGGAGCCACGGCCATGAGTTCACCTGTCTCGCACTTTGCCCCGCTGGCGCGTCTGTTGCACTGGCTGATGGCGCTGATGATTATTGCCATGCTGTTTATTGGCGCGGGCATGGCGGCTTCGGTGTCGCAGCGCCATGAGTGGCTGCTGAATCTGCACAAGCCGTTGGGGATTGCCATTTTGCTGTTGGTGGTGGTGCGTTTGTTTGTGCGTTTTACTACTCGTCAGCCACCGTTGCCTGCGGATTTACCTGCGGTGCAGGTGCTGGCGGCGAAGCTGTCGCACGTGTTGCTGTATGCCTTGATGTTGGTATTGCCACTGGTGGGCTGGGCGATGATTTCGGCAGCGGGTGATCCGGTGATGCTGGGCAGTTCATTGCAGTTGCCGGGGATTTTGCCGGCCAACCCTGGCACTTTCGCGTTTTTGCGCAAGGCGCATACGTTTCTTGCGTATTTGCTGTTTTTTACCGTGCTGGCGCATCTGGCAGCGGCGCTGTTGCATGGCTGGATACGCCGGGACGGGGTGCTGGAGAGCATGCTGCGGAGTAAATAGGGCTTTGGATCAAAAGCCCCTTTACCTGAGGGTCAGGGTGAGGGGCTTTTAGCCATTACCGAAACAAACAAATCAGACGCCAAAAACCGCTCCAGCCAGCCATTCAAATGCGGCAAGGGCGCTTGCGCAAACCATTCGCGATCAACATGGGCAAACTGGCGCACAAACGGCGCCAGGGCCACATCCACCAAACTCAGCGCAGGCCCGGCCAGGTAGGGTGTGTGCGCCAGCACATCTTCCAGCCGCTGCAAAAATTCGACACCCTGGGCCCGGTAATGCTCCATCGGCTGCTCCGGGTAGCGGATGGCGTATTTGTAGCGGTCCAGCAGCACCTTGAAGACACTGTCATTGGCTTCGATCAGCTGCGCATGATCCGCTTGCAACCAGTTGTCCGGGTCGTTTTGGCCCAGCGCCCAGTGCATGATCTCCAGGCTTTGCTCGATCACCCGGCCATCGGCACAGACCAGCACTGGCACCGTACCCTTGGGCGAGGCCGCAAGCATTGCGGCCGGTTTGGCCTTCAGGCTGACTTCGACAATCGTCAGCGGCACGCCGCTGTAGCTCAAGGCCATGCGTGCGCGCATGGCATAGGGACAACGGCGGAACGAATACAACACGTGCTCGTTCATTTCACCTCCACAGTGCTCAAGCCGTTGCCCTGGCGCTGCACCTGGATCTGCACCGGGATGCGCTCGTGCATTTCCTGCACATGGGAGATCACTCCCACCTTGCGCCCTTGGGCCTGCAAGCCGTCCAGGGCATCCATCGCCAGTTGCAGCGACTCGGGGTCGAGGCTGCCGAAGCCTTCGTCGATAAACAACGATTCGATTTTCAGGGTGCTGGACGCCATCGACGCCAGACCCAGGGCCAGGGCCAGCGATACCAGGAAGGTTTCACCACCGGACAGCGAATGCACCGAGCGCAGTTCATCGCCCATTTCGGTGTCCATCACCAGCAGGCCAAGCATGCTGCCGCCGCGCTTGAGGCGATAGCGCCGTACCAGTTGGCGCAATTGCGCGTTGGCGTGATGCACCAGCAGGTCGAGGTTGTAGGCCTGGGCGATTTTGCGGAATTTGTCGCCTGTGTTCGAGCCAATCAGCTCATTGAGCCGCGCCCAGCGTTGCCATTCCTCATAGGCCCTGGCGATACGCTCGGCCAATGCCTGGTTGGCCTGTTGACGGCGTTGGTCTTCGCTCTGCCGGGCGCGCAGTTCGGCACACTGCTGTTCGCTGGCGGCCAGTCGCGCGTGCAATTCAGCCAGGGCGCTGTCGAGTGATTCGGCGTCCAGGTTGCCATTGGCTTGCGCCTGATGCCGGGCCAGGCGTTCTTCTCGTTCTTGCAGCAAGACACGGGTCTGTTCGACGGCTTTTTCGCTGTTTTGCAGTTGCAGGCGCAGTGCGCGCACTTGTGCGTCGTCATGCGCCAGTAGCTGTTGCAAGCGACTGTCATCAAGCTCGCCGTGCTGCGCGCGCCATTGCCCAAGCAGGGTGCTGAGGTTGTCGTGTTCCTGTTGCAGGGCATGCAGGCGTTCTTGCTCGGCCTTGAGTTCGGCCGCCAGTTGCAACAGCTGGTTGGCGGTAGCCTGCAGGGCTTGCTCGGCCTGGGTCTGGGCCATGCGCGTGTGTTCGACGGCTTGCTCCAGGGTCTGCTGCCAGTGTTCAACGCTGGCGTAGTCGCCCAGCAGTTGCTTGAGGGCTTGCTGGCTTGCTTCTTGTTGCAGGCGGAGTTCGCCAACGCTTTGCTGCAGCGTTTGCAGCTCTTTGCTGCGACTGGCCTGCTGGTACTGCTCGCGCTCGATGTGACTGGCCCGTTCGGTCTGCTCAGCCTGCTCGTCGCGCTGCTGATCAAGTTGCGCCACACGGTCGGCCACTTGCTGGTCAAGGGCCATAAAGCAGGCAGAGGCGTTGTCGCGCAGTGCACTGAGGGTTTCAGGCGCAAGCAGGCTGGCAAACTCGCGGAGTTCGTCTTCAAGGCGCTGGCTGTCCGCATTCAGATGCGTTTGCTGCTCGGCCAGTTGCCGGGTGGCGAGCTGGCTGGCTTCGGTGCTGCGCTGCATTTGCTGTTGCAAATGGGCCGCTTCTTTTTGCAGGGCGAGGAGGGCGTTCTGGCGCTGTTCGTCCTGGCTGATGCTGTGCTGCAATTGCTCCAGGCGCAGGGTCAGCCAGTGCTCGCGCCTGGCCGGGTCCTGGGCCTGCCATTGCTCATGCAGCGGATGTGCTTCAAGGCTTGGGGCCAGGGCCTGTTGTTCTTCAATAACCTGTTGGTGCTGCAAACGCAGTTCTTGCATTTGGGTTTTCAGGGCGGTGAATTTATCGCGCAGCAGGTCCAGTTTTTCTTTGAGGTCAACGACCACTTTGCGAGCGTTCGCTTCTTCGCGTTCGTCGTTGCGAGACAGGCTCTGCAGCAAGGCTTCGGGCTGGTGGTAGGGGTGCTCATGGCTGCCACATACAGGGCAGGGCTGATCGTCCTGCAGTTGTTCGCGCAATTCCTCTACGCTTGCGCTGCGTGCCAGGCGTTGGCGCTCCAGCAACTGGCGTGTGATTTCCAAAGCCTGCTCAGCGGCGGCGAACCGGGTCTTGGTGTCGTTGCCCTGTTCAATTAATGTTTCACGCTCGGTTTGCAGGGCCTGCAGCTTGCTCTGTAAAGCGTTCAGGCGAGTATCGAGGGCCTGCTGGCTGTTGCACAGGCGTTGCAGGTCTTCAAAGGCGCGCTGCTGCTGGCGGTTGTCCTTGAGCAGGCTGCCCAGGGTGTGGATCTGTTCGTTGACTGCGTGGGGTTCTGCAGCGGCTTCCTGGAACAGGATTTCCAGGCTGTTGCGCAGCTCGGTCAGCTGTTGCGCGGCTTGCTGGGCGCGCTGCTCAAGCCCTGGCAGCTCCTTGCGCCCGGTGCTGAGGTTATTGCTCAGGCGTACCAGCTGTTGCAGCCGTGGGCGGTAGGCATCCCAGGCACTGGCCAGTGGCGCCAGTTCGCTGCTGCGTTCCAGCTGCGCGGCAATCTGCGCAAGGCGTTCAGCGCCCTGTTGCTGGCGTTCGAGCAGGCTGTTGAGGGCCTGCTGCCCCTGGTTGCAGGCCTGCTCGGCCTGTTGCTGAAGGGCTTGCTGGCTGTTCAGGGCCTGAGTCAGGCGATTGAAATTGGCCTGTTCCAGGTGCGCCTGTTGTACCCGTGGTGCGGCTTCACGTTGTTGATCTTGTGCCCGGGTGGCTGCCCGTTGCGCGTTTTGCAGCTCGCCTTCAAGCCGGGTCTGGCGCTGGCTCAGTTCGGTTTGCTGCAGCAGGTGGGCGCTGATGTGTGCCGCCAACGGGCTCAGTTGTGCGGCGAGTTCGGCCAGCCGGGCAAACTGATGGCGTTGCGGGGCCAGTTGTTCCAGCAGATGCAGGGTCTGGCGCTGCGCGGCCTGGCTGTCCCACAGGGCTTGTGCCTGGTGCAGTTGCTCGGCTGCGCTGTGTCGCTGCTCTTGCAGTTCGCTCAGGGTTTTGAGCCAGCTGTGTTGCTGTTCCAGTTGCTTGAGCTGGCCTTGCTGGTTCTTTAACTGTTGCTGCGCCTGGTTGAAGTGTTGATCCAGCTCGGCGCGGGCCTCGGGCTCAAGCGGAGTGACACCGACGGCCTGATCCTGCAGCAGTTTGTGCGCGTCCTTGGCTTCTTTGGCCTTGTCGAATGCCCGTTTGCCCAGGCGTGTGTAGAGCGCGGTGTCGGTGAGTTTTTCCAGCAGTTCGCTGCGCTCGTTGTCGTCAGCCTTGAGGAAGGCGCTGAACTCGCTCTGGGCCAGCATCACCGCACGGGTGAACTGCTCGAAGTTCAGGCCCAGGCGCGCTTCGAGCTGGACCTTGTAATCACCTTTCTGGCTGGCCAGCAGTTGGTCACTGTCGAGGTCGCGCAGGCTCTGGCGGCTGGCCTGCAGCTTGCCGGTGGCCTTTTCACGGGCACGGTTGGCCTCCCAGCGGGCGCGGTAACGGCGCCCGTCGATGCCGACAAAGTCGACTTCGGCATAGCCTTCACCGGTGCCACGGCGCAGCAGGGTGCGCGGGTCGCCGGTGGCGATTTCGCCGTCGGCATCCGGCACCTTGGCATCGCGGCCGGTGTTGTTGAGCCGCGGTACGGCGCCGAACAGGGCCAGGCACAGGGCGTCGAGCAGGGTGCTTTTACCGGCGCCGGTGGGGCCGGTAATTGCAAACAGCCCGGCACTGGCCAGGGGCTCGGCGGTAAAGTCCAGCTCGAAAGGGCCGGCCAGTGAGGCGAGGTTTTTCAGGCGGATGGCGAGGATTTTCATGGCTGTTCACCTTCCAGCTGAACTTCTTGCAGCAACACGGCAAAGTCCTTGAGGGTCTGTTCGTCGGCTTCGCTGCCGTAGTTTTCTTGCCAGGCGCGGCTGAACAGCTCCTGTGGGGTGAGCTGGTCGAGTTCGATCAGGCGCGTGCTGTCGGCATCGTCATGGCTGCCGCTGCCGGCGTATTCAGCGGCGATGCGTACCAGGCGTACGGATTTGCCTTGCAGGGCGGTTTCGATCTGCTGGCGCAGGTCGGGCTGCGGCTCATCCAGTTTGACCCGCACTTCCAGCCAGGGCTGGCGCTGCAGGTCGGCGAGCAGGTCGATATCCGCCAGTTCGGCCAGCTGGGTGAGGATTTCCGCCAGCGGCAGCGGGCCAATACGTTGCAGGTTGACGGCGCGGGGGATCAGGCGTGATTCAACGCTGACCAGGGTTTCGCCCTTGAGGGTGACGTCGAGGATCTGGTGCTGATAGCCGATTTCCGAGAAGGACAAGGGGATCGGCGAGCCGCAGTAGCGGATGCGCTCTTCGCCGTTGACCCGCTGTGGCTTGTGCAAATGGCCAAGGGCAACGTAGCTGATGTCGGGGCCAAACAGGCTGGCGGGCAGGGCTTCGGCGTTGCCGATGATCAGGCTGCGTTCGGAGTCTTCAGAGACCGAGCCACCGGCCATATGGGCATGGCTGATGGCGATCAGGGCCTGGCCGCGCTTGCGTTTGGCATTGGCGGCTGCGATCAGCCACTCATGCACCTGGCCGATACCGCGCAGGTAGTCGTCGCCCAGGTGCGCGCCAGTAACTTCGGCGGGGCGCAAGAACGGCAGGGCCAGGCACCAGGCGGCGATTTTGCCTTTGGCATCGGGCAAGGGGATCAGCAGGCGTTCGGCGTCGAGCTGGCCGTCGTCGAGCCATAACACCCGGCCCAGGGCATGGGTACGCAAACGGCGCATCAAGGGCGCGGGCAGTTCGATTCGCGAGCCGGAGTCGTGGTTGCCGGCAATCATCACGATGGTCAGTTTGGGCTGTTGCTCATGGGCGCTGACGATAAAGTCGTAGAGCCGCTCCTGGGCTTTGACCGGCGGGTTGACGGTGTCAAAGATGTCACCGGCAATCAGCAGTACGTCGGGCTGTTCACTGGCCAGTTGGGCAAGCAGCCAGGTGAGAAAACAGGCATGCTCGAAGTCGCGGTCCTGGCCGTGGAGGTTTTGCCCCAGGTGCCAGTCGGAAGTGTGAAACAGGCGCATAACAGAATCCGTTTAAAGAGGGGTTGGCAACCCGCTCGCGGAGGCGGGCACGGGTTGCCTTGAAATTATTTGGGGTAGAGCGGCGGCAGGCTGCTCGGCTCGCTGGCGGCGTCCTGCTCGCGCTCGGTGGCAGGGATGCTGCGAATGGCTTTCCACAGTTCCTCGCCTTGCCAGTACTGGCCGGTTTCGCTGTAGAGCGCGCCATTCAGGCCGTCGAGGGCATCGGACAGCGGCACAAAGCGCGCGGCCATATCGGCCAGGGTTTCCGGTTGTTGCCGTGCCCAGGCATCCAGCGCCTGGCGCGTAGCCTGGGGGTCATTGGCCAGGCTGGCGCGTTTCAGGTCGTCGAGCAAGGTGCGCGGGCTGGGCCCGGTTTGCGCGGCACGCAAGATCGCCGGTTGCCAGCGCGCCCGCCACCAGAGGGCCAGGCTCGCCAGGGTAGTGCAGGCCAGAAGCAGGGTGCTGAGCTGCCAGACCCACAGCGATGATTCTTCGTTGAGTGCCGACGGCGTGCCGCTGATCGGCGTGTCCACGGCCTGGTTGGGGTTGGCCGCAGCCAGCAGGGTACGCGCCGGCAGGTAGGTGCGCTCCAGGTGGTCTTCGTGGGTGTTCCACCAGACCACTTCGACGGCAGGCAATTCGATCTGCCCGATCCGGGTCGGTACCAGCGCTTCTCGCTCTTCGCGGCTGCCGATCAGGCCGTTTTCAGTGACTTGATTGCTCAGTTGCGGCAAATCGGGGTAGCGGCGCAGGCCGTTGACGTCCGTGGCAGGCAGGGGCGGCAGTTGGGCGCTGGACAGGCCTTCGGCCTTGAGGGTCAGGGTGCGGGTCAGGGAGTCACCGACCATTGTATGGTCCGGCTCGGGGTTCCAGGTTTCGCTCAGGCTCAGGCTGCGGGCTGGTAGCCAGGGGGCATTGGACGGGTAACTCTCAGGCTTGGGCAGGACCGTTAGCGGTATTTCGGCCGATGTCACATGCACCATCCTGCCGGGCTTGGGCCCAAGCGGGGCAGGGGCCGTGGCTTGCTGGCTGTCGACCTGGGTGGCGCTGAAGGTTTGTGCCGGGATGATCAGCTCGCCGCTGCGCTGCGGGTAAATGCCGTAGCGGCGCTCGATCACGCCGTGGCGCACACCGTTGATGAGTTTTTCATAGGTGCGCGACTCGCCCAGTTGCTCGACGATGGCGTCGTCCAGGTGCAGTGAGGTCAGGCTGCTGTCGTCGTAGAGCGCAACAGAATGGTAGATGCGCAGGGTCAGCAGCGCCTGGGCCTGTACGTAGACGCTGGGCTGGTCGAGGCTGGCTTCGATAAACACCGGGGCCAGTTCGTTGTCGCTGGCTACGCTTTGGGTCACGGTCAGGGTGATCGGCTGGCTGTGGTAGTCGCCGACTTGCAGCGACGGGATGATCACTGTGCCGGTCTGCCTGGGTTGCAGGGTGATCATCCAGCGGGTGGTGCCCTTGTTGTCATCGCTGAGGCTGTTGAGCTGGTTGACCTGACGGGTGCCACGTACTTCAAACAAGGCGTCCAGCGGAGTCAGGTCGGGTTTGCCGAACAGGGTCACGTCGCTGGATTCCAGGGTCAGCTCGACCGTTTCGCCGGAGCTGAGCTGGTCGCGGTCAACGCTGGCCACCAGGCCCAGGGCGTGGGCTGGCAAGGTCCAGCAACACAGCAATAGAAGCAAAGTGCAGAGGCGGTTCATTTAGGCGTGTCCTGATGTTGCTGCTGTTCGTACCAGAATTTGCGGCGCAACAACTCGCTGGGGTTGTCGGGGATCTGTCTGAGCCATTGTTCAAGGGCCTGGCGCTGTTCTTCTACGGTCTGGTTGGCGGCCGGTACAGGCGGGCGCGTGGTTTGTTCGTCACCGGGTTCGCCGTCGGCGTGCGGGGCGGCCTCGGGGTCGAGCTGTTCGTCCGGCGGTGGCTCGGTGGTGGGGCTGGTGGCCGAGCTGTTGTCTTCATTGTGTGTGGTGCTGCTGGAGGCACCCTGGGCGCTGGTGCTCAGCGGGGTTTCAGACTCGGCTGGCGCAGGTTGCTCGGGTTGTTTTTCAGCTTCGGCTTCGGCCTGTGCCTGGGCGCGTTGCTGCTCCAGCAACTGCTCGACCAGGGCCTTGTTCAGGGCAGCGGCCTCGAGTTCGGGTTGCAGCTCCAGGGCTTGCTCCCAGGCGTCGATGGCGGCTTCCAGTTCACCATTCATGGCCAGGGCATTACCGCGATTATAGTGGGCTACGGCGCTGTTGACCTCGGCAAAACGCTGGGCTGCCCCGGCATAGTCAGCGGCCTGATACAGTGCCAGCCCTTGCCAGAGCGGGTCGCTGAAGTGTTCGACGGCTTGCAGCGGTTTGTTTTGTTGCAGCAGGCGCACGCCCTGCTGATCGGGGCGCAGCCACAGGTCGGTAAAGCTCATGGCATAGCCGGGTTGGGGTGCCAGCATCAACAGCAGGGGCAGGCAAAACAGCCAGCCACGCCGGCCCGCGCAGGCCACCAGCAATAGCAGGGGCAGCAACAGCCAGTAACCCTGGTCGGCCCAGGTGTCGAGTTGCAGGGTCTGGCCGTCATCGCGCAGGTGTTGTGGCCCGTCGAGCAGACCCAGGCCACGCAGGTCGTTGTCATCCAGGCGGGCCTGGCGATAGCGCCCGTCCACATCCAGGGCGAATGCGCGCAGGCTCGGGCTGTCGAGGCGCGGCAGCAGGATTGCGCCCTGATCGTCCTTGAGAAACTGGCCGTTTTCGTCAACCACCGGCGCGCCTTCACGGCTGCCGACGCCCAGGATCAGCAGTTGCGGGGCGTGGCCATCCAGGGCCTGGCGGATGCCGCTGCGTTCCTGTTCGCTGAGGGATGAGGTGATCAGCAACAGGCGGCCCTGGCCCAGCGCGCCCTGATCGAGCAGTTCGAGTGCCTTATCGACGGCCAGGTCAGCACGATGGCCCGGCTGCGGCATGATCGACGGCTTGAGGGCTTCGAGCAGGTTGCGGCTGGTGGCCATGTCATCGGACAGCGGCACCAGGGTGTGGGCGCTACCGGCGTAGACGATCACGGCGGTTTGCGCATCGGTACGGTTTTGCAGCAGGTCGTAGAGCTTGCGCCGCGCCTGCTCCAGACGATTGGGTGAGCTGTCGGTGGCGAGCATCTCGGGGGTCAGTTCCAGCATCACCACCAGCGGGTCAGCGGGTTTTTGCATGGACTGTTCGACCCGTTGCCAGCTGGGGCCGAGCAACGCCAGCACGGCGAGCAGCCAGCCCAGCCCGAGGGCGATCCACGGCAGCTTGCTGCTGCGGCCATTGCCGCCGCTGAGCAGGACGCGATGAAAGGCCGCAGGCAGGATCATCTGCCAGCGGCCTGCGCGTTTTTCCCGGTGCCAGCGTTTCCACAGCAGCCAGCCGAGCAGGGGCAGGATCAGCAGCCATTCAGGGCGAAACCAGTGCGGCCAGAGCGCGCTCATCGGCGCCTCCGCAGGCGCAGGCGTTTAAGCCGTGCGCGCCAGTCGGGATGTTGCTGCAGAAAATGCTCCTTGCTTAGCCAGCGTTGCAGCGGATGGTTGGGCCACAGTTCGCGTATCACCAACAGCACGCTGAGCAACAGGGCGACTGCCAGGGGCCAGTAGTAGAGTGCCTGTGCCGGGCGGGCCTGAGTCGGTTGCTGGGCCACGGGCTCGAGTTGGTCGAGGGTGTCCTTGATGGCCGATAGTTCGCCGCCATTGCGGGCACGGAAGTAGCGCCCGCCGGTGACTTTGGCAATTTCTTCGAGGGCCGGCTCATCAAGGTCGACACCGGGGTTGATGGTGAACATGCCTTTGCTGCTGCTTTCTTCCGGGTCGGCGCCGATGCCGATCGGGTAGATTTTTACCCCTTCTTCGGCGGCCAGGCGGGCAGCGGTCAGCGGATCGATCTGGCCGCCGTTGTTGGCCCCGTCGGTAATCAGGATCAGCACCCGGCTTTGTGCCGGGCGTTGGCGCAGGCGCTTGAGGGCCAGGCCAATGGCGTCACCGATTGCGGTATTTTTACCGGCGATGCCGATGCGCGCTTCGTCGAGCCAGGTGCGTACGGTGCGGCGGTCGAAGGTCAGCGGTGCTTGCAGGTAGGCCTGGCTGCCGAACAGGATCAGGCCGACGCGGTCGCCTTCACGGTTTTGCAGAAAGTCACCGAGCAGGCTTTTGACCAGATCCAGGCGGCTGACGTCTTCGCCCTGCCATTGCATGTCCGGGTAGTCCATGGAACCGGAGACGTCCACTACCACCAGCAAGTCGCGACCACTGGCGGCTATCGGCAGTGGCTCGCCCAGCCATTGCGGGCGGGCGGCGGCAGTCAACAGCAGCAGCCAGAGCAGCACAAAGGGGACTTGCTGGCGCCAGGACGGCAGGGTGGTGCGGGCCTTGCGCCGGGTCAGTTGCTCAAGGTCACTGAGGAAACTCACCTGCAGCGCCGCCTCGCCGCTGTCCGCAGGCGGCAGCACCAGGCGCATCAGCCATGGCAGGGGCAGCAGGGCGAAGAGCCAGGGCCAGGCAAATTCAAACATGTTTGCGAATCCAGGTTTCCACGGCCTGATTGAGCCCGGCAATGGCCTTGTCGTCGAGCTTGCACTCGGGCTTGTAGGCACCTTCGACCAGCACCATCCAGCGGGTCAACCCGGCGGCGGGGCAGCGATTGTCGAGAAACGCCAGCCATTTGCGGCCATTGAGGGTGTGGCTCTGGCTGTAGGGGTAGTGGTTGCGGCACAGGCGCTTGAGCAGGCCATTGAGCTGCTGCAGCCAGGCGCCTGCGGGGGCACCGTCGTAGGGCTTGGGGAAGCGTGCGAGTTCTTCGAGCGCGGCCAGGCGCACCGGGTCCAGTGGTTGTTCTACAGGCTTCGCATGGCGTTTGGCGGGCAGATAGCGACGCAGCCACCACAGCCCCCAGCCCAGCGCAGGGAGGACAACCAGCAGCAACCACCAGCCAGGCGCAGGCGGCCAGATACCGATCGCAGGCGGGACGATCAAGGGTTGCAGTTGTTCAAGTTGTTTCATTGGGCTTTGCCCGGGCGTTTGGCGTTGAGGTATTCGCGCAGTTGTTCGACCATTTCACTTTGCGTGCTCAGGGGCATCAGCAATACCCGTAGTTTTTGCGCGAGCAGTTCCCAGCGGGCGATACGGGCTTCGGCCTGGGCGCGGTAAGCCTGGCGCAAATCATAATTGAGGGTGTCCAGTTCCAGCTGCGCGCCGCCCTCGGCAAAGCGCAGCAGCCCGGCAGCGGGCAGGGCATGGTCGAGCGGGTCGGACAGCGGCAGCAGTATCAGGTCGCAATGGCGCGAGAGCAGGCTCAGTTGCTGCTCGGCAGCGTCGGTGAGGGCGCGCTCGTCGCAGATCACGATCACCAGGCTGCCGGGGCGCAGTACTTCACGGGCACGGATCAGCGCCATGCCCAAGGCATCGCGGTCCGATTGCATTTCGGTGTGCAATGACTGATTGACCCGCACCAGCCGGTTAAGCAATTGCAGCAGGCTTTGCTTGCTGCGCCGGGGCTTGATTTCGTAGTGCTCATGGTCGCCGAACACCAGCCCGCCAACACGGTCGTTGTGCCCCAGCGCAGCCCAGCCGATCAGGCTGGCGGCCTGGGCGGCGAGCACCGACTTGAACATCAGCCCCGAACCGAAAAACAGCCGTCGGCTTTGCTCGGCGAGGATAAAGATCGGCCGCTCGCGTTCCTCATGGAACATCTTGGTGTGGGGTTCCTGGGTACGCGCCGTGACGCGCCAGTCGATGGTGCGTACATCGTCACCGGCCTGGTAGACCCGCACCTGATCGAAATCGACCCCGCGCCCGCGCAATTTCGAGTGATGCAAGCCCACCAGCGGGCTGCGCTGGCTGGGCGAGGCAAACAGTTGTACTTCACGAACCCGGTGGCGCATCTCAATCAGTTCCGCGAGGGTGACGCGGATGCCGGGTTCGGCGGGCAGGGGGTTGTTCATCGGTCAGGCAACGGCAACGACATCGAGGATGCGCTGAACCACGCGGTCCTGGTCGATACCGGCGGCCTCGGCTTCAAACGACAGGATGATGCGGTGACGCAGCACGTCGAATAGCACGGCCTGGATATCTTCGGGGCTGACAAAATCGCGCCCTGCCAGCCAGGCATGGGCCCGCGCGCAGCGATCGAGGGCAATCGAGCCCCGGGGGCTGGCGCCGTAGGCGATCCACTCGGCCATTTCGGGGTCAAATTTGCCCGGGGTACGGGTGGCCATGACCAGCTGCACCAGGTATTCCTCCACGGCATCGGCCATGTACAGCCCGAGGATTTCCTTGCGAGCGGCAAAAATCGCCTGCTGGCTGACCCGGCGTTCGGGTTTGGTTTCGCCGTTTAGGGCTTCGCCACGGGCCTGTTGCAGGATACGCCGTTCGACGGCAGCGTCGGGGAAGCCGATTTTGACGTGCATCAGAAAACGGTCGAGCTGGGCTTCGGGCAATGGGTAGGTGCCTTCCTGCTCGATGGGGTTTTGCGTGGCCATCACCAAAAACAACGGTGATAGCTCATAGGTACTGCGGCCCACGCTGACCTGGCGCTCGGCCATGGCTTCGAGCAACGCCGATTGCACCTTGGCCGGGGCCCGGTTGATTTCGTCCGCCAGCACCAGATTGTGGAAGATCGGCCCTTGCTGGAACACAAAGCTGCCGGTTTCCGGGCGATAGATCTCGGTGCCGGTGATATCGGCAGGCAGCAGATCTGGGGTGAACTGGATTCGATGGAACTGCGCTTCAATACCTTCAGCCAGCTCTTTGATGGCCTTGGTCTTGGCCAGGCCGGGCGCACCTTCGACCAGCATATGGCCGTCAGCCAGTAATGCGATCAGCAGGCGGTCGATCAACTTTTCCTGACCGAGGATCTGGGTTGAAAGAAAGGTTCGCAGCGCAAGCAGCGCTTCACGATGTTCCATCGAATACTGTTCCTGAAAAGGACACCGGCGGCGCAACAATTACGCCGGGGCTGGGGGCGTTACTTTAATCCATTGGAGGGGCTGGGGACTAATGGCGGTGGGGCTTTTTAAGGAAAAAACTGAAATGGGCAGGGTTGTTGAGAATGGTGCTCATCTGGGGGGTGGTTGGGAGGTGTGAAAGCTGATGGGCATCGCGTAGATAGCCGTGACATATCGAATGGATATGTACTCGGTGGTTCTAACTGGAATGGCGAGTACATATTCAGCGCTTGCGGTTAACTGGAATTAAGGTTTCGCCCTTACGGCGAGGCACTTTTGTCAAACAGCCACAAAAGTACCCAAAAAGGCCTTGCCCCATCGTACGGCCTTCGCTGCGCTCAGGTTCCCTCGCTCCGG
>Ga0302347_1001679_pt1 | contig 25635 bp, 29 predicted proteins | sample PhyWR1_FD_202178 | JGI IMG/M metagenome (GOLD analysis project Ga0302347, IMG submission 202178) | Leaf surface microbial communities from wheat plants in UC Gill Tract Community Farm, Albany, California, United States - DLSL W.R1 (v2)... | ecosystem: Host-associated > Plants > Phyllosphere >...
TGGTTATGTGGTGGTAACATTCTGGCGATCACCGCCGCTTTACGTTCTGGTGAATAGCTTCCCATGATCATCTCCAGCCCCCTGGATTTTTTTCAGTTAGAGGCGACAACTACCCTGACATGGGGGGTTAGTTAGCGGGCGATCTTTACGGATAGAGTTATAACGGCCAAAACGGGAAGCTAAACGCATAATATTCTCCTTTATCTTTGAGTGATTCCGGGCATAGGTTTTTAATGGCCGGTGTCAATTAACGGTATGAGTGATTGACTGATGAAACTTGGTCTTCCGGGCTTTACCCTCCATCGTTTGGAAGGCTCTTTGGTGGCGGTGTTGACGTATTGCGTGTTCATCCTTTTATTGCTCCTTTCTGGTGGTTATTCCATCGTTCGGTGAGTTCCCTGGCGGCAAAGGGCGAAGGAGCAACGGCGTAAGGAGACCTACAAGGGGCGGAGCAAAAAGTTTTTACCTGGAAAAAGTTTTCTGCGAAGTGCATTTCACCCCTTGTGGGGCGACTCGGCGGTGCTACGAACAGCCCTCCGGCAGTGAACGGCCGTCCGATAGCTCACCCGACCCGCAGCGAGGAGGAACACGGCCGACACGGTGATAAGCCGGGGCGTCCTTAGCGCTCGCTGGTTTGCTAGCGAGCAGTGAAAAGCGGCGCCGGCATCGCCGGCTGCAAGCGGGTCTGACGCGTGACGGATGGAAACCCGAAGGGGGGAGACGGCTTGCCGGCTCCCTGCGCAGCACGACAGCCGGGCCCGAAAGGGCACGCCCACACTATGTACATGAGCGACGTTCCCCGCAGGAAATCCTGCCGGCAGCAGGGCAGAATAAATAAAACCGCCACCTTGCGTCTGTAACAGCTACAGAGAAGAGAAAGAAAGACCGGTGCCGCAGGCACCGGCCCTTCGTTTTTTTCGTCTTTTACGGCGCGCTCTCTCCCGTTTCCAGGTATCCCCTGAACTCGGCATCGAGCAGCCATCAGTTTCCGCAGCGGTCTAAAAATTTGCCCAGGAACGGCAACGTCTCGTTTTCAATCATGAGTAATAGGGGCAGGTTCACCCTGCCCCTTCCATTATTGCCGAGACATCGGCCGCTTCACGTTATCAGGCGATTGCTCGCCTTAATTCCAGCGCACGCAGCACGTGCCCCCATTCACTGCCCCGCATTGATGGCACCCGTACCGATCTGCCCTTACGGACACATCCGGCTATGTGACGGCCTAACGCCCGTAAATCAGGATCGACGTCAGCGGCCGCAATATCGCCGCGTGCAATCCGCTGCTGGCGTTTGACCGCCTCATCCTGTTCAGTCATCTGCTTTACATAGGCCGCTGTCGATGTCATTATTGAAACTTCGATAGTCATCGTTTTTCTCCAATCGATTATTGAATGCCGGTTTCACTTTCCACGGGTCAACCGGCACGAGAGAGCAGGCGAAAGCCTGCTTTTTTCATTTAAGGGTTTGCACTTCCCTACCTGTCACCTCCTTCTTGATGCGTGCCACAATGGCGCTGTGCGGTAACGACACCACATCGCGGAACCGGAAATAGCGCTCCCCGACTTTGGCGTAAATGGTGGTCACCTCACCGCAGTACATTTCGGCTAGCTTGAACGACTCACATTCGACGTCGCCGCACCAGTCACGCGGGTACATCACCGCAATGGCATCCATAAACGCCGTCAACGTGATTTCTTCCACGTCGCTGCGCGACTGCTGTTCGCGCCGTTGCCAATAGGCTGCTTCTGCGCTAGCGTCAAACTTCATACGGTTTTCGGTGCTGATTTCCTGTGTCTGATACATCGTTTTCTCCTTTTGGGTTATGCCGGGCGGCAATACCGCCCGGACGGGTCAATCAATAGTCGTTGGCCAGATTGGCCATCAGCGCATGACATGCATCCCCCGCGCGCTCGCCTTCAGCAAAGGTCAGCATGACGCCGCGACGTGCAGCCGCGCCGATAAATGTCGGACGGTCTTTCAGTGGCAATTCAGCAAGGTAGTCCAGCGCCGCGTCCAGCAGATAAGAATGATAGATTTCGTAATGCAACCCACAACCGCTATGCACCTGAACTTCCATCCGTGCCAGCACGACGTCGGCGAGGATGACATCAAAGGGGTTTTGAGAGTGAAGATTGCGCACAAAGCCATCAGTACGCAGGATTGTCGTGTTACGGGTCATAGTTAATATCCTCCCAGCTCAAGATTTCTGAAAACAGGCAGACAGTACGCCACGGATGAAAAACTCACACGCATCGAGACGGGTAAACCGCTCGCCATAATGGGCTGATGCTTCCTCAGCACACGCGACGTTGTATCGCGCTTTATCGATAACCCGCGCTATGGTTTTTACCCATCTTTCAGAGTGGTTCTTCGTGGCGGTTTTGACGTTGACGTTTTGTGTGTTCATGCTGGCATCCCTCTTCGGTGGTTGGTTGATTTATCTCTCGTCGGATCCTTGCGCGGCAAAGAGCTGAAGTAGCGATGGCGAACGTGGGAACGCAAGGGCGCCGCTTGCGGCGTGCATTTCACCCTTGCGGGCACGCGGGCGACAGTGCTACAAAAGCGGCCGCGTATGGGCCGATGAGAGATAACCACCGGTGAGATGAGCAGGAACACACCCGACGCGTCGGAACGACGGGGCGTCCTAAGTGTTCGTCGCTCTGGCGACGAACAGTGATAAGCGGCGCCGGCACAGCCGGCAGCAAGCGCCTGCCTTTGACGTTGGCTTTCAGACCCTAGCCGACAGGCCCGAAACCCGAAGGGGTTCGGTGAGTCTTGTCAGCCGCGAATGCGGATGGCTAGTCGAGTAGGACTGATGGTTGGACGCGTGCGGCCAGCCACCGCCCCGGACCCTGATATATTTCCAGAAGGCCCAGGCGCACCGCGTGCACCCGAAGGCCATTGAAATCTAATCGAGAAGGTCAAAGAGGTTTTTTGTAACTACAAAAAGTATGCTCGAGATAATGCCAACCCTGAACAAGTTGTTTCAAAGCCCGACAGCAGCGGGTGCAGAATGAAAAACGGCGCCTGCGGCGCCGTCTCTCTTTTCTGATTTTCGCTCATGCAGTACTGCAATGTTCGAACTGGGCGGCGCACTGCTCAATCCTGATTTACTTCATACCAGACACGTAAGCCCAGGAACGTATAGCCACCAGGGGCAGTCATCGTTGAGGGTAAGGTAACCTCCATCGTTTCTACAGAAATCACCCGGATGCCAGAGTTCTTATCCAGCCATGAATTCATGGTTGAAACGGTTACCGCTTTATTGTGGGAGTCAGAGCCCAAACCCACTTTTTCATTTTTAGATGCAAATTCGATGAAATTAATCGCCATAAATTGATCCCTGTCGGTTAACGATCCAAGGCTGCGCAAGTGCTGTGCCATCGGGCGCATTTGAGCAGCCCTTTGCGGCACTACAAGGCCGCCAGTTCTTTCAACGTATTGGGGTTTTTATCCACCATTTTGAGCAACAAGACGGCTTGCTGATTCGGCTTTGCCAGCCCCTGCTCCCAATTTTGCAATGTTTTAACGCCGGTATGCATGTACTGGGCGAAAACTGCCTGTGAAAGTTTCAGCTTTTCACGCACCGCTTTCACTTCTTCGGGCGTCATTGTGGCAGGTTTCACGCTGGCGCGATGTGTGCGCAGCGTTTTTTTACCGTCGTTGAATTCCCCCCACGCCGCAATCCCTTCCTGCAGTTCGCCAAAAATGTCACGTTCTTTCATCAGCGCCCCCTCTTCTTGGCCTGTTCAAGCATTTCGCGCAATGTGTCACGCTGCGTCTTCGTTAAATCGTCCTTCTGGTCTTTGTCATACAGGGTGAACAACAGGAAGTGGGATTTTTCCAGATACCAGTAGTAGATCACCCGAATCCCCCCGCGCTTCCCCTTGTTACGTCTCGCATCCCCAAAACGGACCTTCCGCAATCCGCCAGTATGCTGGATCACATCGCCGCATGCCGGGTTTCTCAGCAACATCTGCTGGAACTCTCGAAATTCATCATCAGTGAGGTACTCAGCGCGATGCCGTTCGAACGGCGGCAACTCAACAAATAATGCTTCCATACCACCTCGCAAAACATCCTTTACTTGGGTACAATGTATACCCAAGTTGGGTATGATTCAATCAAGTAAAATACACAATTCTCCTGCGCCAGACGTCTTATACCTCCGAGCTACCTACCCAACACTCACCGAGAAACGCATCCCATCCATCAGGATACGCAGCAAAAAAAGTGTCTCGCTCCAGCGCTTCAAGTTTATCGTGCGTCCAGCCATCGACCGGGGCTGAATATTCAGCAAGCGCGTCCCCTGACAAGTCTTTAATGAACAGCTTTACAGCTTCATTGCCAATGAGCAGATCCGGTTCGTTAGCGGTTAAACTTCGAGTAACTATCATGATATCTCTCCCTATGCAGCCCGAACCGTTCGTTCGGGCGTTAATTTGAACACTCTTAGCGGTATGAGTTTTCGACTCGCAGCGTGAGGGCAAGCCGATACTGCGCATGTTCCCACGCTCTTTCGCCAATTTCACCGAACCACTCACGGGTACATCGCTGCGCCTTAACCCAATATTGCATGATTTCATAATCGACTTTAGGCATCTCATCCTTCCGGTACACCACTGAACACCCCGCCGCCAACTCGGTCATTCTCCTGAAAATCTCGTACAGTGCTTCTTCAAGGGCATCATCATGCATAATGTTTTCGGCATACGCCTCGCTCATGTCTTCCAAATAGGTGAACTCCATCTCCAACGCTCGGACGGCTAACGGGTTTTTCACACCCGCTTTTTCCCAAGGCTCAAGCTGCTCTTCCCCATATCTTTCAGAGTGTTCCGGCGTGGCGGTTTTGACGTTGACGTTTTGTGTGTTCATGCTGGCATCCCTCTTTGGTGGTTGATTTATCTCTCGTCGGAACCTGGCGCGGCAAAAAAGCTGCAGTAGCAACGCGAACGGGGGACAGCAAGGGCGCCGCTTGCGGCGTGCATTTCACCCTTGCGGGCACCTGGGCGACGGTGCTACAAAAGCGGCCGCGTAAGGGCCGATGAGAGATAACCACGGGTAAGATGAGCAGGAACACACCCGCCGCGGCGGAACGGCGTGGCGTCCTTAGCGATCGTCGCCTGGGCGACGAACAGTGAGAGCGGCACCGGCATTGCCGGCTGCAAGCGGGCCTTACACGCGTCAGCGGCGGACACCCGCAGGGCGGAGACGGCTTGCCGGCTCCGTTCATAACGACGCGGCCCGCAGGGCGACGCCCACAGCCTCATGCCGTAACCCTGCGAGTTGTTCAAAAACAGCAAATCCCTGCCAGGCTGTGACACCCTCAACAGGGAAAAGACGTCCGGCTGAAAGAACCTGCGTACCAAGAAGGCTATACAGAGAACAATGAGCCGCAGTGGCGTAGCCACTGCAGCCAGTAGTCAGGGGTTTAGCGGCGAGTCAGGCGATTAGGAAGCCGGGCATCATTATCGGTGCGCGCTGCTGCTGATAAGTTCCCATAGATCCGACTAACCTGAAGCCGCGCCTCCCAGAACGGCATTGCCGCCCAAAGGTAGCAATCCATCTCGGCGAGGCAGGGAAAGCGCGTCGTCCACGCCTGAACCAGCCCGCTCAAATCATCATCGGCAATCCCTTGTTGCTGAGCACGGCGTACCCAGCTATCAAGCTCGCCCGGCGTGATGAACGCCAGCTCAATTTCTGCCTGCGCCAGCTGCACCTGGTAACGCCGCCGTTTGTGTAGTCTGATGGTGTCATCGATGCGTGCCTGTCGGGTGTACTTCATCGTCAACCGGTGTTCAAAGCGCTGACGCCGGCGGCGATTCACTTCCGGGAACAGTGTGTCACGGGTATCGCCCGGTAACGGCGAGTAACACCGCTCGCCCCGGCTGGCGATGAGACAGTCAAGCGCGTCGAGATAATCTTCCTTGTGCGTGGAGCGCCGACGATCGCCGGGACGGTAGGTAATGTCTATCATGCGTAGATCCTTGGCTGAAAGCTTGGGTCGCCCGGTTAACTGGCGAAAAAATGCGGCGGCATAGGGATAGGCGGCCAACCGCCTGCCTGCGTCACGGCGGGCTTCAACATGAGCAATGGCCAGCCAAACGGCCTGCCGATAGGGGTGCCACGGCACCAGAGCAAGATGATCCGGGATCACAGGCAATGGCCTCCCATCCGCAGCGCGACTGCCAGTTTCTCTGGCCGCCAGAACCCCAGCCGGTAATAGTCGGCTACGGTACTCAACACGCGATTGACCAGGGACGGGGTATAACTGTCATCCAGGTACAGCCATGCCAGTGACTGGCCGCCGTCGAACGGCAGTGATATTGACCAGTTCGGCACATCTGCCCCGGCGCTACACAAATACACCGCCGTCGCTTCATCCCCCGCTGGGCTTATCCGGCACACCACCGGCACACACCCGCAAAACTCGCAGCCCTCTTCCGCCACCACGCGCCAGCCTTCCGGCACCTCGAGTTGACTCAGCACCGTACAGTTGAGCATCACCCGGTACTCCCTGCCCCGATCGCGGTATTGCTCCAGCTCGTCGGCGCTCATCACCGTCAGTGTTTCCAGATTGAATGCATTTTTCATCAGTGTTTTCTGCCGCCCGATGGGCGGCAGCTCCCTGTCGGTTACGCGGCGGCGCTGTTATCAGCGCCCTGAACAACGGTAAATTCTTCGTCGGCCACCGGCAGCAGGCAATCAGGTACCCAGCCGCTAGCGGTCAGTTCGTCTTCGGCCAGCTGCGCGGCGTCGCCCTTCTTCATCTTGAGCACCGAGGCTGCCTGCGCCACTTTTCCGGCATCAACCAACGCATCGCTCATGAGCTCTTTACTGATACGCCCAAAGTAATTGGCCTTGGTCGGTTGCCACCAGTCGCACAGAGTGAAATCCAGCGCGAGCTCGAGCGGCGTCAGTTCACCACCGACCTTGCCATCTTTCGCAGGCCACAGCTGAACGGCATCGAGTGACTGACCGACGCAGTACGCCAGCAGCGCCACGACGTCGGCCTGTTCCCACGTCAGCAACCATGTGAAATCGGTATTCCACTCCGGCGGCAATTTGGCCTCCCACTGCGCATGCAGTTCGCCCAATTGGCGATCGGCGCGGCTGCCTTCCGCCGTCGGGGCTTTTGTCAGCAGTTCTGCACGTTTGGGCGTCAGGTCGGTTTTGAGCAGCGAACCGGCGTAGCGTGAGCCGAAAACCTTCACGGCCAACGTGTGGGTGTGCAGTGCCAGCGCGATGGTCGGGTTCTCTACCAGCGCACCCATCACCGCCAGCGAGCGCTCTGCCGACAGGCAGGTGATCAACGCCGCTGACAGCCCTTTGTCCTTGGTTTTCGGTGCGGTTTCCGTGGTCGTCACTGTCCCGTCACCGTTGTCATCACCGGCAGGCGCGGTTGTCGCTTCGCTCGCACGCAACACGATACCGCGCTGGTAAACCACGTCCCCGCCACGCAGAGACACCATTACCCCGCCAGTACTGCGTATCGCTTGCGGCCATGACCGGATAGTCGCCTGTTCGGTGATCCGCTCAATATCGGCCTGCACAGCGTCGCTTTCGGCAATCATCACGTCAGTATCGGCATCCGCTTCTTCGAATGCCGCTTCCAGCGCAGCAAACCGCGCTTTCAACCGGGTGATCTCGGTCTGCTCGTCGCCTGTGAATTCCGGCACCGGTTCAGCCATCTCGCGATACAGCTCGGCATCTTCACCCCACGTTTTAATGGCAGAAATGCGGCCTTCCGCCCAGCTCCAGCCCTCGTCCCCGGCAACCTGCTGCGCCAGTGCGTGAAGTTTTTCGCGGGTAAGACGCTCCAGCAACGCCGGTTCGGTCAAAAAACCTTCGTCGGTAAACAGGTCGAATTTGAAGGTGCCGCCAGCCGACTCGTAGGCGTCGCGCCCGACGAATGCCAGTTGGCTGTTGTCTTTGGCCGAGACTTCGTCTTTCAGCACGGCCTCACGCAGGTGCTGCGGCGCAGCCGACCAGCCGTGCGCGTTGACCCACACGTCACATTGACATTGATGATCTTCGGTTGCCGACAGCGCTTGCAGCTGGTCGAGTGTGATTTTGTCGTCGGCCAGCGCATCAAGCAGCACCGGCGCCATCGTCGCCAGACGCAAACAACGTTGAACGTGGCGCGTGCTGAACCCCAACAAATCGCCGATCTGTGCCGGGGTTTGCCCGTCTGCCGACAAATCGCGGAACGCGGTAACCTGATCGGCCGGGTGCATCTGCTCGCGTTGGCTGTTTTCCATCATCGATACCACGCGCGCCATCGCCTTGCTGACAATCAGCACCTCGACTGGATAATCGTCGGTCACGAGGCCATCCGGGGTGGTTTTGTCAGCGTCTTTATTCAACCCCTGCAGCCAGCGTAAGGCCAGCGTGCGCCGCTCACCGGCGGCGACGCCATACCGGCCATCGTCCATTTCGAAGACGACCAGATTCATCAGCAGACCGGCTGAACGGATGGAGGCGGCCAGCCCCTCGATCGACGTTTGCGAGGATTTTTTCTTACGCACGTTCAGATCGGTCAGCACCAGCTGGCCGAGCGTGGCCGTTTTACGCACGGCTTTGGCCAGTGCCGCTTCGATTTTTTCAGCAAGCGCATTTTTCTTGCTGGATTTGGCTGGGCGGGTTGTTTTGCCCTTGGCCGGTACGGTAGACTCAATGTTAGACATAGTGGTTTCCTCTTCGTTATCACTGGTTATGCCAGCCCCGATAGGCGTCAGGACTGGCGGTAAGAGAGCGGCAGCGATGCCGCTTTTTTATTGCCCTGAATTCACACGCCAGTGCGTCATCGTCATCTGGTCACTGGCCGCTACCGGCCAGCCGTCGACGATCCAGACCGCGATGGTGTCGAAATCCCCAAAGTCCGCGAATACCTCTTCCGCGCCGTCCGGTACGACCGGCGGTTCAATGGTGCCGGTCGAGCGACCGCACACCGCCTTCACATAGCAAAACAGGTCATACACCTGCGGTACGGTCAGAACACAGTTGGTCTGTGCTGATGCTGCTGTAGGCTTCGTTGTCGCGCCTTTGACGTTTTGTTGAGCCATGTTGAAATCCTCCGTGGGTTGAAATCTGATGCCGCTGTGAGTATTCGCCGTCGCAATAAACTGATTCAGCACGGCGATGAGCGGCGGCAAGGGGCGGAGACAAAAAGTTTTTATGACCGGAGGGAGGAAAAAGTTTTTGGTGGAGTTCATTACACCCCTTGCCGTTTAAGCGAGGCAGCTGTGCTGCTATCAGTTGCGGCGGGAAGACTGACTGCGGCTAACGCAACCCGGAAGGTTGAACAGGGATCAACCCGACACATCGGGCGCGACAGCGAACGTTGGGGCGGCCTTAGCGAGAGTCGCCCTGGCGACGAACAGTGAAAGCGGCGCTTGCATTTGCCAGCAGCAAGCGGGGTATTGCGTCACAGGATGGAAGCCGTCAGGCAGAGACGGGCATAGCCTGGCTCTGTGCGCAGCACGAACAGCCTGGTCCCAAAGGGAGACGCCTTATTGGTTCGTATTGGATTGTGCTTGTGATTTCAGAGGAAATAGCCGTCAGAAAAAGACCGCCGGCAGTACAGGAAGTGATGCAGGTACCGTATAAAAAAGGTGAGAATAAAAGAGAAGAATATGAAGTGCCGGCAGCGCCACATTCGAACCCAACACGATAACGCCTGATAGCCACTTCAAAAGAGAAGTTTCACGCAGAGGGTGGCATGCGGCGCGTCAGCGCTGCTCTTCCCTGCGCCGAAGGCGCGCGGTCTTTACCGGCCCGTGCATGCAGGGGGTGCAGATCTCCCCCTGTCAGTCCGTCGCTTTCAGCCCATTGCCATGCGCATTATCACCGTCGCAACATCCGTATAAACAAATGTCCCCCGCGGCAAGCGTTCCCAGTGGTCAGCAAGCGGTTTCAGTTTTTCGTTCTGTCTCGGCCCATCGAGACAAACGGCGGTCAGTACCCCTCCAGGTTTCAGTAACGAATAGGCATGCATGATATGTTTAATGTCCGCTCCCTGATTGAACGGTGGGTTCATGATAATACGACTGTAGCGCGGCGCTGTTCCTGCGTCCGGGTATTGCAAAAAATCCCGGCAAATCACATTTATGCCCTCAAATTCCTTTCTCAGAAACTCGCATAACGCCCCGCTGATCTCGATAGCATCACAGACCGCGTCCGGTACCGTCGCCCTGATAGCGCGTAAAATTGCGCCGGTTCCTGCGCTCGGCTCCAATATGGAATCCTCGGCACTGATATTGGCCAACTCAACCAATCGGGCACATTCATCAGCAGGGGTAACAAACAGTTGTGAGCTGGCCGGAACCTCAATGACAGGAACGCTCCGTTCAATTTTTCCGCGCATCATTTCAATACGCTGTTTAAGTGCAGTATGCATCTTTCAGCCTCCAAGGCTCCCCGGATATCCTCCGGGGAGTCACTTTTATTTGTTAGGGATTTCAACAGTTTTCATGTCACTGATATAGACATTAGAGAGGCTATAAGCATTGGTCATAACCCGACGAAAACGATAAGCACCGTGGTTCTCACTGGCTGCGACAGCCCTAACAGCCTTATAGTCACAGTGTTTGGCTGACCATTCGGCCTTTGTCATCGTTACGCAATCTTCAGCCGGGTAATTAACGATTGGCGGACGTTTCGCCGTCGCCCTCGCGGTTTTCGCTTCTTCTTCCGTCGGGGCTTTATAGTCCGTAATGCGGTCCACGGTGATTTTTATCGTTCCGCCATATCCCAGGAAGCTATAGCACGGCGTTTCTACAGAGCTGACCTCACCGGCGCTTTTATTGATCCTGATGATTTTCAGCCACTCGCCACGGCTGAGAACCTCACCGCCGATCTGAAACTCTTGTGTTCGTGTCATAACGCCACCATTTTCCGCCAGCATGGCCCGCTCATAGCTCAGGCGATTGCGATAGTGAGTAGCCCAACGCTGATAGCGGCGGATCGCCCTTTCATGATGAGGTATGGCAATATCGCGCGCCTGTTCAGCCGTGATAATTTCCTCAGTAAGCGCGGAATACAGCCCCATGCTCCCTTCGTACTGACTTTTATCCTGTGGGCGCGGGTATTTTTCGAGGGTAAAGCACAGTGCTATGTAATCCCGGTTACTGATTATTTTGGCCATGTTGAGATCCAATGCAGCAGAACGCCAAATTTTTATAAATTTCTCGGCGTTCACGATAACCTTTTCAACCTTGCGCAGATCCGCCTGTATTCTTTTAATACGGCGGTAACGTACATCCGAGCGCTCTTTGTACTTCGCGTGACACAGTGATGCCGCCGCCCTCTCCTCCCAGTATTCCGCCCGTTCGAACAGCATCACGGCCTTTTGCATGCCATTTTCAATTTTTTTAGCGTTGCTGCGTGCTTTGCGCTCGCTGTGGTGCCCGACGAGGATCGGTTGGCCTAAAGGGATGGAAGAAGCGAGCGCGTCAACGTGGGACAGTACCCGATCCGATTCACTTGCACGCTTTTCACTGTATTGGCCAAAACGTTCCGCCCGTTCTTCCTGCCGGTCAAACAGCGTATTGTCTTCATCTTCAATTTCCCCGGCCAACGCGATCAAAAGGTCCTCACGGTTCGGTGACCAGGCAGGGGCAACGAAAAGCGCTTGTTTAGGCGCCCATTTAAAACCCGCCCCACTGACTTTCGAGTAAGTTTCTTCATCGAGCCGATGAAGGGCATACAAACGCAATTTATTATCGTCGGGGGAATAGGTTGCCCGATATTGCTGGCCGTTGATTTCGCAAGATGCTTCTGTAGGCTTCGTTGTCGCGCCCTGGACGTTGTGTTGTGACATGTTTTGACTCTCCTTATGGGGTTAAAGTGATGTTTCTGTGAGTATTCTCCGTCGCAAACTGGCCCAGACCACATTCCGGAGCGCTGGCAAGGCCGCCGCAGGCGTTCATACCAGCCTTGCCAGAAGGAGCGAAAGAGTGTGATCTACTGCACAGCGACGGTCGGAAATACACACGGAAACTCACCTACCGCAGAGGGTGAAACAGGGCACAAATGCGGAACGGCAAAAGCGACAGCGCAGCCGTTACGCCCCTTAGCGCCCTACAGGGTTATCGTTGGGCAATGAAAGCGACGATGGCGATAGCCAGCTGAGAGCGGCTGTTCTGGAGGTTAGCGTGCAGACCTGAGCCGAGAGGCCCGAAACCCAAAGGGGTTCGGCGAAACTTGCCGGCCGCGGAGGGGATGGCTAGTTGAGTAGGGCTGATGGTTGGACGCGTCGGCCAGCCACCGCTCCGGGCAGACTGTTTCGTCACTTGGTATCAGATGCACTGCCAAAAGGAATGCGTCTGATATGTTCAGATAAGCAGGCATTTAAGATAAGCTATAAAAACGAGTTGATTTACCTCGGTAATTCCCATTCCAGGCCAGTCATTTACGATAGTTAACTGCTCTATCCCCGTATTCACCACCGAAGGAGATACTTAGATATGTTAGGCTCTCGCCAGCAAGAACTGGTTGTCAGTGAAACGGACATAGACGCAGCGCTAGCCCATCTCCGGACGCTTCCCTATCGCCCACAGATCCCGATGAGTTGGGATCGCCAGCACTTGCTGGACCTTCTGCGCGAAGCGATAGGCAACCGACCCAAAATTAACGAGTGCCACAATATTGCGCCTGGTGTCTTCGCCATCATCCAGCCGTTCGGAATAGATCTGCTCTCACGCGGCGAACCTGATGGTCGGCTCCAGGTTTGGTTACTGGTTCGCTCCGCGGGAACTGATCCGACTCGACTCACTACCCTGCAATGATAGTTCCCCCATACTCACCTTCCCTCTATCAGCCAGGTTATTGCAGGGCCGATAGAGGGGCGGCGCAGCCGCCTGCCCTTTTATCGGCCTGTCACTGCAGGTGACAAGGGGTTTGCGCGCGGATGAAAACGCCGCTGCCGGCTAACTTTTATCTTTGCCACCAAACGGGCCGATTTCTAACCCGTTGGACATCGTCCATCAACGCTCGCTGACAATATCCTCAACAATCGCGGTGAGGTAGTCCCAGTTATACCCAATGCCCGCATCGTGCCGATCGGTGGCCAACTGCATCGCTGCCTCGATTTCCTCTAGCGTCAACGTGCTATTTATCGACAAAAAATCATCTGGCAACCAAAAGGTGCCGCAGCGTAGGGTTTCCGGGGCATAACCTTGTAAACGTTTGATAAAGGCAGCAATGGTCATCTCGTTCATGATAAGTCCTCAAACCGTTAATAAGGGGCGGCATCGCCGCCCGCATTTGAATTTCAGTCAGTCTAGAGCGCGGCGAATATCGGCACACTCGGGGTGCGTCTCGATGTAGGCCCATAGTTCCTCTTCCCGCTGCATATACAGGTTCACCATCCCGGCGTTGCCCTTGTCATGGTGTAACCAGCAGCGGCGGTTGATAACCAATGACGTCAACACGATGCCGGCCGCGTCGCCGCTGAGGGTTTTATCAAACCAGTTGTCGGCATTGATCAGTTACACCTGATCGATGTCGGGTGCCATGTAACCGCCGCCTTCAGGCAACCGGATGAAATGCCAGAAACCGCCGTTGTGCTCGGGCAGATAGCGATCAGCCGTGGCATAGACCTGTATTTCGGCCCGCAGGAAATCATCGACAAACAAGTACGGCAGGAATGACAGACGATCGGATTCACACACGTGCAGCGCGACAGAGTGAGCATGTTGCATGGGACTACCTCCACAGTTTCAGGGTTAGCGACACCGGCCGGTGCCGTACCCATTCGAAAGTCTGGCCTTGAGGGCGGGGTGCAAAGGCGACGCCAAAGACGCAGCGCAAGGCCGTTGCGGGCTGAACGCCCGTAACGGGTGCCGGCGGCGGTTCATCTTCCTTTGCGACGCAACCGCGCCGGACTAGCGTTTGGGGACGGCATAGGCCGTCACCACGCAGATGCCGTAGAAGAAAAAGATTTAGAGGGGGGTGGGCAGGCCCAGGCTGCGGCCTTTGCGGCGCCGGCATCGCCGGCAAGGGCCGCGTGGCGATATGACGGATTGGAGGCGTTCGACCCGCCGCCACGACCGGAGGCAAACACCAGGCAACGAGTGTAGGCTTCCCTACCTAACCAAGGTCCTTTCCACCCCCCCTCTGAAAACATGGAGATTTCATCGTGAAATTCTCAATTTATATGCATTAAATACAATGGGTTATAATATATTTTTGCATGGAGAATATATGAGGGATTTCGATAAGCAGGGGCAGCAAAAAACTGCTTTTCGTGGAAGATCGAAGGAGAAAAACATGGGCGGGAGGTCAGCGAAACTAATGGAGATTTCATCGTGAAATCCCCATAAAAAACACCCTATATTTAGCTAGTTAGAACCAAAAATAGTATGGAGAACAATTTGGTTTACGGTTCTAAATTTTTTGCCAAGACGTCATTAATCGCTTTATCGATAGCGTTTTGCAGTTCAGTCGAAACGCGGTTAAATTCGTAGCTGAACATGCGGCCCCGGATCTTCTTGCGGGCATAACGGTTTTTGTCAGAGAACTGCCACAGCGGGATAGTCACAACAGCATCTTTCTGGGTTTGTTCACCTAACAATGTCGCTTCTTCCCGTATTGCAACGATGATTTTATTTTTAACCTCATCGGAGGCAAGCGAATCCTGTGCGCAAATATCGCTGATTTGACTACGGATGTTGTCGACAAGCTCTGACGTTAAACGTTTATTGCTGGCCAGCAACGCTTCAGCCGCTATCAGCACTTTATAATCAGGAAATGACAGCTCTGACTGAACAGGGAAAAGGGACAGTAGCTCTGCAGAAACACTGGCAGCCTGGAGAGCGCGCGTAACTTTGGCTTGAGATAATCCTTCGGCTTCAGCAATTTCTTTTTGTGTCAGTCCACTTTGTTTAAGGGTCAGCAGACGCATTCCCACCTCACGAATATTATGTTCCCTGGCCGTCTGAATATCTTGGGCCAGCATCCGGGCTTCCGTGACCGAGAGGACTTCATCTGTAACCAATACATCCAGACCAACCCGCTTGAGCATAGCGGATGCACGGCGACGTGAGCCATCCAGGATCTCTATACGATCCCCCTGGCGGACACCTATCGCAGGGAAGAACTGCTGCAAGGCGATGGTACGCATAATGTCTTTGAGTGATTCTGGCGTCAACGCAGACTGATCACGTCCGTTGACCTCCTGGAGAACAAACGTTTTGGTTTCCACGTCCGCCGCTGGCACAGTTACCTTGGTAAATACAGCTTTTCTGCCTGATGACAGAGTAAAAACCTGTTTGAAGGACTCCGCCTCCAGCGTATTGTTAATCACGGGTGCGGTAAAGGTGCGCCCGATTGTCTGACGTTTTGTGCTCATGGGCCACCTCAATTCATTCGGATAAATTCGATACGGTCAAACACCGCTTTTGCAAAATCTTCAGCTGCAGAGCGCGCATTCTTCAGAGCCTCAGTGCTGCCGACATACGTAGATGGATTAGCTGATATCACCGTATCAAAGGACTCACCGCACCGTTCAAAGCCATCAAGACGTGGCAGTGCGGCATCAAGCATGTCCCCCCCGAAAATTTCTTTCGCGAGGCTGTGACATAGCTTGTGATCCGGTTTGTTTGACAACTTAGACATAAAACCAATGTTGCCCTGTAACCGACACGGGCAACCTGAGGTTTCAATGATGCTGACCAGCTCGGGTAAGCGAGTTAAATACTTCAGGGTAGAGTGGAAATCAACCTGCGCAGGGGGGATAGGCGTCATCAAAAGATCAGCCGCAGCAATGGCGTTCTTGAGAAATGCGTCCAGGTGAGGGCCGCTGTCGACAAAGATAAAGTCGTAATCAAGCTTCAGCTTATCAATGATGTTCTCGCGTAAAACGGCGTGATGGTTTTGCCCGGGCAGATGCTCGGCACACAATACCTCCCAACCAGAGGCAATGAACGCATCATCAATAGATGCCGGGAGAACATCGACACCAGGGACAACAGAAGGTACGATAAACTCATTAAGCAATTCTTCACGACTGATATTTTGGAGCATAGCCTGGGCAGAAGTTGTCTCTAGCAGACCTACCGCTCGGGTGTGATTTAAAAACATTGTGGCAGAGGACTGAGGATCCAAATCGATGACCAATACACGTAAATCTTCAAAAAGGAGGTGAGGGTGAGCACGCAATGCATGTGCCAGTGAGACGGTAGAAACCGTTTTTGAGACACCCCCTTTCAGATTACCGACAAAAATCGTCATCGCCTCAGGATGACGATCACGATACTTTGGCACACCGCGGTGATGGTAGATATCGACGATATTCTGAACGGTCATGGCATACTTCGTAGACGAGCCGGCAGCTCGTTTCTCGAACTCATAACCACCACTTTCCATCTCGCTCACCGCGTAATCCACGTTGGCGCGGGTCAGTTTTGGTAATTTGGCCACTGCAGCTTTGGCATACACTTGGAAATACTGATTTTCCAGCAGTTCTTCTTTCTGTGTGTGTATCTGCTCAGTCAATGCCGTCAGCATTTTTTCGGCACGCAAAGCGACTTTTTGTGTTTGGTGAGCGTCAGAAATCATTAAACACCTACTTTATGTAGCATATATGAATAAAAACCATACTCCTGCATAAAGACGATTGAATCAATCTATTTTTAAAAAAAAGACAGGGTTCCTGTCATAGATCGCTGGCCTGACGTAACAAACTGAGTGCATCTTGTGTCGGTAAGGAAAACTGCACCTGGCGGCTGGCAACAATATCCAGCGCAAAAACCCGCGTATACACCTCGGTGCTTTCCGCTTTCTCATGCCCCAACAACCCTTGGACCGCTTTCAGTGGTGTTCCCTGATACAGCATGTGCATGGCATAACTGTGCCGGAAGACGTGCGGAGTCACCGGCACACTGAATTTTATACCTTCCCGGTCTGCTCGATGGGCCGCTTTTATCAGCCAATTGCGTACCCCCCGATCGCTGATTTTCCAGATAGGGCATGGCGAACGTTCTCCAGTTTCACCATCAATTTCAAACTCTTCTTTCGTACTGGCAAACAATCGACGGAGTTCATCCACAAATTGTGGATCGGTAAGCGGAACAGTGCGGTTGGCCGATTTACCTTTCACAGGTCGGCCTCGCCCGGTGCGCCGTTGCTTGGCAGTACGTAATACCACATGAGGCATCGCAACATTGAGACGAAAATCACGTCGCCTTAGCGCCAACGCTTCATTGATCCGGGCTCCTGTATTCCAGAGTAAATTGATAAGGGAATGCTGTGTCCAGTCGGGTAAATAGTGAAGGAGGCCGGCCACTTCAGGTGCCAGTAAATACCGCGGCAAATCATCGTAGGTCATGGCCATGTAACGCAACGACAGTGCGCGTTGGTAATCTTGCGGGGCAAGCATCGGGATCGTTTCCCCGACTGGCGTACCCACAATGGCAAGTGCCGAACCATAGGTCATTATCAGCTCCTGTTAATCTCAATAATCGCACCTGCAAAAACATCACCTCGCCGGCAAGCAGGGCCATCAACCTGAGTAACGCCTGTTTTTCTGTAGATCGCGCTACGTAAAATCTTCCTGTCTACGCCCCACGAAGGCGCTCAGATTTCACGTAGCGCAATGTGCCTCTTTTTCACCCCAAAATCCGTCTTTGTGCGCCGGCGCGTTCGCCCTGGGGTAAATTATCGCCGCCGGGCGGGCAGGGCGCACGCAAAATAATTCGTGCCGGTGATCGGTCAGCCTATCCATTCTACTTCCGACTTCTGGAATTATCCCTGAACTCGGAAGCAAATAATCGACACCGGCCCGCACCGCGGGGCAGGGGAGTCGGGTCTAAAACACGACATGCAGTAGCTATTACTGGCTTACAACTACCACATCTTGTGTCTGCGGGGCAGGGCGGGGCCGTTGCCGGAAATAACACAAAGCGGAAAGGGCGTTTCCAGGGCGGCCCATCGGTTCATGCCCGCACGTTAGTGCTGCGCAAACATGACATATCCCTGTTCGACTTCCCGCCGCGCTACCGTCAGTCGGCACGGGAAAAACAACGCCCCCTGCTAAACACAGCAACAGCGGCTGGATCGGTGCTTGGCTGGCGCTATAATGTCTTAGCGATGACGTTGGTCAGCTCGGTATAACCGCAGTAATTTTTATAACGGGAGGTCAGGACAATGAGCATAACGATATTCAGAAAAATGAGAGGGCGAGTTGTTCCCATCACGGTTGATGAAGAGCACGCCGCTGAATATTTGTCTCATGAATATATAAAAACACCCAAACATAAAGTAACAACGAGTAAATTCGACTCAGTTACCTCATTCACTATCCCAAATGCTTCTTGCCAAAAATGTGGCAAGGATGTGTTCTACTATGAAAATTCATACGGCTCACGAGTGCTATTTGATTTTTTAGGCCCGCCCTGGCCCATTCATCCATGTTATAATTCAGAGCCTGTTTTAAAAAACAAAACATCCCCTGCAGTAATGCCAGGGTGGGAACCTATCTTAATAGAAAAAGGAATAATAACCTCCAGCGGAGGATTAAGGGTGCAAGGTTCAACACAAGGCACAAAAATCAGATTTACTTTCGAAGAAACTGATTTTTCAAAAATGAGAATTGACATCAGTGATGTCACCAATCTCATTATTTTTTCCTGCTGGGAAAAAGGTAAAGTACAGACCCATAATGGTAAAAAGACGTTTACATGTCGCTATGAGCTTGTTTCAGAAAAGGGTGATGATGACGTTAACAATCAAGAAAAAATAACCACTCCAGGCTTAACCATAGAGCCTTCCCCTTCCGCCACAGAAAGGCCTATAACGCCTGTCATAACACCTCATATTGTGGGTTCGTTAGCAATAAGAGACATTGAATTAGTGGTTGATGAAAAAGAAAAAATGACTGTGATCGTTAACGGTAATCTTAATAAGCGATTTCGCGTCAGTTATATTCTTCTCGAACATGAGAAAATCAACGACCTGCTGTCAGAGTTAGAAAATGAAATTAAAGATACTCACCTAAAAACCTGTCTTGTCAAAGATTCTGAGGATGAAATAACACTTGTTTTCCCAAATCAAAAGGGAGACGCAGAAAAAGTATTTAATGTCAGTTTCGTAAAGAAGAAACAGGCAGATAGCTTAACCCGCATTAAGCCCACTCACGATGAAAAACCGGCACCCCAACCAAGGGTTCTTCATAGAAAAAAACGAGAACGTTCATTAGAGGAACAGATCGGTAGTTTAGCCACAAAAATATCGTCATCCATGGCTGACGCGTTTCTCAATGCAAAAAAAATTAATCCATAATATGGTCAACCACTCATCGCTGGAATTATTTATAATGTGAGAAAGCCAACCGTTTCGCCAAGGGTAGGGCGAAATGAGCGATCATGCTACGATACCACGATGAAAACGACACCCACTGCGCACGATGCGCTGTTCAAACAATTTTTGACGCACCCGGAAACCGCCCGCGACTTTCTGGATGTTCACCTACCGCCTGCGTTGCGCAAGGCGTGCGATCTGAACACCCTGCGTCTGGAGTCTGGCTCGTTTGTCGAGGACGATCTGCGCGCCTACTATTCCGACGTGCTCTATTCGCTCAAAGCGGGTGATTGCGACGGCTACATTTACGCACTGATCGAACACCAAAGCTCTCCCGACAAAAACATGGCCTTTCGCCTGCTGAGATACAGTGTGGCAGCCATGCAGCGCCATCTGACCGCAGGTCACACGCAGCTGCCGCTGGTGATCCCGATCCTGTTCTATCATGGCCAGGTTACACCGTATCCGTACCCGATGAGCTGGCTGCAGAGCTTCAGCGATCCGGCACTGGCTGGCCAACTGTATGGTGGCGATTTCCCGCTGGTCGACGTCACCGTCATTCCGGACGACCAAATCATGCAGCATCGCCGCGTCGCCATACTTGAGCTGTTGCAAAAACACGTTCGCCAGCGCGATCTGGCCGACCTGTTGGAACAGCTGGTCACGCTGTTGCTGGCCGGTTACACTACTCAGGAGCAGCTGACATCCCTGATGAATTACATGCTACAGGTTGGTGAAACCCGCAACCCGGGCGAACTACTATCAACCCTGGCATCACGGGTGCCGGAACACGAGGACACACTGATGACAATTGCAGAAAAGTTGAGAGAAGAAGGGCGGCAGAAAGGACGTATTGAGGGCCTGCAGCTTGGCGAAGAAAAAGGGCGCCAGGAAGGCGAGCGCGAAGCTGCGCTGAAAATCGCCCGCGCCATGCTGGCAAGCGGGCTCGATCGCGATTCGGTAATGAAAATGACCGGTCTGACCGCTGATGACCTGGCACAGATCCGCCACTAATCCTTCGTATCGACGGGCAGGGCAGCCATTGCTAGACAAAACCGAATCCGTTACCACAGAGAACACCACTTCAGCGCTCAGCCATCTCGCGTTCTGCGCCCTGGCATCGCTGGGGATGGCATCGCCGGCACGCCATATGCAGAAAATTTATTCCTTATTCGCTGGCTGACCACTGCCCAAAAGCAAAAATGATTCCCCAAAAGCGTCGCCGTCGCGTTAACAACGTGAGGCCAGAAAAAGTTGCGCTGCCGGTTATTTAATTCCGCTGGTTCCCCATGGTATATCACTGCGCTTTACCCTTTTTATTGAAGCCGCGAGCCGGGGCCCGCCGGAATTTTGAGGAGAGAAATAGGTAATGGGCGGGGCTAAAGAAGGCCCGCCCATTATTATTTAGCTGGCGTTCGAATCCGCTCCAGCGTCGTCATTAGCGGCTCTCTTGAGAAGTTCAAGAACACCCTCTTCCCCATATTCTTTAACCAGACGGCCAAGCTCTTTTTGCGCCTGGCTTTCCTTCTTACGACAGGCACTTTCATGACGTTCTGTGAGAACGGATTCCGGCTCCGCTTTCAACCGTTCCTGATCTTCATGGGTGATGAAGAACAATGATTGTTTTGTTCGGTTTCCCACATCCGATTCAGTTTCAACTCGTCGGCTGGAAATCGGGAACGAGTGTTTCTTTTCTAAAGCATGGATCACTGCAGAGGCGCGCTTCACACCATAATCAGCAGGGATTGTATAGCCCGACGTAGTGATCGACTTGTCATCTAAAAGCGCAGCAAGCACACATGCCTGTGTACGATTGAGTGTCTGAACGGTATCCAATACCGATGGATGTCCTTCGAAGAAGGATACTAATTTGATACGAGCTTGCTCGGGTGCGTAGTCGTCGGTGACTTTGCGTTGATTAAAATCTTTTTCTGTCATAGTGGTTTACTCAAATCTAGAGCTGATAAACCCAATGCAGAGCTGTAAATAAGATTTGCAAGAATGCAAAATCTTCTGGAAATCTACGACAATTAGCCGTAATCTTCCGCTACGGCTTGACCAGATCTGCGAGATTTGGTTGGGCCGCTTCAGTCTCTGCACTGGAGCATGAGCAGCTATCGGGCGGTCCTGAGAAACCATATATGCCTGATAGCTGCTTTTTCGTTTCTGGGATCCATGATCACCAGAACCTCAATATTACCATGTCCCTCTGAAACACACATCTAAATTCTTTCGAACAAGTACACTTTATGCGCTCAGTGCTCACCAGAGCGATTATCTGGGGTTTTATCGGTATTTTCGATTGTAGCCTGCCTAACAACATCGAACGCCTAAGGGGCGTTGTGATTGGTTATTGCGGTATGTTTAAAAAAACAGGGGTTAAATTTACAGGTGTAGATACTTGACGAATCTCACCGAGATAAGGAAGCTGAACGACCAGTTGTCACATTAACGATAAGAATGGGGGGCACTATTGACGTGGGGAGATAATGACACGGAGGCACAATGCAGATTTGTGCTCAACCAAGAACAAAAAGAAACATAAATCTCTTTGTAACCCATTGATATATTTAACATAATGCGCGTTATGCGCACCAAGGTTGTTAGTCCAATTTAGTAATGTCACTTTTTAGCCATTTAGAAATGTCCCTTTTTTTTGGCATAAAGGCTCTACGCTTTTGTGACTTCAGGGATCCGAAAAATGTTGGTGACTATGTCTGATAAAGAGTTAGTTCGCGCCCAGGTTATCCAGTCGGTTTGTGAAAAACGGCTACGTCGTCGTGATGCTGCAAGTCAGCTGGATCTCAGCGAACGTCAGGTTCAGCGCCTGATGGATAAGTTTCGCTTGTCAGGAACTCCAGGGCTCGCCAGCTTAAAACGCGGTAAACCGGGAAATAATAATCTTCCGGAGCAACTAAGAATGAATGTTCTGGCGTTGCTACGTGAAAATTACAGCGACTTCGGACCCACACTAGCCACAGAAAAGCTCAGCGAACGCCACCAAATATCGATCTCTGTAGAAACCGTTCGTCACTGGATGATTGCCGACGGCCTTTGGGTTCCACACGCTCGGCGTAAAGCACGTGTTTATCAGCCCCGGTATCGCCGCGACTGTCTTGGCGAACTCGTTCAAATCGACGGTTCTCACCATGACTGGTTTGAAGGTCGTGCGTCAAAATGCTGCCTGCTGGTTTACATCGACGATGCTACCGGTCGGCTAATGCACCTGAGGTTCTGTGAAACAGAATCGGCTTTCGATTACATGCTGGCGACGCGGGAATATCTTGATAAACACGGTAAACCTGTGGCGTTCTACAGTGATAAGCATGCTATTTTTCGCGTCAGTCAGGCTGAAACTCGTCGCACCGGCACCACGCAGTTTGGCCGCGTTCTGCATGACCTGAACATCGAGCTCATCTGTGCCAACAGCTCCCAGGCCAAAGGCCGCGTCGAGCGTGCCAACCTGACACTCCAGGACCGATTAATCAAAGAGATGCGACTCGAGAGCATCAGCAGTATCGAAGAAGCCAATGTCTGGCTGGACAGCTTCATCCTGGACTTCAACCGCCGCTTTGCCAAAGCCCCCAAATACCCCAAAAATCTCCACCGGTCGGTCAGCGAACAGCCGGCAGCGCTGGATGATATCTTTGCCTGGCAGGAGCTCAGAACACTCTCGAAATCTCTGACATTCCAATACGATAAGATGCTTTATCTCGTTGAACCCACAGAGGAAAACACGCATATCTCCGGCGAGAAAGTCATGGTTTATGACTACCCTGACGGCACGCTGGCTTTCAAATATGGTTACAGGACGCTGACCTATCAGGTCTTCGACAAGCTGGCCATCGTTGACCAGGGGGCCATCGTAGATAACAAACGCCTCGGCGCCGTACTGAAACTGGCGCAGGCCCAGCAGGATGAACGGGACCGGGATGGCCAAAGAGAACGCAGCAAGAAGATGCCAAAACGCCGAGCTCAGGCCAGAGTCCAGGAACAACTCAGGGCTATCAATCCCGTTCTGGCTAACCCAGAAGAATTCAGAGCCAGCCTCAAACGCTAACGCCCTTTTCTCTTTTCAACTTTCATCAAGGTGACATTTTAAAATTGGAAACCAGGGGTGACATTTCAACTCCGGGTAGACATAATTTTGGGACTGACCGAAACAAAAAGGCCAGCCCTGTAGGGCTGGTTGTTCAGTACAGGGCAATGACAGGTTTTTTGATGCCGCAGGCGTGAGCGTAGCGGGTCAGTGTGTCGATGCTGGCTTTGGTGATGTTGTTTTCCAGGCGGGAAATAACCGGAGGTGTAACCCCCATGCGTTCAGCAACCTGCGCTTTTGTCAGGTTGTCATGTTTACGCCATTCCGCAAGTAGCTCTCTGAGCTTCTCCTTGCGTTCTTTATGGCTTACCAGTTTCATTAAGTACCTCCGCTAACCGCTTTTTGGCGAGATCGATTTCTTTCGCTGGCGTTTTCTGTGACTTCTTGATGAAAACCCGGAGCATGATGATGGTATTGCCTTTGTGGTATACCCAGATGCCTCTGGCTATGTCCGTCCCCATCGTGCGGATCTCAAAAAGTCCATCGCCCAGGGGCTTCGTGTCCGGCTCCCGCAGTAATCGGGCGTCATACTCCAGTTTGCCGATGAGACGGTCAAACTTCACCCTGATTTTTACGGGTAATGCTGTGGCTTCTTCCCTGGCTTCCGGGTGATAAAGTACGCTAAACATGCGACCTCCCATTTCTATTAATATTAACCTAAAGGCTAATTTCAGACAAGGCAAAATTAGCCTATAAGCTAATCCCGTTAGCGGTTATCGCAGCTAGTCGGTCTCTTCCCCAAGGAAGGAGAAAACGGCAGGTTCATTACCGTAAAAACTATATTCGTCTTCGAGGGCTTTCTCTTTATAGGACTCAATATTTTGAAAATCGTCGAAGTTTTCAAGGTACCCACGTAGTGAAAGATATTCAGACAGAAAACCGATAATATTCAAATAAGTCTCTTCATCCCATCGTGCTGGTTCGTCTGGTGGGGTATTCGCCGGATCTCTGAGAAAAGCGACTATTTTATCTATGTTAACTACACCCGTATCATCATCTTTCTCCCCTTTATCCAGAAGAGCATCGAAGAAGGGGAAGCTGTGGTAGCTCAGGTCAAAAAGCGACCCATCATCAACCTCCATTTTATCCTGATACCAGGATAAAAAATCATCATTGATATCGTCAGATTTTAGCTCTATAGCCACCTTTCTTAATCCCGAAACATCTTTCGGGTTATCCATATCAATGAAGTCTTTAAGTTTTAATACCCTCTCCTCTTTCGGCTGGCTTTTGAGCGCAGCAGCGGTAGCTCGTTTCCGTGGATCACCTGAAACTTTGCTTCCTTTTTTCTTTTTACTCACCTGAAAACCTCATTGAAATAATGGCTTATCTATACAGAAGAAAGTAGCGCATATACGTCACAGGTTAAAGTACTAAACCTTTACTTCGGACATGATGGATGCGCGTAAGCGCATGTAAGGCGGCAGAATGAAATGACAGGTAACACTGAGGGTTAGCCGCCGATACCAATGAGGGATCGAAAGGGATCGCCTATCCATCCCTTCACCCTGCAAAGCCATACCCCGCTAAAAGCGGCTCAGAGGCTTTTGTGCGCGGTCGGAGTGGTCACAACAAGGCGGAAAAGCCGCAGTTGGGGCGTATCTCCGCGTTAGCGGGTCGTGAGAGCCGCTTACGAGCGTGTTAGCGCAAAACGTTCAGCGATATTTGCTGACGCATCCGGCGTGGCCGGATTTGTCCAATCCCTCGACGGCTAACAGGCGAGCTGTTAGCCCTCTCACGATTCCGATCTAAATGCCCCGCGCTTTAGCGTGGGGAGCTACTTTTGAGGCGCTTGCGCCGATGCTGTTGTGTTATCCACTTTTTAAAGGGGATAACAGTAATGTCTTTTATTTTTTTGGTTTATCTTTTAATACGTAAGTAATTTAAAAATAAACCAAAAGAGTAATTTGACCATATCGTTTGCACTTCATTATTACTTACTCACAAGCTATACAGCAGTTGTGGTGGGCCTATGCCGGAATCGCCGAAAAATCAGCCATTCAGACCGGGGGGATGGTTTGGATTTCGAAAATTATTGTACGTTTAGGGCTCTGTCGCATTAGCGTAGGCAAGTCAGCAAACATTGCGCTGCCGATATTTTAGGCAACCCACAGATAAAATTGTTCCGCCGGTGATAAATGCTCTCCGGCGGGATGCTGATTTTGCCCTTTACGTATCATATGCACTAACTCAATGCCCGCGAGTATCGTCTGCGCTCGCCGGAATGATTTGAACCC
>Ga0302347_1001685_pt1 | contig 25605 bp, 18 predicted proteins | sample PhyWR1_FD_202178 | JGI IMG/M metagenome (GOLD analysis project Ga0302347, IMG submission 202178) | Leaf surface microbial communities from wheat plants in UC Gill Tract Community Farm, Albany, California, United States - DLSL W.R1 (v2)... | ecosystem: Host-associated > Plants > Phyllosphere >...
CCGACTCTCGGCAATCTGCTGAATTTTCTCCCGCGCGCGCTCCTGCAACGCTTTAAATTTTAGCTTTTGCGCAATGCCGTTGAGCTGCATCAGGGCGATATCGCTGCCAATAGCGGCAAGGATATCCAGCCCGACCGTTGCGCGCTTATGCTGAGATTCACCAGGCCAGGTGCGGATAAGTGGCGTAAGAGTACGTGCGGTGTCGTCATCGCCAAAAAGCCCAAGCGCGGTAAACGCCCAGCTTTCTTTTGCGGGCGCACCGGCAATTTGCCAGGCGTTAAACAGATCCCAGGCGAACGCCGCTAATGAGGTCGGTGTACAGATCTCTTTGACCTGCTGTAGCCCTGGATATAGCCCCATCTCAGTCGGGAAGCGCAGCATAATGCCAAGTGTATTTAGCGCCTCATCCGGTAACGCCAGCCCGTTGGCAAGTAGCGGGCGTTGCCAGAGGGCAGGCTGCCAGAAACCCGGAAGCGCGGGAATTTTCGTCGGATAGTTATCAAGTGGGTCGAGCGTCAGAAAAGCGTTAATAGCCTGTACAACGTCAGGCTGCGCGTAACGCCCAGCCATCTGCTCAATCAGCGGCTGGTGGCCGTTATCAATAAGCAGACGCAGTGCAGTACGGGCATCATCCTGCGCCTCGCCTGCTTTACCAAATGCCGCAGGAAGCAGGCCGGCAATAGCGTGCTCCGGAAAGTTTAAGAGCCATTCGCGGGCCAGCTCGCGCTGTGTTTTGAGTCGATTAAACGCGCGGCTCACCAGCGGCGTGAGCTCCGCTGCGCCAAAGTAAAGTGCGACCGGGAAGGCATCCTGTGGATTGCGCGAAAACGAGTTAATCAGCCCGGTTAGCCCTGCCAGCTTCAGCGAGGTCATGACCCAGGCGACACCGGAGTGCGGTTCTTTGCTGAGCGCATTCCACGCCCGGATGGCTTTATCTTCTGCCACCGCCGTTAGCATATACAGATGCCATTCTGTCTGGTAAGGCGCGCAGGAGATTTTCATTTCATTAATCAGCGCGGGATAATCTTCCTGTTCCCAGGCGTTCAGAGTCGTTTTTGATACCGACTCTATATTGCCATTCTTCCAGGTGTTGAACCCCAGTCGCGGCAGGAATTGCTGAGGACTCTCCTGTTGACCTAATTCAATTTGGCGGGCATACCAGCGGTGTCTGTCGCGAAGTTGTTTGCTGGTCTGCTCCGTCAGAGTACAAACTGGCGCCACGGGCAATAGTGGTAAATCCAGCAGCGGTATTGTCGTTTTTTTCTTTTTTACGGCCCATGGCGGTGTGACCAGTACCGGCGGCAGCATATCCGCACTGGCACAATCGGTCGGCTGGCTTAGCAGCTGATGGCAGGCTTCCAGCTGTGCGATGGCAGCGGGTGAAAGCCACGGTGAAATCTGCGCTGCCAGTTCAGGCTGACTGCTAAGCTGAGTCATTAACATGATACGCCAGCGCTTTTCCTCTTTTTGTGCCAGCAGCTCTGCCAGCGCAGCCATGCTGGCATGCGGGAAGCGAGCGCTGGCTTTTGTCATTCGCTCATGGCAGCGTTTACTCTGCTCTGCCGCGCGGATGAGCTGCATTACTGCCTGCGGGTGGTTAATATGCGTCAGCACGTCGCCACAGTAATCTCCGCTAGCATAGGGGGCAAAGCGGGCAATTGCGGCCGTTCCCTGTTCTTTAAGGACAGTCGCACAATATATTTGACCGCGGTAATAATCATCAAACAAGCGCAGGGACTGGTATTTTTCCACGGCTTCCAGCGTTATGGCGTCATTCGCCGTGAGTTTTAGCCATTCAAGAGTAGCAGGTCCTTTAGACGTACTATGCTGTCCGGCAATTTTCTGCGCTAACTCTGGTTTTTCAGGTAATAACAGGGCAATCAGCGGCTGGCGGCTGGCGGGCATCGTTTCAAGCGCCGCAATTAATTTATCAGCACAGCGCTGCCATAACGCTTTTTCTGCCAGCGACAGGTGTTTACGCAAGCGTATTTCCATCGGCGTAATAGCCGGGAGATCCTGAGAATAATTGTCGCCGTGATGAAAGATAATTTGCCTGTTTGCATAATCCCACTCAAATTGCAGGGACTGCATGGCAATTAATACATCGGTGGCATATTCCAGCCCGCCCTGCTGGACAATTTGATCCTGCAACTCCACCACATCTTTATGATAAAAGCGGACTTCAAGCGTAATAAAAACGGCCAGAACCGGCGGGGGAAGGGTGGTATCCACAGATGAATCGGGGAGATCTAACGCCTGAGTAATATAGTGTTGCCACTCAAGTGAACAGGCACTGGAATCGAAAAGCGTAATTTGCTGATAACGCTCGCGAACACGCGTGGCGATCTGCTTGAGTAATACCGGCTTGTCGATGGGTAAAACAGGATCGCCCGGCCAGTTGCGATGGCTTAGCGTTTCGTAAGCGACTTCTCGCGGCAGAACGATCGATGCGTTTTCTACCGGCCAGGGACATGATGCCTGAACAGGCGCAGCAGTGGTGGCAATCGCAGGAGCAGGAGGTGCAGGTTTTATTCCGGCGGTTTCGGCAGCAACAGTCGCCTTCTGGTTGGCAGGTGTACTGGCCGTCTGGCTTTCCTGATAGCCTTTTTTCACTTTTTCTGCGATAAGCTTCTGTTCCGCTTTTTGAGCTGCGGAGGCATCGTCAAACGTTTTAACCTGGCGTTGACCCTGGGTGCCGATCTTGCCCCAGTTCAGGTGCAGTTCATTGTCCTGTTGCTCCACGGCCCAGAACTTTTGTGATTTATCATCCTGAAAGGTAAAGGTTTTCACGTTTAACTCCTTTTAATAAGGTGATGGTTTTAGGGGCTTTTTCACGGGCGATGGTCGAATCTGATGTTACACACTGACCTGACAACAGGGTATTACTCATATTTATACTGTTTTTTTATACAGTATTACAGGGAGTGTTGATATTCAATAAAAAAGCAGGAAGTTGAGGATAATTAGGAATTTACAAAGAAAAGGCGCTGCCGTAGCCGCGCCTGAATTGGATGATACGTTACTGTCTGTTGGTTATTTAACTTCTTTGAAACCAGCAGATTCCAGCATGGTTTCAGTTTGTTTCATGCTAACACCTTTACTGGTGTCGCCGGTTACCATTGAACCAGAAACGTTTTGCAGGGCTTTAAAATCCACTTTTTCCATATCAACCGTGACAGATTCTTCTGCCCAGGTATCATTGTAAGTAATCTTCTCATCTACGCCCTTAATGTCTTTATATTTTGCACTAAGCGGCTCAAGAATTTTTTCAGCTTCTTCTTTGTTTTTCGCACCAATGGTTGAATAGTTGATTTTATTCTCTGAAGTCTGTTTCAGGACCTTATCACCTTCATAGGTGTAGGTGATTTTAATGTCAGCACCGTTAATATTGGCATTAAACGTTTTTGTTTCTTCTTTGTCGCCACAGCCTGCCAGAGAGAACACCAGTACTGAAGCAACACCGACTGACAATAATTTGTTCAACACTTTCATGTAAAACTCCATTTTATAAATAATGATGATAAATAACCGCCTGAAGTGGCGTAATGTATGTAAACGCGTATCAGTGTAGTTAAAGATAGTGCGTTTTGAAAATATTGCGCAGTCCGAAAGTGAGATTTTGGTCAGGGATAAAGATAAAAAAAGCGCCGCAAAAGCGGCGCGTGTCAGAGGGCTTATTTAACCTGATGGCCAGGCTGCGCGCCGTCATCCGGGCTTAACAGGAAAATATCTTTACCGCCGGGACCGGCGGCCATTACCATTCCTTCCGAAATACCAAAGCGCATTTTACGCGGTGCCAGATTGGCTACCATAACCGTATGGCGACCAATCAGGATCTGTGGATCAGGATAGGCAGAACGGATGCCGGAAAAGACGTTACGTTTCTCACCGCCGAGATCCAACGTCAGACGCAGCAGCTTGTCTGAACCTTCAACAAATTCCGCGTTTTCAATTAGCGCCACGCGCAGATCGACTTTAGCAAATTCGTCAAAGGTAATGGTTTCCTGAACGGGAGCGTCCGCCAGCGGACCGCTAACCGGAGCGGCCATGGCTTTTATCTCTTCTTTGGATGCCTCAACCAGCGCTTCAACCTGCTTCATATCAATACGGTTGTAGAGAGCTTTAAAGGTATTTACCTTATGGCCGAGCAGCGGCTGATAGATAGCGTCCCAGCGTAATTCGGTGTTCAGGAAAGCCTCAGTACGATCGCTCAGCGTCGGCATGACCGGCTTGAGATAAGTCATCAGGACGCGGAACAAGTTGATCCCCATGGAGCAAATTGCCTGCAGATCGGCATCCCGACCTTCCTGCTTAGCAACAACCCACGGGGCCTGCTCGTCAACGTAGCGGTTAGCCACATCGGCCAGCGCCATGATTTCGCGCACGGCCTTGCCGAATTCGCGGCTTTCCCACGCCTCGCCAATCATGCCGGCGGCGTCGGTAAAGGTTTTATATAACGCCGGATCGGCCAGCTCTTCAGCCAGTACGCCGTCAAAACGCTTATTAATAAAGCCCGCGTTACGCGAGGCAAGGTTGACGACTTTGTTGACGATATCGGCATTAACGCGCTGTACGAAGTCTTCCAGATTCAGATCGATATCATCAATGCGGGAAGACAGTTTCGCGGTGTAGTAGTAGCGCAGGCTGTCCGCGTCAAAATGGTTAAGCCAGGTGCTGGCTTTAATAAAGGTGCCGCGCGATTTTGACATCTTCGCACCGTTCACCGTGACATAGCCATGAACAAACAGGTTAGTTGGCTTGCGGAAGTTACTGCCTTCCAGCATTGCAGGCCAGAACAGGCTATGGAAGTAAACGATATCTTTACCGATGAAGTGATACAGCTCGGCGGTAGAATCTTTCTTCCAGTACTCGTCAAAACTGACGGTGTCGCCACGCTTGTCGCACAGATTCTTAAATGAACCCATGTAGCCGATTGGCGCATCCAGCCAGACGTAGAAATACTTGCCCGGCGCGTTGGGGATTTCAAAACCGAAATACGGCGCGTCGCGGGAGATATCCCACTGTTGCAGGCCGGATTCAAACCACTCCTGCATTTTATTCGCTACCTGCTCCTGCAGCGCACCGCTGCGGGTCCACGCCTGTAGCATTTCGCTAAACGACGGTAAATCAAAAAAGAAGTGTTCGGAATCACGCATCACGGGGGTTGCGCCAGAGACCACCGATTTTGGCTCAATAAGTTCGGTTGGACTGTAGGTTGCGCCGCATACTTCGCAGTTGTCGCCGTACTGATCCGCGGATTTGCATTTCGGACAGGTGCCTTTCACAAAACGATCGGGCAGGAACATGCCTTTTTCCGGATCGTAAAGCTGAGAGATGGTACGGTTCTTAATGAAGCCGTTCTCTTTCAGCCGCGAATAAATTAGCGCCGACAGCTCGCGGTTCTCATCGCTGTGCGTGGAGTGATAGTTATCGTAGCTGATATCAAAGCCGGCGAAATCGGTCTGATGCTCCTGACTCATTTCAGCAATCATCTGCTCAGGGGTAATACCTAATTGCTGTGCTTTCAGCATGATTGGCGTACCGTGCGCATCGTCAGCGCAGATGAAATTAACCTGATGGCCGCGCATTCGCTGGTAACGGACCCAGACATCAGCCTGGATATGCTCCAGCATGTGGCCGAGGTGGATTGAGCCGTTGGCGTACGGCAGTGCGCACGTTACCAGAATTTTCTTCGCGACTTGAGTCATAGTAGGTATTACTTCTTTAATAATGAAAAGGGCTTTGATAGTACCAAAATGGTATTTACCGCGCCAAGAGATAAGGGCATTTATCCACAAATGAATAATTGTTACCTCTGAGGTAAACTGAATAGTTACAATGTCTTTTTTCAGAACAACAACAGAGGAGTCGGGATGAACTCACAATCCCAGGCCAAATCCCCGGAACGTTTGCGTGCAATGGTTGCCGGGACACTGGCGAACTTTCAGCATCCGACGCTAAAGCACAATCTGACGACGCTAAAAGCGCTGCACCATGTTGCGTGGCTGGACGATACCATTCACATCGAACTGTTAATGCCGTTTGTCTGGACCAGCGCTTTCGAGGATCTAAAAGAGCAGACCAGTGCAGAACTGCTGCGCATTACCGGCGCGAAAGCGATTGACTGGAAGCTGTCCCAAACGGTCGCTACCTTAAAGCGGGTTAAAAACCAGCCGGGGATCAATGGCGTAAAAAATATCATCGCCGTCAGTTCGGGTAAGGGCGGGGTGGGTAAATCATCAACAGCGGTAAACCTGGCGCTGGCGCTGGCCGCCGAAGGGGCCAAAGTCGGCCTGCTGGATGCGGATATTTACGGCCCCTCGATACCGACGATGCTCGGAACTGAACATCAACGTCCGACGTCGCCTGATGGCACGCACATGACGCCGATTATGGCGCACGGGCTTGCGACGAACTCAATTGGTTATCTGGTGACCGATGATAATGCCATGGTCTGGCGTGGGCCAATGGCCAGCAAAGCGCTGATGCAAATGCTTCAGGAGACGCTGTGGCCGGATCTGGATTATCTGGTACTGGATATGCCACCGGGCACCGGTGATATTCAATTAACGCTGGCGCAAAATATACCGGTTACCGGCGCGCTGGTGGTCACTACTCCGCAGGATATCGCGCTCATCGATGCTAAAAAAGGCATTGTGATGTTCGAGAAAGTCGAGGTGCCGGTGCTGGGTATCGTCGAAAATATGAGTATGCATGTGTGCAGTAACTGCGGTCACCATGAACCTATTTTTGGTACTGGCGGCGCCGGGAAACTGGCTGAGCAGTATCATACTCAACTGCTGGGGCAGATGCCGCTACATATTAGTTTACGCGAGGATCTTGACCGCGGTACGCCGACAGTAATTCATCGTCCTGACAGCGAGTTTACCGCACTCTATCGCACTCTGGCAGGGCGTGTGGCTGCCCAGATTTACTGGCAAGGTGAAGTGATCCCAACCGAGATCGCCTTTCGCGCAGTGTAATGTTGATGGCTGCCCTCACGGGCAGCCATCAGGTCTTAACGGTGGTAGAAAATCTCGCCGTCATAGACTTTGAGGATTTTACCCTCTGCATCAGTAATGAGCACATAGTTGCCACCCATATACGTCCAGTGACTACCGGCATCCGGAGCAGGTAAGTTTCGCTGCTGCCATTGTTTGATATTGTATTCTTCAGTGCGGTACATTTCAGGCACCGTATCGCCCGTTTTAAAATGGGTAAAGTCAGCAAAAAACTCTTTTAACTCATAAGATTGTGTACCTTGAGCGGCAGCTGCCGCCTGCGGTGCGGCGCTCACACACGCTGCTACGCCGAGAACAGCGCCCAATACTACTCTTTTAAGTTTTTTCATTGTTTCTCCATATCATGATCCCGGGCCGCGCCTGGCGCGCTACTACGCCTCTGATTCTGTTCAGCTATAAGATACCAGAGACACTACTTCTGTGCCTGAATACTCTGCATCTTGTCGGCATTTCAGCCTGGTCTGAATGACCGATTATCCTGATGTCATAATTCTCGTAAAATTTATTCCGCTATTTTCTATAATTTTCATATTAACGAAATAATATCGATAAGCTTGCAAAATAATATAATTGTTCTACCGGCGACAAGACCTTTCTGACTTTACCATTTAACATTGCAGGGCACACAACGAAACATTTTTTATCGCTATGCACCTGCAAAATTTAGTAGGTTTTACAATCGTTTGCTTCATAATTAAGCGATATCATAGCCCTGCCGGTGTATGTCATAACCGCCTGATTTGTTAGATTTGTCAAAACATGGTTACTGATTGTTGTTTTTTGTTTCACTAAGACTTATCCTACCAATTCGTTGAATAAAAAATCAGTTATTAGTTAATAAAGATGCTTACGCTCCCTGACTCACTACGCTTACGTATTAAGGATGAGCTTAATATTCATCGTTAAGCTCTCATTTGATGTGGAAGCATGTTAACTGATTTAAATTCAACGTGTTATGGCATTCACGGATGTCTTTTATGTTTATAAGTAGTGAATTGCCGGGTTTCTAATTTCCGATCCTGGCAAAAAAGGAAGTTAGTGCAGGGTGGTAGCTTTAAGCCACGGCGGTAGCCTGCCTGTTATTCAGTCGAAATACTGAAGCATATGGTATGCTAATATTGCCTGGTTTTCAGGCTATCAATTTTACATTCGTTGAATGAAGAGGAAAGTGAATGAAAAAGACAATGTGTGCGGTTCTCGCTGCGTTGGCGCTGGCTGGGGTTAGCCCGGCTACGTTTGCTGCTCCAGCCACCGGGACAGAAACAACGTCCGGCGGCACCGCAGCTGGCGCTATCGGCACAACCACTATCGTTACTGCCACCGCAGTAGCGGGCCTGGTAGCTTTAGTTGCTGTTGCTGCAAGCGACAATGACAGCTCCGGCTCTGGCGTTAACCTGACTACCACCACCACAACGCGCTAATCTTGAGAATTAACTGAACTTCTGTACAGTTAATTAACAGTGTGGGATGGTATATAAGATGCCCGGCAGAAATCCTTTGCCGGGCATCTTAAAAAATGAATAATTCCTATATAAACTATTTTTATTGCTCATTATGCACAGCGCTGAATACCCGCTTTTGTGGTCTTTCGGCGAACCGGTGCGTGCAAGTAACCGCCTCTCATAGGTTACTTTTTGTATTAACACATTGTGAAAGGGACCCTCTGGTGCGCATACTCCTCTTCCTTCTGGCCTGCCTGCTCATGCAGGGCTGCACGCATAGCCAGCAAAGCATTGTTGATACGCTGGATTCGACCTTCTTCGGCGTCAAGGATGTTACCGTCTCCAGCCAAAAAATTGAGTCTCTGCCCTATAACACCATGTATTTGCGCATTAATGATGGCCAGCGAATTTTTGTCGTCCTGGGCTATCTGGAAAACGGCCAGCGCAAATGGCTGACGCAGGACAGAGCAATGCTGGTGACGCAAAGCGGACGTTTGATCAAGACGGTTAATTTAACGGATAACCTGCTTGATGTGAGTAATCAGTCGCAAGACCCCCTCCTGAAAGTCCGACAGCTTAAAAATGGCGCGACCTGGACCCGAACCATCGGCTGGACTGAAGATGGACGTTATCGATCGGCCGCCGTAGTTTCTCGCTTTACCTCTGGCGGCGAAGACGTTCTCACCATTGCGGGTAAACGGGTACGTTGCCTGATCTGGCATGAAACCGCCCACACGGATTCCCCTTCTCGCGACTGGCAAAACACCTTCTGGGTGGATGCAGTGAGCGGGCAAGTTCGTCAGAGCCGCCAGATGTTAGGGGCAGGCGTTGTTCCCATTGATTTCACTATCCTGAAACCCGCGACGCTATGAAAATAAAAAAATTACTGACCAGCGCTGCGATCCTGGCGCTCAGTTGCCCTGTGCTGGCAGACAGCCAGGTGACAGTACATGCATTAACGTCTGGCAAAACATTAACCATCGATCACGCTCAAAACCTGGCGCAGGTCGTGACGGTTGCTAATCTGCCCGCAAATATCTGGTGGCAGGGGGCAGTGATTGCCGAACCGCAGGCCACCGCGGTTGCTCAGCAACACTATCAGCAAACGCTACAGCAACTTAACGCCTGGGCCGCCGTGGAAAGCGTGGATCAGGCCGCCAGCATCCGCACCGTCATTCAGCAGCTACAGGCGATTAACGTAACCGGGCGGCAATTTATCCCGCTCGATCCGGATCTGGTTCGTACCCGCGAGGGCAACAATCCGCGTCTGGAAGGGCGTTACTCGCTCTGGCTTCCCGCACGGCCTGTTAGCATCACGTTATTAGGCGCAATTGAAGGCAGCGGAAAAATAAGCTGGCAGGCGGGTCGCAGCGTGCGTGACTATCTGGCCGGGCACCAGCGCCTGACCGGAGCCGATCGTAATATCGCCGTGGTTATTCATCCTGACGGTACCGTTCAGCAGGCACCCGTCGCCTACTGGAATCATCGACACGTTGAACCGGAGCCAGGCAGCATTATCTGGGTAGGATTTTCCTCATGGGCAGTTCCCGGAGAATTCAAAAACATAAATCAGCAAATTGTCTCTGTTTTGACCCACCGGATACCTGACTGATGAATAAAAAATATCTCCTCAGCCTGCTGGCCCTTGCGGTTTCCAGCGCCTGCCATGCTGATGTGTTGACTTACCCGGACCCGATTGGCCCTTCGCAGTCCGATTTTGGCGGTACCGGGCTGATGCAAACCCCGAGTGCCCGCATAGCCAAAGAAGGCGAGTTTAGCGTTAACTACCGCGATAACGATCAATACCGTTTTTACTCCACATCCATTGCGCTCTTTCCGTGGCTTGAAGGCACTATTCGCTACACTGATGTGCGTACCCGCAAATACAGCTCAAATGAAGATTTCAGCGGCGATCAGACCTATAAAGATAAGTCTTTCGATTTTAAAGTGCGACTTCTTGAAGAGGATTACTGGCTGCCTGAACTGGCTATTGGTAAGCGTGATATTGCCGGGACCGGACTGTTCGACGGTGAATATCTGGTGGCCAGTAAAATGTTCGGCCCGTTCGACTTCTCCCTGGGGATGGGCTGGGGCTATAACGGCAACAGCGGCAACATTACCAACCCGTTCTGCCGGGCCAGCGATAAATACTGCACGCGTGCTGAATCTCATGACGCAGGTGAACTCAGCTTTAGCGATGCCTTTCGCGGTCCGGCCGCGCTTTTTGGCGGCGTAGAATATCAGACACCGTGGACGCCGCTGCGCCTGAAGCTGGAATATGACGGCAACGATTATCAGGATGACTTTGCCGGGCGGATTGACCAGCGTAGCCACTTCAACGTGGGCGCGATATACCGGGCGGCCGACTGGGCTGATGTGAATCTCAGCTACGAAAGGGGTAACACCCTGATGTTCGGCTTTACCCTGCGCACTAACTTTAACGATCTGAAACCGTCCCAGCGGGATAATCCAAAACCGGCGTATCAGCCGGCGCCGCCAACCAGTTCGCTGCAATACACCTCTGCCGCCAGTGCGTTGACCCAGCTGAAATATAATGCCGGATTCGATGAGCCGGAAATTATCCAGCGCGGCAATACGTTGTATATGACCGGCGTGCAGTATCGCTATCGTGATACCCGTGAAGGCGTCGATCGCGCTAACCGTATTTTGATGAATAATCTGCCTGCAGGCGTTGATACCCTCAGCGTAACGCAAAAATCACAGCACCTGCCGCAGGTCACCACCGAAACGAACGTGGCCAGCCTGCGTAAACAGCTGGAAGGTTATCCGCTGGGGCATGAGGAAACATTGCAGCAGCAGCGCATTAATCCGGTCGACACCGACGCGCTGGGTCGCGGATACCGCATCCGTCCGGATCGCTTTGGCTATTCGATTTCCCCGGTCCTCAGCCAGTCGCTTGGCGGCCCGGAAAATTTCTACATGTTCCAGATTGGTATCATGGGCAGCGCCAACTACTGGCTGACCGATCACTGGTTAGTAGATGGCGGCGTGTTTGGCAATATCTATAATAACTACGACAAATTTAATACGACGGATTCTCCACGTGATTCACATCTGCCGCCGGTCCGTACTCATATTCGCGATTACGTTGAAAACGATGTGTACGTCAATAACCTGCAAAGTAACTATGTGCGCTATTTAGGCAATAGTTTCTACGGTCAGGTGTACGGCGGCTATCTGGAAACCATGTACGGCGGCGCCGGTGCTGAAGTGCTTTATCGTCCGCTGGACAGCAGCTGGGCGGTGGGTATTGATGGCAACTACGTTAAGCAGCGCGACTGGAATAACATGATGCGCTTTATTGATTACAAAGCGCCGACCGGCCACCTGACCGGTTACTGGACACCGCCAGTCTTTGATAATGTCTTATTTAAACTCAGCCTTGGGCAGTACTTGGCAAAAGATAAGGGCGGCACGCTCGATATCTCTAAACGCTTTGACAGCGGCGTCACGGTTGGCGTCTGGGCCGCCGTCACTAACGTTTCAAAAGAGGATTACGGCGAAGGTGGTTATAGCAAAGGGTTCTATGTCTCTGTGCCGTTGGATCTGATGACCGTAACCCCAACCCGCAGCCGTGCCTCGGTAAGCTGGACGCCGTTGACGCGTGATGGTGGGCAGATGCTCGGACGTAAATACCAGCTTTATAACATGACGACGGATCGCGATGTTCCTGTTGGCTATTAAGCGATTTGAATAATAAACGTTCAGCAAAGATGAAAAAATGTCATCTTTGCGAACAACGTTCATTTTAGGGCCGACATTCTGTTTTTATCTGGTATCGCGACGTGATAAAAACAATATTGATAGCGCACGTTGATGAGATTGCGGAAAATGCAATCGGATTGACACTAAACCATTTGAACCACAGATGATTTTATATAATGAAAAAAAGTATTCTTAGGGTTTCTCTCGTGGCACTGGCAGTGGGGGCGTTAGCTGGCTGTACCGTTATCCCAGGGCAAGGTCTGAGCACCAGCGGAAAGGATGTTATCGATCTTCCTGATAGCGATTATAACTTAAATAGTATGGTCAACGTTTTCCCTATGACCCCGGGGTTAATTGATCAGCTTCGTCCGGCATCCGTGATATCAAAAGCGAACCCTCAACTCGACGATCTGCTGAAAAGCTACCAGTATCGGATCGGCGTGGGTGATGTTTTGATGGTAACCGTATGGGATCACCCGGAGCTGACGACGCCGGCAGGTCAGTATCGCAGCGCGAGCGATACCGGCAACTGGGTTAGTGCAGACGGCACCATTTTCTATCCTTACGTGGGGAAAATGCGCGTCGCGGGTAAAACGCTCGAGCAGGTTCGCGATGAAATTACCGCCCGTCTGGACTCAGTCATTGAAAGTCCCCAGGTTGACGTCAGCATTGCCTCTTTCCGCTCGCAGAAAGCCTATGTAACCGGTGAAGTGTCAAAATCGGGCCAGCAGCCGATTACCAATATTCCGCTCACCGTAATGGACGCTATCAACAACGCTGGTGGACTTACATCTAATGCAGACTGGCGCAATGTGGTGCTCACCCATAATGGTCAGGAAACCAAAATTTCGCTGTGGGCGCTGATGCAGCGCGGCGACTTAACGCAGAACAAACTCCTTTATCCTGGCGATATCCTGTTTATCCCGCGTAACGATGACCTGAAAGTTTTTGTTATGGGCGAAGTGGGCAAACAGAGCACCCTGCGGATGGACAGAAGCGGCATGACGCTGGCTGAAGCGCTGGGCAATGCCGAAGGCATGAAGCAGGATATGTCCGACGCTACGGGTATCTTTGTTATCCGCTCGTTGAAAGGCAAGCAGAACGGCAAAATTGCCAATATCTATCAGCTGAACGCGCAGGATGCGTCGGCGATGGTTATGGGCACCGAATTTCAGCTTGAACCGTACGATATTGTCTATGTAACCACCGCCCCGCTGGTGCGCTGGAACCGCGTGATTTCACAGCTGGTACCGACCATCACCGGTGTTCATGACCTGACGGAAACTGCGCGTTATATCGAAAGATGGCCAAATTAATGTTTAGCTCGATCCTGGTGATTTGTACCGGCAACATCTGCCGTTCTCCAACCGGAGAACGGCTACTGCGCCATACGATGCCTGATATGAAAGTGGATTCGGCAGGTACGTTTGGCCTGAGCGGTCAGCCTGCCGACACCACCGCCATAGAAGTTGCTGCGGCGCACGGTGTCTCGCTGGACGGACATGTTGCACGCAAACTGACGCCCGCGATGGCGCGCAGTTACGACCTGATTCTGGTCATGGAACCTGCTCACATTGAGCAGGTTACCGCTATCGCGCCTGAGGTCAGAGGCAAAACCATGCTGTTTGGCCAATGGGCGGGTAAAAAGGAAATTCCTGACCCCTATCGCAAAAGCCACGAGGCCTTTGAACATGTGTACGGGCTGCTTGAGCAGGCCAGTAAAGAATGGGCTGTCAGGCTCGGAAAATAAAACGGGATAAACATTCGTTATGTCGACAAAAGTCACCACTGCCCCTGCTGAAACGGCGAACAATGAGTTGGATCTGGGACGTCTTCTGGGCGATCTGATCGACCATAAAAAACTCATCTTTTTCGTTACGCTGTTTTTTACCGTTATCGCGGTTATTTATGCGCTGTTTTCCACGCCGGTATACCAGGCGGATGCGCTGATTCAGGTGGAACAAAAGCAGGGTAATGCCATTCTCAGTAGTTTAAGCCAGATGATCCCTAATACGTCGCCAGATTCCGCCCCAGAAATTCAGGTGCTGCAATCGCGTATGATTTTAGGAAAAACAATTGATGATCTGAATTTACGTAACATTATCAGCCAGGATTATTTTCCAGTTTTTGGCCGGGGTTTAGCTCGTCTTCAGGGTGAACAACCGGGTAAATTAGATGTTTCCTTGTTTGTTGTACCAAAAGAGATGGCGCAGCAGGTCTTTACCCTGACAGTGGGTGAGAAGGGCCATTTCACCCTTGAAAGCGAAGGCTTTGATGCTGATGGACAGATAGGGCAGTTGATCGATAAAAACGGTTTTACGCTTAAGGTCAATGATATTGCAGCGGAACCAGGTACGCGTTTCAACCTGCGTCAGTTATCTGAACTGGAAGCAATTAACAACTTGCTCACGCAGTTTACCGTGAGTGAAAAAATTAAAGACAGCGGTATGCTGGGGCTAACCGTTACTGGCGAAGATCCGCAGCTGATCGCCCGGATCCTGAACAGCATTTCTGATAACTATTTGCAGCAGAACATCGCCCGTCAGGCCGCTCAGGATTCAAAAAGCCTTGAGTTTTTGCAACGGCAGCTGCCGCAGGTGCGAAGCGACCTCGATCAGGCAGAAGATAAATTAAATGCCTACCGTAAGCAAAGCGACTCTGTCGATCTCAATCTGGAAGCCAAGTCGGTCCTGGAACAGATTGTTAACGCTGACAATCAGCTTAACGAATTGACCTTTCGTGAAGCAGAAATCTCTCAGTTATATAAAAAGGATCACCCGACTTACCGGGCGCTGATGGAAAAACGTCAGACCCTGGAGCAGGAAAAAACGCGCCTGAATAAACGCGTTTCCTCCATGCCGGGTACCCAACAGGAGATCCTGCGTCTGAGCCGTGATGTTGAATCCGGCCGGGCGGTATACCTCCAGTTGTTAAACCGTCAGCAGGAACTGAGCATTGCCCAGTCCAGCGCCATTGGTAACGTGCGCATTATCGACCCGGCCGTCACTCAGCCATTGCCGATCAAGCCGAAAAAAGCGCTGATTGTTGCGCTCGGCCTGTTAATGGGCCTGTTCGTTTCCATCGGTCTGGTGCTGGCCCGTATGCTGCTGCGTAAAGGTATTGATTCACCTGAACAGCTGGAAGAGCAGGGTATTAACGTGTATGCGACAGTGCCGTTGTCCGACTGGCTGGCACAGAAGACGCGGCTGAGAAATAAAAATATTTTCTCCTCGCGAACTCAGCATAAGACCAAAAATATTCCCTTCCTGGCGGTGGATAACCCTATCGATCTGTCAGTGGAAGCGATTCGCGGTCTGCGTACCAGTCTGCACTTCGCAATGATGGAGTCGACTAACAATATACTGATGATTTCCGGGGCAACGCCGGACAGCGGTAAAACGTTTATCAGTAGTTCTCTGGCCGCTATCGTTGCTCAGGCTGGGCAGAAAGTGCTGTATATCGATGCTGACATGCGCCGGGGCTATGCTCACGATCTGTTTGGATTTAGCAATACTGACGGTCTTTCTTCCGTCCTGTCGGGAAAAACCACTGCGACCGCCGCCATCCAAAACTTCAGCAAAGGCGGGTTTGATGTGTTAACGCGTGGTCAGGTACCACCGAACCCGGCTGAACTGCTGATGCACGATCGTTTCCGCCAGCTGCTGGACTGGGCGAGCGAGAATTACGATATGGTCATTATCGATACGCCACCAATCCTGGCAGTAACCGATGCCGCGGTGATCGGCCGCTCGGCCGGAACCTGTCTGGTGGTGGCGCGTTTCGAAGTGAACAGCGTGAAAGAGATGACAGTCTGCGTGCAGCGTCTTGAGCAGGCGGGTGTCAATGTGAAGGGCGCTATTCTGAACGGCGTCATCAAACGCGCCAGTAGCTATTATGGCTACGGTTATAACCACTACGGCTACAGCTACACCGATAAGAAGTAATTCCTGTACTCTCCCCGGCATCCTCTGCCGGGGCTATGAATAAGATAATTCAAATAACTGCCGCCAGTAACTATCCCTGGCGGTTTGTCTTCGCGCATGGAAAATTCTGGAGAGTAATATGGATTTTGTGATGATCCTGCTCAGTGCTGTTGGTGGACTGACCATTGCGAGGTTTACCGCACCGGTATTTGGGCTTGTCGACAAACCCGATGCGCGTAAAGTGCATGAAGGGCATATTCCCCTGGTCGGCGGTATTTCTGTGTGGGTGGCGATAAGCGCCCTGCAATATATTAACCCGCAATGGCTACCTCATCAGCAGGTCTTCTGGTTCTGTATTTCAATGTTGTTGATTGTTGGCGTACTCGACGATCGGTTTAACCTGCCGGTACTGCCACGCGTCATCGCACAGGCGATTGCGGCAGCGCTGATGATGAAGTCAGGATTATGGCTGGCCTCGCTGGGCGAAATCATTCCGGGTTATGTCGTGACGCTGGGCGCAGCGGGGTATCTGGTCACTCTTATTGCTATTTGGGCATCGATTAATGCTTTTAACATGATTGACGGCATTGATGGATTACTCGGCGCAGTGTCATGTGTCACGTTCGGTGCGCTCGGCATCCTGTTCTACCTGCATGGTAATATCGGCGCGTGGCACTGGTGTCTGGCGCTGGTACTGGCCGTGATGCCGTATTTAATGGCCAATCTCGGTCTGTTTGGCGGCAAAAAGCGTAAAGTCTTTATGGGCGATGCGGGCAGCACGGTGATTGGTTTTGCGGTCATCTGGCTGCTGGTGGTGGCGACGCAAAATGAGGATGCGGTCATTGCCCCGGTGACCGCCCTGTGGCTGATAGCGCTACCCCTGGCTGACATGTCGGCCGTCTCCCTGCGCCGACTGCTCAGCGGTAACAGCCCCTTCCGCCCGGACCGGGGGCATATCCATCATATTATTATGAAGTGTGGCTACAGCAGCCGCTGGACGCTGGTGATCCTGTTTGTTGCCGCCGTGCTTTGTGCCTCCATCGGTATTCTTTTTGATCGTCTGCAAATTGCAGAATGGGTTAGCCTGACCCTTTTCCTGCTCTTTTTTGCCGGGTGGGTACGATTTTCAATGAAGGTGTTTCACCGCTAATCTGCTTTAACCCACTGGCGCGGCGGAACGGTCCACCGCGCCAGCTCTGCGCTTAAAAGCCTTCCAGCACTATTTTGCCAACGGAACGCCCTGTTTCCAGCAGTCGGTGCGCGTGGCGTAAATTCTCCGCATTAATCTTCCCGTAATGTTCGCCCAGCGTGCTGATAAGCGTGCCGTCATCAATTAATGAGGCGACGCGCGTTAGCAGATGGTGCTGTTCAATCATATCGACTGTCTCAAACATAGAACGCGTAAACATAAACTCCCAGTGCAGCGAAATACTTTTCGCTTTTAGCGGGCGGGCATCCAGGCTTTGCGGATCGTCGATTAGCGCCAGCTTGCCCTGGGGTGCCAGCGCCTCGATTATCGCCGGATAGTGCTCATCAGTATGGGTCAAACTGGCAACATAATTCACGTTGTTAACGCCGATACGTTGCAGTTCATCAGCCAGAGGCAGGCTGTGATCGATGACGTGATGCGCACCTGATTTCTTCACCCACTGCTGGCTGTCCGGGCGGGAGGCGGTACCGATAACCGTCAACTGAGTCAGTTTTGCTGCCAGCTGGGTTAAAATTGAGCCGACGCCGCCCGCCGCCCCCACGATCAATATGCTCTCACCCTGGCCACCTCCTTCTTTGATCCCCAGCCGGTGAAAGAGTAATTCCCAGGCGGTGATCGCCGTTAGCGGTAGCGCGGCTGCCGGGGCATAATCAATACTCTTCGGTTTAAGCGCCACGATCCGCTCATCCACCAGCTGCCGTTCACTGTTACTGCCGGCGCGGCCCAACGCACCGGCATACCACACCTCATCCCCTTCATTAAAAAGCGTAACGTCTTCGCCTTTTGCCACCACCACGCCGGTGGCATCCCACCCCAGCACGCGCGGCTGGTCGGTGTTAAAACCCGCACGGACTTTGGTATCTACCGGGTTCACCGAAATTGCTTTTACCTCGACCAGGAGATCGTGCCCGTGTGCAACGGGCTCAGGCAGTTCTGCATCCTGTAAAAAATCAATATTGCTGCCGTTTTGTGCAGCCCCGGTAATGACGATAGCTTTCATAATGGCTCCTCGAAGGGTAAACAGTTATTGTGTTGATGAATCAATAATAGATCCCTGAGCGCAGGGAAAAAACGGTTCGTCAACGACAGCACTTATATTCCGGGAGTGAAAATGTTCAGGCTGGAAGATTTAACCTTATTTGTTCGCGCGGCGGCATTAAACAGTTTCAGTAAAGCTGCACGCGAGGTGGGCCTGCCGCCCGCGCAGGTGAGTTCAGCGATAAAGAGACTGGAAAAAGCGCTTAACATTCGTCTGTTTGCCCGTTCAACCCGCAGTTTACGCCTGACGACAGAAGGGGAGACGTGGCTGCCCTATGCCACCCGGATGCTGGATACGATGCGTGCCGGTCTGCAACAAATTCAGGCTCCGGACGATGAAATTCGCGGCACGCTGCAGATAGCTGTACCCTCGGATTTAGGGCGTAATTTGCTGTTATCGGTTTTTCGCCAGGTCTGTCAGCAGCATCCTGCTTTACGTCTGCGCCTCTTCTTTTCCGATCAGATCACTGACGTTTTTAAAGATCCGGTCGATATTGCATTTCGTTACGGCGCGCAGGGGGATGCCTCCTATGTTGCGCTCCCGGTTGCCCCCGATAATCGCCGGGTGCTCGTCGCTTCACCCGCATGGATACGCCAGCACGGGGAGCCGGCCTCGCTATCCGCCCTGGAAAAACAGAGTGCGCTGACCTTCGTGCTGCGCGGGCGATTACACGATTGCTGGCGGCTACAGCACGATGGAGATATCCATGAAGTGAATGTTTCTGGTGCCATCATGAGCGATGACGCGGAAGTGATCCGCCGTCTGGCCATTGCCGGGGAAGGTATTGCCTATAAATCCTGGCTCGACGTCAGTGACGATGTTCAGGCGGGCAGGTTGCAGCTTATCCTGAGTCAGTATCAGGGAGAACCTGCGCCGCTTACCCTAATCTGCCCGCATCGCCAGCAACTTTCACCGGGCGTCCGACTGCTTTATGAGGCGGTGAAAACGCAGTGCGAAAGGGTACAGGCTAGTTTCGCTGCACAACGGCATTGTAGTTAAACCGTTGATAGTGATAGCGACTGGTGCAAAATTCAAACGGCTGACCATCATTCAGATAGGTCACTGACAGCGTCACGCTTACCGGTTCATTGACCTGTAGTTTCAGCCATTCTTGCGCTTCCCGATCGCTGGGCAGGGAATAAAATTGGGTATGTGAACTACAGGGAATTTTCTTCAGCGACTGTTCAACAAACAAATACACGGAACCCAGTGCGGCCTGGCGCGTAAAGTCCGGCAGAATTTTGACCGGGATCCAGGTTTCTTCAATCGACAGGGGATCGTTGCCCACATACCGCACCCGCCTGAAATGCCAGGCATACTGGTCTTGTGTCATTGCCAGCTGAGAAGCGATCTCGCCCGGCGGGAGGGCAATATCGAAATGTAAAAGATGGCTGTGAACCTCAACCCCCTGTGATTCATGGAGTCGACTCACGCCCTGAATCGGAGAGTGCGCAGACAACTGCTGCGGCGAGGCGGTTTTGACAATCGTCCCCAGCCCCCGCTGACGCGTGATAAAACCGGCCTGAACCAGAATGTCCAGCGCGTTATTAAGCGTAATTTTGCTACAGGCAAACTCGGCGCATAGTTGATGACCATACGGAATTTTTTCGCCCGTAATATATTCACCACTTAATATTCTTTCTTTTATTATATTTGATATCTGAATATATCTGCGCAAAATGCGTCTCCTTTTTTATTTTCAGCCTGATTATATCTCGCGGGTAAAAACATTATCCAGATCTCATTTATTTTAAAAGTAGACTACTTTTAAAATAAAAGCCTTGATTTTAGTGTTGATGTGGTTTCATGCTAAGGGCAGACGCTATTTTAACCCCGGCGTTAACCTGTTTCGCGTTGAACAATAAATAAGGATGGACTATGAGTAGCGGAACTCTACTGCAAAAGGTCACCGATATTTCACAACAAATGGCAGCAGAGATCCATCTGCGCAGCCTGCGTGATAGCTTTATTATTACCGTGCCATTTTTGGTACTGGCCGGTTTATTCATAATGGTAAATTATGTGTTTCTGGATGCTAACGGTTTTCTGGCGTCGTTACTGCCCGGCGACGTGGTTAATTCAATCCGCAGCATTGGCGAGCGCATTTTAAACGGCACAATGAATATTCTGTCATTGATGCTGGTAGTACTGATCTCGTGGAATATTGCGACAAAACGCCGGTTTGCTACGCCGGTTATTCCGGCGATGGTAGCGCTGGCCGCGTTTTTAGTCTTAATGCCCACCACCGTATCGCTGGTACCCGTCACCGGTGAAACGCGTGTTGAGGTCAGCAATGTAATAACCTTTAGTCTGACCAACGCGGGTGGCGTGTTTGTCGCCATTCTGACGGCGGTGGTCTCAACCGACCTTTTTCTGTGGATCTCTGGCAGCAAACGACTGCAAATCCGCCTGGGTGACGACGTTCCGCCGATGGTGGCGCACTCTTTTCAGTCAATGTTTTCAATTATGCTCACCGTACTGGCATTCGCAATTCTGGCGGTCGTAGTCCAGGCGCTGTTTCATCGGGAAGTACATGAAATTATTCAGCAGGCGATTCAGGCCCCGCTGGTCCATTTAACCACTAATCTTCCCGGTTTCCTGACCCTGACCACGTTAACTAACGTGCTATTTGCGCTGGGTATTCATCCTTCCGGTATTATTAACCCTATACTCGAACCGCCATTATTAGTGGCGATGCAGGAGAATATGGCGGCCTTTGCTAAAGGCGAGGTTCCACCGCATATTATTGTTCTGCCGTTTCGCGATCTCTATGGCCATATGGGCGGGACCGGAACGACTCTGGCGTTGCTGATTGCACTGTTCATGCGCAGCAAAATATCAAGTCATAAGAAATTTGCCAGAACCGTGTTAGCTCCTGGGATTTTTAATATTAACGAGCCGGTAATTTTCGGTTTTCCGGTGCTGTATAACCCATTAATCATGATCCCTTTTATTATTTATCCGCAGATAAACTTTATTATTGCCTATTTCGCAACGCAATGGGGAATGGTATCGAAAATCGTGGCGTATGTGCCGTGGTCGGTCCCGCCATTATTATCAGGCTGGTTAGGTTCTGGCGGTGACTATCGTAACGTTATTTTGCAAATTATCCTGCTGATCCTCGGCGTGGTGATTTATCTGCCATTCCTTGCAGCTTATGAAAAATCAATGATAAGCGCAAAAGCACAGCAGCTGGTTAATGAAATTGCGCAAACGCCCCTTACCGTACCCGATCAATCCGCACCCGTCCTGCAGCAGGCGAAAACCATTGTCCTGATGTGTAACGAAGGTATGTCTACCTCAATCATGGCGAGAAAAATGAGTCAGTTTGCTGAGTCAGCGGGCTATCCACTGACTATTTATGCCATCAACGTGGGACGCCTTCAGGAAGAATATCAAAAAGCAGATCTTATTCTGCTGGGACCGCAGCTGAATTACATGCGCGAAAGCATTAGCGAAGAGATTAATCACCGTTGCCCGGTACAACCGCTGGACGCGGGTTATTTTAGCAAGCTGGACGGCAAATCTGCCGTGCTGGCGGCGCTGACTTTTTTAGAGCGTTAAGGAGAACCATCATGATTTACAGCGCATTCATTGGCTTCGGTAAAAGTGCCACCCGTTATCATCTACCCTATGTCCTAATCCGTAAAAACAAATTTACCGTGAAGCGTATTTTCGATGCGGTTCGCAACCCGCAGCGTGAGAGTCTGCCGGAATATCAGGGCATCGCCTTTGCCAATAGCGTCAACGAGATCCTCAATGACCCGCAAATTACCCTGGTCACTGTTTGCACCCGGCCAGATAGCCACTTTCACTATGCCAGGCTCTGCCTTGAGCACGGCAAAAATGTGCTGGTCGAAAAACCGTTCACCACCACCCTTGAAGAAGCCAAAACGCTTTTTGCGCTGGCGAAAGAGAAGGGATTAGTCGTTTCTCCCTTCCAGAATCGCCGTTTTGACAGCTGCTTTCTGACCATGAAAAAGGCCATCGAAAGCGGCAAACTCGGCGATATCGTTGAGGTTGAAAGTCATTTCGACTATTTCCGGCCTGACGCTGACCCTCAGCCCGGCGGTGCATTCGATGGTGCATTTTACGGCCTGGGCGTACACACCCTGGATCAAATGCTTTCTCTGTTTGGTCGTCCTTCGCATGTAGCTTACCACCTGCGCCATCTGCGCCAGAAAGCCAACCCCGATGATACATTCGAGGCGCAGCTATTTTACGGCAATCTGAAAGCCATTATTAAAACCAGTCATCTGGTGAAGATCCCGTACCCCAAATTTCTTGTTCACGGCACTAAAGGAAGCTTTGTCCGCGACCAGATCGATCGGCAGGAAACCAGTCTGAAGGCGGGGATCATGCCGGATCATCCGGATTTCGCTGCCGATAATCAGTGCGCGCGTCTGGAATATATTGATGAAAATGGAGAGACGCATATTGAGCATCTTGCGCCGGAAAAAGGCGATTACGGGCGCGTTTACGATGCGCTCTACGACACGTTAACCACCGGCGTTGCCAACTACGTGAGTGAAGAGGAAGCGCTCACTAATCTGTCGATCCTCGAAACGGCATTTCGTCAACCCTCACCGGCGCTGGTCTGCCTGAATTAAGGAGATAATTATGCAGCGTATTTTGAACTGTCGTACCAGTGATTTTAGCCAGCCAGCCAGCGGCACAGAACTTAAACAGGCGATTATCGCTGCAGAAGGGCGTGCCGTTATGGCCGAAGTGGCAGCCGATGCAGCCCCGCTCTACGGTGAAGTGACTAATGGCGAGCTGTTATGTGCATTTGGCGCAGATTTGCTGCTGGTAAAAGGAATGAACTGCCAGTTGCAACAGATTCAGGGGTGCCGCGATTTACACCATTTTAAACAGTTAACGGGCCGGATGGTCGGCGTCAGCCTCGAGGTGTTTGCCGATGACGCGCCGGATAATCCGCGAGCCTGCAATCTGCATAATTTTGCTCAACTGGGCGGGGCGGATTTCTTTTGCTTAACCGCCTATGACAGGCCTGGCGTTACGGCTCAGCGGGTGTGTGAGTGCATCAAACAGCTTCGTGCCAGGACCGATAAAATGATCCTCGTGGCAAAATTTTATGCCGCCGGTTTAGCGTGTGCTGCCGAATACGCCAGCTATATCACCGCAGGGGCTGATGGCGTTATGGTTCCTGCGCCGTCAGGCTGTCGCGGCGCGTCTGAAGCCCATGTTGAAGCTGCGCTTTCGGCTATTCGCGAGGCAGGAGGTATGGCGATAACCACACTGAGCAGCAGTCAGGAAGGCGCAGATGAGGACACCATCCGCCAGATTGCGCTTGCCAGCAAACGCTGTGGAGCCGATCTGTATAATTTTGGCGATGCTGGCGTCGCCGGAATGGCCTCTCCGCAGGCCGTATATACTTTATCAATGGCCGTTCGCGGGCAAAGGCATACGTGGGTGAGAATGGCGGCTTCGCTGGCTCGCTAGATATTATGTAATGATGCATGGCCCAGGCAGGCCATGCATCATAATCATGCTTCGAGATCCTGTTTTGCGGACGGTTGCTCAAGGATCATCGTCTGCGTCTGGCTCAATGAGATCCCTTCTGCACGCAGCATTTTCAGAATTTCATACAGCAAGTCGCTGCGGGTACTGCTGACCATGCGCGGGCTGTTGACGTAGCCGGTGACGCCCAGCACGATCCCGGTCGGCCCCAGTTCTTTAAAGCTCACCGACGGCGGTGGCGTCTCCAGAATCGAGTCATGCAGGTTATAGGCCTCCAGCAGGAGATTGCGCACTTTTTCAGGATCGATATCCAGCGGGAAGGTGAGGATGATGGTGGCTACCCCCTGCGCATTTCCCATGGTGGCGTTACGCACGTTCTGCGAAATCAGCTGAGAGTTAGGCACTATAACCGTGGATTTATCCCCGAGCTGAATTTCCGTAGCGCGCACGTTGATGCGACGAATATCGCCCTCCACGCCGCTAATACTCACCAGGTCGCCTACCTTAACCGGACGCTCAGTCAGCAGGATCAGCCCGGAAATAAAGTTTTTCACAATCTCCTGAAGGCCAAAACCAATCCCCACCGACAGAGCGCTGACAATCCACGCCAGCTTATTCCACTCAATACCGAGCATGGACAGCGTCAGCATAATAATCAGCACGTACCCCACGTTGGTGAACAGCGTCACCAGCGATGCGCGCATTCCGCGATCCATCATGGTTTTGGGCAGGAAATCGTTGTCCAGCCAGCGGCGCGACGAGCGCAGTACGTACCAGCCGATCACCAGACACAGCACGGCGTTAACCGCGTGGGCGGGGATAATATTAACCCCCTCCAGCCCTTTTCCGCCCCAGATATCGGCAATCTTGTTAAGCAATTCCAGCGGCGTGGTGGTGCCAAAGGTTCCGTTTAACAGGGCAACCGCCGCCATCAGCACCAGGCTGCTTTTCCCGACGGCCGAGAACAACGTGGAGGCCAGCGAAAGATGGCGATCGTTCACACTGAGCGTGCTTTTGAGAATTTTGCCGCTGTGCGTTGACGGGGAAAAGATGCTTTCGCACAGATCCACCACAAAATGAATCAGCAGGTAGAGCGCGCTGATCACAAGGCCTATCCACAGCAGTTCGAAGGTTACAAAGCGCGCCAGCGGGATATAGCCAACCAGCAGTGCCAGCAGGATCACCAGCGCCGTCAGACTTATCAATAAGTGAATAAGCCCCGCCAGGGTTGAGCGGACTTCCGTTTGCTCTCCCTCAGCACGCATGGTGCGGCGCATTCGGTTGATACGTATCGGGGCGACCAGACAATTTATCGCCACCAGCAGTGCCGACAGACCATTACCAAACAGCGTGGCATCAATACTGGCACCGACCAGGCTATTGAGCTGCTCAACAATCCCAAAGATAAAAATGAACGTGGCCAGCAGGATCGGGAACGAGGCCAGCGTTTTGGCGATCGGATCGGCGATGCCCGGCAGACGCCACGACGGATGACGATTCGACAGCAGGGCAATACCCAGCCCGGCAATAATTGCCGAGAAGTAGGACAGGTCAATCAGCTGTTCGGCAAATTCAAGCACTGGCTGAGCGGTATCCGGCAGGCGCGTAAAGACGTAACACAGCAACTGTATGCTGATACCCAGCGTCAATGTGGTGCTTAGCGTGGTAAAGCAGGCGAGAAAACTGCGGCGAAAACGGCCCTGTGGCAGCCAGCGCGGCAGGATCCAGTTAATGGGGATGTCCAGTACGCGGCGACCGGCAA
>Ga0302347_1001687_pt1 | contig 25558 bp, 25 predicted proteins | sample PhyWR1_FD_202178 | JGI IMG/M metagenome (GOLD analysis project Ga0302347, IMG submission 202178) | Leaf surface microbial communities from wheat plants in UC Gill Tract Community Farm, Albany, California, United States - DLSL W.R1 (v2)... | ecosystem: Host-associated > Plants > Phyllosphere >...
TGGCCCGCCAGCACAACCTGGTGGTGTTCTCCGACGAGATCTACGACAAGATCCTGTACGACGAAGCCGTGCACATCAGCACCGCCTCGCTGGCCCCCGACCTGCTGTGCCTGACTTTCAACGGCCTGTCCAAGTCGTACCGGGTGGCAGGCTTCCGTTCCGGCTGGCTGATCATCTCCGGGCCCAAGCACCACGCGCAAAGCTACATCGAAGGCATCGACATGCTGGCCAACATGCGCCTGTGCGCCAACGTGCCGGCGCAGCATGCCATCCAGACCGCGCTGGGCGGCTACCAGAGCATCAACGACCTGGTGCTGCCGCCGGGCCGCCTGCTGGAGCAGCGCAACCGCACCTATGAGCTGCTGAACGACATCCCCGGGGTAAGCTGCGTGAAGCCGATGGGCGCGCTTTATGCGTTCCCGCGGATCGACCCGAAGGTTTGCCCGATTCTCAACGACGAGAAGTTCGCGCTGGACTTGCTGCTGTCAGAGAAACTGCTGATCGTTCAGGGTACCGCGTTCAACTGGCCGTGGCCGGATCACTTCCGCGTGGTGACCTTGCCGCGGGTGGATGACCTGGAAGCGGCGATTGGGCGGATTGGCAATTTCCTGCGGACTTATTCGCAGTAAGGTTCGGCGTTTTTTTGTGGTGGCGCCTGCATCGAGCGCCGCCCGCGCGGCGCATCACAGGGCATGCGCCGCTTCTTACATCCTGCAACGCTCTACCCCAAAGCCCCCACGCCATCCTCTGCCATACTCCGCCGTACACAGTTTGAAATAGTCGCCCGATTGAATCAGCGCCGCAGGGCCCTTATATACCCCGCAGTAAGCGACAACTTATCCGTCAGGAGAACGTAACAACCATGATGCGCATTCTGTTGTTTGTAGCCACCAACCTTGCGGTGGTGCTGGTTGCAAGCATTACCCTGAGCCTGTTCGGTTTCAACGGGTTCATGGCGGCCAACGGCGTCGATCTCAACCTCAGCAGCCTGCTGGTGTTCTGCGCCGTGTTCGGCTTTGCCGGCTCCCTCGTCTCGCTGTTCATCTCCAAGTGGATGGCGAAGATGACCACGGGCACCCAGATCATCAGCCAGCCGCGTACCCGCCATGAGCAATGGCTGCTGCAAACGGTCGAGGAGCTGTCCCGCGAGGCGGGCATCAAAATGCCCGAGGTGGGTATCTTCCCCGCCTACGAGGCCAACGCCTTCGCCACCGGCTGGAACCGCAACGACGCCCTGGTAGCGGTTTCCCAGGGCCTGCTGGAGCGATTCTCGCCCGATGAAGTGCGCGCGGTGCTGGCCCACGAAATCGGCCACGTGGCCAACGGCGACATGGTCACCCTGGCGCTGGTGCAGGGCGTGGTGAACACCTTCGTGATGTTCTTCGCCCGCATCATCGGCAACTTCGTCGACAAGGTCATTTTCAAGAACGAAGAAGGCCAGGGCATCGCCTACTACGTGGCGACCATCGTTGCCGAGCTGATCCTGGGCATCCTGGCCAGCATGATCGTGATGTGGTTCTCGCGCCGCCGCGAGTACCGCGCCGACGAAGCCGGTGCACAACTGGCCGGCACCGCCGCCATGATCGGCGCCCTGCAGCGCCTGCGCGTGGAGCAAGGCCTGCCGGTGCACATGCCCGACACCATGAAGGCGTTCGGCATCAACGGCGGCCTGAAGCACGGTCTGGCCGGGCTGCTGATGAGCCACCCGCCACTGGAAGACCGTATCGAAGCCCTGCGCCGTCGCGGTTGATTCATCAAGTAAACGAAAAGGGCGACTTCGGTCGCCCTTTTTTGTACGCCTGTCAGCGGCTGACCCGGTAAACCCGCTCCAGCAAACTGGATACCCCGGCCTGCACAAACTTCGGGCTGCTCCCGATCACCTGCACCCCCTCCAGCTCAACCACCTGCCAGCCGGCAAACCCGCGCCGCAACTCTCCATCCCCCACCGAAAACGGCGGCCCGGCCAGCAGCGACTGGTCATATTCCAGCGTCACCACCAACCCTCGGCAACCCTCCGGCAACAAAGCCGATAGTGCCTGCATGTACCTCGCACGCATTTCTACCGGCAACGCAATCAGCGCCGCCCGGTCATAAAGCCCCACGCAGTCGCCAATGTCCTCACTGCGTAGCGCAAAGAAATCGCCACACCACAGCTCCAGGTCACCACTGCGCCACACCTCAAAGACCCCGCACTGCCGCACCTCGGCTTCAAGACCATGCTCGCGAAAGAAATCCTCCACCGCCCGCCGCGACAGCTCCACGCCCGATACCCGATACCCCTGCCCCGCCAACCAGACCAGATCCAGGCTCTTGCCACACAGCGGCACCAGCACGCGGCTGCCCGGCGCCAGCTGCAGCTGTGGCCAGTACTGCTGCAGGTAGGGGTTCACCTGCGCCTGGTGAAAGCCGATCTGATTGTCTGCCCATCGCTGCTGCCAGAACGCTGGCTCCATGATCACTCCCGATTTTTAGATGGTTTGTTGGTAAAACTTGGTTTGGATTTCGATCTGTACATGCTCGAAGATGAGTGCATCTTAACCCTCAGGACCCCGCCATGCTGCCCAGCCTGTTCATCTCCCATGGTTCCCCCATGCTCGCCCTGCACCCCGGTGCCAGTGGCCCAGCCCTGGCCGGGCTCGCCAACGCTCTGCCACGGCCGAAAGCGATCGTGGTGGTGTCGGCGCACTGGGAGAGCCGCGAACTGCTGGTAACCGGTAGCGCACAGCCGCAAACCTGGCACGACTTCCACGGCTTCCCGCCGGCCTTGTATGCGGTGCAATACCCCGCGCCCGGCGAGCCCGGCCTGGCCGGCCAGGTCAGTGACTTGTTGCAGGCTGCGGGGTTGCCAGCGCGGCTGGACGCGCAGCGGCCATTCGACCATGGCGCCTGGGTGCCGCTGTCACTGATGTACCCGGAGGCCAGTATTCCGGTGGTGCAGGTTTCGCTGCCCAGCCACAGGGGGCCGCTGCTGCAGGTAAAGGTCGGCCAGGCGCTAGCGCAGTTGCGCAACGAAGGTGTGCTGCTGATTGGCTCGGGCAGCATTACCCATAACCTGGGCGAGCTGGACTGGCACGCCGGGCCCGAGGTGATCGAGCCTTGGGCGCTGGCGTTCAGGGATTGGGTGGTGGAGAAGCTCCGGACGGATGATCAGGAGGCATTGCTGGGCTATCGGCAGCAGGCGCCGTTTGCCGTGCGTAACCATCCGAGTGACGAACATTTGCTGCCGTTGTTCTTTGCCCTGGGGGCTGGGGGCAGGTTTGGGGTGGTGCACCAGGGGTTCACCCTGGGAGCGCTGGGCATGGACATTTATCGGTTCGACTGAAGATCGCCGGGGGCGCTTTGCACCCCTTTCGCGACACAAGGCCGCTCCTACAGGGGACCGCGCGCCGCGATGGATTGCGCAGCAGCCGCAAAATGGTTCAGGCAAAAAAAATCCCCAGCCGAGGCCGGGGATTTTTTTATTGCGCCAGGATCAATCCTCGCGATAGCGACGCAGCTTCAGCTGCTTGCCGGCCACGCGGGTGTCCTTGAGCTTGGTCAGCAGCTTCTCGAGGCCGTCTTCCGGCAGCTCGACCAGGCTGAAGCTGTCGCGCACCTGGATACGACCGATCGCATCACGGGCCAGGCCACCTTCGTTGAGGATCGCGCCCAGCAGGTTCTTGGCTGCGATGCCGTCACGGGCACCCAGGGCAGTACGGCAACGTACGCGGCCTTCGGCCAGCGGCAGCGGCGCACGGCGCTCGCGGTCACCACGATCACCACGGTCGCTGCGCTCGCCACGGTCCGAGCGCTCGGTACGCTCGCCACGCGGGGCACCCACGCCCGGCACCAGCGGCTGCTCACGCTCTACCGCTGCCAGGTCCAGCGCCTGGCCATTGGTGGCCTTGCGCAGCAGGGCCGAAGCCAGGGCACGGGCACTGCAACCCAGGTCGGCGGTCAGGCGGTCGAACAGTTCGCCATGGGTGGCTTCTGCTTCGGCTACCAGCGGCGCCAGGCTCGAGGTCAGCTTCTTGATGCGGGCATCCAGCACAGCCTGAGCGTTCGGCAGGCGGGCTTCGGCAACTTTCTGCCCGGTAACACGCTCGATCACCTGCAGCATGCGGCGCTCACGCGGGGTGACCAGCAGCAGTGCACGGCCATCGCGACCGGCACGGCCGGTACGGCCGATACGGTGTACGTAGGACTCGGGGTCGTACGGCATGTCGACGTTGAACACGTGAGTGATGCGCGGTACGTCCAGGCCACGGGCAGCGACGTCGGTGGCGACGACGATGTCCAGGCGACCATCCTTGAGCGATTCGATCACGCGCTCACGCTGGTTCTGGGCGATGTCGCCGTTCAGCGCGGCAGCCTTGTAGCCCTTGGCTTCCAGCGCGGCGGCCAGGTCCAGGGTGGCTTGCTTGGTACGCACGAAGGCGATCAGCGCGTCGAACTCTTCCACTTCCAGCAAGCGCAGCACAGCCGGGATCTTCTGGTCGGCATGGACCATCAGGTGGGCCTGGTCGATCGCGGTGACGGTCTGGGTCTTGCTCTGGATCTTGACGTGCTTGGGTTCGCGCAGGTGGCGTTCGGCGATCGAGCGGATCGACGACGGCAGGGTAGCGGAGAACAGCACGGTCTGACGGGTAGCCGGGATTGCGTCGAAGATCACTTCGAGGTCATCCATGAAGCCCAGCTTCAGCATCTCGTCGGCTTCGTCCAGTACCAGGTACTGCACGGTCGACAGGACTTTTTCGTCACGACGCAGGTGGTCGCACAGACGGCCTGGGGTGGCCACGACGATCTGCGCACCGTTACGGATGGCACGCAGCTGTGGGCCCATCGGGGCACCACCGTATACAGCTACCACATTAACGCCCGGCATCTGCTTGGCGTAGGTTTCGAAAGCGGTAGCAACTTGCAGCGCCAACTCACGGGTTGGCGCCAGGATCAGGGCTTGCGGCTCGCGCTTGCTCACATCGATCTTGTTGAGGATCGGCAGGGCGAAGGCAGCGGTCTTGCCGGTGCCAGTCTGCGCCTGGCCGATCATGTCGTGACCGGCGAGGATGATCGGGATCGATTGTTGCTGAATGGCGGACGGCTCTTCGTAGCCGGTCGCCAGAACGGCAGCAACAATATTCGGATTAAGATCGAGAGCGGCGAAGCCGCCGGTTTCCTGGGTCATGGGTCTGCCTCTAAGTGCATCCGCAAAGACCCATGCTGCAAAGCTGCACATGCCTTGAAAGACCGGAAGGTCACCCAGGCAGCTTTGTCGGCGGGGATTTGCGAAAACGATTGAAAAAGAAAACTTGGGAAGGTCCGCCTAGCGGACGTGCAGCCGAAGCTGGACTCGGAGGATTTGCACCACCTGATTTTGAGGTCCGCTAAAAGACCGGCGCGTACTATACCCGAAATAGCGCAGGAAGTGAGGAATATTTTCAGGGTGCGGCGCCAGTATCGGGCCATCAGATGGCCTGGGGCTGAATCGATAATGCTTTACTGCCTGCACCGGCCCTATCGCCGGCAAGCCAGCTCCCACAGGGACAGCATCACGGTTGAGATCACTGCACTCGCGAAGGGGTACATGAATCTAAAGCCAAAAGCGCCCCCTGTGGGAGCTGGCTTGCCGGCGATAGGGCCAGCAGCCACAGCACAGTTTCATCAAGTAGCGGGGCGAATCTCGCGGATCAACCCTTCAAGGCCATACCCCAAGGTCGGGGCCAAAGCCTGCGCCCGTGCTCGCAGCCCGTCCATATCCAGCATCTGCTCCAGGTCCGCCGGCACCAGCAATATCACATTGCCCTCCTTCACCGGCAACTCCCAGTAATGCCGGTGGTACAACCCGCGCAGCAACGCCGCGCCCAGCGGCTTGCCGTCATCGGTGGCCCACTGGTTGATCACCAGCCAACCACCCGGGTTCAGCTGCTGCTGGCAGTTTTCAAGAAACTTCCACGCCAGGTGCCCTACCCCCGGCCCATGGTCGGTATACAGGTCGACGAACAGCAGGTCGGCCTTCTCTGCCGTGGGCAGCAACTCCAGGGCATCGCCGATACGCACGTACAGCCGCGGGTCGTCATCCAGGCCCAGGTGCTCCATGGCCAGGCGCGGCACGTCCGGGCGCAGCTCGATGGCTTCGATGTCTTCCAGCGGCAGGAACTTCATGCAGGCCTGGGTCAGCGTGCCGGCACCCAGGCCAAGAAACAGCGCGCTCTCCGGTTGCGGATGGCACAGCGCCCCGACCAGCATGGCGCGGGTGTAGTCATACTCCAGCCAGCTGGGGTCGGCCGTGAACACGCAGCTCTGCTCGATGGCATCGCCGAACTCCAGAAAGCGGTAGTCGTCCACTTCATACACGCTGATGACGCCAAAGGCATCCTCCACCCGTGCCAGTAGCCGCTCTTCCCGTTCCGCCGTCATGCTCACACCCGCCCGCGCAAAACGCGCATTGTCCGTCAACACCCGTGATGCAACAAGCACAGCGCCAACTGATACCATGGCCTGAAGCCTATAACCTACAAGACCGAGCCCGAGATGAACCAACCGTGGAGCCCCGACAGCTGGCGCGCCCTGCCGATCCAGCAGCAACCGACCTACCCCGATGCCGCGCACCTGCTGAAGGTTGAGCAAACCCTGGCCAGCTACCCGCCGCTGGTGTTCGCGGGCGAGGCACGCGAGCTGCGCCGGCAGTTTGCAGAGGTCACCGAAGGCCGCGCCTTCCTGCTGCAGGGCGGCGACTGCGCCGAGAGCTTCGCCGAGTTCTCGGCGGCAAAAATCCGCGATACCTTCAAGGTGCTGCTGCAAATGGCCATTGTCATGACCTTTGCCGCCGGCTGCCCGGTGGTCAAGGTGGGGCGCATGGCCGGGCAGTTTGCCAAGCCACGTTCGGCGGGCGATGAAACCATCGGCGACATCACCCTGCCAGCCTATCGCGGCGACATCGTCAACGGCATCGGTTTCGACCCGAAAAGCCGCATCCCCGACCCCGAGCGCCTGCTGCAGGCCTACCACCAGGCCACCGCCAGCCTCAACCTGCTGCGTGCCTTTGCCCAGGGCGGCTTTGCCGACCTGCACCAAGTGCACAAGTGGAACCTGGACTTCATCGCCAACTCGGCGCTGGCCGACAAATACCACCAGCTGGCCAACCGCATCGACGAGACCCTGGCGTTCATGCGCGCCTGCGGCCTGGACAGCGCGCCGCAACTGCGCGAAACCAGCTTTTTCACCGCCCACGAAGCACTGCTGCTGAACTATGAAGAAGCCTTTGTCCGCCAGGACAGCCTGACCGGCGACTACTACGACTGCTCGGCGCACATGCTGTGGATCGGCGACCGTACCCGCCAGCTGGACGGGGCCCACGTCGAGTTCCTGCGCGGCGTGCACAACCCGATCGGGGTCAAGGTTGGCCCCAGCATGAATCCCGAAGAGCTGATCCGCCTGATCGACGCGCTCAACCCGGCCAACGACCCGGGGCGTTTGAACCTGATCGTGCGCATGGGTGCGAGCAAGGTCGGCGATCACCTGCCGGGGCTGATCCGCACCGTCGAGCGCGAAGGGCGCAAGGTGCTGTGGAGCTCGGACCCGATGCACGGCAACACCATCAAGGCCAGCAGCGGTTACAAGACCCGTGACTTTGCGCAGATCCTGGACGAGGTGAAGCAGTTCTTCCAGGTGCACCAGGCCGAGGGCAGTCATGCCGGCGGCATCCATATCGAGATGACCGGGCAGAACGTCACCGAGTGCATCGGCGGCGCCCGGCCGATCACAGAGGATGCGCTGTCGGACCGCTATCACACCCACTGCGACCCACGGATGAACGCCGACCAGTCGCTGGAGCTGGCCTTTCTGATTGCCGAGACGCTCAAGCAGGTGCGGCGCTAAAAGCATTCGCGGGCACGCCCACTCCCACAGGTTTTGCACAAGACTTGAGAGCTGTGCAGTACCTGTGGGAGCGGGCGTGCCCGCGAATAGGCCGGTAAGCCCACCGACAAACTCAGCCTATTTACGCAGCGGATCATCCCAGAAATGCCGCTCGGCCTCTTGCTGGATATCTACCCTGCTCAACCCCAGGTCATGCAAGATCGCATCGCTGAGACTGGCCAGCTCCCGCCGCTGACGGTGCAGTTGCAGCCAGCGCAACGGGCGCTGCAAGGCAACATGCCACAGGTGATTCAGGGAAAACACAGGTTGCCGGATGCTGCTGACTTGACCTTTCATCGTGAAGCCCTCCGTGTTGATGGCCTCAGTTTCACGCCGGGCTTAAGATCAATCCAACGAATGTTTCTGATGCCATGCATCTCAGAGATTGATGCAATGTCCCAGTACCAGAGCCTCGACCCGGACGTACTGCGCACCTTCGTCGCCATCGCCGAACAAGGCGGCTTCACCCGTGCCGGCGAGGTCGTCAACCGCACCCAGTCGGCGGTGAGCATGCAGATGAAACGCCTGGAGGAAGACATCCTGCAGCGCCAGCTGTTCGAGCGTGATGGTCGGCAGGTACGCCTGACCGCCGAGGGCCAGGTGCTGCTGGGCTATGCGCGGCGCATCCTCAAGCTGCACGGCGAGGTGTTCAACACCCTGCGCATGCCACACATGGTCGGGCAGGTGCGCATCGGCACGCCAGACGACTACGCCATGCGCTTTCTGCCGACCATTCTCTCCAGTTTTGCCCAGGCCTACCCGCTGATCCAGGTTGAGGTGCACTGCGATACTTCGCGACAACTCATGCTGCGCCAGGACCTGGACCTGACCATCGTCACCCGCGAACCGGGCAACGAGATTGGCCAGCTGCTGCGTCAGGAACGGCTGGTATGGGCCGCTGCCGAAGGCTTCTGCCCGCAGGAGCAACGGCCGATGCCTGTAGCGTTGTTCAACACCGATTGTTTCTGCCGCGCCTGGACGTGCAATGCGCTTGAGGCACAGGGCATCGATTACCGCATTGCCTATACCAGCCCAAGCCTGGCGGCGATCTTTGCCATTGTCACAGCGGGGCTGGCGGTGACGGCGCAATTGCAAAGCCTGATTGGCGGAAACATCCGCATATTGGGTGAACAGGATGGGCTACCGCAGTTGCCAGTGGCCAATGTGATGCTGGTGCGCAGTACCCAGAACCCTTCACCGATTACTGACTGCATGGCCGATTATATCGTCGAAGGGTTCAAGTAAGCCGGGGGCGCTTCGCACCCCATCGCCGGCAAGCCAGCTCCCACAGGGTTATCACAGGCCCGAACACTGTGGGGTGCCTGTGGGAGCTGGCTTGCCGGCGATGGGCCGCAAAGCGGCCCCAAATTCTCAAAGTTCAAAGCCGAGCATCACCGCACACACCACCAGGAACACGCAGAACATCGCCCGCAATACCTTCTCCGGCAAGGCATGGGCCAGCCTCACCCCCCAGCTGATGCTGAGCATGCCACCCACCGCCAGTGGAATCCCCACCCCCCAGTCAACGCTCTGGTGCACGCCATAGGTCACCAGCGTCACCAGGGTACTCGGCGCCGCCAGCGCCAGCGACAGCCCCTGCGCCACCACCTGCGTGGTACCGAACACGCTGGTCAGGATCGGCGTGGCCACCACCGCCCCACCTACCCCGAACAACCCGCCCATGGTGCCGGCAAAGCTACCTAGCACCCCCAACCAGGGCCAGGCATAGCGCAACTCGGCACTGGGCGGCGTAACCCTCATGAACATGCGCGCCACGTTCCACACCGCCAACGCCACCAGAAAGCCGACAAAGCCCAGGCGCATGGAGTGCGCATCCAGCCCCACTGCCCAGATCGATCCCAGCCAGGCGAACAGGAAGCTGCACAGCGCCAGCGGTACTGCGTGGCGCAGCTCGATGCGGTTGCGTTGGTGGTAGCGCCACAGCGCCAGCAGCACGTTCGGCACCACCATCACCAATGCCGTGCCCTGCGCCAGCTGCTGGTCCAGCCCAAACAGCACGCCCAGCGCCGGAATCGCGATCAGCCCGCCACCTATGCCGAACAGGCCACCCATGGTGCCCAGCGCAGCGCCCAGCACGATATACAACAACCACTCGATCATCAGGGCCTCGTCCGCCTGTCTATGAATGCGAGCATGCTAACGATTGCGCGCTAGCGGGGAAACGCACAGCAACGCACAATGGCTGTGCGTTTTCCGCAAAACCAAGGCACCCATGAGCCCCGACACCCTGACCGACCAACTGAGCCTGTTTCTCGATGTGCTCGAGACTGGCAGCTTTTCCGCCGCCGCCCGCCGCCACCCGCTGACCCCATCGGCCGTGGCCCGGCGTATCGACAACCTGGAAAGCGCCGTCGGCAGCCGCCTGTTCACCCGCAGCACCCACGCCGTGCGTGCCACACCCGCCGGCAACGCCTTCGCCGAGCGGGCCCGGCGCATTATCGAGGAACTGCGCCTGGCCCGGGCCGAGGCAGTGTCGCTGAGCAGCGCCCCCGAAGGCCTGATCCGCATCGACGCCCCCGCGGCCTTCGGTCGTCGTCACCTGGCCCCGGCCATCGCTGATTTCCTGGTGGCATACCCGGGCCTGGACGTTCAACTGCGCCTGATCGACAGCTTTGTCGACATGCATGGCAGCCACCTGGGCGAGGTCGACCTGGTGTTGCGCGCCGGCCCGCTGGCCGACACCCGCCTGGTCGCCACGCCGCTGGCGTACATGGTGCGCATCGCCTGCGCCAGCCCTGCCTACCTGGCCAGCCGCGGCATACCCACCTGCCCCAGCGAGCTGCCTGGGCACCACGGCCTGGACTGGGACGGCCTGGCGCCGCCTTTCGCCTGGCGCTTCAGCGTGGCCGGGCAAACCCGCTTGTACCGCCCCGCGCGCATGCGCATGGCCGCCAACAACGCCGAAACCCTGCTGTTCGGCGCGCTGGCCGGTTTGGGCATCGCCCACCTGCCCACTTGGCTGATCAGCGAATACCTGCTGCGTGGCGAGTTGATACCGCTGTTTTGCGACGGCGGCCTGCCCGCAGCCGAGACCAGTGGTATATACGCGCTACGCCTGGCACATGAAACGAACTCTCGCAGCCGTTTGCTGCTCGAATTTCTCAAGAGCCGCTTCAGCCCGATTCCACCCTGGGACCTGGCCTTGCGCAGTGAACTGCGCCAGTAACGCGCGCACTAATGATCAGCGTGCCAGACTATCCCATTGATTATTCCAAGGACCTGCATGAACGCCGACACCCAAGCCTCCTGTGACGAGCTGCTGCTGGACAACCAGGTCTGTTTCGCCCTGCACTCCACCTCGTTGCTGATGACCAAAGTCTACAAACCGCTGCTGCAGGCCCTGGGCCTGACCTACCCGCAGTACCTGGCCATGCTCGTGTTGTGGGAACGTGACGGGCTGACCGTGGGCGAGATCAGCCAGCACCTGCTCACCGACCCGGGCTCGCTGACCCCACTGCTCAAACGCCTGGAAAGCGAAGGCTTGCTGCAGCGCAACCGCAGCCGCGAGGACGAACGGGTGGTGATGGTGCAACTGACCAACAAAGGCCGCGACCTGCAAGACAAGGCCAAGGACGTGCCGCAGTGCATTCTGAAGGCCAGCGGGCGCAGCCTGCAGCAGCTTCAGCAACTGCAGGCTGACCTGCTGAACCTGCGCGAGAACCTGCAGAAAAACCTCTGATTGCTATGCTGTGCAATGGCCGTTCGGCGGCCCGGCAATTATTTATCTTGCGCGCAAACTAATTGCGCGCTAATTTAAATCCCACACCAACCCTGCCCTCCTGCAACCGGGAGCGCACAGCACATTAGCGAGGCTCAAGATGCAAAAGGTCACTCCGCTGTACATCGCAGAAGCCACCTCCACCGGTGGGCGTGACGGTAAATCCCGCTCCAGCGACGGCAAGCTGGAAGTCAAGCTGAGCACCCCAAAGGAGCTGGGCGGCGCAGGGGGTGAAGGCACCAACCCCGAGCAGATGTTCGCTGCCGGCTACTCGGCCTGCTTCATCGGCGCCTTGAAATTTGTCGCCGGCCAAGAGAAAAAAGCCCTGCCGGCCGATGCGTCGATCACCGCCAAGGTGGGCATCGGCCAGATCCCGGGCGGTTTTGGCCTGGACATCGACCTGCACATCAACCTGCCGGGCCTGGCACAGGCCGATGCCGAAGCGCTGGTGGAAAAGGCGCACCATGTGTGCCCGTATTCCAACGCTACACGCGGTAATGTGGACGTTCGGTTGCATGTGACCGTGTAAATCCCAGGCATAAAAAAACCCGGCCTTGGCCGGGTTTTTTTGCAGTTCGCAAGAAGGATTACTTCTTGGAACGGCCCTTGTACACGCCACCTTCACGAGTGTCGATGTCGATCCACTCGTCGATGTTGATGAAGTCGGCAACCTGCAGTTCGGTACCGTTCTTCAGCTTGGCAGGCTTCATGACCTTGCCTGAGGTGTCGCCTCGAGCAGCGTTTTCGGTGTAGACAACCTGACGGCTGATGGTGGTCGGCAGTTCAACCGATACCAGGCGGCCTTCGAAGAACACGGCTTCGCAGATGTCTTCCATGCCTTCTTCGATGAACGGCAGAACGGCTTCGATGTCTTCGGCGTTCAGCTCGTACATGGTGTAGTCGGTGGTGTCCATGAAGGTGTACGAGTCACCGCTGATGAACGACAGGGTCGCTTCTTTGCGATCCAGGATCACGTCGTCCAGCTTGTCGTCCGCACCGTAGACGGTTTCGGTCTTGTAGCCGGTCAGCAGGTTCTTCAGCTTGGTCTTCATGATCGCGCTGTTACGGCCCGATTTGGTGAACTCAGCTTTTTGTACCAGCCACGGGTCGTTGTCGATCCGCAGGACGGTACCGGGTTTCAGTTCTTTACCAGTTTTCATTGCGAAGTATCCGAATCTGGATGGATTTATAAAAATCGAGGCCGCATATCATAGCCAATTTCGGTAAAACTGTACCAGCGTCATGGCAAGGTCCGGCTGAGCGGCCTGCCGGGCTGCCCAATCGCGGGCGTGCTGCTGCAGTTCTGGCCAATGCTGGCGGGCCGCCTGCCACGCCAGGCCCATGTCGCGATCCATGTTCCAGGCACGCCACAGGCCAAGCAGTGCGGCGTCGGCAGCGTCTGACAGGCCACGTCGATAATGCCCGAGAAATGCTTCGAGCTTTTCCCAATGGGCATTTTCGTCCTGCACGTAGATGTGCCATAGCATCGGCTGACCGGCCCACTGCGCGCGTACAAATGAGTCTTCGCCGCGCACCGCATTGAAATCACAGCTCCAGAGCAGCCGGTCGAAATCGTCCTGGCTGACGAAAGGCAACACTTGCACGGTCAGCGCCCCGCGCTTGTGCACCGCACCTACGTTCAACTGCGCTTCGCCCAGCCACTGGCCAAGGCCGGCAACAACCCGCCCTTGCGGTACCAGCAAGTGGCAGGGCTGGGCGTCGGTGGCCAAGGCATCGAGCCAGCTGGCCAACTGCGGGTTTTCGTAGGCGAATAGCGAGATCAGCAGTGCACCCGGCGCTGGATGCACGCCAAGCCCGTGCAGGAATGCCTGGCGAACGTCGGCAGACTGCTGGAACGCGTCACGCCGTGCCAGCAGCGAACCCTCGCGCAGCAGGCCACCGGTTTTTTCGGTAAAGCCGGGGAAGAAAAACACCTTTCGCAGGCCGTTGGGCTGTGGCGAGGGCAAGCCATGACAACCTTCCACCCAGTCTTCTGCGCTGAGGTATTCGAGGTTGAGCCACAGCGGCGGCACGGAGCGCGCGCGCATCGCATCTACATACGCAGGCGGCAGCAGGCAGGCGAACGCACCGATTACCACCTCGGCCGGCGCCACCGGCAACCAGGTCGCCGGCCACTGCCGCACATCCACGCCGTGCTGCCATTGCTGGGCGGCAGTGGCATCCGCCCCGGGGCACATTGGCACAAAGGCATTCAGGTCATCCACCCACAGGCGCACCGCCAGGTTGTGCTCAGCGACAAGCTGGCGAGCCAGGCGCCAGGTCACGCCGATGTCGCCATAGTTGTCGACGACGCTGCAGAAGATGTCCCAGGTGGCTTTCATGTGCCCCTCCCCTTGCCTACTGAAAAACGCGGATTTTGCCCGACAGCATGCGACAATGCACCCCGCCCCACCCTGCCAAGGAGGTAGCCATGCCCCGCCCACGTGAACTGAAGATCACTTTGAAGCCGCTGCCGTTGATACTCTGTGTAGCCTTCGGCCTCTGGCTTGGCGCCGTCGCCATCGCCCTGAGCCTGTGGCTGGCCCTGCAACTGTGGCCGGCCCAGGTACTGCCGGTGGCCCAGGCCGTGGCCCCGGCGCTCGCGCCGGCTGTAACCCCGGCGGCACAGCCGATGGACGCGCAGGGTGAGATGTTCGAACGCTACCAACACATCCTGAACAAACAGCAACAGCAGCAGGCTGCCGATGCCGCCCAGGGCAACCCGCGCAACCTCAACAGCCCCAGGTGCCAGTTCTGGCTGCAGCAGAACCGCACCGCGCCCACCGACAAAAGCCAGGCCAACGTGCTGGAGTTCTGCTACTGACCATGAACAAGCCCCACCTGCTGGCACAGATCGTCGCCATCCTCGAGCATGATCTGGAGGTGCTGACCCGTGCGGCGCAAACAGCCTACGAAACCGCCACCGCCGAAGAGAACATCGCCGAGAACAAGTACGACACCCTCGGGCTGGAAGCCTCGTACCTGGCTACCGGGCAAGCCCGCCGCAGCGCCGAAATCCGCCAGGCGCTGCTGATCTACCAGCAGTTGCTGCTGCGTGAGCATGACCCGGCGCGCGGGGTGCAGGTCAGCAACCTGGTGACGCTGGAAGATGAGCACGGCGGCCAGCGCCGGGTGTTCCTCGGGCCCGAGGCTGCCGGCCTGAAGATTGGCCAGGGGGATGAACTGGTGACGGTGATCACCCCGCGCTCGCCCCTGGGGCAGCAATTGCTCGGCAAGAAGGTGGATGACGAGGTGAACCTGGGGCCGCAGGTACTGTTCATAGTGGATGTGGTCTGAACTGGCCTCTTGACAGGCACAGGCGCTACACAGTCAAAGGGTTTGCAAGGCATCGAAGCGCCCCGCCAACCCCTGCTCGGCAAATTGCTCCACGACAAAATCGACAAACGCCCGGGTCTTGCCGGGCAACAGCTTGTGTTGGGCGAAATACAGGCTGATATGCCCATCGTCCACGTACCAGTCCGGCAACACCCGCCGCAGGCGCCCGGCCTGCAGGTAGGGCACGGCAAACGGCAGGCTTACCAGGGCCACCCCCAACCCCTGCTCGGCCACCGCACACGCCGCATCCGAATCGCTCATGGTCATCGCCTGGCGCAGTTGCAGCGGCTGCTGCGCCTGCCAGCGGCTGGTCAACGGCCACGACCGCACCCGCCCGCTCTGCGGTGAGCGGATCAGGATGCCGTCATGCCGCTGCAGTACCTGCGGGTCGTTGATCGGTGCATGCCGATCCAGATACCCCGGCGCCGCCACCAGCACCCGGTGGGCGGGGGTCAGTTTGCGCGCCACCACCCCCGGCGGCAGCTCGAAACCGCCACCAATCGCTGCGTCGAAACCCTGGCCGATCAGGTCCACCTGGCGGTTGTCGAAATGCCAGTCCGGGGTAATGGCCGGGTAGCGCCGAAGGAATTCAGCCAGCAAGGGCAACACATACAAACGCCCGAATACCGTGCCCATGCTCACCCGCAGCAGCCCGGCAGGCTGGCCTTCGGAACTGGCCAGGTTGGCCACGGCGTACTGGATAGTGCGAAAGCTGTCGCTGATCTCCCCAAGAAAACGCTGCCCCGCTTCGGTCAAGGTCAGCTTGCGGGTACTACGCTGGAACAACCGCACCCCCAGCCGCGCTTCCAGCTGGGCGACATGCTTGCCCACGGCAGCCGGGGTGATGCTGAGGCGCCTGGCGGCTTCGGCAAAACTGCCGACCTCGGCACTGCGGATGAAGCACTCCAACGCGTTGAACGATTCCATGGCCATGATTGGCAACCAAAGGTTTACTCTGCTGATAGTGATTGCCATCTTATCAGCAGGTAATCGAGCGCCGATACTGCGCCCATCCAAGGCATTTCAGCCTGGCTTCCAGCAGGAGATGAGCATGTCCAAGCAATTTACCCTCGAAGGCAAAGTGGCCCTGGTACAGGGCGGTTCCCGTGGCATTGGTGCGGCCATCGTGCGGCGCCTGGCCAAGGAAGGCGCACAGGTCGCTTTTACCTACGCCAGTTCCGAAGGCCCGGCCAAGGCCCTCGTCGATGAAGTCAAGGCATCCGGTGGCAAGGCCTTGGCGCTGCGCGCCGACAGCGCCGATGCCGCTGCTGTGCAATTGGCCGTGGATGACGCCGTGAAGGCCTTCGGCAGGCTCGACATCCTGGTCAACAACGCCGGCGTGCTTGCCGTGGCGCCATTGCTAGACTTTGACCTGGCAGACTTCGACCGCACCCTCGCCATCAACGTGCGCAGCGTGTTCGTCGCCAGCCAGGCCGCGGCGCGCTACATGGGCCAGGGTGGGCGCATCATCAATATCGGCAGCACCAACGCCGAACGCATGCCGTTTGCCGGTGGCGCGCCGTATGCCATGAGCAAGTCGGCGCTGGTTGGCCTGACCCGCGGCATGGCCCGTGACCTGGGGCCGCAGGGCATCACCGTGAACAACGTGCAGCCAGGGCCGGTGGACACCGACATGAACCCGGCCAGCGGCGAGTTTGCCGAAAGCCTGATCCCGCTGATGGCGATCGGGCGGTATGGCGAGGCCGATGAGATTGCCAGCTTCGTGGCTTACCTGGCGGGGCCTGAGGCGGGGTACATCACCGGGGCCAGTTTGACAGTGGATGGGGGGTTTGCGGCCTGATTGGAGGGTTGCCTGTGTGGGGCTGTGTGCGGGCAAGTCTGCTGTTTTTGTAATCGCATCAGGGCTCCCAGGTGCTTGCCGCAGCATTTTCAGCGCCTGTGAGATCGAGCGCCGCCCGCGCGGCGCTTCGCGGGTGAACCCGCTCCCACATTTGTTGCAACGCACCAAACCTGTCAGGCCATGGTTGCCAGCCTTGTTGGCTTGACTGGATTTCTCGGTTGACCCCACTGCAGCCTCACCTGTCTCAAGCTATGCACCAAGGCGGGCAACCCCTTTCTCACAGGCATGGCCACGTTGCAACAAATGTGGGAGCGGGTTCACCCGCGAAGCGCCGCGTGGGCGGCGCTCGATCTGACAGGCGATGAAGATGTGGTGGCGGACACCCGCGAAGCGCCGCGCGGGCGGCGCTCGATCTCACAGGCGCTGCATATCTTGCGGCAAGCACCTGTCAGCCCTGATGCAATCCCAATGAGAGATTCCATGACCATAGAACAAGGCTCATCCTTCGCCAGCCCCCAAACTCTGCTCCATCACCTCCAAAAACGCCCGGGCTGCCGGTGTCGGGCTGGATGACCACACGGCATAAAGGTGCCGCACCGGCGCATCCACCAACCGCGCCACCGCCACGCCGTCCATACCTTCGGCCACCCGCTCCGGCACCAGGCCGACCGCCATGCCCCGCTGCACGAACTTCTCGACCAGACGCACATGCCCAATCTCGAACTGCACCCGATGCTGCAACCCCGCCGCCTGAAACGCCTCGTCCGTCTGCCGTCGCGCCCCGGTGCCTTCGGGGAAGTCCACCAGCACTTCACCGGCCAGATCGGCCAGCGCCAGCTGCGCCCTGCCCGCCAGCCGATGGCCCGGCGGCAACAACGCCACCAGCGCTTCCCTGGCCAGCAAACGATGCTGCACCCCCTGCACCACTTCGCCCTGCCACAGGCCGATGAAACCCACGTCCAGGCGCCGTTCGATCACATCGGCGATCAGCAATTCGCTCTTGGCCGTAAGCCAGCGCACGTCCACATCCGGGTAACGGCCGTGAAACACCGCCAGCAGGTCGACCAGGTCCAGCGCGGTGAGCGAGCTGATTTCACCAATCGCCAAGCGCCCACGCACTTGGCCGCAAGCCGCCGCCACATCATCAGCAACGCGCCGGGCCGCCTCCACCGCCGGCCTGGCGCTGAGCACAAAGGCCTCGCCGGCAGGCGTCAGGCGCACCCGCCGCGAACTGCGCTCGAACAGGCTGACGCCCAGGTGTGCCTCAAGGCGCGCCACCTGGTGGCTAAGCGCCGACTGCACCACATGGCAACGTTCAGCCGCACGGGTAAAACTGCCGGTGTCGGCCACGGCGAGGGCGTACTCAAGCTGCTTGAGGTTCATTGATCTATCTGTTTTCGAGATTGATAAGTTGAAAACTATACATTGGCGTCATGCCTGACACTTCCAGATAATCACCACCACTTACTACTGCCCGCCACGAGAACCGCATGAACACCCCCACTCTCAGCCGCGCCCTGATCCTGCTGATGGCGACCGCCACCGGCCTGGCCGTGGCCAGCAATTACTACGCGCAACCGCTGTTGCACAGCATTGCCCAGCAATTTGGCCTGAGCACCGCCAGCGCAGGCAGTATCGTGATTGCCGCACAGCTCAGCTACGGCGCCGGGTTGCTGTTGCTGGCGCCACTGGGCGACCTGTTCGAACAGCGCCGGCTGATCACCGTGATGACCGTCATTGCCACCCTGGGCCTGGTCATCAGTGCCTGCGCACCGAGCCTGCCGTGGTTGCTGCTCGGCACCGCGCTGACCGGCCTGTTCTCGGTGGTGGCGCAGATCCTGGTGCCCATGGCCGCCGCGCTGAGCCCGCCGCACCAGCGCGGCCGCGCGGTCGGCACGCTGATGAGCGGCCTGCTGCTGGGCATTCTGCTGGCGCGGACCGCTGCCGGCTTCATGGCCGAACTAGGCGGCTGGCGCAGCATCTACGTGCTGGCTGCCGTACTGATGGCGATCACCGCCGTGGCCCTGTACCGCAGCCTGCCACAGCACCACAGCCATGCTGGTTTGAAGTACCCCGCACTGATCGGCTCGGTGTTCCGCCTGTTCATCGAAGAGCCGGTGCTGCGCCTGCGCTCGCTGCTCGGCCTGCTGGCGTTCAGCCTGTTCGCGCTGTTCTGGACGCCATTGGCCTTCCTGCTGGCGCAAGGCCCGTACCACTATTCCGATGCAGTGATCGGCCTGTTCGGCCTGGCCGGTGCGGCGGGCGCGCTGTCGGCCAACTGGGCCGGGCGCCTGGCCGACCGTGGCAAGGGCTCGCTGGGGACCACGGTGGGGCTGGTGGTGTTGCTGCTGTCGTGGGTACCGCTGGGGTTTGCCCAGCAATCGCTGCTGGCCTTGCTGCTAGGTGTGCTGATGCTCGACCTGGCGGTGCAGCTGGTGCACGTGAGCAACCAGAACGCAGTCATTGCGCTGCGGCCCGAGGCGCGCACGCGGCTGAATGCCGGGTACATCACCTGCTATTTCATTGGCGGGGCACTGGGGTCGCTGCTGGGGACGCAGTTGTTCCAGCGCCAGGGCTGGATGGGGATTGTGGTGGCAGGGTTGGTGATTGGCGCTCTCGCATTGCTGGCGTGGCTGCTGGCGAACCGCAAACCTGCCACATCAATTGTGTAGGCGCGTGCCGGCCTGAGGGCGACATTGCACCGCACTACCCTCCGTCGTATTGCCGTTGACTTGCCTGCCCGGGCAGCGCTCAGTAGGCGCTGGTCAATGCCCTTTCCCTGACAGGACGACTTTATGACAAGACTCACGGTGCAATCCGGCGATTTCTTGCAAGGTGAAGGCGAGTATCGCAACGGATCGCTCACACTCAAGACCCCGCGCAGCCCCTCCCCGGGCGAGCGGATTTCCCTGGCACGTATCAGCGACCTGAGGCTGGCCAGCCTGGAGTCCAGCCGCAGCTTCGGCAGCACCCTTGGCTGGGGCGTGGCCGGGGCGTTGGTGGCCGGGCCGGTGGGGTTGCTGGCCGGGCTGTGGCTGGGTGGCAAGGAAGAAGAAGCCACCTTCCTGGCCACCTTCAAGGATGGGCGCAAGCTCATGGCCATTACCGATGGCAAGACCTGGTCGAAGATCGATGACAACTGGCGGCAGCACAAGCGGCCAACCCGCGCAGACTGACTGAATATCGCAAGGCCTGGATCGTTTTGTATTGAAGGCGGCTGGTAAGATGCCGCCTTTTTTCATGGCCTGTGCGGGCCTCTTCGCGGGTGAACCCGCGCCTACAACGGGTGGCGATGCCCCTGTGGCAGCGGGTTTACCCGCGAAGAGGCCCGCACAGGTGTCGCGCATCCAGGAGCCCCGCATGCCCCCGCGTCACCCCCGCCTGCCCCTGAGCCTGCTCAGCCTGGGCCTGGCCCTGCATTGCCCCAATGTGCTTGCCGAAGACAGCGTGTTACTGGCCCCGCTGCAGGTTTCCGACAGCTACGCCAACGATGGCTACCAGGCACGCCAGGCTGCAGTGGGCGGCTTCCAGCCCGCACCCTTGCTCGACACCCCCGCCTCGGTCAGCGTGTTCAGCCAGCAATTGCTGGAAGACCGTCAGGTGCGCAAGCTCAGCGAAGTGCTGCAAAGCGACGCCTCGGTGGGCGAAAGCTATGCGCCCATCGGCTACTACGAAAACTTCAACGTGCGCGGCTTCGAACTGAACGCCGCCAGCAGTTACCGCATCAACGGCCAGACCATCGCCGGCGAGCAGAACGTGGCCCTGGAAAACAAACAGCAGGTCGAGCTGCTCAAAGGCCTGTCCGGCCTGCAGAGCGGCGTGTCGGAGCCCGGCGGCCTGATCAACTACGTGACCAAGCGTGCCGAAGACGTGCGCAGCGTCACCGTGTCGACCAACGAACAAGGCGAGCGCTACCTGGCCACTGACCTGGGCGGCTGGTTCGGCAGCGAAAAGCAGTTTGGCCTGCGCGCCAACCTGGCCCATGAGGACATCCGCTCTTACGTCGACCACGCCGATGGCAAGCGCGACTTCGCCTCGCTGGCCTTCGACTGGCAGATAAGCCCGGATGCCACCTTGCAACTGGATGCCGAATACCAGCACCGCGAACAACGCTCGGTGCCCGGCTACCAGCTGCTCGGCGGCACCCAAGTGCCCCACGGCATCGACCCCAGTGACCGCCTGGCCTACCAGCAGTGGGCAAAACCTGTGCAGAACGACTCGCTGAACCTGGGCGGGCGCTTCGAGTACCGCTTCAACGAGGCCTGGACCGGCACCTTGAGCGCCTCGCGCAGCAAGGTGGTGATCGATGACTACAGCGCGTTTGCCTGGGGCTCGAGCGAAGGCGCGTTCTTCGCCAGCAATGGCGACTACGACATCTACGACTTCCGCAGCCCCGACGACACCCGCCGCACCGATGAGGCACAGGCCATGCTCGCCGGGCGCTTCGAGGCGCTGGGCGTGGGCCATGAACTGACCCTGGGTACCAGCGCGCAGCGGCGCACGCTGGACCAGCGCCCCTACTACAACGAGTGGCTCGGTAGCGGCAATATCTACAGTGGCGCCCCCGCCTTCGCCCCGTCCGACAAGCCGATCGGCGCCAGCGAACGGCGTCTGGACAGCCGCCAGTACGGCCTGTTCATCAGCGACCGCATCAGTTTCAACGAGCAATGGCAGACCGTACTGGGCGCTCGCGAAGTGCGCCTGGATGAAAAGACCTGGGACGAGACCGGTGTTGCCGGGCGCCATACCCGCCAGTACGAGCTGCTGCCCAATGCTGCGCTGATCTACAAGCCGCAGCCGAACACCACCGTCTATGCCAGCTATTCCAAGGGCCTGTCAGCCGGTGGCACTGCGCCCTGGTTTGCCAGCAATGCCGCCGAAATTCTCGCGCCGACCACCTCGCATCAGCTGGAGCTGGGCCTCAAGCACGACTGGCAGGGCCTGAGCCTCAGCGCCGCGCTGTTCCAGCTCCGCCAGGCCTACCAGTACGCGCGCCCGGACGGTGCCGGCAACTTCACCTACGTGCAGCAAGGCCAGCAGAAAAACACCGGCCTGGAGCTTGGCGCCAGCGGCTGGGTGACCTCGAACCTGCAGGTGCAGGCCAGCGCGGCGGCCATTCGTGCACGGGTGCAGAACAGCGGCACCGATGCCTACGAAGGCCATCAGGCGATCAATGTGCCCAGGTTCCGCGCTGCGCTGCACGCGGAGTACAGCCTGCCGGTGCCGGGGCTGGCGCTGCTGGGTGGGGCGCGCTACAGCGCCAGCAAGTATGCGAGCCAGGCGGGCAATGTGCAGGTGGGCGGGTATACCGTGTTCGATGTGGGTAGCCGCTACCGTACGCAGGTAGGCGGGTATGACACGGTGCTGCGGCTGACCGTGGATAACGTGTTCGACAAACGCTACTGGCGCGATGTGGGGGATTACCTGGGGGACAACTACCTGTTCCAGGGTGCGCCGCGTACTGCCCGGCTGTCGGCTTCGGTCAGCTTCTAGCGGGTTGGGGCTGCCTTGCAGCCCATTCGCAGCACAAGGCTGCTCCTACCGAGAACGTGTCAGCAGCAGGTTCGCGGTCATTTGTAGGAGCAGCCTTGCGCTGCGAATGGGCCGCAAAGCGGCCCCAAAAAAGTAGCAGAAACAAAAAGCCCCCGAGCTTTTCAACGCGGGGGCTTTTCGTAGAATGTGGCGGTGAAGAAGGGATTTGAACCCTTGATACGATTTCTCGTATACACACTTTCCAGGCGTGCTCCTTCGACCACTCGGACACTTCACCGTTTCTCTTCAAGCCCTGCGGCCTGTCGAGGTGCGCTAATTTAGTGAAAGACATTCCCTTTGGCAAGCATTTTTTTCAAATTTTTCATGTATTTGCACTTGAGCCACGCTGAGCGCTGACCGACCAGTCAGCCTTGCTGCTTTACCTTGCCCCTGGCGCTGGGTAACGTCGTCGCCACGCCAACAAAAGGACTCTGCCATGAGCGAGCTGATTACCTACCACGCCGAAGACGGCATCGCCACCCTGACCCTGAACAACGGCAAGGTCAACGCCATTTCGCCGGATGTCATCACCGCCTTCAACGCCGCGCTCGACCGCGCCACCGAAGAGCGTGCGGTGGTGATCATCACCGGCCAGCCGGGCATTCTCTCGGGCGGTTACGACCTCAAGGTGATGACCAGCGGGCCAAAAGAGGCAATCAGCCTGGTCACTGCCGGCTCCACCCTCGCCCGCCGCCTGCTGTCGCACCCGTTCCCGGTGGTGGTCGCCTGCCCGGGCAACGCCGTGGCCAAAGGGGCCTTCCTGCTGTTGTCGGCCGACTACCGCATCGGCGTCGAAGGGCCGTACAAGGTCTGCCTGAACGAAGTGCAGATCGGCATGACCATGCACCATGCCGGCATCGAACTGGCCCGCGACCGCCTGCGCCGCTCGGCTTTCCACCGCTCGGTGATCAATGCCGAGGTATTCGACCCGCAAGGCGCGGTGGATGCCGGCTTCCTCGACAAGGTGGTGCCGGCCGAGCAGTTGCACGATGCGGCACTGGCAGCGGCGCGGGAACTGAAAAAGCTGAACATGCTGGCGCACAAGAACACCAAGCTGAAAGTGCGCAAAGGGCTGCTGGAGGCGCTGGACCAAGCGATCGAGCGGGATCAGCAGCATATGGGCTGACCTTGCGGGCCTCTTCGCGGGTAAACCCGCTCCCACACAGGTATGAATGCCCGTTGTAGGAGCGGGTTTACCCGCGAAAGGGCCGGAACAGACTTACACCAAGGTTTGCCCCAACCAGTGCACACCCGTACACTCCCCCGCGACTGTCTGGTGTGAGTCGTACCATGCTTTACTCGTTGCGCATGCTCCTGCTGGCGCTGCATTTTCTTGTCGTCGGCGCCGTTGGCCTTGTCATTGGCCTGTGCCGCCCCTTCAACCCCGACAACAGCCGCCTGTTCGCCCACCTCTACAGCCTGCCGGCTACCTGGCTGATGCGCATCAAGGTCAAAGCCGAGGTAGGCCCGCTGTGGGACCAGCCGCCCGGCTGCGTGATCGTCGCCAACCACCAGTCCAACTTCGACCTGTTCGTGCTCGGCCAGGCAGTGCCAAAACGTACTGTGGCCATCGGCAAGAAAAGCCTGGGCTGGATCCCGCTGTTCGGCCAGTTGTTCTGGCTGGGCGGCAACGTGCTGATCGATCGCAACAATGCCTACCAGGCGCGCAAGGCCATGCACAAGACCACCCGCGTGCTGCAGGCTGACACCTCCATCTGGATTTTCCCCGAAGGCACGCGCAACCCTGGCGAGCACCTGCTGGCCTTCAAGAAAGGCGCGTTTCACATGGCCATCGAGGCTGGCGTGCCGATCGTGCCGGTGTGCGTCAGCCGCTATGCCGGGCGACTGAACCTGAACAGCTGGCGCCAGCGTACGGTGATCGTGCGCTCGCTGCCGCCGATTGCCACGGCAGGCATGACGGTGCGGGACCTGCCGGTGCTGATCGAACAGTGCCGGGCGCAGATGCAGCAGTGCATTGACCGCATGGAAGCGGAATTGGCCGAAGGCTAAGTCGGCGCCCGTGCAGGTTGCCCTCGCGCCGGCTACGGCCCAAGCTGTAACCCGTGTTCAATCGGGGAAGCGCACAACCATGGGGCGAGTCGTGGCATCGGCGGTGTACAGCGCCGGCAGAAAGGTCACCAACATCAGCATCGACGAAGGCAGCGAATGGGCGCGCAAGCCCGGGCACTTCGTGTGGATCGGCCTGGAAGAACCCAACGCCGAGGAGCTGGCCAACCTGCAGCGCCAGTTCAACCTGCATGAACTGGCCATCGAGGATGCCCTGGAAAAACACAGCCGGCCCAAGCTGGAAACCTTCGGCGATGCCCTGTTCATCGTTACGTATTCGCCGGTGCGCCACGAGGGCAAGCTGGAGTTCATCGAAACCCACATCTTCGCCGGCAACGGCTACATCATCACCTGCCGCAACGGCCACTCCAAATCCTATGCTTTGGTGCGCCAGCGCTGCGAGGCGCGGCCATTGCTGCTGGAGCACGGTGAAGATTTCGTGCTGTACGCCCTGCTCGACTTCGTGACCGAGAACTACCAGCCGGTCAGCGAGGCCATTCATGGCGAGATCGAAGAACTGGAGCAAAGCGTGCTCGGCGGTTCGCTGCAAGACGAGGACATCCGCCGCTTGCACAGCCTGCGCCGCGACATCCTGCGCCTGCGCCGCTACGTGGCGCCGATGGTGGAAGTGAGCGAAGAGCTGCAGCGGCTGAGCTTCCCGTTCATCGACAAGAACATGCGCCCGTACTTTCGCGACGTGCAGATCCACGTGACGCGGCAAATGGAAGACCTGGCCGGCATCCGCGACATCGCCAGCCAGACCATCGAGATCGGCATGCTGCTGGAATCGTCACGGCAAAGCATCGTGCAACGCAAGTTCGCGGCCTGGGCGGCGATCCTGGCGTTCCCCACGGCCATTGCCGGGATTTACGGGATGAACTTCCAGAACATGCCCGAGCTGGGCTGGCATTACGGGTATTTCGTGGTGCTGGGGGTGATTGTGGCGGGGTGCACAGGGTTGTATGCCAGCTTCAAGCGGTCTGGCTGGCTGTAAGAGAGCCCGGACCCTATGCAAGTCAGTCAAGGTTAATGGGGCTGCTGCGCAGCCCATCGCCGCGGCTCGTCGCCACGACAAGCCAGGCTCCTACAAGTACGGCGCATGGCTTGAATTTGGTGCGGTCTGTGGGAGCCTGGCTTGCCAGCGATGGGCCGCCAAGCGGCCCCGGCCATCAGGCGGCGTCGTGGTT
>Ga0302347_1001689_pt1 | contig 25529 bp, 24 predicted proteins | sample PhyWR1_FD_202178 | JGI IMG/M metagenome (GOLD analysis project Ga0302347, IMG submission 202178) | Leaf surface microbial communities from wheat plants in UC Gill Tract Community Farm, Albany, California, United States - DLSL W.R1 (v2)... | ecosystem: Host-associated > Plants > Phyllosphere >...
AGCCGTCGGAGGCCGGGTCGATACCGACCATCACCGCCATTTCCAGGTGCTTGGCATTGCGCAGGATTTTGATCATCAGGTCGGTGCCGATGTTGCCGGAACCGATGATGGCGACTTTCAAGGGGGCGTGGCTCATACCGCTTCTCCGTAAACTTCGGCAAGGAGGATCACGTCTTGCCCGAGGGTGTCGGCGTACAGCCGCTTGACCGCGTCTGCACGCAGGCTCAGGGCAACGCGCTGGTTGATGTAGCCTTTGTCGGTGATTTCACCGTCGTCCAGGCTGGGGGGCGAATCCAGAATGATCAGCCGTACCGCGTGTTGCGAAGACGCCGGGAAATCCTTAGCCAGCGCCTGCAACCCGGCGCACAGCGCCAGCCGCACTTGCGGGTCGAGGGCCAGGGCCGCACCCGGTTCGCACCCGGCCTCGTCCAGCAAGGCGCGCAAGGCGGCGGTCGGGTACACCAGTGCGCCAATCACTTCGCGGTCATGGCCACAGATCACGCAGTCGCTGACATAGGGCGACAACGCACTGACCAGACGCGGGCGCAAGGTGCCCACCGAGACCCAAGTGCCGCTGCTCAATTTGAAGTCTTCGGTGACACGACCGTCGAACAGAATGCCGCGCTCCGGGTGCTGCGGATCGACCAGCCGGCCGGCGTCGCCGATCTTGTAGAAGCCCTCTTCGTCGAAAGCCGCCAGGGTGTTGACCGGGTCGTTAAGGTAGCGGCTGAACACCGAAGGGCCGCGCACGCGCATCTCCAATTTGTCGCCGCTGGGCACGAACTTGATCTGCGTACCGGGCACCGGCAAGCCGATATTGCCCGGCTGGTTCAATTCGAAATGCACGCTAGTGACCACCGGCGAGGTTTCGGTTGAGCCCCATTCGGTGGTGAAGAACAACGGTGTGCGGCGCACGCGGGCGGCGCTTTCCACCAGGCGGCTCCAGGTGCTTTGCGGCAATGCGGCGGCCGCATAAAACAGCAACTGCGAACGGCCGAACAGCGCTTTGGCCAGCTCTTCGTCGCGGTCCAGGTAAGGCAGCAACGCCTCGTAGCCCCGGGGCACGTTGAAAAACAGTGTCGGCTTGACCGACTTGATGTTCTCCACCGTACGGTCGATTTGCCCCGGTACCGGGCGGCCGTCGTCGATGTACAGCGTGCCGCCGTTGCGCAGCACCAGGTTGAAGTTGTGGTTGGCCCCGAACACATGGCTCCACGGCAGCCAGTCAAGCACCACCATTTCGCAATGCTCGACGAAGCGCCAGCATTGGGCGATGGCCTGCTGATTGGCGCACAGCATGCCGTGGGTGTTGATCACCGCCTTGGGGGCACCGGTGGAGCCGGACGTCAACAGATAACGGGCCGGGGTTTCACCGTTGACCCGGGCAAACGCGGCCGCCACCGCCGGGGTTTCGGCTTTGTAGAGCGACGGCAAGGCCAATGCATCCGGGATTTCCTGGGCGTTGCGTGCCGCAATCACCGGGCAGTCCGGGTTGACCAGTTCGATGGCACGGTAATAGGCGTCACCGTCGTTGACAAAAATCGCCGCCGGTTCAAGCACCTGGACAATCGCCTTGAGCTTGCCGCAGCCGCTGCCCGTGTTACGAGCGTAGGCCACCGATACCGTGGACACCGGGATGCCAACGTGCATCGCGGCCAAGGTCAGCAGCGCCTGATCGATGTCATTTTCCGACAGCATCAGCACCGGTCGCCCCGGTGCGGTGTTCAGTTCCAGCAAGCCCTGAGCCAGCGCGCCGACACGTTGGCGCACTTCACGGTAGGTCAGCGTAAACCACACGCCATTGCGCCGTTCGGCCAGGTACGGCCGCTCAGGTGTTTGCAGCGCCCAGTGGTCCAGCCACTCGCCGATGCAGCGGGCATAAGGGTGCAGCGGCTCTGCGCTAGAGAGAGTAAAACTGCCGTCCGGGCCGGGCTCGTAGAGCACCCGCGCCGGGGCCAGGCAGGTCGGATCATTGAAGAACTCGTACATGGCACGCCCTCGTGAAAACGGCGGGCCTCTCGGCGGCCGCTTCACTGGTTTTATTGTTGTCATGGCGCGCGGGGGTCTGACCGCGCGCGGGGGTTTGCCCTGGCGGGGCTCAGACGAAGTGACAGCTCACTTCGCCCAGACGCGTCAGACGCAGGCGCAGGCTGTCACCCGCCACCACCGGGACCATCGGCCCCAGCGCGCCAGACAGCAGCACATCACCGGCCTGCAGCGGGCGACCGGCCAAGGCCATGGTGCGCGCCAGCCACAGGCAGGCGTCCAGCGGGTTGCCCATGCACGCGGCACCGACGCCAATGGCCGCTTGCGCGCCATTTTTTTCCAGCAGCATGCCTTCCAGCGCCAGGTCGAGGCCGGCCAGACGCATCGGGGTTTTGCCCAGCACATACAAGCCCGAAGAGGCGTTGTCGGCCACGGTGTCGACCAGGGTGATTTTCCAGTCGGTGATGGCCGAGTCGACGATCTCCAGCGCCGGCACTACATGGTCAACGGCCCGCAGCAGCTCACCGAGGGTGGTGTCGGCGTGCGGCAAGTCGCGGCCCAGGACAAAGGCGATTTCACCTTCGGCCTTGGGCTGGATCAGCCGCTGGCTGTCGATGGCTTCGCCGTCACGGCATTCCATGTCCGCGAACAACATGCCGAAGTCCGGCTGGTCGACGCCCAACTGTTGCTGCACGGCCAGCGAGGTGAGGCCGATTTTGCGCCCGCTCAAGCGGCGCCCGGCGGCCAATGCGGCACGGGTGGTGAGTTCCTGTACGGCGTAGGCGTCTTCGAGGCTGAGAATGTCAAAGCGCTCGGAAATACGGCCGCACGTCACGCGGCTGGTGCGGGCTTTGGCCAACGCCTGGGCGGCGGCTTTAATCGATTCCTGATTCATCGGGTGTCTCCTGAAACGCGAAAAAGTGACCTAGCAGGCTTGAGCGCGGCTTTGCATGTAACCCTGGCGCAGTTCATCGACCAGTTCGGCCACCGTCAGGGTGCGGTCGATCTGGCCGACGCCCTGCCCGGCTGACCACACGTGCTTCCAGGCCTTGTTGGCGCTGGCGATGTCGCCCGAGAAGTCGATGCCGGTGCGGTTTTCGCTGTCAGGGTCAATCCCGGCCTGCTCCAGTGACGGGCGCATCCAGTTGGCCAATACGCCGCTGACCGCTTTGGTGGCGGTCACGTCGTCCAATGAACACGCCACCAGCATGTCGCGGTAGGCCTGTTCGACGAGGCTTTCTTCAGTGGCGACCAAGCGGGTCCCCACCAGCGAGAAGTCGCAGCCCAGCACCTTGGCCGCATGAATGTCGCGGCCATTGGAAATGGCCCCGGCCAGCCCCAGCGGGCCCTGCCAGAATTGGCGCACTTCGGCGATAAAGGCGAACGGGTTGTAATGACCCGTGTGCCCGCCCGCGCCATTGCACACCAGCACCAGGCCATCCACGCCCGCCGCCACGGCCTTGCGCGCCAGCGCCGGGGTGATGACGTCGGCAATCACTACGCCGCCATAGCTGTGCACGGCCTCCAGCACGCGCTTGGGGCTGCCCAGCGCCGTGGAGACAATCGGCGGCTGGTACTGACGCACCAGTTCCAGCTCGGCATCGAAGCGGTCGTAAGTGCTGTGCACGATCATGTTGAGCATCCACGGGGCCCAGGTTTCGCCCCGGGCCAGGCCGCTGTCGCGGTCGGCGACGATTTCATCCAGCCACACCTTGAGTTGCTCCACCGTGCGGGCATTGGGGGCCGGCAGGCTGCCGATGATCCCCGCCCGGCTGCACGCCGCCAGCAAGCGCGGGCCCGACACCAGAAACATCGGCGCGGCCAGCACCGGCATGTCCAGCCCGGCAAACAGGTCCAGCAGTTTTTGTTGCGGTGCACTCAGGCTTCTTGTTGTGTTGGTCATCAGGTGTCTCTCTTTATTCTTATGGGGGCTCGCGGGCCAAAGGCCTTGCCGTCAGCGCGAACGGGCTTTGGGCGCACCTGCGCTGCGGATCTCCCAACCGCCGTCACTGTGGATGATGTTGGCCGTGGTCAGCCCCGCATTCTGCCTTGAAGCCAGGAGTACGTAATGGCCCGTGTGATCTTCCGGTTCCGCGATACGTTGCAGGGGCACGGCCTGGCCAGCCCCGGCTTCGAATCCGGGAATCTGGTTGAGCGGTACGCTGCGGCTGTTCAGGCCTTCAAGGCTTTTCATCGGCGTATTGGTCGCGCCCGGTGCCACCCCATTGACCCGGATGTCCGGTGCCAGCTCATAGGCCAATTGGCGAATCATGCCCACCAGCGCATGCTTGGCCGTGACGTAGAGAATGCCCCCGCCGCCGGCATAAAACGCGCTGTTGGACAGGGTGAAAATCATGCTGCCACGGGTTTCGCGCAAGGCCTCGATAGCACTTTGCGCCCCCAGCAGGTAACCCTGCACATTGATCGCGAACAAGCGCTGAAAGGCGCTTTCAAATTCCTCCGGGGGAATGCGGTCCAGCCGGGTGAAGTAATCGAACACCGCCGCGTTGCCCACAAAGGTGTCGAGTTTGCCGAAGGCCTCCAGCGTGGCAGCCACCGCGCGCTGGTTGTCGGCATAGCGCGACACATCGCCCTGGATCGTGATGATCGAATCACCCAGTTCCTGCTCAAGCGCCGCCAACTGCACCGCATCGCGGGCCATCACGGCTACGTTGGCACCTTCGGCCACGTAGCGGCGCACAATGGCGCTGCCAATGCCGCCGGTACCGCCGGTGACCAATGCCACCTGTCCTTGCAACCAACCCATGTGCCAGCCCTCAGAGGAAAGTGTTGATGTTCTTGCACAGCAGCATGGCGTTAGGGATGAGGATTTTGCGCGTGAGCAACTTGAGGCTCCCGGCTTCAACCCGCAACACGTCTTCGCGCCGCCCCACAATTTGATGCTGCTCGTCCAGGCCACGGCTGCGCTGGTTGATAAAGCAGGAATACGCCCGGTATTCGCCCACCGCATCGCCGGGCAGCACTTCAATATTGCTGATCAGGTGCACGTTGCGCGTCGGCGGGTTTTCGGCCCAGGCCGACGGCTGTTTAAAACGCGCCACACGGCGTTGCAGTTCGCGCAGGCCATCGTCGAAAAACGCCATGTGTTCCAGGCGATATGGCCCGGACTTGTCTTCGCGGCGGCGGTTTTCAATGCCCGGCATCCAGTAGTGGATCGACTCGCTGAGCGAGGCCAGCCATTCGTCCCAGGCTTCGTTGTCAAGCAGGCGCGCCTCGCGCAGCAAGAAGGCCTCCACGCGGCGAACCTCGTCGAATGCCAGCGCGGTGTCGGGGTGTGTCATTGCGGCCTCCATTAGCGCATCGTGCCATTGCGGTCGGGCACATCGGCCCAGGTCGGGGCCTGTAACAGGTCTTTCCAGCGCTGGTAAAATGCCCGCGAGTTGCACTCATTGAGCTGGCCCTTGAACACATTGCCCGGCAGGTCGCTGTTGTCCAGGCGGGTATTCATGCCCAAACCAACGTACAGGTCCTGGTAACGGGTGACCGCGCCACGGCTGGTTTTGGTGCAGTACTCCCAGTTTTCGCCGTCATCCATCTCGAACACGCCGGTGGGCGAGAACGTCATCATCGCCCCGCGTCGCCATTTATCCTTGATGTCCTGGGGCGCGTTTTTGTTAACGATGACCCAGGTAAACAGCTCGATCTTGTGCGGGCCCCGTGGCTGCCAGATGCGCACAGTGTTCTGCCCCGGCAGGAACGAGAAGTTGGGGAATACCGTGCACGAAGAAATCGAACCGATCAGCTTGGAGCGGAACTCACCCAAACGCTCGGCCACCTTGGGCCGTAGCACGTGCAGGTACTTGTTGATGTCTTTTTCGCCCAGGGTGGCGGCATTGCCCACCACATCGGTGGCAAATTCATAGCCGTGGCCGTTCCAGTTGACTGAATACGACTCGGGCAATTCGCTGACTTTGGCCACCGGCCCGCCGAGCATGGCCTTGGCCGCCGAGTCATGGGTCCAGCCGCCATGCAGGATGTCGCCGACAAAGTTTTCCGCCGCCACTTTCCAGTTGCAGTCGATGGTGGAACGAATGCACCCGCCGAGGAACTCGCTACCGCCCTCGTCCATGTCCAGCAGCACGTCCATGTACCAGGTCATCGGCCCGAGGTATTCCTCAAGGGTCGGCCCATCGGCCGCAAACGTGGCGAACACCAGGCCTTTATAGGTGGCGACGCGGGCTTCGCGCAGGCCGTGACGGGCCTTGTCGAAGTTGCTTTCTTCGTAGCATGAAGATTCGTGCATGCCCAACAGACGGCCGCCATCAGCGCCGAACGACCAGCCGTGGTAGTTGCAGATAAAGCCTCGGGCATTGCCCGCTTCCGCGAAGCAGATCTTGTTGCCCCGGTGCGGGCACGCGTTGAGGAACACCTTGATCGAGGCGTCCTTCTGGCGTACCACCAGCACTTCGTCCTCGCCCATCGAGGTGGTCAGGTAATCGCCGGACTTGGGCAACTGCGACTCATGGGCCACGAACAGCCAGCAGCGGGCAAAGATTTTTTCCAGCTCCTGCTCATAAATGGCCTGATCCCAGAACACCTTGCCGGACAGCCGCCCTTCTTCCATGTCGCACAACCGATCAAGGTTGCTCAGGCCGGGCGTGGTTTCAATGGCTCTGAGTGGTATGTGTTTGTTGTTATCCATATTCAGACTCACGGCAATACGGTAAAGGGCCGGTTAAACCGGGCTCTGGGCACTCGCCAACGCTTCGTCGGCCTCGTGGGCGACGTCGGCAAACACCTGCTGGTCGGTGACGATAATCCGGTAGGTGCGCAGGTGACGCTCGCACGGAAACGTGACGGCTTTGCCGCTGGGCACGTGGAACTGCCCCCAGTGCACCGGGCAGGTGATCAGGTCATCTTCCAGGTCACCTTCGGCCAGCGAAGCGGTGGCGTGGGTGCACATGTCGGTGGTGGCATAAAAGGTGCCGCCCAGGTTGTAGACGCAGATGGCATCACCACCGGCCTGCTCAACCTTTTTCAGTTCACCCGGTGCCAGCTCGTCGCGCTGGCACAGCAAAATGTGGCTCATGCTCGGTTCTCCCCGACATGCAGTTGGACAAACCCCAGCCCAGTGACCCAGGCCGGCACGGCTTCATAGGCGATCACTTCGCCGTGGGGGTGATCGATGGCGGCCAGCGCGCAGGCAAAGTTGCGGATTTCCATGGCACCGTTACCGGCCCGGCGCAGAATTTCTTCGTCGGTGTAGGCGCACAGCCCGTCCAGGTCGCCGTTGACGCCAAGGGCCAGAATCTCTCGGTCAAAATCTTCGGCCACGCGGCCCATTTCGGCGGTGCCCACCCAGTGGCTGATGCCGCCGCTGCCGATAATCACCACGCGCTCATCGGCGTCAAACGACTCAACCGCTGCACGCAATTGCCGCCCCAGATCCGCCGAGCGCTTCAGCGAGATGTAGGGGTCGACCCCGCACGCCAGGTACACCGGAATGCACGGCAGTTCGCGCCCCAACCGTTGCTCGGCCGGTTTGACGATTAATTGATGCGGGATCGAAAACGAATGGTCGACGGTAAAGCTGCGCGCCACGGTCCAGTCCACACCGGTGGCATCGCCATGCTCGACAATATGCCCGGCCAGCGCCTGCTGATTGAGTACCGGGCCACGTTCCAGCCCCGGCAAGCGGTCAATCGGGCCGTCTACATCGCCGGTGCCGATCACATAGCGCGGCAGGCAATGGGTGCCAAACAGAATGTAGTGGTCGCAGCCCACGATAATCACCGTGGTCGGTGCCAGTGCCGCCAGCCGTTCGGCGCATTGGCCGTAAGCGCCCCACACGGCCTCGCTCTGGGCCGCATCCGGCGCATTGGGCGCTACAAACATCACCGGGTCATGGGGCACCCAGAAGCCGCCAACTATCTTGCCCATCGGTTCACCCCTTGAGCGCGGCAGAAAACGCCGCGCTGTCTTCGTCGGTGCTGCCCAGGCGTCGTTTGTAGACTGCCATGTTGCCCACCGTGCTTAATTCCTGCCAAAAGCCCATCGTCAGCATCGGGTTGACCCCGGCTGCTTGCAGCCCGGCCACGTCGAAGTTGACGATCATTGCGGTCTCGTCTTCATTCAGCGCAAAGCGCTTGAGGAAGGCCGCGGGGTCCTGGCGAAAACGCTCCTTGGCGGCACGTTCAACGCACAATTGCCACAGCACCCGTTCCATCACATTGCGACTCATGGCGGCTTACTCGCTCAAGAAATCACGAACCAGCGCAGCAAAACGCCGCGGCTGTTCGCTTTGCACCCAATGGCCGCAATGGCCAAACAGGTGCAAGTCGGCATCGGGAATGCTGTTGGCAATCAACAGGCCGCACGCCGGCGGTACCACGCGGTCTTCACGGCCGTGCACCACCAGGGTGGGCGCAACAATTTTGGCCAGCGCCGTGGCCGGGAATGCCTTGACCACGGTGTCGCCTTCTGCGGCCGGTTGCGGGATCAATTTGCGCAAGGCTTGCTGGGCTCCCGGGCGGGCGCTGGCCTCGTAACGGGCCTGCACCAGTTCGTCGGTAATCAGCGCCGCGTCATAAGGGAACAGCGCCATCAGTTCGCGCATGTTGCTCAGCGACGGCTCGTACTCCCAAGCACCGCGCAGGCCCGGTGTCTGGATAAACTCACCGGCCGGCGTGCCCAGCAGCACCAGCTTGTTCACCCGCTGCGGGGCGAAAATCGCCAGGGCAATGGCCACCGCGCCGCCAAACGAGTTGCCGACAAACGATGCCTTGGCAATGTCCAGCGCATCCATGATGCCGATCAGGTGGTTGACCCACAGCTTGATGTCGTACTTGAGGTCCGCCTGAAACTCGGTGTAACCGAAGCCTGCCAGGTCAGGCACGATGACCCGCCAGCGGTCGGCAAACACGGGCACGGTCTTGGCCCAGTTACTCCAGCCGGACACCCCGGGACCCGACCCGTGCAGCAGGAACAAAGCCTCGCCCTGGCCTGCTTCGTGGTAGTGGGTGTTGTGCCCTGCGGCTAACAGAGTCTTGCCATTTGTGCTCATCGAGGCCTCCGGTTTTTATTCTTAACATACAGATGTGTATCTGTATGCTATTTACCGTTTTGATCCACGTCAACGAAAAAACGCCTCGGATGATAAATAATCGCGAACCGACCTACAGAACTGTATCTTGATGCCTGGCTCACTGCAGCGGTCGGCCAGCCCACAATCCGCGCCGTTATTGGCGGCCAGGGCAATAGCTTCGACCTTGCAGCAGGCGTTAGACTTACCCTTTGCCACCCGCAACCCGCCTGTCACGTGCAGCGGCCGGGTGCTTATCCAGCTCGTTGGACAAGGCCCCTACTCAATGTCAACTCGTTCCCACCTCACCCGAGAAGATTGGATACATGCAGCCCAGGATGTACTGGTCACCAGCGGCGTCGATGCCGTTCGGGTCGACACCCTGGCCAAGGATCTGAAGATCACCCGGGGCAGTTTTTACTACCACTTCAAGAGCCGCGGTGAATTGCTCGAAGGCATTTTGGGCAACTGGCGCGCCCGTGCGACCGAAGATGTGATCTTGCATCTGCGCACCGCGCACAGTTCCCCCCTCCAGCAATTGCAGCGTTTGCTGGAGCTGCCCTCCCACGGCCAGACCGCGCGGGATGCAGCCGCCATCGAGTTGGGCATCCGCGCTTGGGCACGCCGCGACAAGCAGGCGCGCCAGGCCATCGACGAAGTTGACAGCCACCGCCTGAGCTACATCGAAGGGTTGTTGATCCAGGCGGGCGTGGCCACCGATGAAGCCCAGGACCGCGCTTATGTGATCTACGCCTACCAGATCAGCCTGTCGCTGCTGCACAGTGAGGACACCCCGCAACAGCGTCTGGACCGCAGCTTGCGCATGGCGCGCATCTTGATCCCAGACACCGCCCGCGACGCTTGACACCCCCCGCCCTGCCGACGCCCGTCGGCAGGCAGACAAATACATTTATGTATTCTAAAAGCCTATGAATCTCGCCAAACACACAAATACAAACGAAATTCATACGCTCGATTAATTATTTATTTCCTTATAAATCAATTAGTTAATTTTATAGAAAGGCAACTTTCAAACCCTCGCCGTCACACCTATTGACAACCCACCTGCCTTCGGATGAGTCTATAAATACACATTCACATGTGTATCTTGATGGCTTGCGTGCAACCCATTCGGGCTTGGCCACACCACAATAAGAATAGAAACAGGTATTTCACTATGCATCTGCATGCACCGCCCTGCGTGGCTCGCCCACGCCTGTCGCGCCCTCCGCCCGTGCCTTGCGCATCGTCCGCCGCGGACCCGATGAAGGTCCCGGCACGCCGGGCCCGCCCCACCTTACCCACCGCTCGCTGAGGGCTGCTCATGGATACTTCGATACTGGCGTTTCTCGCCCAGGACGGGCTCACGACGGGTGCCATTTATGCGCTGGTAGCCCTCGCGCTGGTGCTGGTGTTCTCGGTCACCCGCACGATTCTGGTATGCCAGGGTGACTTTGTGACCTACAGCGCCCTGACCCTCGCCACCCTGCAACTGGGCCTGGTGCCCGGCACCGTCTGGTTGCTGATGGGCTGCTCCATCGCCGCCTGCCTGCTGGACTGCGGCTGTGCGTTGAAACACCGGCATTGGCGGCAGATTCCCGGCCTGCTGGTGCGCTACCTGAGCCTGCCGCTGGTGCTGTGCGGAGTCGCGAGCTATGTCGACCTCGCCACGTTGCCAGCCGCGCTGCAAATCATCATGACCCTGGCCATTGTCACCCCGCTGGGCCCGCTGCTGTATCGCCTGGTGTACCAGCGCGTGGCCGAAACCTCGGTGTTGCTGCTGCTGATTATTTCAGTGGCGGTGCATATCGCACTGGTCGGTATCAGCCTGCAAATGTTCGGCGCCGAAGGCGTGCGGACCCACGCACTGGCGGATACCGTGCTGATGCTCGGGGACTTGCCGGTCGGTGTGCAAAGCCTGTTGGTCATCGCCAGCGCCCTGGTGCTGATTGGCCTGTTGTATGCCTTTTTCGGCCACACGCTGTACGGCAAGGCCCTGCGCGCCACCGCCCTGAACCGCAACGGTGCGCAGTTGGTGGGCATCCCCACCCAGCTCGCGGGCAAAAGCGCCTTTGGGTTAGCGGCCTTTATCGGCGCGGTGTCGGGGGTGCTGATCGGCCCGCTGACCACGCTGTACTACGACTCCGGCTTTTTGATCAGCCTTAAAGGCTTTGTCGCCGCGATCTTCGGCGGCCTCGCCAGCTATCCGCTGGCAGCCGTCAGCGCGTTCCTGGTGGGCGTACTGGAGAGCTTCGCCAACTACGGTGCCTCGGCCTACAAGGAAGTGATCGTGTTCACGTTGGTGATCCCGGTACTGCTGTGGCTCTCGCTGAAAAACCCTCATATCGAGGAGCAACACTGATGACCCGTCGTCTGCTTCCCCTGTTTCTGCTTTTGCTCGCCGCCGGCCTTGCGCCCCAAGTGTTGCCCGCCTTTCATGTGACACTGCTGAACTATATCGGGCTGTACAGCCTGGTTGCTCTGGGCCTGGTGCTGATGACCGGCATTGCCGGCATGACCTCCTTCGGGCAGGCGGCTTTTGTCGGGATCGGTGCCTACGCCACGGCGGTGCTCACCACCCAGTACGGCCTGTCACCCTGGCTGGGGCTGCTGGCCGGGCTGACCATCACCTTGGTGATTGCCACGACCTTGGGCCTGTTGACCCTGCGCCTGGCCGGGCATTACCTGCCCATCGGCACCCTCGCCTGGGGGCTGGCGTTGTTCTACCTGTTCGGCAACCTGCCGGGGCTGGGCGGTTTCGGCGGTATTCAAAACCTGCCGGACATCCGGATTCTGGGCTGGGACATTCGCAACGACGCGGATTTCACCTTGGTGATTGCGGTGGCACTGGTGGTCAGCATCTGGCTGCTCGATAACCTGCTGCACAGCCGCCAGGGCCGGGCCATCCGCACGCTCAAAGAGTCTGCGGGCATGGCAGAGGCCATGGGCATCAATACCGCTCGTAGCCGTTTGCAGGTGTTTATCATCGCGGCGGTGTTGGCTTCGTTGTCCGGCTGGCTGTACGCACACTTGCAACGGGTAGTGAACCCCACGCCGTTCTCGGTGGTGATGGGCATTGAGTACCTGTTCATGATCGTGCTGGGCGGCGTCGCCAGCCTGTGGGGCGCGCTGTTGGGTGCCGCCTTGCTGACGCTGATCAAACAAGTGTTGCAGGACGTGCTGCCACAAGTGTTCGGCCACAGCGACAACTTCGAAATGATCTTCTTCGGCGTGCTGGTGATTCTGGTGCTGCAATACGCCCGTGGCGGGTTGCTGCCGGTGCTGCGCGCCTGCCTGCCTGCGCCCCGGCCGCAACCGTTGCCGACAGCCAAGGCCCCCGCCTTGCCCAAGCGCCCTGTTCCGCCGCGCGGCGCGCCGCTGCTGGAGGCCGAAGGGCTGGTCAAACGCTTTGGTGGCCTGGTGGCCAACAAAGACATGAGCCTGAAGGTCAACGGCGGCGAAATCACCGCGCTGATCGGCCCCAACGGCGCGGGCAAGTCCACACTGTTCAACCTGCTCTCCGGGGTGCTGGCCCCCAATGACGGCAAGATCACCTTCCTTGGCCAGCGCATCGACGGCCTCAGCCCTCGGGCCATTGCCCGGTTGGGCGTAAGCCGCACCTTTCAGCATGTACGCCTGCTGCCCGAAATGAGTGTGCTGGAAAACGTCGCCCTCGGTGCCCACAGCCGGGGCAAGGCCGGGTTGCTGCGGTCGATGCTGCACTTGGAACGTGGCGAAGAAGCCGCCTTGCTGACCGAAGCCACCCGTCAGATCGAACGTGTTGGCCTCGCCGATTACCTGCACACCCCGGCCGGCAGCTTGCCACTGGGCCAGCAGCGCATTGTCGAAATTGCTCGCGCACTGTGCAGCGACCCGTTGCTGGTGCTGCTGGATGAACCCGCCGCCGGCCTGCGCTACGGCGAAAAACAGGCGCTGGCGCAACTGCTTGAACAACTGCGCCGCGAAGGCTTGGGCGTGCTGCTGGTGGAACACGACATGGAGTTCGTCATGGCGCTGTCCGATCACATTGTGGTGATGGAGTTCGGCCAGCGCCTGGCCAGCGGCACGCCCCTTGAAATTCAGGAAAACCCGGCGGTACTGGCCGCCTACCTCGGAGGTATCGAATGAGCCGCTTGCTGGATGTGCGTGGCCTGTCCATCAACCACGGCAAAGTCGAGGCCGTGCGCGGGCTCGACCTGCACCTGGACGAGGGCCAGATCGTCAGCCTGATCGGCCCTAACGGAGCGGGCAAAACCACCTTGATGGCGGCGTTGATCGGCCTGCTGCCCTCGACGGGCAGCGTGGCCTACGACGGCCAGCCGCTGCTGCACCATCACAGCGTGGCCCAGCGCATCGACCGGGGCATGGCGCTGGTGCCGGAAAGCCGTGAGCTGTTCGGCCCAATGAGCGTCGAGGACAACCTGCGGCTGGGGGCCTTTAGCCGTCACCGTCAGGGGTTTCGCGACCACAACAAAACACTGGACGAAGTGTTTGCGCTGTTTCCACGCATGCACGAACGCCGCGCTCAAGCCGCCTACACCTTGTCGGGCGGCGAGCGCCAGATGCTCGCCATTGGCCGGGCGCTGATGGCCAAACCGCGCTTGTTGATGCTCGACGAACCGAGCTTGGGGCTGGCCCCACGCGTGATCGGCGAGATTTTCCAGATCTTCGAAACCCTGCGTCAAACCGGCGTCTCGATCCTGCTGGTGGAACAGAACGCCCGCGCGGCCCTGAAAATTTCCGACTACGGCTACGTGCTCGAAATTGGCGAGATCGTGCTGGAAGGCAGCGCCCAGGCGCTGGCCCAGAACCCCCGGGTGGTCGAAAGCTACCTGGGGCGCAAGCCCGCGTCCGCTGACCTGCTCACCCCGCAACCTCCCAGCGCCACTGCCGGCGCGCCCATTGCCACACCTGCTGCCTAACAATAAAAACCACAGGAGCTTCCATGAAACCGCTATTGCCTTTGCTCGTACTGACTGCAGCCATGTCCACCACGGCCCAGGCCGACCTGACGGTGGGGGTCATTCTGTCCACCACCGGCCCCGGCGCGTCGCTGGGCATTCCTGAACGCAATACCGTAACCCTGCTGCCCAAGGAAATCGCCGGCCAGGCCGTGAAATATGTTGTGCTCGACGACGCCAGCGACAGCACCGCTGCCGCCAAGAACGCGCGCAAACTGGTCAGCGAAAACAAGGTGGACCTGCTGATTGGTTCCAGCACCGTGCCCACCTCAGCGGCCGTGGCGCAGATCGCCAAGGAAAGCAAAACCCCGCAGATTGCCCTGGCCCCCTACTCGCCCCCCAATGGCGATCATCAGTGGATTTTCACCATCGCCCAAACCAACACCCTGATGGCCAAAGCCCTGATCGAGCATATGCAAAAGGCCGGAGTGAAGACACTGGGCTACATCGGCTACAACGATGTGTGGGGCGAAGACTGGCACAAGGTGCTGAGCGAACTGGCCCCGGCGGCGGGCATTCAGTTGGTGCGTGACGAGCGCTTCAACCGCACCGATTCCTCGGTCAGCGGCCAGGCTTTGAAAGTAATGGGCAGCCGCCCCGATGCCGTGCTGATCGGAGCCACCGGCACCCCGGCTGCACTGCCGCACACCGAACTGCGCCGCCTGGGCTACAAGGGCACGATTTACCACACCCACGGTGCGGCCAACAGCGCGTTCCTGCGCATTGGTGACAAGGCCCTGAACGGCGCAATCCTGCCGGTCGGCCCGGTGGTGGTCTGGGACAAATTGCCAGAAAGCCATCCGTCCAAGGCCATCGCCAGCCAATACGCCCAGGCGTATCAGGCGCAATACGGTGAAAACAGCCTGTCGCCGTTCGGCGCTTACCTGTACGACGCCATGCGCCTGGTGGAAGTGGCCGTGCCCGAAGCTTTAAAAACCGCCCAGCCGGGCAGCCCTGAATTCCGCGACAGCCTGCGCGGCCACCTGGAGCAAACCCGCGACGTCGCCGGGACCCATGGCGTTTACAACCTGAGCCCTACCGACCATTTCGGTCACGACGAACGCGCCCGCGCCCTGGTCACCGTGCAAGACCAGCAATGGGCGCTGCTCGACGACGCGCAATAAATCACGCTTTTCACAATAAAAATAAAAAGGTAGCGACATGAGCACTTTCAAACGCGTTAACGCCGTACTCGCGGCCGGCACGCTCTGCACCGTCAGCAGCACCCTGATGGCTCAGGGCTTTATCGAAGACAGCAAGGCGAGCCTGACCGCCCGCAACTACTACTTCGACCGGGACTATAAAGGCACCTCCAGCCAATCGGCGGCGCGGGAATGGGCCCAGGGGTTCATTCTGCGGTTCAACTCGGGCTTTACCGAAGGCACTGTCGGTTTCGGCCTGGACGCTCAGGGCATGATGGGGCTGAAACTGGACTCCAGCCCCGGCCGCACCGGCACCGGCCTGCTGCCCTTCGACAGCACCGACCGTCAGCCGCGCGGCGAGTATTCCAAACTGGGCCTGACGGGTAAGGTTAAGGTCTCCAAAACCGAACTGCAGGGCGGCACCATCAGTACGGCATTGCCGATCCTGTTCGCCAGCCCGACACGCCTGTTGCCCCAGACCTTTCGCGGCGCGTATGTGCGCTCTCAAGACCTGGACAACCTGACGTTGCACGCCGGGCGGCTCGACCGCATGAACCAGCGCGACTCCACCAACTATCAAAAAATGACCGTTGCCTCGCCCAATGGCCGCTTCAACGGTGCCGCGCAATCTGACAACTTCACCTTTATGGGGGGCGACTATCAGTGGTCCGAACCACTGACACTCAAGTACTACCACGCTGAACTCGAAGGGTTGTATCGCCAGGACTTCCTGGGCTTTCTCGACAACCGCCCGCTCGGCAGCGGTCGCCTGAAAACCGATGTGCGCTACCACATCAGCGGTGAAGAAGGTTCGGCCAAGGCCGGCAAGGTCGACAACCGCACCTTCGGCATGATGACCACCTATATCCACGGGCCGCACAGCCTGGGCGCGGGGTATATGCAGTTGAACGGCGACACGGCCATGCCCTATATCGCCGGCTCCGAACCGCTGGTGGTCAGTGAAGGCGCGTTGAGCAGCGAGTTCCTCAACCCCAAGGAACGGACCTGGCAAGTGCGTTATGACTATGACTTCGCGGCAGTGGGCGTACCGGGGCTCAAAGGCATGTTGCGTTACCTGGACGGCAGCCATATCGAACTGCCCGCGAAACTGGGTGGCTCAGGGTTGAAAGAGAGCGAGAAAGACATCGAACTGTCCTACGTTGTGCAAAGCGGTACCTTTAAAAACGTCGGCCTGCGCCTGCGTCATGCCTGGTACCGCAACGACTTCGCCCCCACCGCAGCGTTTCGCGACGACAACGAACTGCGGGTAAACATCGACTACACCTTGGCACTTTGGTGACCGGCCGCTAAACCCAAAAAGGGGCTGCCCGCAAGGGCCGCCCCTTTTTTTGTGATTTTCAGTCAGCCTTCAAAGGGTTAGATGCAGTTTTCCGGCTCAATGCAAGTCAAATTTCGTGATAGCCGTCACACTTGGTTAAATTTTGTCAGATCATTACCCGTAGAGCTGTAGGACGCGTCTATTCTCGACTGATAATATCCTCCAAAAATGGATCCAATTTGGGGCAACGAGATGAGCAGCTCAACAAAACGCGGTTGGAAATGGGCCTACCAAAAAATACGCAGCCTGCAGTGTTCACGTCTTTGCTCTCTCTATCGGGCAACCCGATTCGCCATCAAGGGCGATACCGGCACGTTCCATAACCCGGTCAGTTGGCAAAAGATCCGTATTCGCCGCTAACACCGCCGATACGGCTATAATCGACCGTCTTGGGCTTGGCACACACGCCCCCAAAACGCCCTGCTCACACCACCGCAGCAGCCTTTCAATCGTCTATACAGCCAGCAGAACACCATGAACCGCCGCAAAAAAATCACGCAATTGCTCAAGGCTCACGCCAAAAAAGCCAGCGCAAAATTGGCACCGAAAAGCAAAGACAAATACATCAGTAAAGCTGACCGCTTAAAACTGGCCGCCGACACCGGCACCGAGGCTGTCATCTCCCCAGAAAGCTGAGCCCCTGACGTCGGCACGCCGCTCTATTTCTCGGCCTGTCATCTTCCCCTGTAGCCTCCCGGCCAAACACACCGTGTCATCGACAGGCTGAAGGGGACGTATACCAATCGGCAGCGTCATCCGCCAGAACGTGCTTCTGCTTGAGGGGCAAGAACGGCGTATCGAGCGTGCCCAGCGTAATCGAAACCCAGTGGGCATACTCACCTTCCGACCTGGACCAGAACAAGGTCGAACCGCACTGACCGCAGAATTCGCGCGACACCCCCGGTGATGACACATAGGTTTTGATCTGAGACGCGCCGCTGAGCAGGCGCAGTGCACTGCGTGGCACACTGCTGTAAGAGGCAAAGAGCGCCCCATGCCCTTTGCGACACTGACGGCAATGGCAATGGCTGACCGCTTGAGGGATAGCCGATAGCACGTACTGGACAGCGGCACACAAACAACTTCCCTGATACACCTGTGTCATACGTGCCTCCCCGCCTGCAAAAAACGCCAGCGTAGCCGGCCCTGCCGGATCCGTCGACCCACCCTGGCCGGTATACCGCGCGGCCTGGAGTTACGACGCCTTCGTCGCCGGACGTAGCCTCGCAAGGCTCGGCAACGACTACAGATGTAGTCGCTGCCGAAGGCTGCGATCGATTGCGCAGCGATCGTAAAACCTGCACCGCGGATTCGATGCGACGTTTAGCCCTTAAGCAACCGGGGCATTATGAAATACACCGCCGCGTGACAACGGGATGAACGCGCAACCGGCCAGCCCGAACAAGGTTGCAACCACGACCCAACCCAGCCCGTTTGTGTAGAACGGTACGGTAGAGACCAGCACCGACTCGAGGCCCGACGGCACCAGGCCAAAGGCTTTAAGTGCATCGATGGCCCCCATCAGCGCCGCCCCGGTCACTGCACCGATATAGACAGACTGGTGCCCGCCAAAGAACCGGTTCAGGAACACCAGGGCGATCAAGGTGATAGCAATCGGGTACAGGAACAACAGGATCGGTGACGCCAGGTAAAGGATGGTGGTCAGGCCAAAGTTGGTGATCACCAGGCTGAGCAGCCCCAATATGACAGTCCAGGCCTTGTAGCTGAAACGCGGGAAGATGCGGCTGAAGTACTCGGCCACCGAGGCCAGGCAAGCAACCGCCGTGGTCAAGCCAGTGAGCAGGATGATCACCGCCAGCATCGACACCCCCGTACTGCCCAGCAGCAGGTTGACGATCTGGGTCAACGCCTGGCCGCCGTTGTCCGACATGCCCAGTACCGCAAAGCTGCTTGCGCCCATGCTAGCCAGCGACAGTTGCACGCAGGCCAACCCGACAACAGCGAAGATGCCCGCCCTTACAAACAGTTTGCTCAGGTGTTGCGGCGCAACGCCGGAGTGCTTGGCTGCATCCAGAAAGATCTTGCCGAACACAAAGGCCGCCAGCACATCCATGGTGTAGTAACCCTGGGTGAAACCGATGCTGAAGGCGTTTTCAATGTAGTCGCCAGACGGCACAGAGAAATCAGCGATTGGAGTCAGCAGCGATTTACCGACAATGATCAACAACAGAACGATAAATGTCGGCGTCAGGATGTTACCGATGCGGTCAACAAACTTCTTCGGGTCCAGCGAGAGGTAAAGGGTCAAGCCGATAAAGACCACCGAAAAGAGCATCAGCGCCCAGTCGTTTGCGCCCGTAATACCACTGAGAAAGGGTGTGACTGACACTTCATACACCACCGCGGCGGTACGCGGCACCACATAGATCGGACCCAGCGTCAGGAACAACAGCAGGGAGAAAAACTTGGCAAAACCGCTGCCTACCCGTTGTGACATCGAGTCAATGCTGCCGCCTGAGATCGACAGTGCCAGGATGGCCAAAAAAACCAGGCCAACGCCGGTAATCAAGAAACCTGACATGGCGACCCATGTCTGAGTACCTGCTGCCTGCCCCAAAGGCGGTGCAAAAATGATGTTGCCTGCACCCAAGAACATGGAGAACAGAAAGAATGAGAGGGAGATGAATGTCTTGGCCCTAATGGTACTGCTCATGCCGCTTACCTCGTTTTTATTAGTATCACTGTGTGTTTATCTGGTGCAGCCAGCGGGCTAGAACCGGGTAACGCCATATGCGCGCAGGTCGACACTGTCGCCCGCACCTGTCATGCGATCTGCAATGAGCTGGCCCGTAACGGCGGCCAACGTGAGGCCGGCGTGCTGATGACCAAACGCAAAGCCGATCTGCGGGCAATCTGGGTGGGTGTCAATGACCGGCAAAGAGTCCGGCAGGGTCGGACGCATGCCCATCCATTCGCCAGCCTGCTCCAGATGGGGCCGGGTTTGTGGCAACAAGGCTCCCAAGTGATGGCGCAAGGCACCGTAGCGGGCTGGATTGGCTGGCAGGTGCACCCCGCCCAGCTCACTGAAACCCACAATCCTCAACCCGCCTTCCAGGGGAGAAATAAAGACATTGCGCTCTGCCGAACAGACAGGGCCGTTGATCAGCCCGTGAACCTTCGTCAGGTTGAGGTGGTAGCCACGCTCAGCCATCAAGGGCACCCGCAGGCCCAGCGTTTTGAGCAAACCTGAGCTGTGTGCGCCGCCGCACACGATCGCCTTGCTGAACGTCTGCGCCGCACGGTGGCTAACCAGTTCTACCTGGCTGCCCACAGGGCGAAGGGAAAGCACCTGCTCTTGCAGCAGCACGCCACCCTGCGCGGTGAAGCGCTTTAACAGCGCCTGGCTGAGCAGGTAGGGGTCACTGACGCGGTGCGCATCGGGCAGCATAATGGCGTGGTGAACACGCCCCCGCAGTGCGGGTTCCAACGTCGCCACTTGCTCGCTGTCCGCGAAGTGCGCGCTAATGCCCCAGTCATTGTAAAAAGCCTGTTCAGCGCGAGCCGCCCCTACCCCCTCGGCCTTTTCCCAGACACGCAGGTAGTGAGTCTGGTGCAGGTGCTGGCTCAGGCCTTCTCGACCCAACAGGGTTTTCCAGGCAGGTACGGCCGGGCGCAAGAGCCTGGCCAGCGATTCGCGGCCGGCTTCGACAGCCTTCGGCCGGGCCGCTAATGCGAAACGGAGCATCCAGGGCAGGCTGTGCGGCAAGTTCTTTATCGGCAGGGCCAGCGCCCCTTGCGGGTCTTTGAGCATCGACCAGGCATTGCGAATATTTTGCCCCGTGGCCAGCGGGTCGATCAGCTCACTGGCAATAAAGCCGGCGTTGCCAAATGACGCACCTTTACCGGGCGAGTCTTGCTCCACGAGGGTCACTTTGCAGCCCCGGTGCAGCAGTTCCAGTGCCGTGCACAGGCCAATAAGGCCTGCGCCAATGACGGCGTAGTGAGTGGGCGATTTCATTTGCGAGTTCCCAGTATTGATCGGGTGTACCGAATCCAGACCTTTTAGCGCGCGCGATAAGCCACAAACGTCGTGATCTCAGCCCGCGCCACAGGGCACTTACGCCTGCTTGGCCACGTACGCGTCATAGGCCAGCGAGGCGGCAGCCAAGTCTTCCAGGGCCGTGCCCACCGCCTTGAACACGGTGATTTCATCGGCCGTGGTACGACCCGCATGCTGGCCACGACACAGTTGCTCCAGCGTCGCAGCCACCTGCTGTTCACTGAACGCACCGCTGGCAATCGGCGAAAGAATGTCTCCGGCTTTGAGCAACGCCTCGGGGGTATCAATAAACACCGTGCCTTTGCGTAGGCACTCGTCATCGCTTTCACGCATGGCAGGGGTAAAGCCGCCAATCAAATCCAGGTGCGTGCCCGGCTTAAGCCATTGACCCTGGATAAGCGGTGCTGTCGACAACGTCGCGCAGGTGATGATGTCAGCCGTTTGCGCGGCGTCCTGCAGGTTGTCCACAGCCTGGGCATCAATGCCTTGTTCGCGCAGGTTAGCAGCCAGGGTGTTGGCCGACTCGGCGAGGCGATCCCAGACCCGTACGCGTTCGATCGGGCGCACACTTCGGTAGGCCTCAGGCAACAGGCTGCCGACCCGGCCGGCCCCCACGACCAGCAACGTGCTCGACTCGGGGCGGCTCAACCATTTGGCGGCCAGTGCAGAGGCGGCGGCCGTGCGCCGGGAGGTAATCACGTCACCGTCCAGAATCGCCAAGGGCGCGCCGGTGGCCGCGTCGTAAAGGATAAACACCGAATGCAGCCCGGGCAGCCCCAAGGCGTGGTTGTTCGGGAAGATGGAGACCGTCTTCACACCCAAGCGCTTGCCCGGTTGCCAGGCGGGCATCAGCAACAGAATGCCGTCCTCGGCTGCGGTCGTGCCGGAAATGGCATGGTTATGCCGCAACGGCACCTCACAGCCTTCCTTGAAAAAGCCCTCAAGCGCTTGGATCAAAAGGTTAAAAGGCAACTGAGCAGCTGTTTCGGTATGGGTCAGGACGCGCATGCTATGCTCCGCTAAGAATTAGGATAACTTTCCTATTCTGATTGTTTTTTTCGTATAGGAAATTTTATATCTTAAAAGCAACACGCTCGTCCAGTGTTTCGGCTCGACGGTTGCTGCGCACGGATCATCTGCCATGACTTTAGAAAACAGTGCACCCGTTCCGGCGCTGAATCCCCCGGAACTCTCCAACAGCGTGCTGGCCGCCAAATTGCGCCTGCTGCGGCGTAATGCCGACCTGACGTTGCAGCAACTGAGCCAACGCTGCGGCATCTCCGCGTCAGCCCTGTCGAAAATCGAAAATGGTCAGCTTTCACCGACGTACGAGAAAATTGCCGCACTGGCGCTGGGGCTTGACGTGGAGGTGGGGGAACTGTTCAGCCCGACCACCAAGGCAGCACCCGTGGGCCGCAGAAGCGTCACCCGCCGCAACCAGGGCGTGCCTCACCGTACCGACCAATACAGCTATGAAATGCTGCACACCGACCTGGCAGACAAACGCTTCATCCCGCTGGTCACGACCGTGCGGGCCCGCGACCGCGCCGAATTCACAAAACTGTTGAGCCATGACGGCGAAGAACTGTTGTTTGTGCTGAGCGGCGAAGTGATTCTGCACACCGAAGGCTATGCGCCCTTACACATGAGCCCGGGCGACTCGTGTTACTTCGACAGCCGCATGGGCCACGCCTGTGTTTCCGCCACACAAGAAGACGCAACCGTCCTGTGGGTCAGCTCCCATACGGAACTGCGTTAAGCGGGTTTTGCCGCCGGGGCATTAAGGCCAGGCCAAGTGCAAAGCATCACGCGCGCCCAAGCCTTGCGCCCGCCGAAGAACCGGGCATGGGCTTGCCAGTGGCAGGCTCAAGCACCTTGGCCTTGGCCAATTGCTGAATCAACGCTTCGCTGGGCTTTTTCGGCGGCACATTGGCCAGGCGTGCTTCCAGCCATTGCAGCTTGCCGTCCCAATCCGGCAGCTTGGCAGGCGGCAAAGGCAGGATTTCGTTGATCTCGGGAACTGTGGGATTGGTGTAGGAGTATCGTGCCAGCACACGCCAGATGGTTTTGTAGCGCTCAGCGCGTTCAAGATCTTCCTGTTGGGCGAGGTAGTACAACGTATCGGAGGGAGGAGGACCGCGAAAGGCTTCTTCTAACCAACCGGCAGAAGTTTCATCACCCGCTGCCACTCCCAATTGAAATGCATCAAGTGCGCTCTGGTACTGACCCTGTCCTTGAAGATTGACACCCAAATCGGAAGCTGCATCACCATGCCCCTGTTCAGCCGCACAGCGGCGCATCTGCCGGGCCACGTCCGGCGCGATGTCAATCGGTGCCAGTTTATCGCCCACCTCGTACTGCGCCTGGGCACTGCCTTGATCCGCCGCCTTGCGGTAGTAGCGCAGAGACATTTGCGGATCCTTTTTCAGCCCGGCTGAGCCCTGTTGCAGGAAGATGCCGATAAAGTAGTAACCCGTCGCCACATTCGCATCAATCAGTTGCTGGCTCAGGCGCAAGTGCTCCGCGCCACTGAGTGTGAAGAAACCACGCATGGCCCCGTTTTGCAGGTTGATATTGGCCTTGTAATGGCCATTTTCGGCTGCGATGCGGTACAGCCGCTCAATCTCGATATCAATGGTTTGGTTTTGTTTAAGCTGGTTGTTTTTCTGCAACCAGCGAGCGTACTGGAACAGTTCATCCGCTTCAGCGGACGGCACCGGTATATGCTCGTGTGCGCACGTAAAAGCCAGCTTGGCCTTGATTTCAGTGAGGGGGTTCAAGGGCGTTTGCCGGGGTGAAAAAGCAGACGCGCTGGCGTTATTGCACGCAGCCAGCAGCACGCTTGAGACCAAGAGCGTCAGGCGCGCGCGCCCCATGATTGTGTCGCCACAACGAAGATTATTGCCCATGCCTTACCCCAACAAATGCCATTCAATGTTTTCCTCGCCGACGGTGATTCTGTCGGGGAGCAAGAAGCGCGGCTCGCGGCTCGCAACAGTCAGGGTGGGCATGATCTCGCTCTCTTCGAAGCGCCGGATGTCCCCTTCTCTCAGCTCTGCGTAAGCCTTATTGATCACCCACACAGCCTTCCAGTAGCCGGCCTGCGGGCAGGGTTGACCGCTGGTGCACTTCGGCACGGGGGAGCTGGCTTTGATAAACGCGGGAGAGCCCGGCATGGGCTTGCCGGTGGCAGGCTCAAGCACCTTGGCCTTGGCCAATTGCTGAATCAACGCTTCGCTGGGCTTTTTCGGTGGCACATTGGCCAGGCGTGCTTCCAGCCATTGCAGCTTGCCGTCCCAAGCCGGCAGCTTGGCAGGGGGCAAAGGCAGAATTTCGTTGATCTCGGGAACTGTGGGATTGGCGTAGGAGTAGTCCGCAAGCACACTCCATATTTTTTCATAACGGTCGGCCCGCTCAAGGTCTTCCTGTTGGGCGAGGTAGTACAACCTATCGGAGGGCGGAGGATTGCGAAAGGCCCTTCTTAACCAACCGGCAGAGGTTTCATCACCTGCTTTAACGCCCATCTGGAAGACCTCAAGTGCCTCTTGGTAGCGTCCCCTGCTCTTAAGTAAGATTCCTAGCGCGAGAGCAGCTTTACCATTGCCCTGTTCAGCGGCACAACGATACATCTGAATCGCAATTTCCGGTGCGATGTCAATTGGATCAAGCTTGTCGCCCACCTCGTACTGCGCTTGGGCACTGCCCTGATCCGCCGCCTTGCGGTAGTAGCGCAGAGACATTTGCGGATCCTTTTTCAGCCCGGCTGAGCCCTGTTGCAGGAAGATCCCGACAAAGTAGTAACCCGTCGCCACATTCGCATCAATCAGTTGCCGGCTCAGGCGCAAGTGCTCCGCGCCACTGAGTTTGAAGAAGCCACCCATGGCCCCGTTTTGCAGGTTGATATTGGCCTTGTAATGGCCATTTTCGGCCGCGATGCGGTACAGCCGCTCAATCTCGATATCAATGGTTTTGTTTTGTTTGAGCTGGTTGTTTTTCTGCAACCAGCGGGCGTACTGGAACAGTTCATCCGCTTCAGCGGACGGCACCGGTATGTGCTCGTGCGCGCACGTAAAGGCCAGCTTGGCCTTGATTTCAGTGAGGGGGTTCAAGGGTGTGTCCTTTGTCGGAAAAGTGAACGCGTTGCCAGTGCCGCAAGCGGTTAGCTGCAGGATTATGAGCAAGAGAGCCAGGCGCATCAGTCGAGGTCCTTCAGAATGGCTTCGTCGAAATAAAACTCGACAAGGGGGGCATCGGGAATCTCCCAATCTTTTTGGAGGCGTTTGTTTTCATTGATGATGCCCGTCCATGCATCAAACGCCTCCTTAGGATTATCCTGCGCCCCCCTCTTGTCCGTGTGCAGATTCCACAACCGCCGCCGCAGCGCCTGCGTCACGCTCGCCCACTCATGGGCAATGTTCAGTTCACTGTCCACCTGCATGCTGCGGGTGTTGATGTTGGCTGAGCCGTGGGTGGTGAACACGTCATTGACGATCATCAGCTTGGAGTGGATGTACACCGGCATCCATGGCTTGCCCGCCGGCGAGTCTGGGGCCACCAGCGAACACACGTGGACTTTTAAACCGGGCACTGCCTGCGGGCGAATCGTGCTGTCATGGATTGCCTTGATTTGCCGATCCAGCTCGGCCTGCCACTGGGCCAGTTCCTTCTTCCCCGCGTGATCTCGCGGCTCCGGTTGTGGCTGGGGTGGGGCGTCTTCTTTGATCTGCTGGATAAGCCGCAGCTTGGTCACCTCCGGTATGGTCTCGGCGCGCCCCAGGCTTTCAAGCATGCGCTGGGTGTTTACAGTGCCCGCCCCAATACCGTCATAAGTGGCATTGGTGATCACAAACAGGTGTAAAGCCCCGTGCAAGCCCGGATCACGCCCTTCACGGGTCTGCACGGCCGCCGCGCGCTTGATGGCCTCGGCCAATGGCGGCCAGCGAAAGTACTGGTTCTCGATGTAGATAAACTGGGTCGCGTTGTTGACCGCCTTCAGGTAAAGCCGCTCAATGTCGCGCTTGCCTTCTTGCGGCTGGGT
>Ga0302347_1001691_pt1 | contig 25504 bp, 25 predicted proteins | sample PhyWR1_FD_202178 | JGI IMG/M metagenome (GOLD analysis project Ga0302347, IMG submission 202178) | Leaf surface microbial communities from wheat plants in UC Gill Tract Community Farm, Albany, California, United States - DLSL W.R1 (v2)... | ecosystem: Host-associated > Plants > Phyllosphere >...
GTTGCGCTATCAGGACCGGACTCGCGTGGTGCCCATCGGCGCCCTGCGCCCCGGTCAGGATGCGGTGGTCGAAGGCCGGGTGATCGGCGCTGATGTGGTCATGGGCAAGCGTCGCAGCTTGCTGGTACGGATCAATGATGGCACCGGGGGCCTGAGCCTGCGGTTCTACCATTTCAGCAATGCACAAAAAGAAAGTCTCAAGCGTGGCACCGAAGTGCGCTGCTATGGCGAGGCCCGCCCCGGCGCATCGGGGCTGGAGATCTACCATCCGGAATACCGTGCCATCACCGGCGATGAGCCGCCTCCGGTCGATACCACGCTGACACCGATTTATCCTACAACCGAAGGTCTGACCCAGCAGCGTCTGCGTCAGCTCAGCCAGCAAAGCCTCGCCCTGCTCGGCCCGCGCAGCTTGCCTGACTGGCTGCCGGCGGAGTTGGCCAAGGAGCACCAGCTGGCCCCGCTGGATCAAGCCATTCGCTATCTGCATCAGCCCCCGGCCGACGCCGATGTCGAAGAGCTCGCGTTGGGCCATCACTGGGCGCAACACCGCCTGGCGTTTGAGGAACTGCTGACCCATCAACTCTCGCAGCAGCGATTACGCGAGAGCCTGCGCTCCCAGCAGGCGCCCGCTTTGCCCAAAGCCGAAAAACTGCCCGCGCAGTTTCTGGCCAACCTGGGGTTCCCGCCCACCGGCGCCCAGGTGCGAGTCGGCAACGAAGTGGCCTACGACCTCAGTCAGCCTGAACCCATGCTGCGCCTGATTCAGGGCGATGTGGGGGCAGGCAAGACAGTGGTCGCTGCGATGGCCGCCTTGCAGGCGCTGGAAGCCGGCTACCAGGTGGCGCTGATGGCGCCGACGGAAATCCTCGCCGAGCAGCACTACATCAACTTCAAGCGCTGGCTGGAGCCGCTGGGTCTTGAAGTTGCATGGCTGGCCGGCAAGCTCAAAGGCAAGGCCCGGGCCAGTGCGATGGAGCAAATTGCCAATGGCGCGCCCATGGTCGTTGGCACCCATGCCTTGTTTCAGGATCAGGTGCAGTTCAAGAACCTGGCTCTGGTGATCATCGATGAGCAACACCGGTTTGGCGTTCAGCAACGTCTGGCCCTGCGCAACAAAGGGGTGGGCGGTGTGATGTGTCCGCACCAGTTGATCATGACGGCCACGCCGATTCCGCGGACGCTGGCCATGAGCGCATACGCCGACCTCGACACTTCGATTCTCGATGAGCTGCCACCCGGGCGAACCCCGGTCAATACCGTGCTGGTGGTCGACACGCGGCGCATCGAAGTGATCGAGCGGGTACGTGCAGCCTGTGCCGAAGGCCGCCAGGCCTACTGGGTATGCACCCTGATTGAAGAGTCTGAAGAGATGACCTGTCAGGCCGCCGAGACCACCTTTGAAGACCTCTCCAGTGCCTTGGGCGAGTTGCGCGTGGGCCTGATTCACGGGCGCATGAAGGCTGCAGAAAAGGCCGCAGTCATGGCGCAGTTCAAGGCTGGCGAATTGCAGTTGCTGGTCGCCACCACGGTAATCGAAGTAGGCGTTGACGTGCCCAATGCCAGTCTGATGATCATCGAAAACCCCGAGCGTCTGGGCCTGTCCCAGCTTCACCAGTTGCGTGGCCGGGTAGGCCGGGGCAGCGCCGCCAGTCATTGCGTGCTGCTGTACCACCCGCCGCTGTCGCAAATCGGGCGCCAGCGTCTGGGCATCATGCGTGAGACCAACGATGGTTTTGTGATAGCCGAAAAAGACCTCGAGCTGCGCGGTCCCGGCGAAATGCTCGGCACCCGGCAAACCGGCCTGCTGCAATTCAAAGTGGCTGACCTGATGCGTGATGCCGACCTGTTACCCGCCGTGCGCGACGCCGCCCTGACCCTGATTGAACGCTGGCCGAGCCATGTCAGTCCACTGCTGGACCGCTGGCTCAGGCATGGCCAGCAATATGGCCAGGTATGAAATTTCGTTCAGTAATCAGATTTGCGGCCGATCAAGTGACGCTTACCAAATTTGAGTTGCAGGAATCGAATGCAGATCTTCACTGAAGTCGCCGGCGCTCCAGCCTTTTCAAGCACACCGCCGGTCATCCGGCGGCTGCTTGCTGATCTGGGCATTACCTGTCGAGAAGTCCGCGACCACCCCGGGCTCAACCCGGGCTGCAAGGTCCAGGCTGTGTTGCTCGAGGACTCGGTGGGCGTGCTGATGGTGCTGTTCGCGCAGAGCCACTTGCTCGACCTCAATCGTCTGGCTGATTTAACCGGCCGGCGCATGACGGCTATCGCACCTGAGCGGCTTGAGCAGATGCTCGGCAGACACAACCTGAGCCTGTTGCCGGGCGTGCCGGCACTCATCGGCTCGCCATGTCTGTATGAAGAGCAATTGCTGCAGCAGCCTCTGTTGCTGGTCGGCGGGGGGGAGCCCGGTTTGTGGCTGGAGATGACCCGGGAAGACTTCAAGCTTCTGCTGAGCAATGCCAGCGGCGGTCGTTTTGGCGAGTCCGTGAGTGCCATCACGCTTAACCCTGATCATGCCGACGATGATGGCGCGGCGATCTGCCGGGCGGTCCAGGCATTCACCGCGCGACGAATCCAGCAACGGCTGGAAGACACCATCGAGTTGCCGCCCCTGGCCGAGAGCGTGCGCAAAATCATGCGGTTGCGGGTCGACCCGAACGTGACCATCGATGAAATTACCAGTGTTGTCGAAACCGACCCGGCGCTGGCGGCACAGGTCATGAGCTGGGCATCGTCGTCGTACTACGCCTCACAAAGTAAAATCCGTTCGGTTGAAGACGCCATCATGCGGGTGCTGGGGGTCGATCTGGTGATCAACCTTGCGCTGAGTCTGGCGCTGGGGAAAAGCCTGGGTGTGCCCAAGGATCATCCGCAATCAAGCGTCCCCTACTGGCAGCAGTCGATCTACACGGCAGCGGTCATCGAAGGGCTGACCCGGGCCATGCCCCGTGCCCAGCGTCCGGAAGTCGGCCTCACCTACCTGGCCGGGCTGTTGCACAACTTCGGCTATTTGCTCCTGGCCCATGTGTTTCCGCCGCACTTCTCATTGATTTGCCGTCACCTTGAAGTCAACCCGCACGTCAGCCATGGCGTCATCGAACAGCATTTGCTGGGCATCAGCCGCGAGCAAATGGGCGCCTGGGTGATGCGGTACTGGGGCATGCCGCCAGAATTGGCGACGGCGTTGCGTTTTCAACACGATCCGCACTTCAGTGGCGCTGATGCACACTTCCCGAACCTGGTCTGCGTGGCACTGGGGTTGTTGCGTAGCCGGGCAATCGGCACCGGATCCTGTGCGCCACTTCCCGACGCCGTGTTCGAACGGCTGGGCGTCCCCCGCGAAAAGGCTGAAGACGTTGTCAGCAAAGTGTTGGAGGCGGAGGTGCTGTTTCGCGAAATGGCAGCGCAATTTGGCCGGGCTTAGCCCGCCGTTACCTGTAGGAGCGAGCTCTTCCAAGCGTAAACAGCTCGCGAGGTAAGCTCGCTCCTACGGTTGAAGTATCAGGCCTTGGGCTTTTTGCGCGGTTTGAGGTACTTGGTCAGGCCCTGGAACCAGATAACCAGCGCCGGGTTGCCTTTGATCTGAATCGATTTGTCCTGAATCCCGGTCATGAATGCCAGCTGCTTGTTCTTCGCCTGCAGCGTGGCGAAGCCGTAGGCTGCATCTTTAAAACTGATGGAAAATGCAGGGTCGGGGTACGTGCCCGAATGGCTGGTGATGCGCTGATCTTTGACTTTGAAGTGACGGGCCACTGTGCCATCGAGGGTTTGCAGCTGGAAAACCAGGTCCTTATCGACCAGTTGCTGCTGAAAAGCAGGGTTTTTACGGCTGGCTTTGCCCATCAAAAAGCCCAGCATCCAGAGCAGAAAACGAAATTTCATGTACGCGGCCTCGGGGAAAAATTAAATAGCCGGCGCAGTGTAACGATTTGAACGAGGAACGCCATATATCTGCATGGATTGGCGTAGATGGTGGGGGTTTTGCCACTTATGGCCGCACGATTGAGTGGGAAGATATCAAGAATGGGCCGCTAGCCGAGCCAGCTTGCCCATTCTTCAAGGCCGTTACGAGCAGCGGCCACTCAGTACTTTATGGATTGACGCTGTCTTTCAGGAACTTGCCCGGCTTGAAAGCGACGGTGTTGCTGGCCTTGATTTTTACCGGCTCACCGGTTTGCGGGTTCTGTCCGGTGCGAGCGCCACGATGGCGCTGAATAAAGGTGCCGAAACCGACCAGCGTCACGCTGTCTTTGCGATGCAGGGCCTGGGTGATTTCTTCAAGCACTGCGTTGAGTACGCGGTTGGCTTGCTCTTTGGTGAGGTCAGCCTTTTCGGCGATAGCGTTGGCGAGATCTGGTTTACGCATGATGAAGCCTCTTTGACGGTTTTTTGTTGTTATGTCCGTGCTGCTCTCTATGGAGCAGCGCCAAGGCGCCGCAGGCTCTACTCTGCGGCAGACCGGTGTGAGAATGGCACGCGGCCAAGGCCGGCGCCAGCCTCTGCACCGGCTTTGTTAAAGCAAGGCAATGTCATATGCGACAGAGTTAACCGTATTTACGCCAAAAGTGCCGGCAGCTCTTTGTTCAGCGCCAGTTTTTCGCGAACAGCCTCACCCGTCAGTGCATAACCTAGCAATTTGCCTTCAGCATCGCGGCACAAGGCTTTGATATCTGCGCCCTGGCCTTCCACGGTCCAGACCCCTTCATGGCCACGTGGCACGGGTGACACCACCAGCGGGCAAACCGGGGTTTTGACCGTAATCGGCATCGCACCGTAGCTGACAGCAGTGGGATTGCCTGCGAGGGTTTGTGCCAGTGCCCGGGCGCAGCTCATCAGCGGCATCACATACAACAGGCTCAGCCCATCGACCTCGGCGCAGTCGCCCAAGGCATAGATGTTGTCATGGGAGGTTTTGAGCAGACGGCTCACCTCGATCCCGCGGTTGACCCGGATCCCGGCGGCAGCCGCCATATCGATGCGCGGGCGCAAGCCAATGGCCGATACCACCACATCGCAGTCGATCACGCTGGCATCTGACAAATGTGCCTGGAGTCCGTCATCGGTGCGCTGCAGGCGGGTCAGAACCGGGCCCAGGTGCAGGCGCGCGCCCAGGCTTTCAAGGCCCGCCTGGACTGCTGCCGCCGCCGCGGGGTGCAACAGGGTAGGCATGACTTGCTCGCAGGGTGCGACCAGATCAACTTCATAGCCGCCTGCGATCAAGTCATTGGCAAACTCGCAGCCGATCAGGCCTGCGCCCAGAATCAGGACCCGACGCTTGCCCGCGGCGGCTGCGCGGAAGCGGGCGTAATCTTCGAGGTCATTGATCGGGAAGATTGAATCCTGGGCATCCCCTTCCACCGGCACCTGCACCGTTTGCGCGCCCCACGCCAGAATCAGGTCGCGATAGGCAACGGCTTCTTCACCGATCCACAGCTGCTTGTGGCCCGGGTCGATTCCGCTGATGCGGGTATGGGTACGCACCTGGGCATTGAGCTGTTGTGCCATGGCACCAGGCATCGCCATGCTCAGGCCGTCAGCTTCTTTGTTCTTGCCAAAGCCGGTGGACAGCATGGGCTTGGAGTAGGAGCGGCCGTCATCGGCCGTGATCAACAGCAGCGGGGTTTCGCTGTCCAGCTTGCGAAACTCCCGGGCCAGGTTATAGCCCGCCAGCCCGGTACCAACGATCACGACAGGTGCGTTCATTCCAATCTCCATGGGGTGAGTCAGGTTTTGAGGGGGGTAGATCAGTTGATTTCGATCATCTCGAAATCCATTTTGCCAACCCCGCAGTCCGGGCACAGCCAGTCTTCAGGTACGTCTTGCCACAGCGTACCGGGAGCAATGCCGTCATCCGGCCAGCCGTCGGCTTCGTTATAAATCAGTCCACATACGATGCATTGCCACTTTTTCATCGGGTTCTTCCTCAAGTTCAGGCTAATACGAGGCCACAGGCTTTTTCAGATTCGCCAGGTCTCTCGTCAATTCAGGGCGTTTTGTACTGATGACGACCGGTAGATGCAAGCACGATCGCTGCCAAATAATCCTCGGCCGCTCAATCAAAGATCCGCGTGATAAGCTCGCCGGCCTCAATGGCTGCCAATTATGACCCACTGTGCCGCACATAACTTACCCGCTGATCTCCCCTGTCTGGCTTGAAAAAGACCAGCTTCCTGTATTGCCTGATGAACAAACCCTCGACTGGTTGTTCGATCAAGGCTCTTTGACCCGACGTCTGACTGTGCTCTCGGAGGGTGCCTTTAGTGTGCAGCCGCTCTTTGAGGGCTGGCAGGCCTTGCGCCAGGATGAATGTGCAGCCCTCAGCCTGCCCGAAGGCAGCCAGGGCTGGGTGCGCGAAGTGTATTTGCACGGGCATCAACAGCCGTGGGTGTTTGCCCGCAGCGTGGCGGCGAAAAGTGCGCTGGAAGATGGCGCACTGAACATGGACGAGCTGGGCACCCGATCTCTGGGTGAACTGCTGTTTTGTGATCAGGCTTTTGCTCGCGGCGCCTTGCAGGTGTGTCACTACCCCCGGGGCTGGTTGCCTGCCGCCGATCAGGCAGATCAGCTATGGGGCCGCCGCTCGCGCTTTGTACGCGGAGCGTTGAGCGTGCTGGTGGCCGAGGTGTTTTTACCCAAACTGTGGGCCGCCCTGAGTGCCCGGCCGGAGAACAACTGAATGTACGTGCGCCTGCTCAAGTCACTCAATCGCCTGAACCCTCGCGCCTGGGACTTCATCCAGCTGACCCGCATGGACAAGCCCATCGGCATCTACCTGCTGCTTTGGCCCACGCTGTGGGCGCTGTGGATTGCCGCCAAGGGTGTGCCTTCGCTGAGCAACCTGCTGATCTTTGTGTTCGGCGTAATCCTGACCCGTGCCGGCGGTTGTGTAATCAACGACTTTGCCGATCGCAAAGTCGATGGCCACGTCAAACGTACAGAGCAGCGGCCGTTGGTCAGCGGAAAAATCAGCGGTAAAGAGGCGTTGGTGTTTTTTGCGCTGCTGATGGGGATAAGTTTCCTGCTGGTGCTGTGCACCAATGCCCCGACCATCTGGCTATCATTCGGCGGTCTGGCGCTGGCGGCGAGCTACCCGTTCATGAAGCGCTACACCTACTACCCGCAAGTGGTGCTGGGTGCAGCGTTCTCATGGGGCATGCCCATGGCATTCACCGCTGAAACTGGCAGCCTGCCTGCCGCGGCATGGTTGCTTTATATCGCCAACCTGCTGTGGACCGTGGGCTACGACACCTATTACGCCATGACTGACCGTGAAGACGACCTGAAAATCGGGGTCAAATCCACGGCCATTCTGTTTGGCGATGCTGATCGCGTGATCATCCTTACCCTGCAAGGCCTGGCGCTGGGTTGTCTGCTGCTGGCGGGCGCGCACTTCGAGCTTGGCGTCTGGTTCCACCTCGGCCTGCTGGTCGCGGCCGGGTGCTTCGTGTGGGAGTTCTGGTATACCCGCGACCGCGACCGGCAACGTTGCTTCAAAGCCTTCCTGCACAACCACTGGGCCGGCTTGGCAATTTTTGTGGGCATCGTGCTGCATTACGCATTGGGTTGACTGAACGGACCCTGCAGGAGCGAGCTGGCTGTCGAATTGAAAAGCTCGCGAGCAAGCTCGCTCCTACAGTTGCTTGGGTACCAGTCGCAAGATGCTGCGGGTGTTGAGCTGGATTTCTGTCTCGTCGATATGCGGGATGCTGTAGTCGCCTTCAATGTAGGGTCGGGCCTGGTCGCGGTAGTGTTTGTCGAAGGGTACGCCGCTTTGCCCTAGCGGGTTGATGGTCAGGCTGTGGTACGGCTCGGCAAAGTCGATCAGACGTCTGGTTGAGGGGCCGTAGGTCACTGCCCAGGGGGCCGGGCCGAGTTTGGCGCTGAGATTGTTGGGTACTTCGTGGCTGCCGGGGGCCTCGAATGGGCCGACGTTAAACAGCCAGTCCAGCGGTTTCTGCCGCCCCAGCGGGTGGTCATGGGTCAAGGTGTGCGCCTTGCCCCAACGCCATTGCGCCGGGTCGTCGCCCATGGTGGCTTTCAACTGCGCAATGCTGGTTTGCCAGGCGACCTTGACTGTCTCGGCCCGGGTCTCTTTGTGCGCCGTATTACGGTTGTCCCACCACGGCGAATCCGGGTTTGCGGCGAGGCGTGGCAAGGCGGCGTCGATCACCCGGGTGCTGAGCAAGGTGTCGAAATAAACATCCCCCAACTCATCACTCATCGCTGCGTCAGCCAGGCTGAACAGAAGCTGGTTGAACAGCGTGGCGGCCGTTGAGTCCAGCGGATAATCGCCCTGCCATTGCGCCAGTTGTTCTACCAGCTGGCGTTCGGCCGGATCGCTGACTACTTCACGCAGCACTGGCAACAGCGGTTTGAGCACACGCTGCCCGTAGTCGGTGCGGGTGCCCAGTTGCAGCGCCTGGCTGTTCTTCAGGTTCCATTTCACGCCGGGTTCGCTGAGCTGGCGATTGAGTTGCTGGCCGCGGTCCGCCAGGTTGTAGTAACCGGGGATCTCTATGCCGGCAGGCGATACCGGCTGAAAGTTGGCCGATACGATATAGCCCCGCGCGGGATTCTCTTCCTGGGGGTTGGCGCTGAACGGATAAAAACCGACTTTGTCGGCCTGGCTGGTACTGCCGTCCAGAATGAACGCGGGATTGACCCCTGCCGGGCGTTTGGGCAATTGCGCCGCCGCCCACCAGCCGATGTCGCCCTTGGCATTTGCCCACACCAGGTTCAGGCCCGGTGCGTGAATATAGGTGGCGGCCGTGCGGGCCTTGTTTAAGGTGTCGGCGCGGTTGAGCTGGTAAAAGCCTTCGAGAATCGGGTCCCGGGTTTCCAGAAAGCCCCACCACATTGCAATCGGCGTGCTGCCGGCGGCAGACCCGAGTACATCGTTGATGATCGGACCGTGGGGGGACCGGCGCAGGGTGAGGGTCACCGGTGCCTGGCCTTTGACCGCAATCTGTTGCTCGCTGCTGCTCATGTCGACCCACTGGCCGTGGTACCACACCTGATTCGGGTGGTCGGGATTGGTCTTCTCTGCGATCAGGTCCAGATCATCGTTCTGGAACATGGTCAGGCTCCAGCCAAAATCGCGGTTGTTGCCCAGAAAGGCGAACGGCACCAGGGCCTGATGGTAGCCATAGAGCTCAAAATCGGGCGCCGAGAGCTGCGCTTCGTACCATACCGCCGGCGCCGAGAAGCGGATATGCGGATCGCCTGCCAGTAGCGGTTTGCCACTTTGGGTACGTTTGCCCGACACGACCCAGGCATTGCTGCCTTCGAACTGTGGCAGGCCGGCCTGATTCAAGGCCTGATCGCTCAGCCGGGCGAGGGAACCGAGGTTTTTCCAGTCGTTGCTCGACAGTGCCGGGCTCAGCACGCCCCGGGGTTGCCAGTCCAGGTCGAAGACTTTCAGGTAGTTGCTGCCTAACTGGTCACGTACGTAAGTCAGCAATGGCTCCGTACGAAAGGCGACTGCAAAGCTGTAAGCCATATAGCCGGCGACGCTGATCGTGTCTTCGGCGGTGAATGGCCGCGGGGTGATGCCCAGCAGGTCAAACTCCACCGGTCTGGCGTGGCTGGCCTGGTACTGGTTGATCCCGTCCAGATAGGCTTGCAGGGCCAGCCACGAAGGTGACTGATAGTCCAGTTCGGCGACATAGCTGGCGGCACGTTCGCGAATGCGCAGGCTGCGGAACAGTTTGTCGGTATCGATCAGCTTGGGGCCGAGTACCTCGGCCAGTTCCCCCCGCGCCAGGCGACGCATTATCTCCATTTGAAACAGGCGGTCCTGCGCCTGTACATAGCCAAGGGCGCGGTACATATCCGTCTGGTTAGCTGCGCGGATATGCGGCACCCCGCGCTCGTCATACCGTACCGCGACCGGCCCCTGCAGCCCGTCCAGCGCTACCTGGCCCTGGCGGGTGGGCAGCTTGCTTTGCACATACCAGACGCCACCGCCCGCGATGACGGCAATAACGAGGGCGGCCAGGGTCAGGCTGCGTTTCATGGTGCAACTCCTTGTAATTGGTTCGCACCGAAGCGCCTTAGGGGGAAGCGCGGTCATTCTGCCACGGGCAATAGCAGCCCACGGCCATGGTGTGGGTGGCATTTACCGGGCGGCCTTCGTTCAGGGCCTGCAGGACGGGTTCGATAAAGCTGTTGCTGGCGTTGCAGGTGGCACCTTCGCTGTAGGGGCCAAAGTAGGCCAGTTGGCCGCTGCGGTCCCAGATAGCCACGGCCGGGCTGGCGCTCAGATGCTCGGCGCCGGGCAGGCTGGCCAAGGGCTTTATTGCGCCCAGGGTGGCGGGTAACTGGCCATGGGTGCCGGGCTTTTGCACGGAGTAGAACGCGACGCCCAGCGGCACGTAATGCGCCAGCAATTCGCTGAGGTGTTGTTGGTTACCGACATTGCACGGGCAGGCCGGGTCCCAGAAATGCACCACGCGGATGGGCCCCGGGCCTGACAGCTCGGCGGGCAGACTCAGGATATCTCCGGCGAACAGTGCGGTCTGGTCGCTGAAGGCGCGAATATAGCGGCCCTGGAACCAGTCGTAGGCCGTCCACAACCCCGCTGCACATATCAGCACCAGCAGGCAGGCAAGCAGGGTTTTTAAGGTGGGCACAGGCATGCAAAAAGGTCCTCGAAGGCCGCGTAGCTTGCCATGCTTGAACGGACAGATGAATATCGTCGGTCTATAAAGCCTGTTTTGCGCACGTGCGCCCCGTCTGGAAATTCTTATGCCTGCCCCGTTTGCCCCCGATTCCTTGCGCGCCAGCTTGCAGCCTTTGCACGATGGCCAGCCATTATCGCGCGAGGGGCTGGCGTATCAGCAGTTCTACGGGCTGGATTTTGCGCAGCGCAAGGTGCCGGTGCGCCGGCAATTGGGGCGCTTCAGTGCCGGCGGCTACGAGCTGGTCAGTCAGGTCTGGTGGCCAGCGTCCACCCCGGTGGCGACGCTATTCGTCATCCATGGTTTTTACGATCATATGGGGCTGTATCGGCACGTGATTGAGTGGGGCCTGGATCACGGATTCGTGGTCATTGCCTGCGACTTGCCGGGGCATGGGCTTTCCAGTGGCGAGCGGGCCAGCATTGATGATTTCGCGCAGTACCAGGCGGTGCTGCAAGGTTTGTTTATCGAGGCCCAGTCACTGGCCTTGCCGCAACCCTGGCACCTGTGCGGGCAAAGTACCGGTGGCGCGATTGTGCTTGATCATGTGCTGCGTCAGGGCGATCAAAGCCCGGCACAAGGGCAGGTGATTCTGCTGTCACCGTTGATCAGGCCCAAGGACTGGAATTGGTCGAAGTTCAGCTATTACCTGCTCAGAGCCTTCGTCAAAGGCATTGCCCGGCGTTTCAGCGAGAACTCCAACGATCCCGACTTCTTGCCGTTCCTGCAGGCCGATCCGTTGCAGCCGGTGCGTCTGCCGACGGCCTGGGTCGGTGCGCTGGCGCGCTGGATTCCGCGTATTGAAAGTGCGCCAGCCTGCTCCCGGCGGCCCTTGGTGATTCAGGGCGAAGCGGACAAAACCGTTGATTGGCGGCATAACCTTGAGGTGCTGAAAACGAAATTCGATCAGCCTCAGGTGCTGTTGCTGCCAGAGGCCCGGCACCATCTGGCGAATGAAACTGCCGAGATCCGCGAGCGTTATTTCGCGTTTCTGGATCAACATCTGTAGGCGCGAGCTTGCTCCTACGGGACGTTGGTTATTGCGACAGGCTTGACGTGCTTTGGCCCACGGCCAGCCCGGCGCGAATAGCTGCCAGTGCCGCCTGATAATAGGCTTTCCCGGCAGGCGACTCTGCAAAGGTGACGAACTCTTCCAGTTCCGGATCAGACAGGTCGCGATACACGTAGAGCAGCGTGTTATCCAGTTCACCGGCAAGTTGTTCCATCAAGCGCTGGCGCTGGCCATTCAACATGCCTTGGGCCTGACCGCCTCCGAGCAACCCCGGGATCATCGAACTCAAACTGTCTGCTGCAATCCCGGCAATCGCCAGAGTGACTTCCGCGCCGGCTTCACGGGCTGGCAGCGCCCGCGACAAGTGGTTGATCAGCAGTTGACGGGTGGCGCTGGCCTCGATGCGCGGCAAGCCTTGGGCGTGTTTGGCCAACTGATCGCGGCGGGTGGCCAGCAGTTCAGCAGCCACAATCTGGCGGCCCAGCGGCGACTGGAAAAAGGTCAGTGCGGGAACAGGGTCTGGCAGGTGGTTACGCATCTGCTCTTTGGCGCGCCGGTCCATTGCTTCGGGGGCAAAGCGCAGGCTGCTGTTATTGACCAGGGCCTGATAAACCGCCGGCGGCAAGTTATTGCGATAGCGCTCCTGGGCGGCAGTAAGGGCATCAACAAAATGCGCGCGCTGTTCTGGCCACCCGGCAGTCGTAAACAGATCATCGAGGTTATCTGCCCATGCGGGTAACGTGCAAAACATCATCAATAGTAAAAACAAGCGGCGCATGAGGGACTCCTGTCTGCAGGGCGCTATTGTCCGGGTGCGGCGTAGGACTTGTCGAGAATTCGCTCGTTCCAAGAGGCTTTAAATACTCCGGTTGATTATTTCCGCTCCGCCAGCTCGACGGAGCTGTCAGATTTTCAGGCGTGTCGATATTATGCGCGGCATGCAAATACCTACTGATCATCCGCTGTTGCTTCGCATCGTCGACGACCTGTACGCACAGGGATGGTCACAGCAAAACATCTTTCTGCCCGAGGCTTTGACCCTCGAACTGGCGGCCGAGTGCCAAAAACGTTCGGCCGAAGGTGAACTGACCCCGGCCGCAGTCGGAAGGGGCATTACCCAGGAAGTCCGCGAGGGTATACGCGGCGACCATATTCAATGGCTGGAGCCGGGAGAGGTTTTAGCCTGCGACAATTATCTGGGGTTAATGGAAAGCCTGCGAATCGCCATGAATCGCAGGCTTTTTTTGGGCCTGGAGGACTTTGAAAGTCATTTCGCCCTCTATCCGCCCGGAGCTTTCTACCTCAAGCATCTTGACCGTTTCCGCGATGATGACCGGCGCATGGTCTCGGCCGTGGTTTACCTCAATCAGGCATGGTTGCCTGAGCATGGCGGGCATTTGCGCATGTATCTGGATGGCGACCTCGACTATGACGTACTTCCGGTTGGCGGTTGTCTGGTGGTATTTCTCTCGGGCGAGATTCCCCACGAAGTCATGCCTGCGACCCGCGACCGCCTGTCGTTGACCGGTTGGTTTCGCCGGCGCGCCACCGAGGTATTTGTATGAGCCAGAAGTTGCTGGTCAGTCGTTGCCTGTTGGGCCATCGCGTGCGTTATGACGGCGGCGCCAGTGGTCCGTACGGGCAATTGGCCCGATGGCAGGAAGAAGGCCGGATCATTGCCTTGTGCCCGGAAGTTGCGGGCGGCTTGCCGACGCCGCGTGCTCCGGCAGAAATACCCGGTGGCCAGGGCAGCGATGTGCTCAACGGCCTGGCGCCGGTGATGACCAGCGAGGGTGAAGATGTGACCGCGGCCTTTATGGACGGGGCACAACAGGCGCTGGCGTTGGTGGTTCGGCACGGTATTGGTATTGCTATCCTCAAGGCTAATAGTCCGTCTTGCGGCAATGTGCAGACCTATGACGGCAGCTTTGGCGGGATCAAGGTTGCAGGCCAGGGCGTCACGGCGGCATTGCTGGCGGGGGCCGGGGTACAGGTATTTAACGAGCTGCAGCTGGAAGACGCCGCGCGGGCTCTAGCGCAGCTTGAGGCCTGAGGATTTGCGGGCCGGCCGGGAAATACCGGCGCGAGCAAACCCGCTCCTGCAAGGGCGTGTAGAGCGTATAAATGAGTTCAGGTAATATCCGGTGCCATTTTGCCCAGGGGATCCATCATGACTGACAAGCCGAAACCACAGCCCTCGGCAGCGACCGAAAGTGCTGATTCTGCACTGCACCATATCGTTGATGGTTTTTTGCACTTCCATCACGAAATCTTTCCCGAACAAGAAGCCTTCTTCAAAAAACTCGCCACGGCACAGAACCCGCGTGCGATGTTTATTGCCTGTGCCGATTCGCGCATCGTGCCTGAGCTGATCACCCAGAGTGCACCGGGCGATTTGTTTGTAACGCGTAACGTCGGCAACGTGGTGCCACCCTATGGCCAGATGAATGGCGGTGTTTCAACTGCCATTGAGTACGCGGTGCTAGCACTGGGCGTGCAGCACATCATTATTTGCGGACATTCGGATTGCGGGGCGATGCGCGCCGTACTCAACCCGGCAAGCTTGAAAAAAATGCCCACGGTCAGAGCCTGGTTGCACCACGTTGAAGTGGCCAAAACCATGGTGCAGGACAACTGCAACTGCGCCAATGAAGCTGAAAGCATGCACGTGCTGACTGAAGAAAACGTGATTGCCCAGCTGCAGCATTTGCGCACACACCCGTCGGTGGCGTCGCGCATGGCCAACGGGCATCTGTTTATTCACGGCTGGGTATACGACATCGAAACCAGCGAGATCAAAGCCTACGACGCCGATAAAGGCGCCTTCCTGCCGCTGGATGGCACCAGCCCGATTCCAAGCGCTACGCCCAAAGCCAGGTTTTAGGCGCTTATCCTTGCTCGCGTGCTCTGCGCTTTCTCGGACACTGCTCTGAAGGCGCTCGCGAGCACGCCGGCTGCTACAGGTTCAGGCCGACGCCCAGTTGCTTGGACAGACAAGGCCAGCGGCTCCAGGCAGCGCCCGTCTCGGGGCTGGTCAGCCGTTCGCGGTAAGCATCGACCGATTCCACGGCAAAGCTTTCGTCGTTAAGCATCTCGTCGAGCGCATGGTGCACGGCTTCGTCCAGCTGGTTGGCAAAGGCCTCGCCGATTAACTGGTGGGCGATGAGGTTGGCCACTGTCATGTCCAGAGGAATCAACGGCTGACCCAGGTGCTTGATGTAGAGATCGTTGACCTCTTCGACCAGGCGGTGCGCCAGATAGGCTTCGTCCAGTAAACCTTCAAGCCCCGGATGGCCATCGAGCAGCGGGAGCGGCTGGGCAAAATATTGCTCGGCGATTTTCAGTACCGGCTTGATTTGCGACTCGATACCCGCCTCATGGGCGACTGCGTTGGCAGCATCCAGCAAGTCGGGCACTTGCTCGATGTAGGCGCTGACAAAGCGGGTCATCACGACGTTTTTATCCGTATCAGGCAGCTCGATTGCGGCATGAAGGTGCGGCAGTTGCTTGGCCAGATGCTGGGCCAGCTGCTTCGTTTCGGCCTCATGTTCTTGGGCACGCGAGATCTGCGCGCGGATGGCGGCGGTGTTCATGGGAACTCCAGGGGGGTTGCAAGACAAAAAAGAGCTATAAAAGTAGCCCTTTAAACGCAAAGGGATTTTTTTCAGGGGAAGTATTGTTATTCATTTTGTGACCGGGCAGTGAGTGCCATTTGTCGATGTGGCCTTATTTCACTGTTTTGACCCCTTACATTGCGGGGCTGGTGTCGGTGTCTATACTCGCTTTTGTAACCGTTATTTGATGTCGCCCGACTGCCTGAGCAGACGAGGCTCGGCGGTCCAGGTTCACAGGGTTTGAAAACCGCCCCCTTGTAACGCAGGTTGATACCGGCGCAATAACAAGAAAAACAAAGGGGAACCCGCAATGAAGCGACATCCAAATCTATGGATGGGCCTGCTGTTGTGGTCGGTTTTCGGTCAGGCGCAAGCTGCCTGGACCGTGAACATGACGCCGGGCGCGACCGAAGTCAGCAACGCGGTATTCGACCTGCACATGACCATCTTCTGGATCTGTGTCGTGATCGGCATCATCGTGTTTGGTGCCATGTTCTGGTCGATGATCGTTCATCGGCGCTCCACCGGGCAGCAAGCAGCAAAATTCCACGAAAGCACCACGGTCGAAATCCTCTGGACGGTCGTGCCTCTGGTTATCCTCATTTTGATGGCCATCCCCGCAACCAGAACCCTGATCAATATCTATGACTCCAGTGAGTCGGATGTCGACATCCAGATCACGGGCTACCAGTGGAAGTGGCATTACAAATACCTGGGCCAGGATGTCGAGTTCTTCAGCAACCTGGCCACCCCCGCCGAGCAAATTCATAACCAGGCCCCCAAGGGCGAACATTACCTGCTTGAGGTGGACGAGCCGCTGGTGCTGCCGATTGGTGCCAAAGTGCGCTTTCTGGTGACCTCGGCGGACGTTATCCACTCCTGGTGGGTGCCTGCCTTCGCGGTCAAGCGCGACGCTATTCCAGGGTTTATCAACGAAGCCTGGACCCGTATCGAGAAGCCCGGCATTTACCGTGGCCAGTGTGCCGAATTGTGCGGCAAGGACCACGGCTTTATGCCGATCGTGGTGGATGTCAAAACCCGTGCGGACTATGACGCCTGGCTCGCAGACCGCAAGGCCCAGGCTGCTCAGCTCAAGGAACTGACCAGCAAGGACTGGACCCTCGACGAACTGGTGGCCCGTGGCGACAAGGTTTACCACACCACTTGCGTGGCCTGTCACCAGGCAGAAGGTCAGGGCTTGCCGCCGATGTTCCCGGCACTCAAAGGCTCGCCGATCGCTACCGGACCGGCTGCCGATCACCTGCACCGGGTGTTCTTCGGCAAACCGGGGACGGCCATGGCAGCCTTCGGCAAGCAGCTCTCGGAAGTTGATATTGCCGCGGTGGTGACCTACGAACGTAACGCCTGGGGCAACAACAAGGGCGACATGGTCACCCCCAAAGACGTGCTGGAGCTTAAACAGGCGCAAGGAAAATGAGCCGCCGGGGGCTGTGTGTGGGTAATGGCAGGGGGCCGTGGGCCGCCGGTTTTTTGGTCCATCCGTTTGCAGGAGTCAGGACATGAGTGCGGTTATTGATGACCACGGGCCTGCGCAAGACCACGCCCACGGCCCGGCCAAAGGCCTTATGCGCTGGGTGTTGACCACCAACCATAAAGACATTGGCACCTTGTATCTGTGGTTCAGCTTCTGCATGTTTTTGCTCGGTGGATCCTTCGCCATGGTGATTCGCGCCGAACTGTTCCAGCCGGGATTACAGATTGTGGCGCCGGCCTTTTTCAACCAGATGACCACCATGCACGGGCTGATCATGGTATTTGGCGCAGTGATGCCGGCGTTTGTCGGGCTGGCCAACTGGATGATTCCGCTGATGATCGGCGCCCCCGACATGGCCTTGCCGCGGATGAACAACTTCAGCTTCTGGCTGCTGCCTGCCGCTTTCGCACTGCTGATCTCGACCCTGTTCATGGCCGGTGGCGGGCCTAATTTTGGCTGGACCTTCTACGCGCCACTGTCCACGACCTATGCCCCTGAAAGCGTGACTTATTTTATTTTTGCCATCCATTTAATGGGCATCAGTTCGATCATGGGCGCGATCAACGTGATCGCCACCATCCTCAATTTGCGTGCTCCCGGCATGACGCTGATGAAAATGCCGCTGTTCGTCTGGACCTGGCTGATCACGGCCTTCCTGCTGATAGCGGTGATGCCCGTGCTGGCAGGGGTGGTCACCATGATGTTGATGGACATCCACTTCGGCACCAGCTTCTTCAGTGCCGCGGGCGGCGGTGACCCGGTGTTGTTCCAGCATGTGTTCTGGTTCTTCGGCCACCCCGAGGTCTACATCATGATCCTGCCGGCCTTCGGTGCCATCAGCGCGATCATTCCGACCTTCTCGCGCAAGCCGTTATTCGGCTACACCTCAATGGTCTACGCCACGGCCAGCATCGCCTTCCTGTCATTCATCGTCTGGGCCCACCACATGTTTGTGGTCGGGATCCCCCTGGTCGGTGAACTGTTCTTTATGTACGCCACGCTGCTGATCGCAGTGCCGACCGGCGTCAAGGTGTTCAACTGGGTCAGCACCATGTGGCAAGGGTCATTGACCTTCGAGACGCCAATGCTGTTCGCCGTGGCCTTTGTGATTCTGTTCACCATCGGCGGGTTCTCCGGGCTGATGCTGGCCATCGCGCCGGCGGACTTCCAGTACCACGACACCTACTTCGTGGTGGCGCATTTCCACTACGTTCTGGTGCCGGGGGCGATTTTCGGAATCTTCGCCTCGACCTATTACTGGTTGCCGAAATGGACCGGCCACATGTACGACGAGACCCTCGGAAAACTGCACTTCTGGCTATCGTTTGTGGGCATGAACCTGACGTTCTTTCCGATGCATTTTGTCGGCCTGGCCGGCATGCCGCGTCGGGTGCCGGACTACAACCTGCAGTTTGCCGATTTCAACATGGTGTCCTCGATTGGCGGGTTCCTGTTCGGCACTACGCAGCTGTTGTTCCTGTTTATTGTCATCAAATGCATTCGCGGCGGCCCCAAAGCGCCCGCCAAGCCGTGGGACGGCGCCGAAGGTCTGGAGTGGAGCGTGCCCTCACCCGCGCCGTATCACACCTTCACCACGCCGCCGCAAATCAAGTGACTATCGCATCCAGGGGCCTCGCACGCTTGAGCGCGCCAGCGATGCAGGCGGCCCATTCGCGGATGTCATCGCGAGCCAGCTCGCTCCTGAAGGGCGCCGACTATGGCTAACTCAACGGCGGTCAAACGCCTGGTCCTGCGCCTGTTGTTGATGGTGGTGGTGATGTTTGCCTTTGGTTTTGCCCTGGTGCCGATTTACGACGTGATGTGCAAAGCCTTCGGGATCAACGGCAAGACTGCCGGGCAGTACGAAGGCGAGCAAGTGGTCGACCCGAGTCGCCAGGTGCGGGTGCAGTTTTTGTCGACCAATGCCATCGACATGGTGTGGGAGTTCTATCCCAAGGGCGATCAACTGGTGGTCAACCCCGGAGCGGTTAACGAAATGGTGTTTGTGGTCTCGAACCCCTCCGATCACCCGATGACGGCGCAGGCTGTGCCGAGTATTTCACCGGCCGAGGCCGCCCAGTATTTCCACAAGACCGAATGTTTTTGCTTTACCCAACAGGTGCTGCAACCGGGCCAGCGTCTGGAGATGCCGATGCGTTTTATCGTCGACCGTGACATGCCCAAGGATGTGAAACACCTGACGCTGGCCTACACGCTGTTCGATATCACCGCTCGCCATCCGCCTGTCGCCGCCAACGCCGCCAACGCCGGCAAGGACGACAACCGGCTTGCCCGATAAGGAGAACGCTCCATGGCAACTCACGATCGCTACTACGTCCCGCCTCAAAGCAAGTGGCCGATCATTGCCACGGTGGGCCTGCTGGTCACGGTGTACGGCCTGGGTACCTGGTTCAACGACCTCAAGGCTGCGCGGCCCGAGTCCCATGGCCCGCTGATTTTCTTTATCGGCGGCCTGATCGTGGCGTACATGCTGTTTGGCTGGTTCGGCGCAGTGATCAAGGAGAGCCGCGCCGGGCTCTATAGCGCGCAACTGGACCGCTCGTTTCGCTGGGGCATGACCTGGTTTATTTTTTCCGAGGTGATGTTCTTCATCGCGTTTTTTGGTGCGCTGTTTTATGTGCGCCATTTTTCCGGCCCATGGCTGGGTGGTGAGGGCAGCAAAGCGGTGGCGCACATGCTATGGCCCGATTTTCAATTCGCCTGGCCGCTGCTGCACACCCCCGACCCTGCACTTTATCCGCCTCCCAAAGGCACCATCAGCCCGTGGGGCTTGCCGCTGCTCAACACGGTGTTGCTGGTCAGCTCCAGTATCACTCTCACCATCGCTCACCACGCGCTGAGTAAAGGTCATCGAGGGGCACTCAAGTTCTGGCTGGGCCTTACGGTCTTGCTCGGGGTCGGGTTTTTGGGCTTTCAGGCCGAGGAGTACATCCACGCGTATAAAGAGCTGGGCCTGACCCTGGGCTCCGGGGTGTATGGCGCGACGTTCTTTATGCTCACCGGCTTTCACGGTGCCCACGTGACCATCGGCGCCCTGATATTGCTGGTGATGCTGATCCGGGTGATACGCGGGCATTTCAATGCTGAGCACCAGTTTGGCTTTCAGGCAGCGACCTGGTACTGGCACTTTGTGGATGTGGTGTGGCTCGGTTTGTTCCTGTTCGTTTACGTGCTGTGAGCCGGCAACCATGACCCGCTTTCGACCCGGTATCGCGCCGACGCTGGTGGTGCTGGCATTACTGCCGCTGCTGGTGTTTTTGGGCTTTTGGCAGCTCAGTCGTGGCGAGCAGAAACGTGTACTGCTCGACAGCTACGCCGAACGTCAGGTCGCCGCGCCGCTGACCGCGGGGCAACTGTTGAATGTGGATCAACCGGCCTTTCGCCGCGTGCAATTGCGCGGACATTTAGACGGGCAGCACAGCCTGCTGCTGGACAACCGCGTGCGGGACGGCCAGGTCGGTGTCGAGCTGCTGCAACCTTTTCAGGATCAAGCCAGCGGTCAGTGGTTACTGCTCAATCGCGGCTGGTTGCCGTGGCCCAGCCGGCGCACGCCACCGGTCTTCGACACCCCCGAACAGACGCTGGATATCCAGGCCTGGGTTTATGAGTCTCCCGGCGCCACCTTTCAATTGCAGGCCGACCCGCAGAACGCACCCTGGCCGCGTCTCGTGACGACGGTTGCCCCCGCCAGGCTTTGGGCGGAACTGGGCCGCCAGGGCTTTGCCGACGAGGTTCGTATCGCCCCCGGCCCGGGTGCCTATAAGGCTGACTGGCCGCTGATTTCCACGGGCATGGGCCCGGAAAAACACACCGCCTATGCCGTGCAGTGGTTCGCCATGGCGCTGGCCCTGCTCGGTCTTTATCTGTACCTCGGTTGGCACAACGCTCGGGAGAAACGCCATGGGAACGGCCATCAATCCGCCTGATACAGCTCGCACTCCATCCCCTGCTACCCGGCGTCGCGGGCGCTTTCAGCTGATTCTGATTCTGTTGCTCACCGTCGGCCCGATGGTGCTGGCAACGGGCATGTACAAACTCAAATTCTGGGTGCCTGACAGTCGCAGCTACCACGGTGAACTGCTGGGTAACGGGCAGAGCCGCGCGGCCCTTGGCGTGGTGTCCGATGAGTCGCGCTGGCAATTGCTGGTCACGGCGCCACAGGGCTGTGCAGCAGATTGCCAGCAGTTGGTGTATCTGGCGCGTCAGCTTCAGGTCGGGCTGGGCCGCGATGCGTCAAGGGCGACCCATGGGTTGGCCGTGGCACAGCCAGTAGACGCGCAGTACGCCGCCAAATTGCAAAGCGAATACCCGCAATTACAACGCTACACACTGGACCTGCCGACTTATACACAGGGCGCTGAGGGCAATGGCGCGGCGCAGCTGTGGATCATCGACCCGCACGGCAATCTGGTGCTGAGCTACGAGCCGCAGGTCAACGGCAAGGACGTGCTCGACGACCTGCGCCATTTGCTGAAGCTGTCCAATATCGGATAGGGGCTATGTCATGGCCAAAGCTGGATTTCGTCTCGCCTTGTTGGCCACCTTGCTGGCGCTGGTGGTGGTGTTGCTCGGCGCCTATACCCGCCTGACCCATGCTGGGCTGGGCTGCCCGGACTGGCCCGGTTGCTACGGCTTTATCAGCGTGCCCAAAAGCGACGCGCAGCTGGCCCATGCCGAGCTGCACTTCCCTGAGCATCCCGTTGAAGCAGCCAAGGGCTGGGCCGAGATGGTCCATCGCTACTTTGCCGGTGGCCTGGCGCTGGTGATTGCCTGGCTGGCGTTGCAGGCGCTGCGCCGGCACGCCCGTGACGGCCAGCCCTACCGTCTGCCACTGCTGTTGCTGGGGGTGGTGCTGGCACAAGCGGCGTTTGGTATGTGGACGGTGACCTTGAAGCTGTGGCCGCAGGTGGTCACGGCGCACCTGCTTGGCGGCTTCACTACGTTGAGCCTGCTGTTGCTGCTATCACTGCGTCTATCCCGGGCCTTTGCGCCATTGCCGAAACTGCCGTTGAGCCTGCGCCGAGTCGCCGCGCTGGGGCTGCTGACCGTGATTGGCCAAGTCGCTCTGGGCGGTTGGGTCAGTGCCAACTATGCCGCCGTCGCCTGCATCGACCTGCCGACTTGCCATGGCCAGTGGTGGCCTGGGGCTGACTTCAGCAATGGCTTTCACCTGACTCAGCATGTCGGCCCCAATTACCTCGGTGGCCAGCTCGACAGTGACGCACGCACGGCGATTCATATCAGCCATCGGCTGGGTGCACTACTGGTCACGACCGTACTGTTGCTGCTCAGCCACAAGCTCTACCGCAATGGTTTGCGCGCCCTGGCCGGGCTGGTCATGCTGGCGCTGGCGGTGCAGATCAGCCTTGGCATCAGCAATGTCCTGCTGCACCTGCCGCTGGCCGTCGCGGTGGCGCACAACGCCGGTGGTGCTGCGCTGTTGCTGTGCATGGTGTTGGTGAATTACCGCATTCGCGTGGTCGACAAGGTCCGCGTCGGCCATGGCTGGCGCTTGACCCGCGTGGCCGGGGCACATGTACCGATGAGGAGTGACGCATGGCGACGGTTCTGAGCACGCCGCGGCAGCAGGCCAGCTGGCGCGATTATGTCGAGCTGACCAAGCCCAAGGTGGTGCTGTTGATGCTGATCACCGCGCTGGTCGGGATGTTTCTCGCGACCCGTGCGGGCGTGCCGTGGACGGTGTTGCTGTTCGGCAACCTGGGCATCGGCCTGTGCGCTGGCGCTGCGGCTGCGGTCAACCATGTGGTCGACCGGCGTATTGATGGATTGATGGCGCGCACCCATAAGCGGCCTTTGGCCGATGGCAGGATCGCGCCCATGGCAGCGCTGGCCTTTGCCTTGCTTCTGGCGGTGCTCGGCATGAGCGTGCTGCTGGTGTTCACCAACGCCCTGACAGCCTGGCTGACCCTGGCTTCACTGCTCGGTTATGCGGTGCTCTACACCGGTTTTCTCAAGCGTGCGACACCGCAGAATATCGTTATCGGTGGCCTGGCCGGGGCCGCGCCGCCGTTGCTCGGTTGGGTTGCAGTGACCGGGCAGATCACCGCCGAGCCGTTGTTGCTGGTGCTGATCATCTTCGCCTGGACGCCGCCGCACTTCTGGGCGCTGGCCATCCACCGCAAGGAGGAATACGCCAAGGCAGCGATCCCGATGCTGCCGGTGACCCATGGCGAGGCCTACACCAAGCTGCATATCCTGCTGTATACCTGGGTGCTGCTGGCGGCAAGTCTGCTGCCGTTCGCCATCCACATGAGCGGCCTGCTGTATCTGGCCTGTGCGCTGCTGCTGGGGCTGGGTTTTGTCCGCTGGGCTTGGGTGCTGTACCGTGGCACCCGGCCGCACGCGGCGATCAAGACCTTCAAGTACTCTATCGGGTACCTGTTCGCCCTGTTCATCGCCCTGCTCGTTGACCACTATCTGTTGATGCTGAATCTATGACCCGAACCCAGAAAACCGTCTTCATTCTCGTTGCCGTGGTTGCCTTGATCCTCGGCCTGACCGTCAACAAGGTGCTCAACGGCCGCAGCGAGGCCAACCCAGCTGAACTGATCGATGCCGGCATCATCCTGCTGCCGCAGAGCCGCAGCGTGCCGGCGGTGAGCATGACCGACCAGAACGGCCAGCCGCTCGAGCTCGATCAGCTCAAGGGCAAATGGTCGTTGCTGTTCTTCGGCTACACCTACTGCCCGGACATCTGCCCGACCACCCTGGCGCAGCTGCGCCAGGTCAAGAGCGAACTACCCAAGGAAGCCTTGGAGCGTTTGCAAGTGGTGCTGGTCAGCGTCGATCCGCACCGCGATACCGCCACTCAGCTGAAGCAGTACCTGGGCTACTTCGACAAGGATTTCGTCGGCCTGGCCGGCTCGATCGAGGACACCCAGAAGCTGGCCAATGCCCTGAGCATTCCGTTTATCCCTGCTGACACCAGCAAGCCTGGCTACACCGTCGATCACAGCGGCAACCTGGCTGTGGTCGGGCCCGATGGGCGCCAGCGCGGCTTTATCCGCGCGCCGTTCAACAACCAGAAGCTGCTGGCGCAACTACCGGGGCTGGTCAAGCGCGACTGAGTTGGCCGCAAAAGCTTCGCGGCGGTCCGGCGTTCCGGCAAGCCCGCTCCCACAGGGTGATGGGCTGCACCCCAAAAATGCTGGCAGTTTTAGCCCGCTCAAAAGCTTCGCGGGCAAGCCCGCTCCCACAAGGAACATATCGAACCCTGTGGGAGCGGGCTTGCCCGCGAAAAGGACACGCAGATCTAAAGCTTAGAACGCCGGCAGTACCGCGCCTTTGTACTTCTCGGTGATGAACGCTTTGACTTCAGGCGAATGCAGCGCTGCAACCAGCTTCTTCATTGCGTCCGAGTCCTTGTTGTCCGGGCGTGCCACCAGGATGTTGACGTAAGGCGAGTCGCTGCCTTCGATCACCAGGGCATCCTTGGACGGAGCAAGCTTGGCTTCCAGCGCGTAGTTGGTATTGATCAGGGCCAGATCGACCTGAGTCAGCACACGCGGGATGGTGGCCGCTTCCAGCTCGCGGAACTTGAGGTTCTTGGTGTTGGTGGTGATGTCTTTCACAGTCGACAAGATGTTGCTCTTGTCCTTCAGGCTGATCACACCGGCCTTGTCCAGCAGCAACAACGCGCGGCCGCCGTTGGTAGCATCGTTGGGGATGACCACGGTAGCGCCGGCCGGCAGCTCGTCGAGCTTCTTCAGCTTGCTCGAGTAAGCGCCCAGTGGTTCCAGGTGCACGCCGGCAACGCTGACCAGGTTGGTGCCTTTGGCCTTGTTGAACTCATCCAGGTAGGGCTGGTGCTGGAAGAAGTTGGCATCCAGGCGCTTCTCGGCAACCTGTACGTTTGGCTGCACGTAGTCGGTGAAGACCTTGACCTTGAGGTCGACGCCTTCTTTAGCCAGCACGGGTTTGACGAACTCGAGGATCTCGGCGTGCGGCACCGGGCTTGCAGCGACGGTGATGGTCTCGGCAGCGTGCGCCGAAAAAGCCGCCACAGCGGCAACAACAGCAAGCAGTTTTTTCATCAAACACTCCTTGTGAGGGCCGCGACGGCCCCCGAACGGGTCGGCCTTGCCGACCCCATTGGGGTTACTTACGGGAAAAATGCACGACCAGTTTGTCGCCGACGCTTTGCAGAACTTGAACCAGGATCAGCAACATCACCACGGTGACCACCATTACATCGGTCTGGAAGCGCTGATAACCAAAGCGGATCGCCAGGTCGCCGAGGCCACCAGCACCGACCACACCGGCCATGGCGGTATACGACACCAGGGTGATTGCGGTCACCGTAATCGCCGCGAAGATGCCCGGGCGCGCCTCGGGCAGCAGTGCGTTGGTGATGATCTGGCGGGTGGTCGCGCCCATCGACTGGGTCGCTTCGATGATGCCGCGGTCAACTTCACGCAGCGCCGTCTCGACCAGGCGGGCGAAGAACGGCGTGGCGCCGACCACCAGTGGCGGGATGGCCCCGGCGACGCCCAGCGAGGTGCCGGTGATCAGTACGGTGAACGGGATCATCACGATCAGCAGGATGATGAACGGCAGCGAGCGCAGGATATTAACCACCAGCGACAGCAGCGCGTACAGGCCCTTCTGTTCGAACATCTGCCGCGGTCCGCACAGGAACAGCAGCACA
>Ga0302347_1001692_pt1 | contig 25501 bp, 26 predicted proteins | sample PhyWR1_FD_202178 | JGI IMG/M metagenome (GOLD analysis project Ga0302347, IMG submission 202178) | Leaf surface microbial communities from wheat plants in UC Gill Tract Community Farm, Albany, California, United States - DLSL W.R1 (v2)... | ecosystem: Host-associated > Plants > Phyllosphere >...
CGACGAACAACGCAAGCGCGTGGCCCAGCGCAATGCGCAAGCGGATGCCAAGGACGCGCAGGAGCGCTGAACCGGGTTTACTTCACTTCTGCGCTGGCAATATGCAAACCGTGCTGGCCTTTATAGGCGGCACGTTGAGGCTGGCTCTAGCCTTCCAGCAACGCCTCCTACAGCTTGTATACCTTCCCCATACTAATGGACGACGCATCGTCAGCGGGTGCAGTCTTTGCGGCCCCCACATTGGCCCATCTGGGCACATTGACAGTGCGCACAGCAGGTCAACTCGGCGAAGAACTCAAAGTAATGGCCCTTCTGCGCCGGACAGGCTTTCATGAAATACAGGTCGTCGTGATTGAGGTTGGCGCGCTGGAAGGTATTCAGCACGTCGTGCACGTCGAATTCTGTCAGGCCGTGGGGTAGAAACTGCACGAGCCAGGTTCGAGTGACAGATGATGGAAGTCTTCACCGGTCAACATGCGATTCACATAGGGATCGTAGCGCGTGCCGAGCAGATCGTGCAGGCGACCGCCGTGTTCATCAATGCCGTAGCCGCCGGCAAGGCTGTTGTCGGTAATGGTGACCAGGGTCCTTAGAAAAAGGCAGGTTTGACCATAGCCGATCGTGAGTGCTGACATGGGCGCCCTTCAATTGACAGGCGCTCGCGGGTCATGGGCGTTCCAAACGTTGAAGTCGCCTACTTGTGGTGCGACCGGGGTGGTAACGCGGAAGGCGTGACCACCGTGAAAGATCCAGGCACGTCCTGTGCGGATTGGAACTTCGAATTGTTCGATCAAGGTGCGCAGGTCCTTGCGATCGCCAATGTGTTCATAGAAGACGGTGTCTACCTGCGACGAGGAGCCTTTGCTGACTTGGTAAGCGAGTGGGTAATTTTTGTACATGATGGGTGCCTCGACAGGGAATTTTCTGCACAAGAGATAATCACCATTCATGCCAGTGCTGCGCAGTATCGGGACTGATGGTTTTAAAGTGGGCTCGGAGACCGCTTTTGTATGGGTATTTACCATACCCCATGACATAATCGACCTTTTTCAAGCTATGGCTTGGATTTGCACCCAATTCCACTTTGTCGATTCAAGCAGATGCACGATGAACCAGAGAGCACCCCTTTCGACGAGAAACGCTGAAGCCGAACGCACCTGACTCTCTGCAACTACACAGGCGGCGTGCTGCCTACTGTGAACGTGCCGTAACGTTGAATGGGTCAACGTTGGTAATGAAAGTGACATGTATGGGTATGGAATTGAATTTATTTGCCTAACTATCATGACTCGTCAGTGCGGGTAAACAGCATAAATTATGAGGCATGGAGGGTGAAATGGAATTGATCAGATGGCTGGATTTTGAGCGACTGGGCGATAACCGAGGGGAGTTGATTGCCATCGAAGTTGGCGTGGACAAAATTATCCCTTTTGAAATAAAGCGTGTTTATTACATCTATGCTACAGCCCCCGGTATCAGCAGGGGGTTTCATGCCCATCGAAATTTAAAACAAATAGCGATTTGCGTATCCGGCACCTGCAAGATGGTCTTGGACAATGGAACTGTTCGCGAAGAAACCATTATGCATAGCGCTACGCGTGGACTGGTTATCGAGAGTATGATATGGCGGGAAATGCATGATTTCAGCCCTGACTGCGTATTGCTGGTGCTGGCAAGTGAACATTACGAAGAATCCGACTATATAAGATCTTATGAGACTTTTCTTGAGGAGCAAGCATGTCTAGAAAACTGATAATCGTTGGGGCGGGTGAATTCGCCATGATTGCTTATGAGTACTTTACACATGACTCTGATTTTGAGGTCTGCGCTTTTTCCGTCGAGAAGGAATACCTCGAAAATACCACGCTGTACGATCTTCCTATTGTAGAGTTGGAATCAATCGAAACCACATATCCACCCGCCGACTATGAAGTCTTCGTCGCTATACCGGCCTCGCAACTCAACCGACTGAGAACCCGCCTGTATGAGGTGGTCAAGTCTAAGGGCTATACGTGTGCCAGCTACATTAGCTCCCGTGCGTTCGTGTGGCACAATGCTCAAATCGGTGAAAACTGCTTTATCTTCGAGAACAACACAGTTCAACCTTTCGTGTCGATTGGGAACAACGTGATTCTCTGGAGCGGCAATCATATCGGGCACCGTTCACGTATCAATGACAATTGCTTTCTCTCTTCACATGTCGTGGTGTCAGGTTATTGCGATATCGGCGAGTCCTGTTTCCTAGGTGTCAACTCGACACTGAATGATCGCATCAGCATCCCCAAAGACTGCGTGATTGCCTCCGGCACACTGGTGAATAAAAACCTGCCGGAGCCAGAGCGAATTTATTATGGCTCGCCCGCGCAGATGCTGCCGAAAAAAAGCAGTCTTAAAGTTAAATTGTAGGGTATTGACATGCTTTGGAAAAAGATAGGCCAGATCTTTGATGCTCGAACCCAGCTCCCTGATTGGGCAGAGAACTCAGCGCTTACACCGACACCTTTTTTATTGAACCCGGACGTCATCAGAATTTATGCCGGGTTTCGAGACAAGGCCGGCGTCAGCCGCATAGGTTATGTAGATGTGTCATCACATGATCCACGCAAGGTGCTGGGAGTTAGCAAAGAGCCCGTATTGACTGAGGGGGGCCCCGGATGTTTCGACGATAACGGCGTCATCATGGGCGATGTGGTACGCGATGGCGACACCATCAGAATGTACTATGTTGGTTTCCAGATCGTCCAAAAAGCCAAGTTCCTTGCTTTCACTGGACTGGCGACCAGCCAGGACGGACTTCGGTTCGACCGGGTTTCTGAAGCGCCTGTACTTGATCGCGTACACAAAGGTCGCACGATTCGCGCAATACATACTGCGATCCACGACGAAGGGCGTTGGAAGGTTTGGTATGCATTGGGAGACGGCTGGTGTGATATAAACGGCGCTCAATACCCTCGTTATAACATCTGGTACACAGAGTCGCCTGACGGTATCTCCTTTCCTGGACCCCATCATCTTTGCATCGACAATGAAGGTGATGAATATAGAATAGGCAGGCCATCCGTTTACAAGATAAACGGTCGCTATATGATGTTCTATACAAAAGGCGGAATTACCGGCAAGGATTACTTCCCAGGCGTTGCCTACTCCGAAGACGGCATCAGCTGGACGCGCAAGGATGACGAATTAGGCATGTCACTCTCAGAGCACGCAGGATTTGACGACCAGCACTTGTGCTATCCGCGCCTTTGCGTCACGGCGGATAAAGTCTATGCTTTTTACAATGGCAACAATATGGGCGTTGAAGGTATTGGCATGATGGAGCTGGTTAAATGGTGATTTGCGAGCTTTATCAGCAAGACGCCGAAAGCCAATGGAATGAGTTCGTCAGAGCCAGCAAGACACCGTTGTTTATCTTCGAACGCCCATTCATGGATTACCACGCCGATCGTTTTAATGACTTCTCTCTGCTGTTCAAAGAAGAAGATCAACTTCTTGCCGTGTTGCCCGCCAATATCGTGAACAACGTTGTGTATTCACATGGAGGTTTGACGTTCGGCGGGCTGATACTTTCGCACAAGGTCAAAGCTGAAAAGGTCATTGAGATACTGCAGACTCTCAAAATCTTCCTGAAAGAAAAGACCGTTAGCCGCCTTGAATACAAGTCAATTCCCTACATATTCACCACTAACCCGGCTCAAGAAGACTTGTATGCGCTGAGTATCGTTGGTGCCACCTTGTTCAGGCGAGATATATCCAGCGTCATTGATATGGAGCGAGAGCCCAAGTTTTCAAAAGGCCGAAAATGGCTGATTGCAAGAGCAAAGAAGAACGGTCTGTGCGTGGAGGAGTCCACGGACTGGTCGGCATACCACGCACTGCTTTCCAGCGTGCTATCGAAGCACAGCGCCACACCTACTCATTCGATCGATGAAATGGCTCTGCTCCACGAGCGCTTTCCTGAAAACATCCGCCTGAGGGTCGTGCGAAAGGATGGAGAGTTGATATGTGGTGTGCTGCTATTTGCTTATGAGCAGGTCTTGCATACTCAATACATCGCGGCGAACGAAGTCGGCAGGGAATCGGGGGCACTCGATCTGACCCTGGCAAGCTGCATTGATGAAGCCAGGCGCTCGGACAAGGCGTATTTCAGCTTTGGCATCTCAACGGAGCGTGGCGGGCTTTACTTGAACACCGGGCTGATCGCACAAAAAGAGAGCTTCAGCGCCCGGGCTATCGTGCATGATTTTTACAGGCTGGAATTGAATGATTAAGTTTTTGGATCTGAAGCAAGTCAACGATCAATACCAGGCAGAAATTCTGGCCGCCGCCGAACGCGTGATAAAGTCCGGCTGGTATATCAAGGGCGAAGAACTCGAACAGTTTGAACAGGCATTTGCAGCGTACTGTGGTACCCAGTACTGCATCGGTGTGGGCAATGGTCTGGACGCACTCACCCTTTCCCTGCGCGCCTGGAAAGAACAAGGTCGGATTAACGATGGCGATGAAGTCATCGTCCCAGCCAATACCTACATTGCGAGCATTCTGGCCATCATTGAAAGTGGGTTGACACCCGTTCTCGTGGAGCCATGCCTCGAAACCTACAATATCGATCACCGACAAATTCAAAACAGGATCAGTGAAAAAACCAAGGTCTTGTTACCTGTCCACCTGTACGGTCAATTGGCCGAAATGGACAAAATCAATGACATCGCCAAGGCTCATAATCTGCTGGTTCTCGAAGATGCCGCCCAGGCACACGGCGCAGAGGCTTTCGGCAGGAAGGCAGGAGCCTTCGGAGATGCCGCAGGCTTCAGCTTCTACCCTGGGAAAAACCTGGGTGCACTGGGCGACGGCGGCGGGATCACTACCAATGATGCTGAGTTTGCCGACATTGTTCGATCATTGGGCAACTACGGCAGCGAGGCGAAATATCAACATCGTTATGCGGGGATCAATAGCCGACTGGACGAACTGCAGGCGGCGATACTCTCTGTCAAGCTCAAGCACCTCGATAATGAAAACGCCCGCCGGCGAGCAATTGCAGCGAACTACGTTGCTAACATCGATAATCGATTGATCACGCTGCCGAACCTGGCTGATGGCAAAAGCCAGGCCTGGCACCTGTTCGTTATTCGATGCGACGATCGCAAAGGATTCATGTCCCATCTTTCCGATAACGGTGTGCAAGCGCAAATCCATTACCCCACCGCTCCGCACAAACAAGTGGCATTGCGCGGCATGACAACTGAAAGCTTCCCGATCACCGAGAACATCCACGATACAGTGGTGAGTTTGCCGTTGAATCCCACAATCAGTGATGATGAAGTTTCGCACGTCATCGAAGTGTGCAACGCCTACGTATCGCCATGAAGCTGATAAAAACAAGCCTGTTGAGTGGTATAGCGTCGCTGGTAAAAATATTTACGCTGCTCGGCATAAATAAGGTGCTCGCGATCTATACCGGTCCTTCAGGCTACGCGCTCATAGGCCAGCTTCAAAATGCGGTGCAGATTTTCTCAACATTCGCGAGTGGCGCAGTCAGCACCGGCGTCACCAAATACACCGCGGAGTATGGACAGGATGCTTTAAAGCAGGAGAAGATTTGGCGCACGGCTTTCAGCATCGCGTTATCGGGCAGTCTCATCAGTGCGATCTTTATTATTGTGTTTGATAAAGAGCTTGCAGAGTTTTTTCTCGGGGACAGGACCTACAGCAACCTTTTCATTGTGTTCGCCATCGGGCTGTTGCCGATGGTCGTGAACACCCTGCTCCTGGCCATACTCAACGGCAAGAAGGAGATCAAGGGCTATGTGATCGCAAATATTCTGGGCAGCCTGTTTTCGTTGCTCTTTACTGCGGTCCTGGCTTATTGCTTCGACTTTCTAGGCGCACTTATTGCTCTGGTGTCTTATCAGTCAATCGCCTGTTTGTTCACATTGGGCGTTTGCTTGAAAACCAGTTGGTTCAGGCTCGGTATATTTGCCTTCGAGTTTGATCGCAGTGCGCTGAGGAAGCTCACCGGTTTTACATTTATGGCGCTATGCTCCGCCATATGCGTTCCGTTGAGTTCCCTGTTTATCAGGACTTACCTGAATGATTCCTTGAGCGCCGAAGCTGCTGGCTATTGGGAGGCGATGACTCGGCTAAGCGGCGCATATATGATGGTGGTCACCATGACACTGAGCGTGTATTACCTGCCCAAGTTGTCGGAGCTGACTTCGGCCAGCCAGATCAAACACGAGGTGATGTCCGGCTATAAAATAATTCTTCCTGCGGCCGCGCTGCTGTCGCTGGGCGTTTTTATTTTTCGCGATCTTATTATCTGGATATTGTTTACAAAGGAATTCGCACCCATGCGCCCGTTGTTTACGTGGCAACTGGTTGGCGACACCATGAAAATAGGCAGCTGGATTTTATCCTACTTGATGGTTAGCCGAGCGATGATCAAAGAGTTCATCATCTCTGAAATCATTTTCTCTATAACGCTATGCCTACTGGTCGTGGTGTTCTCAAACGCCTACGGTTTGATCGGGGCGACAATGGGCTACTGCGTAAACTACATGGCCTACTGGGTATTTTTGTATTTCTTCGTATGGCGGAAAATTAATTGAGCCTTAAGTCAAGCGTGATACTGCCCTTATCTGAACAACCACTCGTCAGCATTGTGGTCATCGTTTACAACCAATCGAACTATATCAAAGAATGCATTCAATCAATTTTATCGCAAGATTACACGAATATTGAAATCATCATCAGTGATGACGCTTCCAAAGATGGTACCGATGCGCTCCTTCAGAAGATGCATGCAGCCGACCCTGAAAAAATAATACTTAACCTGGCTTCTGCTAACCAGGGAATAACAGGTAATTGCAATGCGGGCTTGCGTCTTGCAAAAGGCAAATATGTCGCCATGTTTGCAGGCGATGATTTGATGCTGCCTGGACGAATTACCCAACAGGTCGAGTTCCTGGAGCAACATCCTGAGTTCTCCATCTGCGGGTCTTATGTTCAGGTTATTGACGGACAGGGACGTGCGGTAAAAATACAGAAAGACAAATTCAATAAACGCAATCCTGTTTACACGCTCGATGAGTTGATCGCCTCCAATAACTCTCTGGTGCCCGTGCCAGGCTTTATGGTGAGGGCTGATCGAATTCCAGCCTCTGGCTACGACTATCGCTTGCCTAAAGCATCAGACAGCCTGTTCTACTACCATATCGCCAGCAAAGGCGATATCTACATATTGAAAACACCGCTGACGCAATACCGCGTGCATCAGAGCCATGCGTCAAATATGGGCTACCTGGATGACAGCTTGGTTTCACTGGCACTGTGCGAGTTTTATTTCCCCGAATTGTACAGCGCTATAAAAAAAGGCAAAAGCAACCTGTACTATTCATACGCCCGGCACCTGCACAAAGTAAAGAAGGATTATAGCGGCGCATTGAAATATATTACTCGATCACTTCTGGGCGACTTGAGCTTCAAAAAGTTGCTGGCATTGGCGCTGATTATATGTCGGGTTGATCGATGATTGAAATTTCAGAAACGCGTCCCACGCTGCAAAAAAAAATCTATCTCTGGGCGATGGCAACCTGGATCGTCATTGCACTGAACCCTTTCTATATCTGGGGATATACACCTCAATTTCAGGCCCTGATCGCAGGTGTGTGTCTGGTGCTTTTTTTCCTCAAGAAAGATATTGCGCTACGCGAATACTTTTCTGGCCTGCTTTTCTCCGTAATGGTTTTCCTGTTTTACTATTTTTACGGCGCCAGTATTCTAGGCTGCTTGTATTTCATGGCCGGCTACTTGGTTTTTTATTGCATACCCTCAAATGAAGTGTTGAATATTTTTCGTAAATCAAAACGGCTGATCGCCACTCTTCTGCTTCCCGGTATATGCATCTGGTTTTTACATCACCTGACTGGTGACAATAAATTATTCTTACTGGGCACTCTGCCTGAGTACAAAATCCCCGATCAACTCAAAGCCCAAAATGGCGTAGGATATTTTGTTTACCCTATGACCGTGGTTTTGGACTATATGCTGGACAATCCATTTTATCGGTTTTTTGGTTTTTTCGATGAGCCTGGTGCGCTGGGTACCTTCGCTGCCCTGCTGCTGGCGGCAGACAGGTTCAACCTGAGGTCACGCAGCAATTTCATCATATTCATTTCCGGAATTCTAAGTTTGTCCATGGCGTTTTTCATATTAAGCCTGGCTTACTTCGCCATCGAAGCAGTGCGCGGTAACAAACGCAACATAGTGCTATTGAGCGTTATGGTGGCACTCGTCATTCTGTCTGCACAAAATGATTATTTGAAGACCGTCATGTATGACCGCTTCGCCTATAAGTCGGAGGGTCTCGCAGGAGACAATCGCAATACCGATGGCTTCAACAAGCTATTTTCTGAGTGGGAATCGTCCGATACGCGCTCACTCATGTTTGGCAGCGAGAAAGAAGACGACAGCGGCTCCGCCAGCTTCAAAAAAATCATCTTTCACTCAGGCATTCTAGGCACAGCATTCTTCGTACTGACGCTGTTAGGCTTTGCGCTGAGGCATAGAGTGCTCTTGAACTTCAATGGCATGGCTTTTTCGCTGCTATTGATATTGTCGATTGTTCAGAGACCTCTGGTTATCGCACCTGCATTCCTGCTTCTGATTGCGGCTGCGGGCTGCAGGGAAATTTCACTTAAGAAAGCTCCACTGTAGTCAGGAACAGGCCGGTCGATGACCGGCCTGTTTGATTGAGTTATTTGATCTCCAATCTGTCGCGGTTTTTCTCCATCAGCGCTTTGCCTATTCCCTTCACCTCAAGCAGCTCATCTACAGCAGTGAAAGGCCCATTACTTTCTCGATAAGCCACAATCGCTTTGGCTTTTGCTGCACCAATACCAAACAGGTTGAGTCGCAACGTTTGCGCATCGGCAGCGTTGAGATTGACCTTGGCATTTTGCGCGGCGATTTCTACCTGAGCAGCGGCCGGCGTAGGTGAATCAACGTTGAGGGAGGGTGCAGGAGCAGCCGTTGCTGCGAGTGAGAAACTTGTAAGCAGGGTAAAGACGAGAGCGGAAATGTAGGCGTTTTGCATTGGTGACACTCCATGACATCTAAAAAGAGAAAGCAGCTTTCCGAAGCTGCTTTTTCAAATTAGAAGATCTTTGGAGAACGTCAAAAATGGCTGAGTAACAAGGTGTTTTCTCAGGGTTCCAAGCGGCGTTGCTGATAGATCCAATCGACGATCTCGCCGTCCGGGGAATAGCCGCTCACGGTGTCCCTCAGAAGCTGGCGCACGCGCGTGTAATCGTGCTGCTCAACGGCGGCAAGCAGTTGCGTCAACATGCCCTTGAGCAGATCCCAGGAGAGATGATCTTCGTTGGCACTCATGATCATCGGGTGCTGGGTGGCAACGACGTTGTCACCAATCAGTAACTCCTCGTAAAGCTTTTCACCAGGACGCAATCCGGTGAATTCAATCGCGATGTCACCAAGGGGATTTTTTTCGGACCGAACACTAAGACCGGAAAGATGAATCATCTTTTCCGCCAGTTCGGTAATCTTTACCGGCTCCCCCATGTCGAGTACGAACACATCTCCGCCAAGCCCCATGGAACCAGCCTGGATCACCAGTTGGGCGGCCTCGGGAATAGTCATGAAATAACGCGTGATCTTCGGGTGAGTGACCGTCAGCGGCCCTCCGGATTTGATCTGCTTGTGGAACAACGGAATCACCGATCCCGACGACCCTAGAACATTACCAAAGCGAACCATGGTGAACCGGGTCTTGTTGACGCGCGATACATTGGCACTGTCACCAAACAACACCGGCGCCAGTTCACGACTGAGGGCCTGCAGTGTCAGCTCGGCCAGGCGTTTGGTGCTGCCCATCACGTTAGTCGGGCGAACCGCCTTATCGGTTGAAATCAGTACGAAGTTCAACACGCCGGCCTGCAAAGCAGCCTGGGCAGTGTTCAAGGTACCGATCACATTATTAAGCACACCTTCGGCAATATTGTGCTCGACCATGGGTACGTGCTTGTAGGCGGCCGCGTGGTAAACCGTGTCCACGCTCCAGGTTTTCATGATGTCGAGCAACTTCGCCTCATTGCGTATCGATCCGAGTATGGGCAGTACACGAACCGGCAACGATTCACGAACGATCCGCTGTTCGAGCTCCGACAAAATGCTATAGAGGTTGAATTCACTATGCTCGAACAGTAACAAGGTGGTGGGCTGCAGTGACAGGATCTGTCGGCAGAGTTCGGAACCGATCGAGCCACCCGCCCCTGTGACCAGCACGGACTGTCCCTTGATGCAATGTTCCAGAAGCTCCTCCTGGGCCGGCACGGCGTCGCGCCCCAGAAGGTCGGCGATATCCACTTCCTGAATGTCGTCTACCTTTACGCGCCCGCTTGCAAGGTCCATGAAGCCGGGAACGCTGCGCACATGCAGTGGGAAACCTTCAAGGAAGCCGAGAATTTCGCGGCGCCTGCCACGGTTGGAAGACGGAATTGCCAGAAGGATTTCCTGGGCACCCGTCGCGTCGATCATGCGTTGAATATGCCGGGGTTTATACACTTGCAGACCGGAGATCACACGATCAGAGATGCTGTCATCGTCGTCGATAAAGGCGACAGGGCGCATGACTCGGCCCATGCGCAATGCAGCCACCAATTGGTTGCCCGCAGCGCCTGCACCGTAGATCGCAACCCGCGGCAATCCGTCGTCACGACTGGTGAATGGCACATGTTGGGCCGCTGCGAACCAGTCGCCCAGGAAATATTGCCGCATGGCCAGACGCAGTCCGCCAACCATGATCAAGCTAAGCCACCAATAATTGAAGATGATGGAACGTGGCACCACGTTCTGGTGATTGCTGTACCAGTAAACCACTACGCCTAGAATCAAAGATGAAAGGCTGACGGCCTTGATGATCGCAATCAGAGCGTCGTTGCCAAAGTACCGCATGACGGCACGGTACATACCAAAACGCACGAACAGCGGAATAGCGACAACCGGAGCGCAGAGGAACAACCATTGGTGAAGGGCCACCGGGTTGATCATGTCATCCACCCCCAGGCGCACGACAAACGCCATCCACAGGGCGAACCAGACCAGCAGGATATCTGTGATGACCTGCAGGATGCGTTTGCGCCTGCGAGGAAGCGCCAGCAGGTAAGATCGAATTTTACTCATAACCCTTTAAACACCTCTAACGCTCCTGACCTGCTCTGCATGACCGGCATTGAACACTTGAATGGCCTTATTGTTCTGTACGCAAATTACGCCGAAGGTGAGATGGTTTTTTCCAACTCACCCGCACGGTATTTGATAGCCAGCAGCACCAGCGGTATATAGGCGATAACCAAACCCGCCAAACCATTGAGACCCAATAAGGCCACAGAAAGTGCGATAGGTATCAACCATAATAAATTAATCGCGAGCACGGCCAAGGTAACAGGCAAATGTCCGCCAATCTGGCGTGAGGCGAATTGATAGGCATGACTGCGATGGGCTTCATAAACCTTGTCGCCGCGCAGCAGGCGCCTGATGAGCGTGAAGGTGGCGTCTACAACGAATACGCCAAGCAGTATCAACCACACCCATAAAAATGCCATATCCTGCCACGCTGCCTGCAGGGAAAATATGCCCAGGATGATGCCGAGAAAGCCACTGCCGGCATCGCCCATGAAAATACGCGCCGGCGGGAAGTTCCAGTAAAGAAAGCCCAGGACTGCCATGCTCAACAATAATGGAGCCCAGATGAGCGCTTGATTCCCCGTCGCTGCATAGATCAGGCAAGCGCCCAGGCAGCCGCACAATGCTTCGATACTGGCGAGCCCATCAATGCCGTCCATGAAGTTGTAGAGGTTGAGCAACCACACCAAGTAAAAAGCAGCGAGTATGTGGCCCAACCACCCGAGGTCAACGACCATGCCAGGCAAGCTGATCGGAGGGAGTCCGCCCAGCCAGAAAAGTGCCCAGATGGACGCGCCGAAATGGCCAAGTAAACGCCATCTTGCTGCGATATGCCCGTGATCATCGAGAAAACCAAGGATCGCAATGGCAGCGCCCGCCCCCATCAAAGCCCATGTAACAGAGCGTGAAATCTCGTCTCCCAGATACAGGATCGGCAGTGCGATCAGGAAGCTCAACACGATCGCCACACCGCCCCCGCGGGGGGTGGGAATGGAGTGGGAGCTACGGGCATTGGGTATATCGATCATGCTGTTTGCCAACGCATAGCGTCGCAGGATCCAGGTAAGCAGAAGTGCAAGGGCCGCCACAACGGGCGCAAGCCACAATAAGTGAATCATCCACAGCTCCAATTGGCGGTCCGGGGAACGGACCATCCTTCTAAATCAAACTTCCTTGAAACTTGCCGCCGTCTTTTTCAGTGCCTCGGAAACCGACGTGGGCGGCACCCACCCCAGCAGATCCCGTGCCTTTGTAATATCGACTTGTAAAGACCCGCACAGCCGCTGGCCGATAGACTTGCGACCAATCAATGCCGCCCCCCACTCCAGCAGCATGGCTGGCACCGGCAGCAGTCGTGCCGGCTTACCCAGCGCCGCTCCCATGCGTCTGAGCAACTGGGTGGTCGAGAGGTCTTCACCGTCACTGACCAGAAACGTCTGGCCAGCCGCAGCCGGATGGGTCATGCAAGTTACGATAAGGTCCACCAGGTTATCCAGTGCGACCAGGCTGCGCTGGTTGCCAATGGCCCCCAGAGGCAGCACGACACCTTTGTTCAGCCAACTCATCATGCTGCGAAAATTGGCCTTGACCCTTGGACCATAAACGAGCACCGGACGAATGATGACGACTTCCATGCCCGTGCTCTGCGCCAGCAACCGAAGTTGCTGCTCGGCTTCCATCTTGGAAACGCCATAAGGATCGCATGGAGACGGGACGTCATCTGCGGTGTAAGGCTGCCCTGGACGCGTGCCCTCGCCGTTGACCTTTATCGAGCTGATGAACACAAAGCGTTTCACACCCGCTTGAGCAGCTTGTTCAGCCAGCTTCAAGGTACCCACGACGTTGACCTTGCGATATTCGGTCAGCGGATCGCTGGAAGCATCGGACATTACGTGAACGCGTGCAGCGCAGTGCACCAGAACGTCAACACCGCAAAGAGGAAGCGGTTCGCCAGCCAGATAATCCGGGCCGGCTCTCACCGGAGAGACCGTTGCCGGCAGTACAACACCATCGCGACGAACCAGAGCCATCACCTTGCAACCTGCCATCAAGGACAGCCGTTGGACCACTGCCGAACCTACGAAGCCGCTGGCACCCGTGACGAAGTATGTGTGTTGATGATTCAAGCCGTGTGCTCCAACTGACGATAGACCTCAAGATGTTGTTCCACGATTTTTTCGATCGCAAACGCCTGTACCGCCAGTTCTCGACCCGCAGCGCCCATCTGACGCCGCAGCGCCGGATCTTCAATGAGCAGTTGCAGCTGATCGGCCAACGCGTGTGCATCCCGTACCGGCACCAGCAGCCCGGTGACGCCGGGGTCAATTGCGTCACGACAGCCGGGAACATCGGTGGTAACCACAGCTCGGCCACAGGCGGCAGCTTCGACCAGCACCTTCGGCAGCCCTTCACGGTAGGAGGGCAAGGTTACGATATTGGCGTCTGAAAACAGTTGCGCAATATCGTCGCGATATCCCAGCAACTCGACGATACCCTCCTCGCGCCACGCATCCAGTTCAGCCCTGGTGACTGTGGCAGGGTTCCCAGGGTCGACATCGCCAATCAATTGAAAGCGGGCTTGTACCCCGCGCTTGGCCAATATCCTGGCAGCCTCAACATACTCCATGACGCCTTTGTCGCGCAAAAGCCGCGCAGCGAGACAGACAACAGGTAGCCCCTGCGGCTCTGGAACGTGCGCATAAAGCGCCAGATCGACACCCGAGCCACGAATCATCACAACCTTGGCTTCGGTGAGCCCGCCCATCGCCAGCAACAGGTCTCGGTCGTCAGGGTTTTGAAAGATCGAGCGCAGATTACGCTTACCCAACGCCAGGCGATAAAAAGCACTGACCAGACGCCGAACCACAGCAGCCTTGGTGCCCTTGGAAAGAAACACGAAACCCAACCCGGAGATGGCCGTGACGACGCCTTTAACCGGAGCGAAGCGCGCAGCAACACCGCCATAAAGGACCGGTTTGATGGTCACCAGGTGAAGCACATCTGGCTTCAAGCACCATAACAACTTCCAGATGGTGAACATCAGCCCCAGCTCCGCCAACGGATTGCGGCCACTGCGCGACAGTGGCAGAGGATGAAACTCAAAACCCTGTGCAGTGATTGCAGCAACCGCAGCACCTGGCATACAGGCGACATGAACCTTATAGCCAGCCGCCTGCGCACCTTTGGCAACAGCCAGACGATGGGACAGAAAAAATCCCGGATCATTGACTATAAACAACAACGTTTTAATCATCACTGCTCATCCAACCACGCCTGGAACATAAGAATGGTCCACAGGTGAGACTGCCAGTTACCTCGTCCCTGAAGATGCTCGCTCCACATTTTCCTGATGGGCTCAGGCCGAAAGTAGCCATCCCGGACCAGGCGAGCTTCATCAAGGAGGGATTCGGCCCATTCGCGCAAAGAACCGCGCAACCACTCACCCAGCGGGATACCGAACCCCTGCTTGGGACGCTCGATCAGTTCTTTTGGGACATGGCGATAAAGGACCTGACGCAACAGCCATTTCCCCTGACCATTACGGATTTTCAGATCAAGCGGCATACGCCACGCCAATTCGACCACTCGGTGGTCGAGCATGGGAACACGCCCTTCTATGCTCGCCGCCATAGAGGCCCGATCCAGTTTGACCATGATGTCATCCGACATATAAGTCTGAGCATCCATCGCCATCATCCAATGCTCGAAAGAATCGGTCTTCGGCCAGCGGGATGCGTCGGTAAACATTGTTGGAGGCTCTTCACCGCCGATGACAACGCTGGCCGGATCACTCCAATGGCTGTTCAGTTGAAGGTAAAATTCATGCCCGTCCGCCAGCTTCAACACGTTGGCCAGTTTGTGCGCCTTGTCCCCAGGACCGCTCACATGAAACCTGCTGGGTAACAGTGGCTTTGCCAGGTTGAAAAGACTGTCCCACGTGGTGGGAGATACAGAGCGTAAAAGGCTCGCGCTGGCCTGTCGTGCGAACGACGGCACATGCTGCATCTTTGACCAGATTTTTTTTGCGCTCAGGTACCGGTTGTAACCACCGAACAATTCGTCACCGCCATCCCCACTGAGTACGACCTTCAATTCTTGGCCGGCCAGTTGACTGACAAGGAAGGTGGGAATCTGCGAGCTATCGCTGAAAGGTTCGCAATACATGGAAGACAGGCGCGGTATTACCGCTGCAGCGTCCTGGGGGCGTACATACAGTTCAGTGTGCTGAGTGCCCAGGTGCCTCGACACAGCCTTGGCATGTACCGCCTCGTCGAACCCTCCCTCATCGAAGCCGATGGTGAACGTGCGTACCGCCTGGGTGCTCTGGGTTTGCATCAGGGCCACAACCGCGCTGCTGTCCACGCCCCCGCTCAGGAAAGCGCCCACCGGTACATCGGCCAGCATTTGCTGACCAATGCTCGACCGCAATTGAGCCTCGAGCAGATCAGTCGCCGTCTCGGGGCTGCCCGTGAAAGGATCAGCAAGACCTTTGGCCACCGCATCATTAAGACGCCAGTAGGGCTGGGGAATGGCGGCTTTTGCAGCAGAGAGATCAGTCAGAGGCAGGACAACATAATGACCGCTCTGAAGCTTGGCGATGCCCTTGTAAATGCTGTATGGGGCAGGAATGCAATTGTGACGAAGCAGCAGCGTCAACGCATTTCGGTCAATTTCCGCGCGAAACGCCGGAAACGCCTTGATGGCTTTGAGCTCCGAGCCGAAGAGCAAGATGTCATCCTGCCAGCCATAATAAAGCGGCTTCTCGCCCATACGATCACGGCCCAGCGTCAGGACCTGCTCTTGCCGGTCCCACAGCGCAAACGCAAACATTCCCACCGATGCATTCAAGGTCTTTTCAACACCCCAGCTCGCAAGCCCGGCCAGAAGCACCTCGGTGTCCGAATGACCTTTCAGACCCGTCGAGATAAGACCATCGTCGTGCAACGCTTGCCGCAGTTCGGCATGGTTATAGATCTCGCCGTTGAAGACGATGACAAATCGTCCGCAATTGGAATGCATCGGTTGATGGCCAGCTTCAGAAAGGTCAACAATTGCAAGGCGCCGATGCCCCAAGGCGATTCCCACATTCCCGTCGATCCACACACCTGAGTCGTCCGGGCCTCGATGGATGAGCGATGTGTTCATCAACCGAACAACAGCCTCGAGTTCGGTGTTACGCGAGGAGAAAATACCGCTCAGACCACACATCACTAGGCATCCTGATTCGAAAGAACGCGATGATATAGGGCTTTGTATTGATATTCGGTACATTTCATTGTGAAATTTTCTGCGATGCGTTTATAAACGCTCTGCCCCATTGCAGCGCGCTCTGACGCTGTTGCGGAAAGTACCGAGACGAATGCTTCGGATAGCCGCCGAGTGTCCTGTGCCGGCACTACTGGACCCAATCCTCCCAACAGGAATGCTGCATCGCCCACATCCGTGGTGACGCAAGGCAATGCCATGCTCATGGCTTCGCCAAGAACGTTGGGGAAGCCTTCGGTTAATGAATGCAGGCAAAAAACATCCATTGCTTTGAAACAGGCAGCAACATCCTTGCGCTCACCGAGCAGGACAAACCGATCAGCATGCCCCGTGGAAGCAATGTCAGCCATCAACGCGGCATTATTCTTATCAACATCGCGTCCTACCATCAGAAACCTGACGTTTGCAAACCGGCCAGCGGCCATGCCCGCAGCTTTGATAAAATTGGCGTGGTCCTTGACCGGGTTAAAACGGCCTAGACTGCCGATCACAAGTTCATCACGCCCAATGCCATGAGCCTCTCGAATAGCATCACGCTCCGAGGATGTGGCTACCAATCGCGCAAGATCAAAGCCATTAGGTATGACCGTCATGCGGTCAGTGGCGTAACCGACTTCAACATGGGTTTTTCGCGATGCTTGCGCAGCGCAGACAATCACATCCGGAATGGATCCGGAAAGGCACGCACACAGCTTTCGAATCATAACCGTAGCCTTGCTACCGCCACTGCTTACATCCGTCGTCCTGATGCCCCATATGACATGCTTCACTCCAACCAGACGCGCTGCTATGCCTCCAACGAGGTCGGAATGGTACATCCAAGTCTGCACGATATCGGGCTTCTGCCGACGAAGATTGCTGACCAACTTGATAGTAATGCCCAGCAAGTCCCATTTGCCGCGCATACGCAGGGTTTCGACGGCGATACCGCTGGCTCGAAGCCGCGCGCCCACTTCACCCAGATCGGTCAGGGAGATCACGCGATGCTCATCCTCACCACGCGCCTTGAATGACTCACACAAGCGCAACAGCATCAACTCCGCGCCACCAATATGCAGACCAACGATGATATGGGCTACTTTCAACGTCCCTGTTCCTCCAGCCAAGCTTGAAACATCAATACCCCCCACAGCTTGCTCGAATGGTCGGCCCGACCGTTCAGATGTTGCTCCCACACCCTTCGGATCACCGATGGATGAAAAAAGCCTTCTTGCTGTAGACGTTTTTCATTCAGCAACATTTCCGACCACTCTCTGAGAGGCCCGCGCAACCAGGCCGCAATCGGAATGGAAAAACCTTTTTTTGGTCGTTCTATCAACTCGCGTGGAACGTGGCGGTATAGAACCTCTTTCAACGCCCATTTACCAACCCCTCCACGAATTTTCATATCCAGAGGTATACGCCATGCCAACTCGACAACACGATGATCAAGCAGCGGGACGCGTGTCTCCAGACTGTTGGCCATGGCAGCGCGATCCACCTTTACAAGGATATCGTCGACCATGTAGGTCTGAGCATCCATTGCCATCATCCACTCTTCAAAACGCGTCGCAGGCGGCCATTTGGCTGGCGTGTCGAGCAATGTCGGACCTTCATTTCCACTGATTACCGCGTTCGAGGGCGTCTTCCAATGGCTGACAAGCTGACGATAGAAGTCCTCGCGATTACGACAATCAAGAATATCAACCAGTTTTTCAGCCTTGCCTTTAAGTGGTAACTTCTTCAACGAGCTCGCTGCTAGGTGGCGCAGCCCGCCTGGCACTTTGCTGACCTTGTCCCATATGCGTGGCGCAAACTGATAAGGGTTATACCCACCAAACAGCTCATCACCTGCATCACCGCTCAATGTAACGGTGACATGCTCACGCGCCATTTGACTGACAAGAAAAGTAGGTATTTGCGAACTGTCGGCAAACGGTTCGCAATAGATGCGCGGCAAGTCTGGAATGATATTCAGCGCATCCTTGGCTTGAATATAAATTTCACTGTGTTCGGTATGCAGGTGGCGAGAAACTGCGAGCGCATGCTCCGCTTCGTTGAAACCATCTTCGCTGAAACCTATCGTGAAGGTTTTCACCGGGCGCGAGCTTTGCTTCTGCATGAGTGACACGATCAAGCTGCTATCGACGCCGCCGCTCAAGAACGCGCCCAATGGGACATCGGCGAGCATTTGTATGCCAATACTCTGATCAAGCTGGGTTTCGAGTGTGTCCACGACAGTCTTGCTATCGGATTGCAGTGGATTATCGAGACCAGCTTTCACGGCAGCATTGAAAGACCAGAATGGAATCAAATCGACGGACGCTCGCTTTTGTCCAAGCGAGATTGCTACGTAATGCCCAGGCGGGAGCTTTTCAATACCCTGATAGATACTGTACGGCGCCGGCACATAATTGTGCCGCAGGTACAGCGCCAGGGCGTCGCGATCAATATTGTCGGAAAAGGCCGGGTGTACCTTGAGCGCCTTGAATTCCGATCCAAATAGCAGAACATCGTTATGCCAGCCCCAATAGAGCGGTTTCTCTCCCAGTCGATCGCGGGCCAGTATCAACTGGCGCTCCCGCGTATCCCATAATGCAATGGCAAACATTCCTACCGTCGCCTGCAGAGTCTTCTCCACGCCCCATCGCTCGAAGCAGGCCAGTAAGGTTTCTGTATCCGAGTGCCCACGCCAGGTTTCGCCGTACTCGGTGGTGAGGAGGCTGCGCAATGAAAGGTGGTTATAAATCTCGCCATTGAACGCCATGACGTAGCGTCCGCTGGAAGAATGCATGGGCTGATGGCCCGCGGCTGAAAGATCGACAATTGCAAGCCGACGGTGCGACAGGCCTATTCCAAGTGATGCGTCCGACCATGTTCCGGCATCATCGGGGCCGCGACTGTAGATCGCGTTACCCATAGCCACCAGAATGTCATTTGCGCCATCACCCAGAGGGGCTGATGCGAAGAAACCAGAAAACCCACACATGCCTCAATTCCCCTGAACGTATTTAATCGCGATCCTAGCTTACGAGATATCCCAAGCAGTCTCAGGATGTCACCAGCATCGTATGCCGTGAACAACTAAAGCAGGGGCCGACCTATCGTTAACAAAATAAAAAACCTTTGAAGCTTCATTAAAAATAAATGGGCGTACAGCACTCATCGACGCTGACTTTCTCGGTGAGCCGCCCGCAGAAGTTTTACCATACAACGAAAGTCTCGATCGCCCATAGATTGGGCGCTTGAGACACTCCGAGAACAAGGCAAACAACCATTACTTCAGAAAAGTCGAATACCAGCCCATCGCTTTCGCAATACCCTGCTGAATATCAAACTTCGGTTCATAGCCCAACAGCTTTTTTATCTTTCCGATATCAGCCTGAGAGTGCCGAACATCTCCGGCACGAAAATCACGATACACGGGCGACTTTTCATAACTTATCCCGTGCTGCGACAACGACTGGCGTAGCGCAGAAAATAGCATATTAAGGTCGGTACGCCCGCTGACCGCGACGTTGTAAACTTGATTTCGCGCTGCGGACTCAGTCACGGTAGCGGCCAGCAGATTGGCTTGAACTGTGTTCTCGATAAAGCAGAAATCCCTGCTGGTTTCACCGTCTCCATTAATAAAAACCTCCTGATTCTTAATCATTGACGCGGCCCATTTAGGGATCACCGCAGCGTATGCGCCATCCGGATCCTGACGTTTACCAAACACGTTAAAGTAACGCAGACCGATGGTTTCAAAACCATAACACCTAGCGAATACTTCCGCGTATAGTTCGTTGACATACTTGGTAACCGCATACGGTGAGAGAGGTTTACCAATAACGTCTTCCACTTTCGGCAAGCCCGGATGATCCCCGTAAGTAGAGCTACTGGCAGCGTAAGTGAAACTTTTTACTTGCGCATCCCTGGCCGCCACCAACATGTTAAGGAAGCCATCAATATTGGTAGCATTTGTAGCGATTGGGTCATTGAGGGAACGTGGTACCGACCCAAGCGCCGCCTGGTGCAATACGTAATCCACCCCTCCACATGCGCGCTGACAGTCATCCAATACCTTGATATCACCTTCGATGAAGCTAAAACGAGCCCACTGCTGCGCAGCGACCGTACCTTTAACCTCATCGAGATTGCGCTGATGGCCCGTCGCAAAGTTGTCAAGGCCGACAACAACTTGATTCAGACCAAGCAAGGTCTCCAATAAATTGGAGCCAATAAATCCAGCCACCCCTGTGATCAACCACGTTTTAGGTGAAGTCTTGAGTGTTTCCAGGAGCGTTTCATAGCGGGACATAAATTGGCTCTTCGTTTATTGAAAAATAGAACACACAAATAAAATTACAAACGAATATCAGACTCTTCACGACTCAGCAGATATTTCAGATCGTAAAGAACATGCTCAGACTTACCAAACTTGCGAATTTTTTCAGCGCCCAGTGCCTTGAATTCATTATGTGCAACGGCCAGCACAATACCGTCATAGACATCAGTGCCCGGTTCGGCAATAGGCGTTATGCCATATTCATGGTTGGCCTCTTCAGGGCTGACCCATGGATCATAAATATCCACTGCAATATTGTACTCTTTCAACTCATTGACAATATCCACGATTCGCGTGTTACGCAGGTCCGGGCAGTTCTCCTTGAACGCCAGGCCCATAATCAGTACACGAGCGCCATCGACATGAATACGGCGCTTAACCATCGTTTTTACCAACTGGGAGACCACATACGCGCCCATTCCGTCATTGAGACGGCGACCCGCGAGAATGATTTCGGGGTGATAGCCGATGGACTGAGCCTTGTGAGTCAAGTAGTAGGGGTCGACGCCGATGCAGTGACCGCCCACCAAGCCAGGCCGAAATGGCAGGAAATTCCATTTCGTGCCCGCTGCCTGGAGCACTGACTCCGTATCAATACCCATTTTATTGAAAATAATGGCCAATTCATTGATTAGAGCGATGTTTAAGTCGCGCTGTGTGTTTTCAATAACCTTTGCAGCTTCGGCAACTTTAATGCTGCTTGCCTTGTGCGTGCCCGCAATAATGATCTGGTTGTAAAGAGCATCCACTAGGTCAGCGATCTCAGGTGTGGATCCGGAAGTCACCTTCTTGATCGTAGTGACACGATGCTCCTTGTCTCCCGGATTAATACGCTCAGGGCTGTATCCGGCAAAGAAATCGACGTTGAATTTTAATCCGGAAAATTTCTCAAGAACGGGCACGCAGTCTTCTTCGGTTGCGCCGGGATAAACCGTCGACTCATAAATAACCAGGTCGCCTTTCTTCAGTACCTTACCAATACTTTCTGATGCTTTGATCAGTGGAGTAAGGTCTGGTTGGTTGTACTCATCAATCGGCGTAGGCACTGTCACGACGAACGTATTGCAGGTGGACAATTCGTCCAGATTAAAACTGAAGCCGAGCTTGTCGGCCTGCTTCAACTCCTCATCGCTCACTTCCAGCGTGGAATCGTGCCCGGCTCTCAAGGCCTGGATACGCGGCTGGTTGATGTCAAACCCAACCACCGTCCGATGCTTGCCAAACTCCACCGCAAGGGGCAGGCCAACATATCCAAGACCTATAATGGCGAGCTTAATATCTTCCAGTTTTTGCATAATTAAAGCCTAATAATAAAATAAAATTTCACTGAACCATCTTCAGCGCTGAATACTTCAACATCCCCGTGAATCAAGACCTCTGACAGCGGGCTCTGCAGGCTTGTCATCAACCGGCAAGAAATTCCCAGCTGCTTGCTGACGTTCTTCGTGCGACAACTGGGCATCGTGGCAACACCTTAACCACCGCAACCAATATCACTGTGCCATGCTCGTACCTGGCAGCTTTCGCCCAGTTCAGCCGTTCAAGCGCAACACCCCCGCAAAAAACAGCGTAACGCCACGACACGCCAGAGCCAAGGTGCTTAGTAAGCATACTACGAGATGCCTCACCAAATAAGCGTCAGCACTACATAAACTGCACGCTATGAATCTGCCAAAGCCAGACCTGCCAGCAGCGCCACAAATGCGTGAGCGTTTTGGCGTCGGACCAGCAAATCAACGCCTGAAGCCAGAGCGCTTGATAGATCTCATCTCAGCTTACCGCTCACTTTTTGCTCACCCTGCACTTACGGTATGCCGCAAGTGCGCTGATCTATCGATCGCCGTATCGCGCTTAATTAACAAAAGCGAACGTGCCAGAGCGATCAAAACACCGAGAACTCCACCTAGAATCAGACCAGACAGCAGAATAAGAGCTTTTTTCGGTTTAATTGGCTTGATCGGCTCGAGTGCCAACTTATCTATCACGACCAATTTCAACTGCGCCATGTCAAGATTTAGACTATTGAGCCGGGCCTGCTCCCCGCGAAGAGGCGCAACATTACTCAAAAATAGATCTTCGTTCTTGCGACTATTCAACAATTCAATCTCGCGATTAGCTTGCAGCAATTGAAGGTCTTTGGCGATTTGCGCGATACGGGCATCGGTAAAGTCATCACTCTTACGCTGTAGCAAGGTGCTACGCTCTGCCTCCAGCGCCTCGACCCCCATGAAGTACAGCGGGACTTGCTGATTATTGATTTCGGTGCGAATGATGCTGGATGACCGATTATCGCTCTTATCACCTAACGACGAAAGCGTGGAGGGTTTTTGTATTCCAAGTGATTTGGCAATGGCAATGGATTCAGCCAACAAAGCCAGTCGATCGCCACGAACAGCCTTTAGCTGAGCGCGCAGCGCCTTGAGCTCATCTTGTAGTTGAGCACGACGAAGCAGATCTTTCTCGGCCAACTTTGCAATCCTGGCCTCTTTATCCATTTCGTAATTTGAGCGAGCCGCGCTCAACTTCCCTTCAATTTCCGCTAGTCGGTTTTTAACAATCACACTCAAGTCAGCAGCAATTTGCTGCCGCTCCGCATTAACTGCGTATTCGACAAAGCCATTGAGTATAGATACCCCATCTATTCCTTTAGGATAGGTCATCTCAAGCTTAATATAGTTGCTTAGCGTGTCCGCTTTCTTGAGATCGGGAACTTCAAGACTTATCGAATTTTTGTTAAACTCCTCAAAACTCTGCTCTAATGTTCTCCCAGGATGCGAGAAAGCCTTGAATAGATTTTGGTGAGTGCGAAAGAAACCAAGACGAATGTCATAAGACTCAAGCGCCTCTCCTACTTTAATCAGCGCTTGCGCCGGTGGAAGCGTATAGACTTCAGACCTATTCAACGCATCCAACTCGTTAATTGCGGCAGGCCGCAGAACGCTAATAACTTGATACTCTGGCGTAACCAAAAAAGCGTAAACGGTAGACAGAATTCCAGCTATAACAACGGTAACGATAATTAAGACCTTATTTTGCCACAGCCCCTGAAAAAGCATTTCAAGGCCAAATTTTCCCGCAGGATGCACCGGGGTGACGCGAAGACTACTACTCACAACAAAAACCTGCCTTCAAGAAGAAACTGCGGGCTCGTTATGCAGACAAAATGTGTTTTTTCTAATTGGATGATCGCCTGAACCGAGCGTCTCTGCCAAATTCCGAGCGCACAAACTGCCTGTTATCGAGAACAGATTTCATTTTGCCATCTCTTTGGTTTATTACAAGCCTTGACATGTCTGTAGGTCTTTACTTACAAAGCCGGGCAAACCTCTATCAGTTATGCTGAGCGACAAGGAGGCGTAGGGAAAACTTCAGATCTGAAGATGGCAACCAATGATTTAACGGAATGCCAGCCATTTAAGCACTCTCAATTAGAAAAAAGACTGAGTGCTTGAGCATTTCCACGAGCGAAATTTTCTGACAGACGGTCCTAAAATCCTTTACTCAGACCAGCCCAAAGAAGCGAGAGTACGCTTCAGCTTCGCCTCTCTGCGACAGAGACACGATCACGACGACCTACCACAACACCCAGCAACGGCCCTACCAACATCCCTACAATCAACGCCACCACCACAAACACCGAAACAGGCAGCTCCCTGGTAGCCTGCCCCAGGAACGAAAGTGATACGCCCTGCTGATTTTCCAATACAAACGCCAGCACGATCAAAGCAACAATCAGCACCGCAAATACCGCAACAACGCGTTTAACCCCACGCATAACCTTCTCCTACTCCAAAAACACTCAGACGCCCTCTTCCTCTTCTTCGTTCACCCGGTCGCGCAACTCTTTGCCCGGCTTGAAGTGAGGGACGAATTTACCGTCAAGGCTGACGGATTGGCCTGTCTTTGGATTGCGGCCAACGCGGGGGGCACGGTAGTGCAGGGAGAAACTGCCGAAGCCACGGATCTCGATGCGATCTCCGGTAGCCAGGCACTGGGACATTTGCTCAAGCATGGTCTTGATAGCCAGCTCAACATCCTTGGATGAGAGCAGCCCCTGATGGGTGACAATTCGTTCGATCAACTCCGACTTCGTCATATTTTTCCCTTCTTTTTCAAGCAGCTAGGAAAAGCGCTTCGAAGGTTTTAGCATGACTTGATGAATTTGAACAGCCTATACAATAACTTATGTGCAGGTTAATCCGAGACCACACGTGAGCTTATTTACAGATCACCAGCATGGTTCGAGTGACTGCACCGGCAGGATTCCAACCGAACAAGTAATCGCCCTCCTCATCCTTCGCATCGCTGGACCGCGTGATCACCTTATAGCCCTGCATCTTGCATTCGCGAGCAGCGCGCTTCTCGCACTTCTCCCAATTACCGCCAAGGCCAGAGCAGTCGATCTCTATCCCACTCACGCCGCGCTTGACGTGCGTTTTTGCGCTGGTGACGGAACATCCTGACAGCACCACCAATACGAGCACCACAATAAGCTTGTTCATTCAAATCCTTACTGAAACAAAACGCCGAGAGCGCTTTTACAATGACTATAGCCAGTTCTGACAACGACCTGTAGACCAGAGCCCTCCAAGGATGATTCAACGAATTTCATGCACAAAAAAGGGCGACCGAAGTCGCCCCTTTTCTATGGTCTGACAGAACTTAGTTCTGTTTTTCCATTTGTGCACGCAACAGGTCGCCCAGAGTGGTAGGACCAGCAGC
>Ga0302347_1001696_pt1 | contig 25442 bp, 12 predicted proteins | sample PhyWR1_FD_202178 | JGI IMG/M metagenome (GOLD analysis project Ga0302347, IMG submission 202178) | Leaf surface microbial communities from wheat plants in UC Gill Tract Community Farm, Albany, California, United States - DLSL W.R1 (v2)... | ecosystem: Host-associated > Plants > Phyllosphere >...
CTAGATCTTTTAAAAAATAAATCATCAACAAAGTGACAAAAATAAGTGGTGTAATAATTCTATAAGTTTTAATAATTTCTTTTCTTAAGATGTTATTATCTGTTATTTCTGCAAGTTTTGGAAGGTAATAAACACTAAATGATGTTGTAATAAACATGAGGTACATTGCTGATATCTTATTGATACCTTCCCAAAATCCCGCATCTGTTATAGAATATTCTTTAATGATATAACCACGTATCAGCAACTGTGAAACAGGAAGTGTCATTGCAGTTACGAGAGCCATTAAGGTATATGAAAAAAATTTCTTTACAATTTGTTTATCCCAGCTTCCCCATAATTGTTTTGAAAACCAAGTTTTTCGCTTCAAATAGTAAAGAGTGATAAGCAAAACAAATCCTTGGTAAGTTACTAATGCGATAAGCGCCCCTTTCAAATCATATAACCATACCAATGCAATAGTAAATATCAGACTTATGATATTTGTGAATATATTTATGATTACAAATTTTTTAAATTCTTTGAAACCATTGAGAACTGATAAGAAAAAATTATTAAAGGAAAGTAACATCAGATTTACCCCAAAAAGTATAAAGAGGTAGTTATACTTTTCTTCAAAAAGCACCCATCGACTAAAATATGTAGAGAGAATAATCAAAAAGAAGCTCGATATACCGGAAAAATACGCTGTTAACTTGAATCCGTTTCTCAGATATTTTTGTAAATTGGTTTTATCGTCTTTATATTCAGAAACATATTTTACCACACCGTTATTAATTCCACCAGCTCCAACTGTAGTGAAGATTGATGTAAAGTTTTGTAATTGTCCAACCAAAGCCACACCTGATGGACCAATTATACTTGCAACAACTTTTACCGTTACATAACTTGTAATTAGTTTTATTAAGGTGGAAATTCCTGTATAAGAGAAAACTTTTACAAGATCACTCGATAGTATTTTCTTTGTTCTTGCAATCATTAATATTCATTAATCATTTGTATAACTGATGAAACTTCTCTATCACTCATTACAGGAGACATTGGTAAACTCAGAACTTCTTTATGAATTTTTTCTGTAATTGGATACGACATATTATTCCATTCTTTGTATGCTTCCTGCTTATGCGGAGGAATCGGATAATGGATTAGCGTTTGAACTCCCCTTTCCATTAGATATGTTTGTAAATCATCTCTTTTCTCTGTTCTGATTATGAAAATATGCCAAACGTGTTCTGCAGTATCAGAAGGATTTTCTGGTAAAATTATTTTTGGATTTTTTATTTCAGTTATATATCGAACTGCAATTTCTTTTCTACGGTCATTTTCAGCATCTATATATTTTAATTTCACATCTAAAATCCCAGCCTGAATTTCATCTAACCGGGAGTTCAATCCTTGATAGATATTAACATACTTCTGATTGGAGCCATAATTAGCTAATGTTCTTATAGTTTTAGCCAAAGCTTCATCGCTGGTAGTAATTCCACCAGCATCACCTAAAGCACCCAGATTCTTGCCTGGATAAAAACTAAATCCAGCTGCATCTCCCAAGTTTCCTGTTTTAATTCCATTCCACTTTGCTCCAATTGCCTGTGCATTATCTTCTATGATTTTTAACTGATTCTTCCTCGAAATTTCTTTTAATTTATCAGAAAAAACAACTCTTCCGTAAAGATGAACGATTAAAATTGCTTTTGTTTTTGCAGATATCTTTTCTTCGATCTTATCAATGTCAATATTATAATTATCTAAAGAAGGTTCAACCAACACTGGAACCAATCCGTTATCTGAAATGGCTAATATAGATGCAATATAAGTGTTAGCGGGAACAATAATCTCATCTCCTTTCTGCATTATTCCTAATTCTAAATAAGCTCTTAGAATTAATCGCAAAGCATCTAAACCATTAGCTACACCTATTGCATACTGACTACCTGTATATTTTGCCAGATTTTCTTCAAATATCTTTACTTCATTCCCCAGCAAATACCAACCACTTCTAAAAGTACTTAAAAGTCTTTCTTCTATCTCTGCTTGATGAGATAAATTTATTTTTTGTAGATCTAAAAACTTAATCATTTGTCTATATTTTTGAGTTTTTTTGCAGGGTTACCTACCCATAATTCATTTGCCGAAACGTCTTTTGTCACTATGCTTCCTGCACCAATCATGGCATTTTCTCCTATAGTAATACCTCCTAAAATAGTAGAATTGGCTCCAATGCTGGCTCCTTTCTTAATAATTGTTTGCTGAAATTCGTCAGGATATTGTTTAGATCGAGGATATCTGTCATTCGTAAATGTGACATTGGGTCCAATAAAAACATTATCTTCTATTCTTAAACCATCCCAAAGCTGGACACCTGGCTTAATGGTAACGTTGTTTCCTAAAATGACGTCATTTTCTATGAAAACATGGCAGTTAATATTACAATTATTGCCAATAATAGCATTTTTCAATATAATTGAATACTGCCATACAAATGTATCGTCACCTATTTTTTCTGATTGAACATCAGATAAAGGATGTATTTTACTCATTAACATAATTTAAAAAATCATTATAATTTCTGATATAATCTTGTTCATTATAAGTATGAGATGCCAGTACTAAACAAATTGCACCCGAAGAAAAATTAACTTCTGAAGCCCAAATCCCCGGGGGTATATGTAAACCAATATTGGGGCGATTTAAAGCAACCTGTCTTTTGTATTTTCCATCATTCAGTTCAACCTCAAAACTTCCACTTGCAGCAATAAGAAACTGGTGGCATTCTTTGTGAGCGTGTGCACCTCTGCTTTCCCCACTTGCAATATCATATAAATAAAAAATTCTTTTTATGTGAAATGGAAAGCGACCATTGTTTTCTAAAACAGTGAGGTTTCCTTCCGGAAAATTTATTTTCCCCAAATCTATTAATGAACACTCGAAAACCGATTTTTTATCCATTTTTTAAATTTTTAAAGACCTCAAAATCTCTTATATAATCGTTTTCACTATAAGCTCTATCAGATACAATGAGTGCAAGTGAATTAGTAGAGAAATTTTCTATTCTCCTCCAATACATACTTGGTATAAATAAACCATAATGAGACCTGTTCAAGGAATATTTTTCTTCTTTTTTCCCATCATTGATTACAATATCAAAACTTCCCGAAAGTGCAATAATGAATTCCTGCTGTTGTTTGAAAGCATGGCTGCCTCTAATCTCTCCTCCGGGAACGTCATAGATCCAATAAGTTCTAGATATCTCAAAAGGAATCTGACCTGGAGACTCAAAAAAAGATAAATTACCACGAGGGTCAACTATCTTCGGCAAGTTAATAATTGTAGGTTTATCCATTTCAATAATTATTTAAAAAATTGCCACCATTTTTTTTCATCAGCCTGATAACCATATCCGTATTTATTACCGTATCCGAAGTTCGCCCTGTGAACATCATTTAACACAAATGAAGTATTTCGAATCTTTTTAGCTTCTATATTCTTATTAGCAAAATCAATGAAGTTTTTCTCCGTAGTTTCTGATCTGGTAACATAAATTGTCGCATCTGCAATATCAGCAAACAAGAAAGAATCCGTTACAAGCATTAACGGTGCTGTATCTAATATAATATAATCATAAAGGTTTTTAAGAGAATCGATAAGTTTCTGATAACGACCATTTTGTAAAAGGTCAACTGGATTCGGAGGAATATTTCCTGAATATATAAAATCACAGTTTCCATTAAATCCACTTGGATGTATGATGTCATTCACATCATTTACATCTTCGTATAGATATTCTGTCAGTCCTTTTGCTCCTTTCATTGAAGGGTTGTATCGTTGAAGTTGCGGATTTCTTATGTCTGATCCTATTACCAACACCTTTTTTCTAGACGATGCCAGCGCCAAAGCCATATTTACAGAAATAAAGGTTTTCCCTTCTCCTTTCACTGTGGAAGTTACAAAAATAATTTTTGCATCTTCTTTTTTGGATAGCATAAAGCTAAGATTCGTTACCAGTATACGGAAAGATTCTGCCAAAGGAGAAACATCATTAGTTTGGATGATATTATTATCGCGTTTGTACAGGCGCGGAATTTCAGAAAGTATCGGAACTTTTGTTAATTTTTCTAAATCATGCTTACTCTGTAATTTATTATTAAGTAGCCCCTTCAAATAAATGTAAGCAAAGGGAATAAGTAAACCAACAATAAGTGCACCTAGTATAGAAATCATTTTCTTGGGAGCAACCGGTTTTTTCGCAACATATGCAAAATCTACAACTCTTGCTTTTTCCGAAGTAATGGCCATTGCAATTGCTGCCTCTTCTCTTTTTTGAAGTAATAATAAATATAGATTTTCTTTGATCTGTTGCTGGCGCTCAATATTACGAAACAATTTTTCCTGATAAGGTACCTGTCTTATCTTATTTTCTTTATCATTCTCATAATTGGAAGCATCATTTCTTGATAACTTCATTGCGTTAATATTTTTATACAAGCTTTCTTTTAGTGAACCTTTCAAAGCATCAATATCACGAGTAACTTCCATCACCAAAGGGTTTTGCGGAGTTGCATTTTCCAAAAGTCTATTTCTGTCTAAAATCAATTTATTATAGGCTGTAATATTAGAAGTAGCTGTAGGATTGTCAATACCTATGTTTGTTGGCAATATCTGATAATTATTAGATGGCGAATTAACGTAGTTTATAAGAATATTAGTCAGTTCCATTTGTGTATCTAGCTCCAACATTCTTTTATTGGCTTCAGTAGAAAGCTGCAGGTTCATTTTTGCCTCTGTCTGAATATCTACAATATTATTATCTACTTTAAACCTTTCCTTTTGAGATTCTACATCACCTAATTCCTTAGATATAAGTAATATCCTATCATCAATGAAATCTTTTGTTTTTTTTGACTCCGTATTCTTATCCGTCATAGCATATTCATTATATACTGTTGCTAATTCATTAAGAATATCCTTAGCTTTATCTACATTTGAATAGGCAAGCGTAAGTCCTATAACAGTTGCATCCTTATCTGTCAAATCGACTTCTATAGCCTCTTTCAAATCCTCACTTTTACCGTATAAATCTGAATAAATAAAATAAAAATCATTAAGATCCATCTTTCTGACTTTTTTATAATTAAATCTGGGATTCTTTGTAATGATTATATTAGCATAAGGTAAACTTATTGTTTTATTATAACTGCTAACTATGTCTTTTTTAAACTCTTTTGAGGAGAGTGTGATTTTATCTCCTTCTATTTTAATATCAACCGATTTTTTTGGTAACTCTTCATAGGGCTTTTCATTGACTATATTAATATCAAATGGATTGGTATCCTTATACAGTTCTACATCATGAAATTCTTCTCTGGAGTAAATCGAAGTCTGTATCTTAAGTTTTTTTATAACATCTTCAACAATTCTTTTTGATTTGAAAATTTCCAATTCGTTTTCTATACTGTTGGTTCCCATACCGGCAAATCCACCTAAACCTGCTAAAACACCAAAATCGCCAGATGCACTAGACATTTTTTTGGCATCTTTAATAAGAACCGAGGACTGAATTTTATATACCGGTGTAGTATATTTTATATATATGACCGCCAAAATAAGCGCAATTAAAACACTTATAAAAAACCAGTACCATTTTTTAACATATGGGCTTATTAAATCTCTTAAATTAATTACTTCTTCGTTCTTATTCTCGTTGCTCATTACTTAACTAAAATATTTATATGTTATAGCCATAACCATATTTATTGCCATAGCCAAAATTTTGTTTTTTTACGTCATTCAATACAAATGCTACATTACCAATCTTTCCATCTTTCTTAGAATCATCTGCAAAATCTATAAGCGATTTATTTGAATAATCTGCCCTTGTTACATATAGAACCAAATCACTATATTTAGTAATTGTAAATGTATCTGTAACTAACAATAAAGGAGCTGTATCTATTATAATATACTGATAGTTTTTTTTTAAGTCATTTATCAATAAGCCTAACCTTCCGTTTTTAAGTAGCTCTGTGGGATTAGGTGGTACAATGCCTGAATATATAATGTCACAATTTGAACTCAATGACAACTGTTGTATGATATCAGAAGTATTTAGATTATTATCATACAAAAACTCCGTGAGTCCTTTGATATTTGTATTATTTTCATTATATCTCTGTAATTGCGGGTTTCTGATATCAGAACCTATTATCAGTACTTTGTTACTGGTGTTACTAAGAGTTAGAGCAAGATTCATGGAAACGAATGTCTTACCTTCTCCTTTAATAGAAGAAGTTACCATAATAGTCTTACAGTCATCGTTAGCTTCTAACATAAACCCCATATTGGTCATTAAAATTCTAAAAGCTTCAGCCAATGGAGAAAAATCATTATGCTTTACAAGATGTGGAGTATTTTTTTTGATAGCAGGTATCTCTGCAACAATTGGTATAGAAGATAATGTTTTGATATCAGATTTAGCTACGAGCTTATCATTAAGCAATTCTTTTAGATAAATAATAGAGAGGGGAATCAAAGCACCTATAATGAAAGCCATCAATAATATTATTATCTTTTTTGGTGCAACAGGTATGTCAGATACATATACCGGATCCACAACACGTGCTTTTGGGGCAACTACAGCCAAAGAAATAGCTGTTTCTTCTCTCTTTTGGAGCAATAAAAGATATAGGCTTTCCTTGATTTGCTGTTGTCTTTCAATATTCCTAAATAGTTTTTCTTGATTAGGAATTTTTACAATTTTTGATGATATTTTATTTTGTTCGTTCTGATATTCGTCAAGGGCTAATTGTAATCCTACTTTATTCTTCAATAAAGATTCTGTAACCGACAACCTCATGGAGTTTATCTGTTTTGACAAATCAATTACCAAAGGATTTTGCGCCGTAGCAGTTTCTAATATGCGATCTCTATCTATAACAATCTTATTGTATGCAGAAATAGCATTGCCCGCTTCTACACTTTCTAATCCTATATTAGACGGAATAGGCTGATATATTTGTTGTCTATTCAAGTAAGAAATCAAATCATTAGTAATTTCTAACTGAGTGTTTATTTCTATTTCTTTTTGTCTGGCTTTTGCAGAGGCCTCCAAATCTATCTTAGCCTCTGTCATAATATCAGTAATCTTATTTTCAGACTTGAATTTTTCTTTTTCCAACTCTACATTACCAAGCTCCTTAGATATCTTATTGATTCTATCGTCTATAAAATCTTTGGTTTTTTGAGATTCTGAATTTTTATCTAGAATTGCATCCTTATTATAAGAATCTATCAGTGTACTAATAATCGTTTTTGCTTTATCTACATGTGAATAATCCAGAGAAAGATTAATTACTGTAGCATCTTTGTCCGCAAGATCGATTCGAAGCATTTTTTGAAGTTGTGATGCTGAGTTTTCCAATGTAGAAAAATTAATTTCAAAAACCTTCCCAATTTTGCCAGCTTTCTCCTTATCAAAAATTTTGTTCTTAGTAATAATAATATTAGCAAATGGAAGACTAATCATTTTACCAAATTTTACATTTTGCTTAAACTCGTATTCTTCAGACTCTAAAATAGATTCATTATTTTCTAAATGGAAGAGAAACCTTTTTTTGGGAAATTTCTGATTTTTCTTTTCATTGATCATATGGATTGTAATTGGAGAATCTTCTCCAAAAAGTTCTTTTTTCCTAATTCCTTTTAAAGAAAAAATTGTTGTTTGGAGATGGTTGATGGAAACTATATCTCTTGCAAGTTTTTTAGTTTTAAAAACCTCTAATTCATTTTCTATGCTATTCGTGCCCATACCTCCAAATCCAGACAAACCTTCTAATACACCCATATCAGCCATGCCCCCTCCTAAAGATTTTTTAGCATCTTTTATCAAAACGGCACTTTTAATATTATAAACTGGCAACGATATTTTTATAAATACGACCCCCAATATTAAACAAGATATAACGCTTAACAAAAACCAGTGCCATTTGGAGAGGTATGGTTTGATAAGTGAGTGAATATCAAATTTTATTGTGTTATCAGTATTTTCCATTGATAAATAACAGGAATAAATCCTTATCTAAACAGAAGGGCTAAAACACCTAAAACAACAGATGCAATAGAGATCCAAACAGTAGTCTGAGGACCATATGAAGATGAATTTTTTCTGGTACTATTAGGAGAAACATATATCACATCATTTTGTTTGACATAATAATAAGGAGAATTAATTAATTCTGCGTTAGTTAAATCAATATATTCTTTTGTAGTAACTCCATCGATATTCCTTATAAGCAATACATTCTTTCTTTGTCCATATATAGTAAGATCACCAGCCATTCCTAATATTCCCCATATCGTCATAGATTGACCGTCTGGTATAAGATAAGTACCTGTTTTATTAACCTCACCCAAAACGGTTACTTTAAAATTGGTATTTCTGATATTTACTCCTGGATTTTTCACATAATCCTTCAATTTTTCCTTTAGTTCTTCACGAAATTGTTCTATAGTTTTTCCGTTTGTACTTAAATCTCCTAAGATAGGATATTGTATATTACCTTTGGAATCTACAAGATATGTAGGACCATTGACAGATGATTGTGCCTGAACAGGTAAATTGGTGCTTGAAAGCGAAAATTGCGATATGTCGCTAGATGAATAATTTTGATTAAAAGGTTTAACAACATCATTATCCTTGGCAGAGATTAAAATCACTAATTGATCGCCTGGCTGTATCGTAAATGTTGAAGTTTGAATAGAAGTATTAATCGCTGTCTGTTCTATATTTTTCATGTAATCAATATCTTCTTTCACTTTACATGAAAATATTACACAAAACAATGGAGCCATAAAAACTATGGATAAAGCTCTTCTCATATATAATTTCTTAAATTGAAGGTTTGCAAATATAGTAATTCTTATCTATCTAACGATTCATAAATAGAATTATTGCTTTTAAATTCTTTTACGATAGATTTTAGCACCCTTACTATTTCTTGTTTCTCTTCTTTTTTAGAATAATCGATCACAAGCTCTGTTAATTCATCGATTTCCTCAAAAGCCATAGATGGATCTTTAGAAATCATGATCTTTTCGTGGGAAGTCGGCAACGTACGTGCATTATCACTTAGAAGCTCTTCATAAAGTTTTTCACCAGGTCTTAGTCCTGTATAAATAATTTTAATATCAATATCTGGCTCAAAACCGGACAATTTGATCATTCTCTTTGCCAATTCTAAAATCTTCACAGGGTCTCCCATATCGAAGACGTAGATCTCTCCTCCAGTTCCCATTGTACCAGCATTCAGCACCAATTCGCAGGCCTCAGGGATGGTCATAAAATACCTTACGATATCTGGATGGGTAATGGTAACAGGCCCTCCTTTCTCTATCTGCTTTCTGAAATGTGGGATTACAGAACCATTAGACCCTAAAACATTTCCGAAACGGGTGGTAATGAATTTGGTGGTATTTCCTTCCAGATTCTGTAAAGACTGAACAAAAAGCTCAGCCACTCTTTTAGAGGCTCCCATCACATTAGTAGGATTCACAGCTTTATCTGTGGAGACCATTACAAAACGGTTCACATTATATTTGTAAGAAAGCATTGCAATGTTTTTCGTGCCTAATACATTTACAAGCACTGCTTCATGAGGATTATCCTCTATTATTGGTACATGTTTGTATGCTGCGGCATGATAGACCATAGAGAACTGATACTTAATGAAAAGCGGTTCTAATCTCGAAAAATTTGAAATATCGGCTAATATAAATTTGAAATTGACATGGGGATATATTTCCTTCATTTCCAATTCTGTATCATAAAGTGGTGTTTCTGACTGATCCAAAACTATGATTTGCATTGGCTCCAATAAAGCAACCTGCCTTACAATCTCCCGACCAATAGACCCCGCTCCACCCGTAACCAAAATGGTTTTTTGAAAATGCCTCTTTTTAACCTCCAGGTTATCCAGCTTGATAGGTCTTCTATTTAGAAGATCCTCGATCTGTATGGTCTTGATTTGGCTGATTGTTTCTTTACCACGTAATTTTTGTAAAGAGGGGGATTTATAAATTTTGACATCGTGTTCTAAAAATATATTTACCCAAAAGTCCAATTCTTCTCTTTGCAAAGCCTCTTTAATGACCAATACACCATCTACTTCTTTTTTACCAGAGTTCAGACTATTGATAAAATTAGCTTTGGTAATGATATTTTTATCCAATAGTTTTATACTCACTTTTTTATCGTGATAAGATATAAAACCTCTTATATCGAAAGGTAAATTGGGGTTTGAAAGAACCACTTGAGCAATCGCTACCGAGGTATCATCATCTCCTAAAATATAGATCTTTTTTCTGCTGGAACTTCTTTTATTCTCTTTGATAGCATTGAAAAAGCCTTTTACACAAAGCCTGAATACGAATAAAAAAACAGAAGAAAGCGCAAAATAAAGTCCTAAAAACGGAATCAATATGGCTTTTTCATTAGAACTAAGATAATATGTATAATTTACAATTATAATAGTCAAAACGCAACAAAGGTTGGCAAAGAATAATTTGAAAAGATCAACAAACGTAGAATGTCGTATAACTCCCAAATATGTCCTGAATATGTACATATACAGAACATTAATAGTCACGATGAACAAAAAGACATATCTCAAAGGAAAAGCTTTATAATGCCTTACCTCCAACCCCATAATGAGCAGATGTGATATAAAAAGAGAGACAATGATAATCAATATATCAATAACTAAAATAACCCATCTTGGCAAAAATTTTAGATCGATAAGATCCAATACATTGTCATTAAGTGAAAATCTTTTAAGATCTTTTACTTTTTCCATTCTATTTTTGGTCGGTTATTTTTAAAATTGAAAATTATTTACGACATCTTTTATTCTTTTTTTATCATCATTGGTCAAGTTAGAACCAGAAGGAAGACAAAGTCCTCTGTCAAACAGATCCTCAGCTATTTTTTCTCCGTAGTACGGGCAATCTTTAAAAACTGGCTGAAGATGCATTGGTTTCCACAATGGTCGTGTTTCTATATTTTTATCAGCAAAGGCATTTATAAGGTCATGATTTGTCTTAGCTGTTATGTTTTTGTCTAAAGTAATGCTTGTAAGCCAATGATTGGAATAGAAATCTGAATTAGCTTCTGAGAAAACAGTCACAGCGTCTATATCAGAAAACAATTCTTTGTAGAACTCATGATTGGCTCTTCTTTGGGCAATTCGTTCAGACAAAACCTCCATTTGCCCTCTTCCTATCCCAGCAGAAATATTGCTCAATCTATAATTATAGCCTATTTCTGAATGTTGATAATGAGGTGCATTATCTCGGGCCTGTGTAGATAGAAATATGGTTTTGAGCTTTTGGTCTTTTGTACTGGTTACCAATGCTCCTCCACCGGAAGTGGTGATGATCTTATTTCCATTGAAAGATAAAATAGCAAATTCCCCAAATGTACCACACATTTTTCCTTTATATGTAGAACCTAAAGATTCTGCACTATCTTCTACCAATGGAATCTCGTACTTTTTACAAACATCAGCAATCTCATCCATAAGTGCAGGCATCCCATAGAGATGAACCACAATTACGGCTTTTGGCTTTTTTCCTTTGCTGATCCTATCTTGTATGGCCTGTTCCAGATACAATGGAGACATGTTCCAATTAGTTTCGTCAGAATCTACAAAGACAGGATCGGCTCCAAGATATTTAATAGGATTGGCAGATGCAGAAAATGTGAAAGACTGACAAATAACCTCATCACCAATACCAACACCTAATTGAACTAATGCCAAATGCAATGCTGCTGTGCCAGAACTGAGAACCCCTACAAATTTTTCTCCAAGAAAACTTTCTAAAGCACTCTCGAACTCATCTACATTTTTCCCTAAAGGAGCCACCCAATTGTGTTCAAACGCTTCTTGAATATATCTCATTTCTCCTCCTCCCATATGAGGAGACGATAACCAAATTTTAGATTCCACAGGTATTATTTATTATATAAATTACAATATTATCGATATATATTTTATAATTAAAATGCTTAAAACATTTATTATAGCTCGACAAAGTTAACATAAAAAAAAATTAAATTTTATTATAATTTAACATTTTTACAACAATAGGAATTATCCCGAAAAACAAGAAAATGCTATGTCTATTTTTAACCTAAAAATTGAAAAATGTTTTAAATATTATTTTAATATCTAACCAAAGGGAACGAGTGTAATAATATTCGAGATTCATTTTCACTTTATCCGGAAAAATTATCTCATCATTATATTTTAAAGAATCTTGTTTATTCGCAAGCAAAACCTCTTCATTAGCATACTTTATACTGGCAAAACTTGTGATACCTGGTTTCAATTGTAATATCTTTCTATTTTCCCCCTCTAGCAAATCATAATAACCACCAATATCCGGTCTTGGGCCTACAAAACTCATATTGCCCACCAACACATTAAAGAATTGAGGAAACTCATCTATTTTATATTTCCTGAAAAATCGTCCAATGTAGGATATCTTGCCTGTTTTAGAATTAATCGTTCTGATTTTATAAATCGTGAATAATTTACCATATTGGCCAACTCTTTTTTGCAAAAACAGACCAGTTGATGAGGTGTCTATCATTGATATAATACAGCAAATAAATATAAACCAGCTACAAAAAACACATGCTAATAAGGATAAAATAATATCAAATGCGCGTTTTATTATCAAGAAAAGTAAAATTAAATGTGAAAACTATATTAATATACAAACAATTCTATAAAAAAATCCGAAATCAAACAATTTCGGATCTAATTTTATATATTAATCTTTATATTTTTCCTTTGATAATAAAATATCAATCCAAAACCAGCCATTAGTAAAAATGGCAGTAACCCATCAATCGGAGCAGGTTCCCCGGGGTTACCCGGACCTATAGATTCTACATTTCCATCTGAAGATTCTCCATTAGGGTCATAGGCTCCTACCTGAGCATTTTGATCTTGAGCTTGCCTCTGTTCAACTTTCGATTGATCCTGATCAAATACATTGTCTTTATACTGAGCAAAAGACATTACACTCAAGGATAGATATATTAAAGCTAGATATTTTTTCATTTGTTGTTTAAAAATTGACACATTTTTCAGGTTGTAAATATATAAAAAATCTTAAAAATTCACAAACATCTTTACATTAATTAAAATTAACATCTATTATGTCCAAATTACTTAATGATTTTATGAGTTTTTGTTTCTCCAGAATTCTCCACTTTCAGGACGTAGATTCCGTTTGCAATATCACTTATATCAATTCTGGTTTTAGTTTCAGAAGTGCTCAAAGTCCTTATCAATCTTCCTGACGAATCATATATTTCTATTTTCCCTAGTTTTTTAGAAGATGTAATTACATAAGATATGCCATCTCTATAAACCATGAAATCAGATTTACCAGCAACTCCCGTTCCCAGAACTTCTCGGTTTTTATATACCAACTCGAATCTTGCTTCATCTATACCCTTAACTGCGCTAAAAGAATAATCTTTTTGTGTCAAATCCGTATAAGTGCCTGTTGTTTTATCATGAAGATAAATTTTTTGAGTGGAATTGAAAATGCCATCTTTATCTCCAAGCGTTATTTTATAAGTCCCATTCGTAGAATATTTATTACCTAACGGAATAACATCTTCATTATTCAATAAATTCCTTGTTTGAATTTGAAGTTTATGCGTATCTAATTTCGAATAGAAAGAATCATCCCCGACGGATAATAAATCTGCATCATAATCCGCATCATATTGATTAGTTGCATTGGAAGTATGGGCTACCAGAATAGTATTAACAATTTTTTCCGGAGAAACTAATTTAACCCAATATCTGTCTATGCCATTTTCTAACAATCCTTTGTTATTGTAGAAATGGCCACTCTCATTATTCCTGATTGTATTATCAAAATTCAGTATTTGATTTACACCAACATCTCTTGATTGAACAATGAAACCTTGCCCAACTCTGATATTTTTGGTCGGCGTAAAATCATCAGAAGGACTATCTGGCGTCACAGTAGTGTCACTATATGTAGGTGGCGTACCTCCACTAAGTGTAATCGTAGCATAATTATTACCTGTATAATTAGAACCCGATTGATTTAATACCGGTGTTATATTGGTCCAGAACCATGCCTTAGGAAATATAACATTTTTATTATTGCCAAGATTATAGAATTTAACAAAATCTATATTTGATGGATATGGATTCCCTATCAAGTTGTAACCATGCTCCACCGCACCCGCGTCTGCAGTTCTTTGTATTGCAATAGAATATGAACCATTATTTGGAACTCCCACAAATCCCATTGTATCAGAAGTAACGGTTGATGGATCATATGCACTTTTTCCTCTGATCGCATATCCTTTTGCATTTACAAAGTAATCATCCGGCGTAGCGGTAAAAGTATCATTAGATTCTTTATACTGATATATCCTGTTATTTGGCGTACCTTCTGAAAAACCTCCGATTGTATAGGTATTAGGATTAGAAGTACCGCTAGTATTTCTAAGAATCTGGTCTTTTACTGGTGAACTCCAGTAAGTGTAGTCCATCAGACGCATCTTAACATCTCTTTTCGCATAGATTTTTCCTGCATTGACAGCACTAGCATTCTCCTGCAATAATACAGCATCACTTTCCAATACCAGGTTATCATTAGTCGCATTGTTTGCGATAGTGATCGCATCTGTGACTTTCAAAGAACTATTAGCTGAAATTGTAGTCTTGCCAGTTGCCGCTATCATCAAATGACTTGTTTCGGCATTCGTATTAATAACAACCGTTTTGCCCGCAGGGATATTAGCACATTTGCTATTATCCGGAATTTGGTTAGGATACCAGTTGCTAGCATTGTTCCAGCTATTATCAACAGAACCTGTAAACTCTCTCTTATTTTTTGTAACATTTACAATTGCTGTTTTATCACAAGTCCCTAATGTAGCTTTAGCCGTGTATGCTTGCGTTCCATTTGGAGCGGCATATAATGTAGAAACATAATCACCAGCCGTATAAGCAGTTGTAAGATTAGCATCTGTATAAAGGCCTATGTCAGGAGTCCAAGAAACTCGTTGCCCAGAATGCGTTATCGTGATAGAGCAATCCAATAAAGTTCCAATATCATTATTCGCATCATCATATATCCGCACCTTCCAATCCCCATTCGGGATAGTAAACAGATCAGAAAACACCGTAGCATTGACAGCCGGAGTAGTCCCTATTGTTAACTGAGCAGCCAAATCAGCCCTAAAAGAGCCTGTAAAAGGAGCCGAACCTGAAGAGAATGCGCCAGCAGAAGTGTCAGACGTCACTATTGTATTTGTAAAATTATCATTAGAGCTACCTGCCTGATTAACCAAATTAACAATCTTCCCATTTGGAGCTTCCAAATTAATTCTTAAATCACTATCAAAAGCATGTGTAATATTAAGTCTAACCTCAACTTTGGTAATTGTAGCGTTTGAATCTATACCATTCACCGTAAGTGTTTGCGAAACCCCGGTTGTCAAATTATTATCTGGAATAGTCAAATTCACAGTTCCCGAACTTACAGATGTTGAAAGCCCCGGAACAAAACCCCCTGTTGCATCTAATTTCACATAGTCTGTCGTACAAGCATCACCACCAACCGGAGATGCCGTAGCTAAGATTGACACTGTTGTAGGCGCAGGATTAATCGTAGCAGTTACTAATGTTCTAGTCTCAGATTCACATCCATTATATGCAACCACATAATAATTAGTAGTAGTGGAAATAGAAGGTGTAATCCATGTACTTGTGGCAGAAGTTCCGATAAGAGATCCCCCTGTAATTGCAGAGTACCATCTATACTCTGTTATAGCAGCACCTATGCTGTTTCCATTTGCAGTTAATGATACAGCACCTGATCCACAATTACTTCCTGAAACTACAGATGTGATTTTTGGAGGAATATTTCCGTTAAACTCATCCGCACCAATATCTGGTGTAGTTGTAGACCTCACGGCACTATCAATATCATTTGTAATACCTGAGATTGACACACCTGCACCTTCCAAAGCCGTACATGCAGAAGCTGCTATATGCAAATCTGTCGCAGAAACAAACGGAGGCAATGAATTAATTGAGTTTACATCTTTCGCCGTTGCTGTTTGCCAATTTGCAAAAGTAGCGCGGGCACCTGCCAAATAACCTATTGAACCAGTCGAATAATAATCATTATAGTCTATATTGGCAAATACGGTATTTGCAATTCCAGAATAAAAAGCATAGCGAGTACCTGTAGTTTGATTATTAGCAAATATATTGTTTCTCAAATCTATTGCTCCGGTAGCTGTAACAGCACTATCAATATATACGGCTGAACTTATCCCAGAAGCACTGGTCTGGTTGGTAGCCATATTAACAGTATTATAATATACCTTATATCCTGAACCACCTATAAAAGAAATCCCAAATCCATTCCTCCATGCTGTAGTACTTCCATATCCCGCGACATCCCATATCATGTTGTTATATACATTGATATTTGCAGAGGTAGAAGATGAGCCCAACAAGATACCTGATGCGGTATAGGCACTAGTTGAAGTATTTTTTATATTCGAAATCTTGTTTGAATATATATCTATGTTGGTAGCAGCTCCCGATACATCTATTCCAGAAACCATGTTAACAAAAGTTATCCCAGCAGACGAAACCCCTGAAATAGTATTATTGTTAATAATGATACCTACTGAGGTACTGCTTGAAAACATAATACCACTGCTCGTAGTGCTTGTACTTGTAGAGATAATATTAGAAATGGCATTATTTGTCACTGTTGCATTACTAGTATTAGAAGCCAACCAAATACCATAATTGATAATATTGCTACTGCTATTGCTCACACCAATTACACTATTGTCACTAACTGTACTGGCGCCATCAATGCCTTGTAAATAAATCCCTGATTTTACATTAGACAAAACATTCCCATTAATCAACAGACCCGCCCCATTTCCCGAAGCTGTATTACCAATGGCATCTATACCATACAATGCTGTTTGAATACTATTATTCTGAATGGTAATATTATTAAAATATCCTTCAGACCCCATTGTAGCAGCGTCGGAAATCGTTACCGCTGCTGTTGATGATGTATTCACACCATTAGTAATAGTAGCATTTTTCAAAGTCACATGTGTAATTGGTGTTGCTCCGCTAGAACCAATCAAAATAACCCCAGGGGATGTTGTCGAAGTATTCGTAATGCTCAGATCACGTGTAGTTCCGCCTGAAGTATTTGAACCATCTATGGTCGTATAATTATTTAGTATCCTCAATAGAGTTCCATTAGACACCGTCCCAGAAATAGTTTTTGTTACGCCACTTGCTGGTTTTATGATAAGTGTATTGGTTGCACTAGCCCCAGAAATACTTGGTATTACTATTGGAAAAGTTTCCGAAGCAGATGTATAAGCACTATTTAAAGACAAAGTCGTCGCCTGAGTAATTCCGCAAGCTGAAAGATCCGTGATAGCCGCAGTCAGTGTTGGATAAAGACTACCTGCAGTTGTTGTGCTTCCACCTATAGAAATAACTGAGCTAAATGATGGGCAAGAATTAGTAGTAGCATTCGTCTGGGTCGCCGATGTAGAATACAAAGGACCTGCAGAGCAACTTGTATTATTATATGAGAATACAAAATAATAATATGTTGTCCCTGATGATAATCCAGATGATGTCCAACTGCCTGCAGATGTTCCAACATATTCTATGTAACCATTAGTTGCAACTGAAGCGTTACTTCCTGTCGTATATGTAACCCCTCCAGTCAAAGATGGCAAGGATGAGGATGTAGAACGTACAACTACATAACCTGTAGGCGCAGGAGAACTGCCCGTAATGGTAAAACTACCAGTAACAGATGCAATGCCTGCTGCTGTTGAAGTAGCCGATGCTGCCAATGATGTTGGAGCAGCACAAGCCGGAATAAAACTACCTGTAAGATAAGTACTATCACAACTACCATTATTAGCTTTTATTCTATAATAATATGTTGTAGCCGAATTTGAAAATGTAATATTCTGTGTCGTAGCAGTTCCTGCACTAAAAGGAGAACCTGGGATCGCAGCCGTATATCCCGCATCCGTAAAAACTTCTACTGTGTAATTAATTGTTCCCGCAGAGCCACCTGCAGCTGACGCTACCCAATTGATCGTTGCAGAATTGCTGGTAATACCGGTAACAGGCGTAGCGGCTACTGTCGGCACTGCGGCACAAGTTAACTTATTTCCATTCAAGGGAGATGAAGTTAAATAGTAAGGCGCTCCTGTACAAGAGTTATTGTAAGAAAATACGTAGTAGTAATATCTGGTGTTGCTTGTCAAACCTGAATCCGTGAAAGTAGTGGACGCGGCATTCTGAACAACATAAGTCCCCGTTCCCAATGCAGTAGAACCAACAGCATATACTGTTCCATTCGAAGGAGTTGGTGGAGTTGCACTTGTACTTCTCACCACCATATATCCGCTTGGTGTATTAGGACTTGTCACACCAGTAAAAGACCCTGCAATAGAAGTAGCAGAAGTGGTTCCAAAAGAAAGATTTGTCGGCTGAGCCGATGGAGTAGTACAAGCCGCCACACTTTCTAGAACAAGCTGCATTTGATTCCTGTAATTAACCCTTGTTCCTGTCAATGTTATAGTCGCAGGATCAGGATTAATATCATCATCCTGATAATAAATAGCAGAATTGGTTGTTGGACTAGGGGAAGTAGGCGTGAAGATCCTAAAATGATTAGTACTTGTAGAGTAATATCCTGCCGCATTTTCATCAACAGCGACTACGAGATTATCTGTATTGTTATATGGAAAAGCAGTTGTCAATACTATCTCCATCCATCCAGCAGAAGGAGATGCTGAAACTGTTCCAGAGTAAACTTGTGTCATACTACTAGCCAAAATCCAATCGGTATTAGATGTAAAACTAGTTTTTGTAGTATGCCCCAAATAAATTGTCCAGTTGTTAGAATTGGTCAATACCGTACCATTAGAATAAAATCTAAGCTTTGTTATTGACATTCCACTGGTATTGATTTCGGCTTTTGGAATTATCTGTTCCGAAAATGAATACCCATAGAATGGTACTACAGGTAATTTCCCCCCCACATTAGTCCCACTTCCAATAGTAATAGTAGTCTGTGCTTTTATCATTGACATGAAAAAAACAAACAAGAAGACCAAAGCAATTTTAAAATTCAAAAAGCAAGAAAATGCTCTCTCCGTAGATTGAGTAAATTTTTTCATCATATATTGTGTTTTTAATTACAAATACTCTTAATCAAAGAATAATATCAATAAGCAAAAATATGATTTATTTTGAATTAAAACTATATTTTAATTATTTTTTAAATAAAATATGTTAATTAATTATAATTTTACAAAAATAAATCAAACGATTATTTAATTATAAAAATCTAAACATCATTAATTTTAACTAAAAAACTTATATTCTATCGGCATTTAATAATATATTTTTTTTAAGCAACCAAACTCGCGATAGGTTTTATGAAAAAAAGGTCATAACAAAATAAAAAAGGTCAAAACAAATGTTTTGACCTATGATTTAAAAAAGTGAAATATTATTTAATTATTTTCTTAGTTTTTATTTCTCCAGAGTTTTCCACTTTCAGTATATATACTCCGTTTGAGAAATCACTCATATCAATTCTTATCATCGTCTCAGCAGAATTTAAATCTCTCATCATTCTTCCCGATGCATCATACACTTCTATCTTACCAAGCTTCTTAGTAGATTTGACCACATAAGAAGTACCATCTCTATACACTGTGAAGTCAGATTTAGATAAACCATCAACATCCAGTACACCACTTTCTTTGTAAACAATATCAAATCTGGTATTATTCAATCCTTTGTTAACTGAGAAACGATAATCCCCTTGTGACAAATCAATAGTTTTTCCAAGCAAGTTATCTCTTAAATAAACCTTCTGCCCATTTTCGAAAATACCTTCTACTTTGTCCAGACCTATACTATACATTCCATCTTGATAGAAGTTCGCTCCGACAGGAACAATATCGCTTGTGATGAAATTCTCTGAACGCCCTTGAATCAACAACTGCCTGCTTCCTAAAATTGAATAGAACACATCCGAACTTGCAGATAAGGCCTCAGCATCATAATCTTGTTCAAAACCATTGCTTGCACCAGGCACATACCCTATAAGTTGCGTATTGGTCAAGCCATTTGGAGATTTTAATTTAATCCAGAAACGGCTCTTAGCTCCCGATGATTGTTTTTGGAAAAAATGACCATTCCCTGACAATCGTAAATCATGTCCTGCAGAATAGCTATTTTTAAAACTTAAGCTAGATGAGCCTTGAATTTTTGCTTGCACGATGAACCCCTGTCCCACACTTACTATTCCATCAGGAATAGTATTATCTCCAGAGTCCCCTGGGGCCTGCGTTGGTTCTGACGCAGGATTCCCTCCAACACCGTTGTACACGGCATAATTGTTCTGAGCATATCCAGCACCCCCTTGCGTAGCCGTAAACACATTATTCGTCCAGAAATATGCTGTATTATATATTACACTACTGTTAGCAGCATATAATTCTTCAAAATTTATATTTGACGGATAAGGGTTACCTATCATATTGAAACCTAATCCTACCCCAGCAGTAGCAGCGCCTGCTTGTGTACGGGTAAGACCGAAAGTAATATCGCCGTTATTCGGAACACCATTGAATTTATAAATTTTCGCATAACCATCGATATAGTTATCATTCGTATCAGGATTCAGACCCGTTTCCGCTCTTACCGCATACCCTTTACCTGCTGTAAAATAAGCATCTGCCGTAGCCTTGAAAGTATCCTTAGACTCATTATACTCATAGAATCTATTAGCCGGAGTTCCTGGCGAGAAGCCCGTCTCTATTCCACTAGTATTAGTTCTCTGCCCACTTACTGGAGAACTCCAATAAATATAATCCATACCAGTAGTCAAATTATTATTAATACCAGTAACCGAGCGTTGAGCCTGGATGATGCCATTCACATTATTTGCAGCTGTACTGGTCTGTAAAAGGTTACCCCCGGTTAAGATGACAAAGTTATCTTTTGCGATATTGTTATTGATGGTAAGCACACCTTCCACTTTCACATAATCTCCAGAACCAATCGTAATATTACCCATGCTTTCCACCGTAAGGTCTTTAACCGTAAAGTTTCCTGTAGTTGCCGTTGAATAGTTATCTCTAACAATAGCATCTAGAGTAGAAGTTGGTCCCGTTGTATTCGACCAGGCATTGCTATTCCAAATTACTGAATTATTAGTAGAAGCAGTAATCGTATTTGAGTTCGAGGATGAACAAGTTGCCGTGACAGCTCTCAGCCTGTAGTAATAAGTCGAATTATTAGATAATCCAGAAACCATAGTAGATGTAACATTACCAACCGAGTAATTATTATATGGAGAAACAAATGATGGCACCGAAGTAGAATATGTAATTGTAACATCTTCTAAATAAGACGTACTGCTACCATTGGCAAATTGAATCTGTACACTTGAATTTGTTTCATTTACATTACAAGTATACAGCGTCCAGTTTCCTGTAGATACTGCAGGAGTATAAGATAACGCCGTCGTTACCCCACCAACAATTTTACTCAAAGTCAGAGTACTACCAATTCTTGCCCAAAATGTAATTGTTGAAGGTGCATTGTATGCTGGTGAAATAGCAATTCCATTAGAAGCTCTTAATTGTAATGCCCTAGTAGAATTATTAGAGGCTGTTCCAAAATATCCCGCATTAGCTAAATTCCAAACACCCGTACCTAAGTTATAATTACTTGCAGAAGAATAGGCTGTAGGCACATTCGTACTTTCAAATTCCTCTTTTGAGCTTGCTGGAGCAGTAGTCCCAAACGTAGGGCTCATACTCACATCTAAAACATAGCCAGTTGCTCCTGTGACTGTTGCCCATTGCGCAGTAAAAGTTGTAGCTGTTTCATCTGTGGCTGCAATTGCTGTAGGTGTCGGCACTGCCAACGTAGCAGTAAGCGCAACCGTTGGAGATGTTACAAGATTAGCAGTTGCAAAAGTAATATTACCCACAGTTGACCCACAAGCCGTTGTTTCATCTACTATCACATAGATAGGCGTAGAAGCTAAAGAACTTGTTGTATAAGGCACATCTACTGATGTTGACCAAATAGTATTATTTAAAGAAACTTTATAGCCCGTAGGTGCTGTTACCACGATTTTATTATTAGCCGGAGTAACATCTACAGTCAACAACTCAGCAGATAAATTAAAACTGTCACTAGTGGCAGACCCTAAATTAACAGTCCCAAAAGCGATAGATGTAGGTGTAGCTGTAATAACAGGATTAGCTGTGACACGAATGTCGAAAGTCCCTCTAGCTGTTGCATAATCATAAACCGCTATATAATAGGTAGTGCCACTTGCAAATGTATTAGTAATCGTCTCCGATGTTGTAGAAGCACTAGTCCCAGAATACCCGCTAGCTACAGAACCCGGAATAGCAGATGGACAAGAAGTGTAAACATAAAGATCTCTATCTCCCGTACTGAAGTTATTGATTGTTATGGTATATGTGCCAGTCACACTTGGCGTGAATTTATAGAAAACATCAGGATAAGTACTCGAACCGGTCTTTGTTGCACCATTTAAAGTTCCATGGGTAACGGGATCATTCACAATCAAAGCGATCGCATTACCACAAGTATCATTTGCTGGAGGAGCAGTATAAACAGCCCCAGTAGAACCAACAACGATATAATTATTTCCAATTGCAATTGCAACGTTTGTTACTGTCGTCTGGTTTTGTGGTGTCGCTACCAACGAAGTCGGATATATTGCATAAGCAGAACCTGAATAATTACCTAATTCTCCCGAGCCTGGATTCGCAATAGTCCCAGGCTGCTTCGCACCCGCCCAAGCAGGTGTGATTGTTGCTACAGTGGCAGCAGAAGAATTAACCAACCATTCTTGCGTTATCACATTATCAGGATTATATACCGCATTGGTAATCCCACTGTTTACTCTTACTGACAAATCTGATGTTCCAGTAGTATTTTTAATAGTTACAGGCGCATAATAACTCGTATCCTTACCGACAGGGAAAGTCTTGTCTGCATTACCAACTGCCAACCATTTCAAAACACCAGTACTATTGGTCACAATATAATTAGATGTTGACCCTCCAGAGATGCTACCACTAGCAGCAATCGTAAAATCATTAGTACCTAAGGTTATTTTTCCTAATGTCAAATTAAGAGCCTGGTTCATATTGACAGCATTGTTCAAAGTAAGCCCTGCGGAATTATTGATCGTAAGATAATCAAAAGTAGTAGCTCCTGTTAAGGTCTGAGCAGTTGTCCCATTGAAGGTCACAGCTCTATTATTACTTATCAGAACACCATTTGTAGCATTTTTCACCCAGTTTCCACCAACCGAAAGATCTCCTCCTACATTAGTAGATAAAGTCAAAGTTGATGTCCCACTAGTATTACCTAGATTTACGTTTCCTTTTATCTCAAGAGCATTACCTGTATTCTGCATATTCAAACTACCCGCACCACTTGCAGCAATTCCTAAGTTAAGGTTACCATTGGCCCTTAAAGTTCCTGTCAATCCTGTCTCTATATTAAGAACAGTTCCGTTTTGTACTGTGACATGATGAGGATAGCCATTCGCAGGGAAAGTTGTTCCTACCGAACCCCACTCAACACCTCTCGCATAAGTTCCAGTATTGTTATAGACCAAAGTTGAACCTGCAGCATATTTTGGCGCACTAGCAACGTAGCTGTTACTATTAAGCGTCAAAGTACCCTGAATAGTCGAACCCGCTGAATATGACACTCCCAATAAGCTACTTGGTGCCTGAACAACAGCGGGGTAAAAATTAATCGTTCCAGTAGTAGTTCCCGTCCCTAAGAAATTGACTTTTCCATTGGTACTTGCACTATTGAAATTACCAGACGTTGCAACTACGGATGCATTGTTTGCAATATTTACATTAACCCCAGAAGCCAAGCTTACAAGACCTGTTGTAAATCTCAGTTCATTGCTAACAGTTATATCATTATTAACAGTAAGCACATTAGTTCCGGCAGAACTATTATACTCTAAGTAAGCAAATGTTGTAGCACCCGTAATAGATTGGCCTACGCTACCATTAAATGTAACCTTTCTTCCATTCGCATTAAAAGTAGCAGTATTAGTAAAGTTACCCCCGACCACAAGATCACCTCCAGATTGGTTGCCTAAAGAGATATTACCATTTGCTAAAACATTTCCTTTGACCGTCAAAGTTCCAACCCCAGTTCCCGGAGATCCATAATCCATATACAATGCTGAACCCGTTCCTACGGACAGATTCCCATTCAATGTTCTGGTAAAATTACCTCCCCACCCATTAGGATAGTTAAGAATAGTACTATTTTGAAGTGTGACATTATTAGGACTATTATTCCACTCGTTACCCCTGTTAAAGGTAGAGCCAGAGTTATACAACAATGTAGAAGAAGCACCATAATTGACCGCAGAATCAAAAGAAGCAGATACGCTATTGATCTGATTGGTTCCATTGACTGTAAGATTGGACGCCGTTTTCAAAACTGCAGAAGTTGTAAATATCCCAGTCACTGTTCTTACAAGACCTAGATTTACTGGGCTATTGGCGTTTAAAGTAACGTTAACTGGTCCATTTGTAGATGGCCAATAACTACCACCGCTTACCCCATAGTCAGAACTATTGGAATGATTAAATATTAAAGTTCCAGCAGTACCATAGATCAAATTATTAGTACCATTAGCATAGCCTCCTGCATTAATTTGAAACACCCCATTAATAGTAGTTGTCCCATCATTGGTATATGTAGCAGCTGTTTCCAATGTTCCTGTAACCGTAGTTGTAGTCCCACTATTACGAGTAATCGTTCCTCCTGCCGATGTAGCAGTAACTGTATGCCCAGAAGCAATAGTAACATTTTGTGAAGATGTTGGAACAACCCCTCCTACCCAAGTGGTACCATCTGCCCAGTTCCCAGATGTAGCAGAAGTGATACCCGGTAGCGTATAAGTAACATCAATCTTTGTAAGATCGAGCCTTGTATTGGATGTATTAGCATTTCTTATTTTAAATGAAGAACTTGCTGTTACTCCACTTATCGTATACGTATATGATCCTGCAGAAGTAGCTGTCACATCGGATCCAGAATCTACATTATATTTTACAGTAGGATTGGTATTAGAATACAGAATAACCTTGGTAATCGTTGCACCAGTAGGAGATGTTAAAGTAAATCCTCCACCATTACCACTGCCAGAACTCTGATAATAGGAACGCAATGTAGTGTCAGCAGCATTATAGGAGGTATTGGTCG
>Ga0302347_1001699_pt1 | contig 25408 bp, 17 predicted proteins | sample PhyWR1_FD_202178 | JGI IMG/M metagenome (GOLD analysis project Ga0302347, IMG submission 202178) | Leaf surface microbial communities from wheat plants in UC Gill Tract Community Farm, Albany, California, United States - DLSL W.R1 (v2)... | ecosystem: Host-associated > Plants > Phyllosphere >...
AACTCTTTTTTGCGTTGACGTAACAGTTTCTTCTTCGGATCTTTGCGCCCGACATCGATGAACTGGAAGTCGTTACTCAGACGTTCAGCCATGGTTAAAACCTCATCAAACTTTTCAGGCGCATATCACTGCGGGTTGGCACGGATGCTGGAAAGCAACGATTTCAAGCTGGCAGCCTTGGGCTTGACCATCCAGAAACGACGCAGGTAATCATCGAGGTTTTCCGAGAGGTTGCGACCCCACTCGCTGTTGGTTTCCTCAACGTATTCGTCCAGCACGTGTTGCAGGTGATTACGGTAGGCCTCCATCGCTTCGCCACTGATCCGCTGGATTTCCACCAGCTCGTGGTTAACCTTGTCGACGAAGGTGTTGTCCTGATCCAGCACGTAGGCGAAACCGCCGGTCATGCCCGAGCCGAAGTTGTAACCGGTTTTACCCAGCACGCAGACAAAACCACCGGTCATGTATTCGCAGCAGTGATCGCCTGTGCCTTCCACCACGGTGTGGGCACCGGAGTTACGCACGGCGAAACGCTCGCCCGCCGTGCCCGCTGCGAACAGCTTGCCGCCGGTGGCGCCATACAGGCAGGTATTGCCGACAATCGCGCTGTCCTGGGTTTTGTAGAGGCTGCCTGCAGGCGGGACTATTACCAGCTTGCCGCCAGTCATGCCTTTACCTACATAATCGTTGGCATCACCTTGCAGGTACATGTGCAAGCCACCGGCGTTCCACACACCAAAGCTCTGACCTGCAGTGCCTTTGAAGCGGAAGGTGATCGGCGCCTTGGCCATGCCCTGGTTGCCGTGTGTACGGGCGATTTCACCCGAGATACGGGCACCGATCGAACGGTCACAGTTGCAGATATCGAGGTCAAACTCGGCACCGCTCATGTCGTTGATCGCTGAACGCGCCATATCGAGCATCTGCTCGGCCAGCAGGCCTTTGTCGAACGGCGGGTTGCGGTCTACCTGGCAGAATTGCGGCTTGTCGGCCGGGATATGGTCGCTGCCCAGCAGTGGCGTGAGATCCAGGTTGTGCTGTTTTGCGGTCTCGCCCTGGAGGATTTCCAGCAGGTCGGTACGCCCGATCAGCTCTTCCAGGGTGCGCACGCCCAACTTGGCCAACCACTCACGGGTTTCTTCGGCCACATAGGTGAAGAAGTTGACCACCATGTCGACAGTGCCGATGTAGTGGTTTTTACGCAGCGATTCGTTTTGCGTCGCAACGCCGGTGGCGCAGTTGTTGAGGTGGCAAATACGCAGGTATTTGCAGCCCAGTGCGATCATTGGCGCCGTGCCGAAGCCGAAGCTTTCAGCGCCCAGGATCGCGGCCTTGATCACGTCCAGACCGGTTTTCAGGCCGCCATCGGTTTGCACCCGCACTTTGCCGCGCAGGTCATTACCGCGCAGGGTCTGGTGGGTTTCAGCCAGACCCAGCTCCCACGGAGCGCCCGCGTACTTGATGGAGGTCAGCGGTGATGCACCGGTGCCGCCGTCATAGCCGGAGATGGTGATCAGATCGGCATAGGCCTTGGCCACGCCTGCTGCGATGGTGCCTACGCCCGCTTCTGCTACCAGCTTCACCGATACCAGAGCTTTCGGGTTGACTTGTTTCAAGTCAAAAATCAGCTGCGACAAGTCTTCGATGGAATAAATGTCGTGGTGCGGCGGTGGCGAAATCAGAGTTACGCCCGGTACGGCGTAGCGCAGTTTGGCGATCAGGCCGTTGACCTTGCCGCCCGGCAGTTGCCCGCCCTCGCCCGGTTTGGCGCCTTGCGCAACCTTGATTTGCAGCACTTCGGCGTTGACCAGGTATTCCGGGGTCACGCCGAAACGGCCAGTGGCCACTTGCTTGATTTTGGAGCTTTTGATGGTGCCATAACGTGCCGGGTCTTCGCCGCCTTCACCGGAGTTGGAGCGTGCGCCCAAGCGGTTCATGGCTTCAGCCAGGGCCTCGTGAGCCTCTGGCGACAAGGCACCCAGGGAAATACCGGCCGAGTCGAAACGCTTGAGGATCGAGTCCAGCGGTTCGATGTCGTCGATGGCCAGCGGCGTGTCGAGGGTCTTGACCTGGAACAGGTCGCGGATCATCGACACCGGACGTTTGTCCACCAGTGCGGTGTATTCCTTGAACTTGCTGTAGTCACCCTGCTGCACAGCGGCTTGCAGGGTAGCGACCACGTCCGGGTTGTAGGCGTGGTATTCGCCACCGTGCACGTACTTGAGCAGACCGCCTTGCTGGATTGGCTTGCGCGCACTCCAGGCCTCGGCTGCCAGCAGCTTTTGCTCGGCTTCAAGGTCGACGAAACGTGCGCCCTTGATGCGGCTTGGCACGCCACGGAAGCTCAGTTCGCAAATTTCTTCGGACAGGCCGATGGCTTCGAACAGCTGCGCACCACGGTACGAAGCGATGGTCGATATGCCCATTTTCGAGAGGATCTTGAGCAGACCTTTGGTGATGCCTTTGCGGTAGTTCTTGAACACCTCATAGAGGTCGCCCAGTACTTCACCGGTGCGGATCAGGTCACCCAGCACTTCGTAGGCCAGGAACGGATAGACCGCCGAGGCACCGAAGCCGATCAGCACCGCAAAGTGATGCGGGTCACGGGCAGTAGCGGTTTCAACCAGAATGTTGCTGTCGCAACGCAGGCCTTTTTCGGTCAGGCGGTGATGCACGGCGCCCACAGCCAAAGAGGCGTGAACCGGCAACTTGCCCGGCGCGATATGACGGTCGCTCAGAACGATCTGGGTGCGACCGGCGCGTGCGGCTTCTTCGGCCTGATCGGCGATATTGCGCACGGCCGCTTCCAGGCCCACGCTCTCGTCGTAGTTGAGGTCGATGATCTGACGCTCAAAGCCCGGCAGATCAAGGTTCATCAGCGAACGCCATTTGGCAGGCGAGATCACGGGCGAACTGAGGATCACACGGGAAGCGTGCTCCGGGGATTCCTGGAAGATGTTGCGCTCGGCACCGAGGCAGATTTCCAGCGACATCACGATGGCTTCACGCAGCGGGTCGATCGGCGGGTTGGTGACCTGCGCGAACTGCTGGCGGAAGTAGTCGTACGGCGTGCGAACACGTTGGGACAGCACGGCCATTGGCGTGTCATCGCCCATCGAACCTACAGCTTCGTAGCCTTGCTCGCCCAACGGGCGCAGCACCTGGTCGCGCTCTTCGAACGTGACCTGATACATCTTCATGTATTGCTTGAGCTGATCAACGTCGTAGAACGCCGAACCGTGGTCGTTGTCTTCCATCGTCGCCTGAATGCGCAGGGCATTCTTGCGCAGCCACTGCTTGTACGGGTGGCGCGACTTGAGGCGGTTGTCGATGGAGTCGGTGTCCAGTACCTGACCGGTTTCGGTGTCCACAGCCAGGATCTGGCCAGGGCCGACACGGCCTTTGGCGATCACGTCTTGCGGCTTGTAGTCCCACACGCCGATTTCCGAGGCAATGGTGATGTAGCCGTTGGTGGTGGTCACCCAGCGCGCAGGGCGCAGGCCGTTACGGTCGAGCAGGCAGACCGCGTAACGACCGTCGGTCATTACCACACCGGCCGGGCCGTCCCACGGTTCCATGTGCATGGAGTTGTACTCATAGAACGCCCGCAGGTCGGGGTCCATGGTTTCAACGTTCTGCCACGCCGGTGGAATCAGCATGCGTACGCCACGGAACAGGTCGATGCCGCCGGTGACCATCAGTTCCAACATGTTGTCCATGCTGGAGGAGTCCGAACCCACACGGTTGACCAGCGGGCCGAGTTCGTCGAGGTCGCCGATCAGATCGTTGGCAAACTTGGTGCGACGGGCCTGGGCCCAGTTGCGGTTGCCAGTAATGGTATTGATCTCGCCGTTGTGGGCGAGAAAGCGGAATGGCTGAGCCAGCGGCCATTTCGGCAAGGTATTGGTGGAAAAGCGCTGGTGGAACACGCAGATCGCGGTTTGCAGGCGCTCATCACTCAGGTCCGGATAAAAGGCGGTGAGGTCCGCCGGCATCATCAGGCCTTTATAAATGATGGTCTTGTGGGAAAAGCTGCAGATGTAGTGATCGCTGTCCGCCGCGTTGCTCACCGAAGAACGGCGACGGGCGCTGAACAGCTTGATCGCCATGTCCTGATCGCTCAGGCCATCACCGGCGATAAACACTTGCTCGATCTGCGGCAGACGCTCCAGCGCCAGACGGCCCAGAACGCTGGTGTCGATCGGCACTTTGCGCCAGCCTACCAGTTGCAGGCCGGCAGCAAGGATCTCGCGATTCATGTTGCTGCGGGCTGCTTCGGCCTTGATCGGGTCCTGGTTGAAAAACACCATGCCGACCGCGTATTGCTTGGGCAAATCGGTACCGAACTGCTCCTTGGCGGTTGCACGCAGGAACAGGTCAGGCTTTTGAATCAGCAGGCCACAACCGTCACCGGTCTTGCCGTCTGCGTTGATCCCACCGCGGTGGGTCATGCAGGTCAGGGCTTCAATGGCGGTTTGCAGAAGGGTATGACTGGGTTCGCCCTGCATATGGGCAATCAGGCCGAAACCACAGTTATCCTTGAATTCATCGGGGTGGTACAGACCTGCTTTCATAGACACTTTCTCACCAGGCTGCCCTTAAAAAGGGCAAATTTCTTTTAATTCAACCACTTGCTTCCCGCGCTGAACGTACGCCAGCTTGGCAGGGGCAAAAGGGTGGTCATTCTACACACCGTCACAAAGACCCACAAATTAAGCGGCGTTATACCGTAAATTCATGTCGCATTTATGAAAGGTTTAAAGCGATTGCTCGTGCTAGTCAAAACATTTTTGATGTTGACTGCTACACGGCGCAGACACCACAAGGCACACGGCTGTTAAGGCCGCATGCACAAGCAGGAGTTTTGATGGACTAGAACGGCGACCTGGGTAAGGTCGCCGGATCATCAGCGAGCTGCAGCCAGCTCTTTTTGGACGCTGGCGACAGTGCGAGGCCAAGGTTTACCAGCCTGCGTCTTCGCTGGCAAGTTCTTGATTGCTGCAGTTGCTGCAGCATGGCTTGGGAAGTTGCCATAGGTGACGACGTACAACGGCTTGCCATTCAAGGTTTTCTTGAAGTAGCGAGCATCACCGCCCAGTTCCTTCGCGACATTTTGCGCAGACGCTTCAGAGCTGGTGCCGACGATCTGCACCACATAGTTATTGGCAGGTTGACTGCTGTACCAGCTACCGCCCGGTGCGGCCTTAGCCAGGGTGACCGGCTTCTCGGCCGGCTTGACCACAGGCTTGGCGGCCGGGGCTGGAGCAGGCTTGGCAACCGGTGCTGGTGCTGGTTTGGCAGTCGCCACGGTTGGAGCCGGTGTCGGTGCCGGGCGCGGCGTGGCGACAGGCGCCGGACCTGCGGGTACGCCAACCGGTGGTGCGGTGGTGGTGACGGTCGGTGGCGAAGCGACGCCGCCGTCAACTGCAGGCACACCGCCATCGTCGCCTTCAGCGATACCACCCGCGGCTTCCGCCAGCGGGCCGCGCATCACCGGCTGGGACTGGCCCACCAACGGCAATGGCATTGGCTGCGAAGAGCCGGCGAAATCCACTGAAGGCTGGGCGCCGCTGTTTGGTGTGGCCTGCCCCAGCTGTGTCTGTTCGGCACCCGGCGCGACAGGCGCCTTGCCACGGCCCGGAATCAATACGGCAGCAGCAACAGCCACTACCACTACTGCACCAATGGCCAATACGTGTTTCTTCGGCATCTTGAACCCCATACTTGGACGCTTGACCGCTGAGCGGCTGGCAATCATGGCTTCGATCATTGCATCGCGGGCGACCTGGTTGATAATCCCGGGCCAGCCTTCGGAGCTCTCATGTATATCTGAGATCTGCTGAGCGCTAAAGAGTTCGATCCCGCGCCCGGCACCTTCAAGACGCTGAGCCAGGTACTCGCGGGTTTCTTCGAGGTCATAGGGCTGCAGGTCGATCACATGGAAGCGCTCTTCATCAGCGCTCAGTTCCTCGAGACCGGCAATCATCGACGGCTCACCGAACAGGAACACATGCGGACGGCCTTCCGGCGTACCCGCAGCCAGCGCCAGCAAAGCTTGCAGCGCAGATTCGTCAAGCTGCTCGGCGTCATCAACCAGCAAGTAGACTTCCTGCCCGGTCAGCGCCAATTGCACCACCTGGGCCAGGATCGAGCCTACATCTGCACGGGCAACGTTCAGCGTTTGCGCCACTTGCTGCAGGATACCGGCGGCATTGCCGGCGCCCCGCGCCGAGACCACGACACTTTGCACCGACTGCTTGTTGGTGCTCGCCACCAACGCCTGACGCAGCAAGGTTTTGCCGCTCCCCTCAGGCCCGCTGACCACCAGTAGCAACTGGCTGTATCGGGCAAGGTGATGTAACTGCCCCAGAACCGGCTTGCGCTGGGCCGGAAAAAACTTGAAACCCGGAACCCGAGGTGCAAAAGGGTCGTGGGTGAGCTGAAAGTGACCGAGGAACGCCTCGTCGGCATGCAAACTAGTCATCGGGATCTTATTGACCTTTAAGCTGAGCCAGCGCGCGGTAATCCGCACCCAGCGTGGCTTGTAGAACCTCTTGTGGATAATCGTCAGTCACTGTGGCTTCGCCCATGCGGCGCAACAGCACCAGGCGCATACGACCGTCGATCACTTTTTTATCAACTGCCATGTGTTGCATAAAGTCGGCCGGCGTCATTTCGGCGGGCGGCACCACTGGCAAGCCGGCACGCTGAAAGATCCTGATACCGCGATCACGCTCGGCATGGGTGATCCAGCCCAGGCGGGCAGACATTTCCAGTGCCATCACGGTGCCCGCAGCGACGGCCTCGCCATGCAGCCACACGCCGTAGCCCATATGGGTTTCGATGGCATGGCCAAAGGTATGCCCCAGGTTGAGCGTTGCACGCACACCCGATTCGCGCTCATCGGCGCCGACCACTTCTGCCTTGGCTGCGCACGAACGATGGATGGCGGCAGTCAGGGCAGCCTGGTCCAGGGATCGCAGTGCATCCATATTGTCTTCAAGCCAGGTCAGGAACGGCTCATCGCAAATCAGGCCGTACTTGATGACTTCAGCCAGCCCTGCGGACAGTTCGCGGGCAGGCAGGGTGTTGAGGGTCTGGGTATCAATCAGCACCAGGTTGGGCTGATAGAACGCACCGATCATGTTTTTGCCCAGCGGATGGTTGATCCCGGTTTTACCGCCAACCGACGAGTCGACCTGGGATAGCAAGGTAGTCGGTACCTGGATAAAGTCGACTCCACGCTGGTAACAAGCCGCTGCAAAGCCGGCCATATCGCCGACAACGCCGCCGCCCAATGCAATCACCGTAGTACGTCGATCATGGCGAGCGGTAAGCAGACCATCGAAAATCAGCTGCAGGGTTTCCCAGTTTTTGAACGATTCACCATCGGGCAGGATAATCGGCAATACCGAGAACTGCTCCAGGCTACGGGTCAAACGCTCAAGATAGAGTGGCGCGACCGTTGTGTTAGTCACAATCGCCACCTGGCGGCCGGCAATGTGCGGGGCCAGCAACTGCGGCTGATCCAACAAACCTTCGCCAATATGAATCGGATAGCTACGCTCGCCTAGATCAACCTTCACTGTCTGCATGAAACCCCGCGTTGAAGCAGGACGCCGCGCCCTGCTTCGCAATTATCAAGTGATGGCATGCCATGAAAAGGCATGCTCGGCGCCGAGAATAGCGCATTTCGTATCGCACTTTAATGGTCTTGCGCCAGCTTCGCCGCCCCTCGCCTGGCCAGAACCTAGCGGGGAGGAAGCTGGGCCAGGCGCTCGAGAATGTCGAGCACCACCATGCGTGGTGGCCGTTCATCGGTTTCAACCACAAGGTCGGCGATTTCCCGGTAAAGCGGGTCACGCACGGCCAACAGGTCGCGCAGGATTTTTTCCGGGTTGGCGTTGCGCAGCAGTGGCCGGTTGCGATCACGGGAGGTGCGCGCCACCTGCTGTTCGATGGAGGCGTGCAAATACACCACGCGCCCGCCATTGCGCAGCGCCTGCCGATTTTCCGGGCGCATCACAGCACCCCCACCGGTCGCCAGCACAATGCCATTTTCATGGCACAGTTCGACAATCATGGCTGTTTCACGATCACGAAAGCCCGGCTCGCCTTCTTTATCGAAGATCCACGGGATATTGGCACCCGTGCGCACTTCAATTTCCTTATCGGAATCTTTGAACGGCAGGTGCAGCTCTTTGGCCAGCAAACGTCCGATGGTGCTTTTTCCAGCCCCCATTGGCCCAACAAGAATCAAATTTCGCACAGAATCAATGACTCACAGCAATCGCCTGGTTGTTCATGATACGCGGAGTCAGGAACACCAGCAGTTCGGATTTTTTTTCCAGGACAACGTCTCTATGGAAAAGTCGGCCAACATACGGCAGATCGCCCAAAAATGGCACTTTATCTACCACTTTGCTTTGAGTTTTTGAGAACACTCCTCCAATCACGATGGTTTCGCCATCCTTTACCAGTACCTTGGCCCTGACCTCGTTCTTCTTGATGGGCGGCACATCCTGCAGCCTGCTCATGTAATCAGGCTCATCCTTGGTCACCACGACGGCCATGATAACGCTGTTGTCAGGGGTAATTTGCGGCGTCACCTCCAGCGACAGCGAGGCCTCCTTGAACGAAACCGATGTAGCCCCGGTCTTGCTGGCCTGCTGGTAGGGAATTTGTGTGCCTTTAAGGATTTTGGCGGTTTCCTTGTCCGCGGTAACGACCTTGGGCTGCGAGATGATTTCACCATTGCCGGTCTTTTCCATGGCCGTCAGCTCCAGATCCAGCAACACATTGTTGGTGACGAAGGCGATGCCCAAGCCCGAGGTATTTCGCGAAACACCCAAATCAACAAAGGGCGCACTGCCGTTACCCGCCCCAGCCCCGGACGCCTCAGGCAGGGTGATACCACCGGCTTTCCAGGTGCCGCCATTGTTTAGCCCTCCCCCCCAACGAACACCCAGGCTTTTTTCGAAGTCCACACCGGCTTCGACAATCCAGGCCTCAATCATCACCTGACGCACCGGCACATCCAGTTGAGCCACGATGCGCCGCAGTTCATCCAGCCGTTCACCCGATTCAAAAGCAATGATGCTATTGGTGCGTTCATCCACCGTAAGCGTGCCCTGCCCCTCAATACCGGGCTGGCCACCCGTTACTGACTGGAACAGCATGGCGATATCTGCGGCCCTGGCGTAACTGACCTGCACCAACTCCCGACGCAAGGGCGCAGGCTCAGGACGCTCGCTGGCTGCGATCTCGTCCAGGGGCGCGATCAGCAGCACATTACCTTCAAGGCGCTTGCCCAGCCCTTTGCTTTTAAGCACCAGATCCAGCGCCTGATCCCAAGGCACATCCTGCAAACTGAGGGTGATGCTGCCCTTGACGGTGTCGCTGACCATCAGGTTAACCCCTATAAAATCCGCCAGTGATTGCAGCACCGTGCGCACTTCAAGATTCTGCACGTTCAGGGACATGGGCTCACCCACATACTGCGAGCTGGTGATGGATGACGGCGCGGCCTGCCCAGCCGCCAAAGTTGACTGCGAATTCAGCGCACTCCATAGCGCCAGTACGCAGACCGGTGAAATCCTTTTCATGGTATTTATCCGTTAAGACTTTTGCTTTAAAGGAATCGTCAGGGACCTTTCAAGCCAACCGCCCCGACCATCGGAAATCAGTTCAAATACTTCAATCTGCTGCGCCTGGATCGAAGCAATCTGGCCATTATTGCGCCCCAGGTAATCCCCCACTTTCAAGCGATGAATAACACCATTGACCCGTAGCAAGGCGTTCGCCTGCACCTCACTGGACAGTGTGCCAACCATCTCGAACTGCTCCAGATCGAAGCCTTCCAGGAACTGTCGGGGCCGGTCCGCGTCAAGCTCATCACCCGCAAGGCTGACCGTCCAACTGCTGGCCCCTTGCCCCGGTTTGGCCTGAAAAGGATTGCGCAAACCCATCGCACCGTATGGATTCACAGGCGCAGCACTGATCACGGGAAGCGGCTCGATGGCGGTGTTTGTATGCCCCTGTGTGGCCTGCAAATAACTTTGCAGCTCCAGGGTGCTCTGCCCGCCATCGCACCCCACCAGGCTTGCCAGCAACCCGGCGCCAAACAATTGCAGGCAAATACTCATCGGATAAGTCCTTGATCGTGGGCGCGGTAGGCCTTTACAAGCAGCGTCATACGCAGCTGACCGTCACCTGTGCCGTTGATCGGTGAAAGGGTGACGTCATGCAAAGTGACAAGGCGCGGCAGGCTGGCCATGGCGCTGACGAAGAGGCCCAGCTCGTGATAGCCCCCGACAAGGCTCATGTGCAGTGGCAACTCGGCATAGAACGCTTGCAGGACTTCGGGGAGCCACTGAATGTGCTCGACCAGCAGACCATTGTCCTGGCCCAACCGCGAAACCTCATCAAGCAATTCAGGTACTTGTGCCTGAGCGGGGAATTGTCTGATCAACGCACTGAGCCCGACTTCCAGCCTGTGCACTTGCCTCGCATAGGCATCCAGACTGGCAACCTGTTCGACTCTGGATTCAAACTCCGTCTTTAGCGTGGCTTGTGCCTCGTACAACTGTTGCAGCCGGGCAACAGGCAGTTGAAGCAGCAGCACATAACCCGACACCAGCACCAGGCTCAGCCACGCCAGAGCCACGGCTGTTTTGCGGGCTGGCGACCAGGTTCCCAGGTTACCGATATCCAGTTCCCGCAGGTCAAAACTGCGCAGGTTCTCGAGCCAGTGCACAGGTATCACAATGCCCCCCCGGCAGGGGCATGCCGGGCTTCACGCACCGTCATCTGAAACAGTCGCTCCTGCCCGCCTGCCTGGGCAGGGTCTGCCTTGACGTCATTGAGTTGCGGCGTATCCAGCCAGTGCGAAGCATCGAGATTGCGCATCAGCTGGGCGACAAGGTTGTTGGACTGGGCAATACCCGTGATGACAATGGTGCCCTCGGTCATTTTCACGTCGGTGAAATACACGCCATCGGGCAAGCTGCGCGCCAATTGCTCCAAAATAATCCCGCTGCTCGATCGGCTGCTCTGCAGCGTGCCTATTGTTTGCATGCGTTCAAGCAATTGCTCCCGGCGCACCTTCAACTGGTCGATCTGCTCCGCACGGCCATCCAGCTGGAACGTGGCACTGCGGATCAGATCATTGCGCTCCAGCTGCTGCTCTACCAAGGTGTCGATAAAGTGATCAGCGGCGAACAGGCCGGCCATAGCCAGCAACGACAGGCACCCCAGCACCATCAAAAAACGCTTGCGGCGCTTTTCACGCAACAACGCGCGCCAGGGCAACAAATTGATTCCCGCCATTAACTAAACCCCCTCAAGGCCAGACCGCAGGCAGTCAACAATACAGGCGCATCGCAAAGCAAGGCTTCAGGGGTAAGTGAGGGATCAAGCTCCATCAGCGCAAATGGGTTGGCGATGCGTGTCGGCGTGCCAAGACGGGATTCAATCCACTGAGCCAACACCGGATCCCTGGCAGCCTCACCGGCCAATACGATCATGCCGATCAGCCCGTCCACACCGGAGTGGACAAACAGCCCAAGCTCGCGCTCCAGAGCCTCAGCAATCGTGGTTTTGAATGCTTGTGCACCTGCAGAGGCCTGCCCGCAGAGCAGCTCCCGGGAGTAAATAACCTGATCCTGCTGCACGATGCTCAGCAAGGTTGTATGAGTGGCAAAGTCGACCACCGCAACGGTTCCGCTCAGCGCCTGACCCACGGTCATTGCACCAATGCCCCGCGCCAGGGCATGGGCCTGCACGGCAACCACTCGCGGAATCAATCCGGCACCGGTCAGGACCGAGCAATGCCACTCCAGCACCTCCTGACGACACGCCACGATCAGCACGCTGACCAGCCCCGGATCGCCCGGCAAGTGGTCTTGAACCTCGAAATCCAGCGCCATGTCATCCAGCGCACAGGGTATGTACTGCTCCGCTTCAAGCCGTACATGAAGCTCAAGCTCGACTTCGCTCAAGCCTGCCTCCACTTCCAGGGTTTTGCAGATAACCTGCCCATCGGGCACCGCGATAATGGCATCACTGGCCAGCACCTGCGTCTTTTCCAGTGCCCTGATAAGCACTGCAACGACACTTTTCGCCTCTGCGTCGGTCTGATCATCCACAAGCCCGGCTGGCAACGGCTCCACGGCATAAGCCTGAAGCTTGAACCGGCCCCGTGAACGGCTCAACTCGACGAGTTTGATCGCCTGCTGGCTGATTTCTACGCCGACGCAGCGATGACCTGTTTGAGGAAGTAATCCGGGCACCTTTGTTTTCCCTAATGCAATCCGTAACTTACGGAGGGTAAAAAATGAGATCCGTTCAAAACCTGTTCTGACATGCGGCTCATGACGTTCATGAGCGAAAAATGCTTATAATGCCGGGCGTTTTTTCCGTATCGTCGACCCGGCGCAACTGCGCACTACCCTGACGTGCAAACCCATTTCTTGATCTGGAAATCCAAAAGCCTTGATTCGTCTGCTGAAGTTTTTCGGGTGGTCTTTCGTTGCCGTGTTCTGCGGGCTGTTGCTCGTGTTGAGCGGCGCGTTTCTCTATCTTAGTCCTGGCTTGCCGTCTGTAGAGTCGTTGAGAAGCATCCAGTTGCAGATTCCTTTGCGGGTCTACACCAGCGACGGAAAGTTGATCGCAGAGTTTGGCGAAATGCGCCGCTCACCGATCAAGTTCGCCGACATTCCGCCCAATTTCATCAACGCCCTGCTCTCTGCAGAGGACGACAACTTCGCCAATCATTACGGGGTCGACCCGAGCAGCCTGATGCGTGCCGCTACCCAACTGGTAAAAAGCGGACACATACAATCAGGTGGCAGCACCATCACCATGCAAGTGGCGAAGAACTATTTCCTCTCCAGCGAGCGCAGCTTTTCACGCAAGACCAACGAAATCCTGCTGGCTCTGGAAATTGAACGCGAGCTGACCAAGGACGAAATCCTTGAGCTGTACGTGAACAAGATTTACCTGGGCAACCGCGCTTACGGTATCGAATCCGCTGCCCAGGTTTACTACGGCAAATCGATCCGCGACCTGAGCCTGGCGCAGATGGCGATGATCGCCGGTCTGCCCAAAGCCCCTTCACGATTTAACCCGCTGGCCAACCCGGTGCGCAGCAAAGAGCGCCGCGACTGGATCCTGGGCCGTATGTACAAGCTGGGCAAAATCGATCAAGCCAGCTATGAAGCGGCGATCGCCGAGCCTGTAAACGCCAGCTATCACGTGCCAACCCCGGAAGTGAGCGCGCCTTACATCGCCGAAATGGCCCGTGCCGAAATGGTCGGACGCTACGGCAGCGATGCGTACACCGAAGGTTTCCGTGTCACTACCACGGTGCCAAGCGATCTTCAGGAACTGGCCAATACCGCCGTGCATGAAGGCCTGATTGCCTATGACCAGCGTCATGGCTACCGCGGACCGGAATCGCGTCTGCCGGGCAAGACACTGGCCGTGTGGACGCAGGAACTGTCAAAGCAACGCCCGATAAGCGGTCTTGAGCCGGCCATTGTGACCCAGGTCGACAAAGACGGCATTCAGGTACTGACCCGCACCGGTGAGGCTCACGTAGCCTGGAACACCATGAAATGGGCGCGCAAGTTCCTCAACACCAACAGCATGGGGCCGATGCCCAAACAGCCCTCGGATGTGGTCCAGGTGGGCGATCTGATTCGCGTACAGCCGCAGACCGATGGCAGCTACAAATTCAGCCAGGTGCCCACCGTGCAGGGCGCGCTGGTATCGCTGGACCCGGATAACGGCGCCATTCGCTCGCTGGTGGGCGGTTTCGCCTTTGAGCAAAGCAACTACAACCGGGCGATGCAGGCCAAGCGCCAACCGGGCTCGAGCTTCAAACCGTTCATTTACAGCGCCGCACTGGATAACGGCTACACTGCCGCCACCCTGGTCAACGACGCACCTATCGTGTTTGTCGATGAGTACCTGGACAAGGTCTGGCGCCCGAAGAACGACACCAACACCTTCCTCGGCCCGATCCGCGTGCGCGAAGCACTGTACAAGTCGCGCAACCTGGTCTCGATCCGCTTGCTGCAAAGCCTGGGTGTCGACCGCACCGTCGACTACATCAGCAAGTTCGGCTTCAACAAACAGGACTTGCCACGCAACCTGTCGCTGGCCCTGGGTACTGCCACCCTGACGCCAATGGAAATTGCCACCGGCTGGAGCACGTTCGCCAACGGCGGCTACAAGATCACGCCGTATCTGATCGACAAGATTGAAAGCCGCAATGGCGAGACCCTGTTCGTGGCCAACCCGCCAAGCGTGCCTAAAGCCGACAGCAAGGATGTGCCGCCAGAAGCCGCAGCGCTGACCATCGACACCATCAATGCCGCACCCGGCCTGCCGACTGTGGAGACGCAAGCGGTAGCCGAGCGGATTGTCGACGGACGCACCACTTACATCCTCACCAGCATGCTGCAGGACGTGATCAAGCTCGGCACCGGCCGCCGCGCCCTGGCACTGGGCCGCACCGATCTGGCAGGTAAAACCGGTACCACCAACGAATCCAAGGATGCGTGGTTCTCCGGCTACAACGCCGATTATGTCACCACCGTATGGACCGGTTTCGACCAGCCTGAAAGCCTGGGTCGTCGCGAATACGGCGGCACCGTGGCTTTGCCGATCTGGATGACGTACATGGGTGGTGCGCTCAAAGGCAAGCCAGCCCATACGCAACCCGAGCCCGAAGGCATCCTCAGCTTGCGGATTGATCCGTCCAGCGGACGCATCGCCTCTCCAGGCACGCCTGGTGCCTACTTTGAACTGTTCAAGAGCGAAGACACCCCGCCGACCAACAGTGAGCTGGGCAACAGCGTGGCACCGGGCAGCCCGCTGCCAGCAGATGACGGTGCACCAATAGATCTGTTCTGATGAACAGAGTGGCCGGCGGCAAGCTGAAGAGCGCTTGCCGCCGGCCGCTTCAAGCAAGCTTCCCCACGGTCCGCTTCCCTTCGATCAATTGATCCACCGGTGCCATGGCCAGTTGATCGATTCGGGTGCTTTCGCTATGGGCCTCCCAGCGCGCCAGGCTTTCGGCCAGTACCGAAGGTTGCGAGGCATAGCGACCATATACATCTGTCCCGCCGGGCACCTTGAAGCGCAACGCATACAGGCGCTTGCGGGTGTTATGCACATTGCCCATCTCACGCATAAGCAGGTTCATGGTTCGTACTTGCTCTTCAAATGTACTGCCCGCACAGGTCATTTCCTCTCGGTATCTAACCCTCAGTTGTTGTGCGATGTGCTCAAACGCCTGATCCACAAACAACACCTCACGCTCGGTCACCAGCGAGCGCCGTGCCTGCAGCGCTTGCTGGCTGCGACGCAAGGCCGCCCAACAGCTGGGAATATAACTGTCGACCATAAACTGCTGGCTGATATCGACCAGTTGCTTGAGTTGCGCGCCTGATTCCGGCGCTGCATTTTTTTGCTCAAGTACCGCACGGCTTACGGCATGCTGGGTGACGGTCTCACTGAGCGGCTCCCACAGAATATGGGACATCTGCCCCTGACCCAACTCAACCGGCATAAAGTGGCGCAAGCTGCCGTGATGCTGATAAGGCTCCCCGATCAGGTGGTTCAGGCCCGCCACAAACACCCCAAAGCCTGCTGGCACATTTTTAAAGCTGAGGACCGTGCCTGCGTGATAGGCCGACAACGAGCTGTTCATCCAGGTTGCAGGAACCCCGGGGATCGGGTCGTCATGGTTGACCATGCGCTGATGCACCAGCCCCTGCGCTGCGCGCACAAAAGCCTGATCAGCGGCACGTGGGGCACCGTAGGTGTAAAGCTGCACGTCACAAGCCCGCAACTTGTGCAACATTTGAGCAAGAATCAAAGCAATGGCACCGCCCTGGCTGTGACCACAAACCAGTACTTTTTGCCCGGCGTAAAATTTGTCCAGATAGCTATCAGCAAGCTCATACACTTGCCGGGCAGCATCGTAAAACCCGCCGTGCACGTGGCCTTCGCCCTCTTCAAAGGGCACTTGCCGCACATCCGCATTGCGCGACAATTGCGACCACGAACCGCTACTGCGAACAGCAATCACGATAACTTTATCGTTATGAGTCACAAAGGCCTGCGCGCTGGTACCTTCTGCCCCAAAGCGGACATCACCGCGAAAATGAACCGATGAAGGGGTCTCCTGACCACGCCCTGAAAGAGGGTCAATAGACGGGTACAGCACGGGGTCGAACGGCACAATTTCCAAGCGCCTGGAGTACTGCACATCTTCATATAAAGGGTAATAGGCCTTTGATTGCTCCGGGCTGACCTGCCAGTCCACCATGCTCAATTCCCCACCGGGCGTTGACACACCCGACTTGCCAGCAGGGTGGCCAAAAGGGCAATTGCCCAGCGTAGCCATCAGCGCCAATTGGTAGAGGTTAAGCGTGCAAAACTGCGGGTCCGTTGACAGTAGCGGGCACAGGGCCCGCAAAGGTCGTACTTGCAACACGGTATGACGACCTTCGGCCAGGCTCACGCCGAACGGCCTGCACTGCACCGGATAATGGCTGGCCACTTCAGGTGGCAAGTGCGAAACATGCTCGACCAGATGTCGTACTTCAACTTGGTAATAGTCAGAATTTGCATTGATATATGACGGCTTTTTCTGCGGACGAGAACCGTCTGTATTGAGGTATCGGGTCTGCTCGGCCCTGACCTGCAGTTCAGTGATCTGGAGGGGGTAATGCTTGCGAACCATCAAGCGCGAATAGAGGTCATTACTGGCGTCATGCAGCTGCCTGAACATGACAACAACAGGTCCGACTACATGCCCGGCAGCCCTGCCAACCCCGGCGGCATCCAGATAGCCACTGTGTTTTATCCCGTCTTGATCGACCAACTCGAAGGCCAACCCCGCATAGGATTTTTTTGATCCCTGCTCATCAATCAATTGAAAACTGGTCTGGTTGTAACGTTTTTTGCGCAGATAAGTGAACATCCATGATTCCTGAGAACGAGGGTCCACTTCAAAACAAAGTCCCCTCAGAAGGGGCTGACGCTAATGGAACTATGCGCAAAATAATGTAAGAAAATTCTTATTTGTCTGAAGGTCAAATCCTGAAGTTTTTCTTATGTCAGGATTTGTATTACAGAGACTAAAAAGCCCCGACGCTTCAACAGCACCGGGGCTTTTATTGTGACGCTATACGGAGTTAACCGTTGAAGACGTCATCCACGCTCTTGAGCGGGTAATTTTTCGGGTATGGCAGGGTTGCAACACCGGTCTCGATGGCAGCCTTGGCCACTGCATCGGAGATCAGAGTGATCAGGCGTGCATCCATTGGTTTCGGGATGATGTATTCACGACCGAATTCCAGCTTGATGCCACCATAGGCGTCGCACACTTCTTGTGGTACTGGCAGTTTGGCCAGTTCACGCAAGGCGTTGGCAGCCGCGATTTTCATTTCTTCGTTGATGCGCTTGGCGCGAACGTCCAGAGCACCACGGAAGATGAATGGGAAGCCCAGCACGTTGTTGACCTGGTTCGGGTAGTCCGAACGGCCAGTGGCCATGATCACGTCGTTACGGGTGGCGTGAGCCAGTTCCGGGGCGATTTCCGGATCCGGGTTCGAGCACGCGAACACGATCGGGTTAGGCGCCATGCGCAGCAGGTCTTCAGCGCTCAGCAGGTTCGGACCCGACAGACCAACGAACACGTCTGCGCCTTCCATGGCATCAGCCAGGGTGCGCTTCTCGGTGGCGTGGGCGAATGCCGACTTGTACTGGTTCAGGTCGTCACGACCGGAGTGGATCACACCGGTGCGGTCGATCATGTAGATGTTTTCGATGGTTGCGCCCATGCTCACCAGCAATTTCATGCAGGAGATGGCGGCTGCACCGGCGCCCAGGCAAACGATCTTGGCTTGCGCCAGGGTTTTGCCTGCGATTTCCAGGGCGTTGATCATGCCGGCCGCGGTCACGATAGCGGTGCCGTGCTGGTCATCATGGAATACCGGGATATCGCACTGCTCGATCAGAGCACGTTCGATCTCAAAGCACTCAGGTGCCTTGATGTCTTCGAGGTTGATGCCGCCGAAGGTGATGGAAATGCGTTTTACGGTGTCGATGAAAGCCTGTGGGCTCTCGGAATCTACTTCGATGTCGAATACATCGATACCGGCAAAGCGCTTGAACAACACGCCTTTGCCTTCCATAACAGGTTTGGAGGCCAATGGACCAAGATTACCCAGGCCCAGAATAGCGGTACCATCAGAGATCACGGCTACCAGGTTGCCCTTGCCGGTGTACTTGTAGGCCAGTTCAGGGTCGCGGGCGATTTCGCGCACTGGTTCGGCTACACCCGGGCTGTATGCCAGCGCTAGATCGCGGGCAGTAGCGGTAGGTTTGGTAAGCTCGACACTCAGTTTGCCTGGACGTGGCTGTGCATGGTATTCGAGAGCGGCAGTTTTCAAATCAGACATGTGGGCATTCCGCTTTTTTTGCTGTTGGACAGACGAATCGCCGAGCATACGCGTGTCGCAAAGTCCCGACAAGACTGGCCAGTCAGCAGTGTCAAGGCCTTTACCTTACGACTTTGGCCCAAGAGCCGCGCCCCACAAGGGCTGGAGTGTTCACAATCTGTATTTAAAATTGTCTACAATTTTTAGCGCGCGATGACTTTCAGCATCCCCGGATGGCTCAGAGGCAACATCCAGCGCGCCTGACCTGCCTTCAAGCCGCCTCGCTGCGAACGGTCCAATACCCAGCCTCTGGCCTCGACTTTCGCACCTTGCAGACTGGCGAGTTGCTTTTGATTGAAGCTGGCCAGTTGCTTGAGACCAATGTGCAACACCAGGCCGCCCTGCAGATCGATCCAAAGCCCACCCTGGTTGCGCTGGACCTTACTGACCTGGCCCCCCACCAGGGCAAAACCCGAGCGGCGTATCTGCTGTGGCGCCAGCACCGGCGACTGACGCCAAAGCCCCAGGCGAGCCTTGCGCGCACTGCGCTCAGCAGCCTGCTGACAGCCAAGCAGCGCCACATTCGGCGCGATTGCCACCTGATACCCCAGGCCGTCAGCCAGTAATCGGGCCTCAAGGTTGCTGCCATCGGCACCAAACACATGGGCCAGAGTACGACCATAACGGTCCCTGGACTGTTTGCCTGCCAGCAGCCCGACCCGACCATTGCTCTGCGCCACCAGCGTTTGCAGGCGCTTGCGTGCCGCGTCGGCAAAGGGCTCGGCGGACTTGCCCGGCTTACCTGTCTCCGGCGTATTGATGCCGATCATGCGCACGCTGCGGCCATCCTTGAGGCGCAGCGTATCGCCATCGCTCACCCGCTCTACCACGGCGTAGGACACAGCGCCCGGTGCCGGGCAAAGCGGCGCGGCCCAGGCATTGCCCAGCCAAATCGCAGGCACAAAAAAGGCGCCCGCAAGGGACGCCTTTTTCAATAACCTGACCAGACCAAAAAGGCTGCTCAAGGTCATCCGCCTTACTCGGCTGCTTTTTCTGCTTCTGCTGCTGGAGCTGCTGCTTTAGCGCCGAAAGCACCAAAACGAGTCTTGAAGCGATCAACACGACCGCCAATGTCCAGAGTCTTCTGCTTACCGGTGTAGAACGGGTGGCACTCGTTGCATACGTCAGTGCCCAGTGGCTTGCACAGGTTCGAACGAGTTTCGAACTTGTTGCCGCAGCTGCAAGTTACCAGGATTGTTTCGTACGCTGGATGGATATCGGCTTTCATGGGGTATTCCTCTAGCGTGCCGCCACTCAACACCATTGTTGAATACCGCACGTAAATTTAGGGCGCCGATAATACCAGACCTTTGCATTGACGCAAGCGGCAAAGCATGATCCGCAAACAAGTTTCACGCTTCATTGAGCTGGGTCTGAGTCCCGCACGGCGTTGTCTGCTAGGCTCCCGGCCATCTTTGCCGTTCATCACTTGAGAGCCCCGCGTGCCCGACGCCATTTTGCGCCTTGCCCTGCCTTCCCCTTTGCGCCGCCTGTTTGATTACCGGGCGCCTGCCGGCGTGCTGCGCAGTCAATTACAACCGGGCATGCGCCTGCGGGTGCCGTTCGGGCGACGCGAGATGATCGGCATTCTGGTCGAGGTGGTCGACCACAGCGAAGTGCCGGCCGACAAGCTCAAGCCGGCGATCGCCCTGCTCGACGCCGTACCGCCGCTGCCGGCTTCCTTATTCAAGCTGTGCCTGTGGACCTCGCAGTATTACCAGCACAGCCTGGGCGACACCTTGAGCTGGGCGCTACCGGTTTTACTGCGTCAGGGCGAGCTGGCCGAAACCCGCCAGGAACGGTTCTGGCAGATTGCCCCCGGCGCCCGGCTTGACGACCCCCGTGTTGCCCGCGCTCCGCGACAGCGTGAGGCGCTGGCCACCCTCGCCCAGCACCCCCACGGCGTAGCGCATCAACTCTTGAGCAAGTTGATGCTGAGCAAGGACAGCCTCGACCTGCTGCTGGCCAAAGAGCTGGTCACTGTCGAGATCCGCCGCCACGCACCCAGCGAGCGCCATGAACACTGGCTGGCCCAGCCCGAACTGCCGCTCAACAACGAACAACGGGCGGCTTACGAAGCGATTCGCGCAGGTTTCGACCACTTCCATGCCTTCCTGCTGGCCGGGGTTACCGGCAGCGGCAAGACCGAAGTGTATTTGCAATTGATCCGCGAAACCCTGCAGGCCGGCAAGCAGGCGCTGGTATTGATCCCGGAAATCAACCTGGGCCCGCAGACCCTGGCCCGCTTCGAGCAACGCTTCAATGCCCGCATTGCGCTGGTGCATTCTGCGGTCAATGACCGTGAGCGTCTGGAAAGCTGGCTGGCAGCCCGTGATGGCGAAGCCGACATTATTATTGGCACTCGTTCAGCGCTGTTCACCCCGATGAAAAACCCGGGGCTGATCATTATCGACGAAGAGCACGACGGCTCCTATAAACAGCAGGAAGGTTTGCGCTACCACGCCCGCGACCTGGCACTGGTGCGTGCCCGCCAGGAAAACATCCCCATTGTTCTCGGCTCCGCGACACCATCGCTGGAAAGCCTGCACAACGCCTACACCGGCCGTTACGGTTTGCTGCGCCTGAACGAGCGTGCTGGCGGGGCCAAACAACCTCGTTTCCTGCGCCTGGATGTGAAAAGCCGTCCACTGGACAGCGGCATTTCCGGGCCAATGCAACAGGCCATCGGCCAGACCCTAGCTGCGGGCCAGCAAGTACTGGTGTTCTTGAACCGTCGCGGCTTCGCGCCGACATTGCTGTGCCATGACTGTGGCTGGATGTCTGAATGCCAGCGCTGCGATGCACGCATGACCGTCCATCAGCGCTCCGGCGAACTGCGCTGCCATCACTGCGGCTACGTCGAGCGCGTACCGCGCAACTGCCCCCAGTGCGGCAAGGTCGATCTGCGGCCAGTAGGGGCCGGGACTGAGCGCGCCGAAGAGCGGCTGGGGATTCTGTTCCCCGACTACCCGGTACTGCGGGTAGATCGCGACAGCACCTCGCGAAAGGACGCGATGAACCAGCTGTTTGCCACGATCCAGAAGGGTCAGCCGTGCATACTGATCGGCACACAAATGCTCGCCAAAGGCCATCATTTTCCCCGGGTGACGCTGGTATCGATTCTGGATGCCGATGGCGGCCTGTTTTCCGGCGACTTCCGCGCCAGCGAGCGCATGGCCCAGTTGATCGTTCAGGTCGCAGGACGTGCAGGCCGGGCCGAAGAGCCGGGCAAGGTGATTATCCAGACCCATCTGGCCGACCACCCGTTACTGATCCAACTGACCGAACAGGGTTACTTCGCCTTCGCCGAGCAGGCCCTGAGCGAACGCCGGGCTGCGGGGCTGCCGCCTTTCGCCCACCTGGCCCTGCTGCGCGCCGAAGCCCACAAACCAGGGCAGGCCGAAGGTTTTCTGGATGAAGCCTGCAGCGAGGCCGAACGCCTGCTGGGTGAGTTGACGCTGGGCGGCATCGAACTGCTCGGCCCGGTGCCCGCACCAATGGAACGCCGCGCAGGACGTTATCGTGCTCAACTGTTATTGCAAGCCAACGCCCGGGCACCGCTGCATCGCTTGCTCAACCAATGGCTGCTGGCCCTTGAACAAATGCCCAGTGGTCGTCAGGTACGTTGGTCGCTGGACGTGGACCCGGTAGACCTTTATTGATGTAACGCAGCGGCAAGCTTCGGGCCTCAAGCTATAAGTGAAAAGCAACGGCCATTGAAGAGCAGCCCCATGCTTGTCGCTTGCGGCTTGCAGCTTGCGGCCCGGAAGACCGATAATCCCCTGTTTTTCCACCTGCGCACTGAAGCGCTACCGCGCTTGCGGTCGAAAGAGAAGACCATGAAAGACACCATTCGCCAGCTTATTCAACAAGCCCTAGCTCAACTCGTCACAGAAGGTGTGTTGCCTGAAGGCCTGACGCCAGCGATTCAGGTGGAAAACGCCCGTGACAAAACCCACGGCGACTTCGCCAGCAACATCGCCATGATGCTGGCCAAGCCTGCAGGCATGAAGCCCCGTGACCTGGCTGAAAAAATCATCGCCGCCCTGCCGGCCGATGAGCAGATCAGCAAGACCGAAATCGCCGGCCCTGGCTTTCTGAACTTTTTCCAGAACACCCAGGCCCTGGCCTCGCGTCTTGATGCCGCACTGGCCGACCCGAAAATCGGCGTGCGCAAAGCCACCCCTGCCATGCGTACCGTGATCGACATGTCCGCGCCCAACCTGGCCAAAGAGATGCACGTGGGCCATTTGCGCTCCACCATCATTGGCGACGGCGTGGCTCGCGTTCTGGAGTTTCTGGGCGACGAAGTGATTCGCCAAAACCACGTAGGCGACTGGGGCACCCAGTTCGGCATGCTGATGGCCTACCTGGAAGAGAACCCGATCACCAGCGACGAGCTGAGTGACCTCGAAAACTTCTACCGTGCAGCCAAGAAACGCTTTGACGAATCACCGGAATTTGCCGATCGCGCCCGTAGCCTGGTGGTCAAGCTGCAAGCCGGCGACCCGGACTGCCTGGCGCTGTGGACCAAGTTCAAGGACATCTCGCTGTCGCACTGCCAGAAAATCTATGAGCAGTTGAACGTAAAACTGACCATGGCCGACGTAATGGGCGAAAGCGCCTACAACGACGATCTGATCAACGTGGTCAACGATCTCAAGGCCAAAGGCATGCTGGTCGAGAGCAACGGCGCTCAGTGCGTGTTCCTCGACGAGTTCAAGAATGCCGAGGGCGAGCCGCTGCCCGTCATCATCGTCAAGGCCGACGGCGGCTATCTTTACGCCACCACTGACTTGGCAGCCATCCGCTACCGCAGCGGCGTATTGAAAGCCGATCGCGCCCTGTATTTTGTCGACCAGCGTCAGGCACTGCACTTCCAGCAAGTATTCGCAGTTGCGCGCAAGGCCGGCTTCATCACCCATCCTATGGAAATGGAACACATGGGCTTCGGCACCATGAACGGCGCCGATGGCCGTCCATTCAAGACCCGGGATGGCGGTACGGTCAAACTGATCGACCTGCTCAACGAAGCCAAAGAACGCGCCTACACGCTGGTTAAAGAGAAAAACCCGGAACTGCCTGAAGACGAACTGCGTGCCATTGCCAAAGTTGTCGGAATTGGCGCGGTAAAATACGCCGACCTGTCCAAGCATCGCACCAGCGACTACAGCTTCAACTTCGACTTGATGCTGAACTTTGAAGGCAATACCGCACCTTACCTGCTGTACGCCTACACCCGCGTTGCAGGCGTGTTCCGCAAACTGGGCAAGGGCTTTGAAGAAGTTCAGGGCCAGATCGTGCTTGAAGCCCCGCAAGAGCAGGAACTGGCAGCCAAACTGGCGCAGTTCGGTGAAGTACTGAACAACGTGGCCGAAAAAGGCACGCCTCACACCCTCTGCACTTACCTGTACGAAGTGGCCGGCCTGTTCTCCAGTTTCTACGAAAATTGCCCGATCCTGAGCGCAGAGGACGAAGCACAGAAACAAAGCCGCTTGCGTCTGGCAGCACTGGCAGGCCGTACTCTCAAGCAAGGCCTGGAACTGCTGGGTCTGGAAACCCTGGAGCGCATGTAAGTTGGCCGCCAAGAAAAAACCAGCACCCAAGCGTGGCGCCAGCCGTTATCAGGCGCCCGCCAAAAAGCCGATCCCGGGCTGGCTATGGATGGCCATCGGCCTGACCGTGGGCGCCTTTATCGTGTTTCTGATGAAGCTCGAACCCGGCCAGGGTGATGATGTCAAACGGGTCAAGCAAGAGCAGCAGAAAGCCACAAAAGTGGCCGAAGCCAACAAAACTGCGCCGAGCCCGACTCAGCCGGTCAAGCCCAAGTACGACTTCTACACCTTGCTGCCCGAGTCTGAAGTGCTCGTGCCCCCGGAAGCCGTACCCGAGAAGACCCTGCCAACACCGCAAACCGCGCCGCTGGCACCGGTAACACCGGCTGAAGCAGCGAAAATCGACACCGCCCGCGCCCAGGCGGCCTTGAGCGGAATCACTCCGCCTCCAGCGCCACCTGTCGTCAAGGCGGCACCGGTAACCAAGTTCTTCCTGCAAGCGGGCTCGTTCCGCAAGCAGGCCGATGCCGAAAAAGTGCGCGCACAAATCATCCTGCTGGGCCAGACCGCTACGGTTGAAGCCGGAACGGTGAAAGACGAGACCTGGTACCGGGTGCTGGTCGGCCCGTTCAGCAATCGCGACCAGTTGACCGTGGCCCAAAAGCAATTGGCAGGTGGCGGGTTCAACAACTTGCTGCTGCAACAGCGACGCTGACAGCAACCGCTCCCACGGGGTTCCACTGCACCCTGTGGGAGCGGGCTTGCTCGCGATGCAGGCGACCCGGAGTGTCAGGGTAATCGCGGTGATGCCATCGCGAGCAAGCCCGCTCCCACCCCACCCTCGCAAAATCCTGCCTCCCCGTTCATCCCCATTCCCTCCCCGCTGTTGAAAAATCCGCGACAACCCCCATATGTATTTCCATCAGGCATTTTCGCCCCGCTGCGTGGAGACTCTCCCTTGACCACCATCGTTTCAGTACGCCGCCACGGCAAAGTCGTCATGGCTGGCGACGGCCAGGTTTCTCTTGGCAATACCGTGATGAAAGGCAACGCGAAAAAAGTCCGTCGCCTCTACCACGGCCAGGTCATCGCCGGTTTCGCCGGTGCCACCGCTGATGCATTCACCCTGTTCGAACGTTTTGAAGGCCAGCTTGAAAAGCACCAGGGCCATCTGGTTCGCGCCGCTGTCGAGTTGGCCAAAGAATGGCGTACCGACCGCTCGCTGAGCCGCCTGGAAGCCATGCTGGCCGTAGCCAACAAGGACGCGTCCTTGATCATCACCGGTAACGGTGACGTGGTTGAGCCAGAAGACGGCTTGATCGCAATGGGTTCGGG
>Ga0302347_1001702_pt1 | contig 25390 bp, 25 predicted proteins | sample PhyWR1_FD_202178 | JGI IMG/M metagenome (GOLD analysis project Ga0302347, IMG submission 202178) | Leaf surface microbial communities from wheat plants in UC Gill Tract Community Farm, Albany, California, United States - DLSL W.R1 (v2)... | ecosystem: Host-associated > Plants > Phyllosphere >...
CAGGCGGGCTCGCGCGACGCGGGCGGATAGTCGTGGCAGACCCACAGCACGGTCTCGGGCGGCAGCTTGAGCAGGCGTTCGATGGAGCGGTAGAGCTGGCGCGCATCGCCGCCCGGAAAATCGGCGCGCGCCGTGCCCACGTCGGGCATGAACAGCGTGTCGCCGACAAACACCGCGCCCCCGATGCGGTAGGCCATGTCCGCCGGCGTGTGGCCCGGCACCCAGAGCGCCGTGGCCTCTACCGCGCCGATCATGAAGGTCTCGCCGTCCTGGAACAGGTGGTCGAACTGGCGGCCGTCGGCCACGAAGTCGGCTTGAAGGTTGAACAGCTTGCCGAAGGTGGTCTGCACCTGGCGGATGCGCTCGCCGATGGCGATGCGCCCGCCCAGGCGCTCCTTGAGGAACTGCGCGCCCGAGAGGTGGTCGGCGTGGGCATGGGTTTCCAGGATCCACTCCAGCCGCAGCCCGTTGCGCTGGACGCAGTCGATCACGCGCTGGGCCGAGGCGCTGGCGGTGTGGCCGGACTTGGCGTCGTAGTCGAGCACCGGGTCGATCGCCGCCGCATGGCCGCTGGCGGTGTCCCAGACCAGGTAAGTCACGGTTCCGGTAGCCGGGTCGAAAAACGCTTCGGTGTGGATGCGGACAGTCATGAAAACTCCATCAATGTATTGATTGATATTATATTGATTAGTATAATGAAGTCAAATCCACCTTCCAGGCACGTCCGCATGAACCTTGAGCCACCCATGATCGATACCGAAACCCTGCGCCGGGGCGCGGCGCAGGCCGTGGCCGCGCTGAAGGTGCTGGCCAACGAGGAGCGGCTGCTGCTGCTGTGCCAGCTCTCGCAGGGCGAGCTGTGCGTGGGCGAGCTGGAGGCGCAGCTGGGCATCCGCCAGCCCACGCTGTCGCAGCAGCTGGGCGTGCTGCGCACCGAAGGCGTGGTCAGCACCCGGCGCGAGGGAAAAAACATCTACTACCGCGTGGCCGACGCCGCCCTGCTGGACATCGTGGCGGTGCTGCACCGCCTGTACTGCCCCAAGGAGCCCCAAAATGACGATTGACTGGAGCCACTTCACGCCCTGGACGGCGCTGGCCGGCGGCGCGCTGATCGGGCTGGCCGCCGCCCTCTTGGTGCTGCTCAACGGCCGCATCGCCGGCATCAGCGGCGTGCTCGGCGGGCTGTTCGGGCCGGCGCGGGGCGACATCGCCTGGCGCGTCGCCTTCGTGCTCGGCCTGGTTGCCGCGCCGCTGGCGTATGGCCTGTTTCAGCCCTTGCCCGCGCCGCAGATTGACGCGGACACCGCCGCCCTCGTTGCCGCCGGCCTGCTGGTCGGCGTGGGCACGCGCTACGGCGCGGGCTGCACCAGCGGGCATGGCGTGTGCGGCCTGTCGCGCCTGTCGCCGCGCTCGCTGGTGGCCACCGGCTGCTTCATGGGCGCGGGCTTTGCCACCGTGTTCGTGCTGCGCCATCTCTTGCGCCTGCAAGGAGCCTGACATGCCGGTCTTCACTTCATTGCTCGCCGGCCTGGTGTTTGGCATCGGCCTGATGGTTTCCGGCATGGCCAATCCGGCCAAGGTGCTCGGTTTTCTCGACCTCTTCGGGCGCTGGGATCCGTCGCTGGCCTTGGTGATGGGCGGCGCGGTCGCAGTGGCGTCGGCCGGTTTTTTCATGGCCCGGCGGCGCGCCGTGTCGCTGCTGGGCGCGGCCATGCGGCTGCCCACATCGCGCCAGATCGACCGCCGGCTGGTCGCGGGCAGCGTGCTGTTTGGCATCGGCTGGGGCATGGCCGGCTTTTGCCCCGGGCCGGCGCTGGTCGCGCTGGGCATGGGCCAGGGCAAGGCGGGGCTGTTCGTGGCGGCCATGCTCGCGGGCATGGCGCTGTTCGAGCTGATCGAGCGGCGCGGGCGGACCCGTTCCGGCCAGCAAACGACTCTTCAGCAGCCAACAGGCCGCTAGCCCAGGCCCTGCTTGGTTTGCCAGCTATGTTTTCAATAGCAGTATTTACCAGGTTGACGCCATGCATGATGTCCCGTTCCACCGATTGGGCGCCAGGGCGGCCCGGCGCCGCGCCAGCGCGCTGAAGGCCCGCGCATGAGCGACACCGCCACCTGGCTGGCCGCCGCCGCGACCGTGCTCGCGCTGCTGGCGCATGAGGCGCTGGCCGCGCTCAGGCAGCGCCGCCAGCCGCAGCGCCTGGCCCGAAGCGCGCATGCCGCGCTGCGCGAGGACTGGTTCGCGGCGGTCTCGGCGCAGCCGGGCGCCGAGCTCCTGGCGGTGCAGACGCTGCGCAACTCGCTGATGTCGGCGACCATGACGGCCTCGACGGCGGCGCTCGGCCTGATGGGAACGGTCTCGCTGGCCGCGCCGTCGCTGGGCGCCAGCCTGGCCGGGGCCGGCGGGCCGGCCTTCACGCCGCGCCTGGCGCTCGAACTCACGCTGATGGCGCTGCTGTTCGCCTCGCTGGCGTGCTCGGCGATGGCGGTGCGCTACTACCACCACGCCAGCTTCATCTGCGCCATGCCGGTGGGCTCGGCGTTCCGGCAGCGCTGGTCAGCCTCGGGCGCGGCCTATGTGCGGCGGGCCGGGCTGCTCTACAGCTGGGGCCTGCGCCACCTGGTGCTGCTGGCGCCGGCCGTGGCTTTTCTCCTGCATCCGCTGGCCGGGCCGGTCGCGGCCGTGGCGGTGGTGCTGGCGCTGCGCAGCCTGGACCGCGTGGGCGGCGCCAGCGAGGCCGGCGCTGCCCCGCCCGGCGCTGCGTAGCCGGATTTTTCGTTGGCCGCTCAGCCCTTGAGCGCGGCGCGCATGGCGTCGATCACCGCCGTGTAGTCGGGCTGGCCGAAGATGGCGCTGCCGGCCACGAACGTGTCGGCGCCGGCGGCGGCCACGCGGGCGATGTTGCCCGCCTTGATGCCGCCATCGACTTCCAGGCGGATGTCGCGGCCCGAGGCGTCGATGCGCTTTCTCGCCTGCTCGACCTTGCGCAGCGCCGAGTCGATGAAGCTCTGGCCGCCAAAGCCGGGGTTCACGCTCATGATGAGGATCAGGTCCAGGTCCTCGATGGTCCAGTCCAGCACGTCCAGCGGCGTGGCCGGGTTGAACACCAGGCCGGCCTGGCAGCCCTTGGCCTTGATCGCCTGCACGCTGCGGTGCACGTGGGCGCTGGCCTCGGGGTGAAAGCTGATGAGGTCGGCGCCGGCGTCGGCGAAGGCGGCGGCCAGCGCGTCCACGGGCTGCACCATCAGGTGCACGTCGATGGGTACGGGCGTGCCGTCGGCGCGCACGCAGTGGGGCTTGAGCGCCTGGCAGACCATCGGGCCGAAGGTCAGGTTGGGCACGTAGTGGTTGTCCATCACGTCGAAGTGGATCCAGTCGGCGCCGGCGGCGATGACGGCCTGAAGCTCCTCGCCCAGCCGGGCAAAGTCGGCGGACAGCAGGGAAGGAGCGATGCGGTAGGTGGGTTGGGTGTGGGGCATGGCCCGGATTGTCGCAGCAAGCGCGCCGGCGGGCGGTCATGCTGCACTGCAGCGCGGAGGCGGTTAACATGCAAAAAAACCACCCTGTCGCCATGCCCAAATACCAATTCTCCTGCGAAGCCGTCCCGCACTACCTGCCCGAGCAGTCCTCGCCCGAGCAGGGCATCTACAGCTTTGCCTACACCATCACCGTCGCCAACACCGGCGAGGTGCCCGCCCAGCTGATCGCGCGGCACTGGATCATCAGCGATGCCAATGGCATGACCGAAGAGGTCAAGGGCCTGGGCGTGGTGGGCCAGCAGCCGCTGCTCAAGCCCGGCGAATCGTTCCAGTACACCAGCGGCTCGCGCCTGCGCACGCCCAGCGGCGCCATGCACGGCAGCTACTTCTGCGTGGCCGAGGACGGCGAGCGCTTTGAGGCGGCGGTTCCGCTGTTCGTGCTCGAAGCCATGAGCGGCGGCGCGCCGGCCCGGCGCGTGCTGCATTGAAGCGCCGCTGCCGCCTGCCGTCATGAAGAACCTGGCCCAGCTGCTCGGCGCGCTGGCGCCCGAGGCCGACCTGGCCGCGCGCCATGTCTGGCTGATCGAGCTGTTCGAGTGGATTCGCGGCGACCGGACCTCGGTGCAGGCGGCCACCGCGCGGGTGCGCGCCTTCATCGACGCCGTGCAGCGCCAGCCCGAGACGCGGGCGCGGCTGCAGGCCTGGTGGGAAACGCTGCTGCAGACCATCGACATCACGCCGCTGCTGGCCGATTTCGGCTTTGCGCCGCGCACCGCCTTTGTCAGCGAGCTGGCCCAGCGGCTGCGGCGCAAGCTGCTGCCCGGCACCCCCGAGACCCTGGATGCGGCCGAGCTGTTCGCGCTGGTGGCGCCCACGCGCTTTGACGCGCAGTGGCTCGGCGCGCTGGACGAGCCGCTGATGGCGCAGCTCACCGCGCTGCTGTCGGCGCAGCCGGCGCGCGACACGCGCCGCTGGCACCACAGCCTGATGGACTCGCTCACCTACTGCACGGCGCAGATCCGCGCCACCGGCTTTGCCCCCGAGCTGCGGCTGCGCATGAACCGCGCCAGCCCGCATGCGCGCGCCTTTCACGCGCTGCCGGCCGACGTGCAGGCGCTGCACAGCGCCTTTTTCCGGCCCGAGCGCGACGAGGCGGCGCTGCAGGCGGCCGTGCGCCAGTACCGCGCGCGGCTGGACGCCTGCCGCCAGGCGGTGGGCAGCATCTACGCGCATCTGGAGGAAAACGGCATCTCGCTGGGCATGGTGTTCCGGCTGCGCCAGTTGCGCGCGCGCATGCTGCGCCTGCGCGAGCTGCTCGACGCCCTGCTCTCGCCCAAGCCGGCCATGACGGCCCTGAAGCTGCTGGCGCGCCGCGCCACCATCGCCCAGGAAGGCAAGAGCATCGGCGCGCTGATCAGCGCCAACTCCAGCCTGCTGTCGGCCAAGATGGCCGAGCGCAGCGCCGAGACCGGCGAGCACTACATCACCCGCAACCGCGCCGAGTACAAGGAGATGCTGGGCAACGCCATGGGCGGCGGGGCCATCACGGCGCTGACGACGCTGCTCAAGTTCATGGTCGCGGGCATCGGCCTGTCGGCCTTCTGGAGCGGCTTCTGGGCCAGCGTCGCCTATGCGGGCTCCTTCATCCTCATCCAGCTGCTGCATTTCACGCTGGCCACCAAGCAGCCGGCCATGACCGCGCCGGCCATGGCCGCCAAGCTCAAGGACATCGACGCGGACGACTCGACGCGCACGCTGGAGGATTTCGTCGACGAGGTCACGCACCTGGTGCGCTCGCAGGTGGCCGCCGTGCTGGGCAACGTCTTCATGGTCGTGCCGGCGGTGCTGCTGGTGAATGCGGCGGTCGTGCTGGCGCTGGGCCGCCCGATGATCAATGCCGACAGCGCCCACCATGTGCTGGACGCGCTGGCGCTGCCCGGGCCGACGCTGCTCTGGGCGGCGCTGACCGGCGTGGTGCTGTTTGCCTCCAGCATGATCGCCGGCTGGGCCGAGAACGCCTTCGTGCTGCACCGCGTGGACTCGGTGCTGCGGCACAACCCGCGCGTGACCGCCGTGCTGGGCAGCGCCCGCGCGGCGCGCTGGTCGGCCTTCATGCGCGAGCACATCTCCGGCTTTGCCTCGAACATCTCGCTCGGGTTCATGCTCGGGCTGATTCCGGCCTTCACCGGCTTTTTCGGCCTGGAGCTCGAACTGCGCCACGTCACCTTGTCCACCGGCCAGCTGGCCGCCGCCGGCGCCTCGCTGGGGCTGGAGGCTTTCCGGCACGCGGCCATCTGGTGGGCCATCGCCTCGATTCCGCTGATCGGCGCGCTCAACCTGGGCGTGAGCTTTTACTTCGCCTTTCGCCTGGCGCTGCAGGCGCACAACGTCAGCCGCCTGGACCGCGCGCGCATCCGCTCGGCCATCTGGCAGCGCTGGCGCCGCCATGCGCTGAGCTTCTTCATTCCGCGCTGACGCCGGGCGCTTGCGTCCTTGTCCTACTCCATGAAGCGGCGAAGGACGGTAAATTCAAGGCGCACTGTTTAGCTTGCGGCACACGCTGCGCCCTGCCGGCTGCTTTCCGGTGCGCCCCTGAACGGGTCTTTGGCCCATCACCGGGCCGTCTTTGGGCCTTGCGTCCTGGCTCGGCCCATCCTTTTTTCCACACCCGCATGGAGACCCCAGGACATGAACGAGATCATGGCGATCTGGGCCGAATGGATCAAGCCATCGGCCGGGCTGCCCACGGTGCAGTGGTCGCTGCTGCTGGCGCTGGCCGCCGCCGTCGGCCACCTGGTGAACCGCTACAGCGGCCTGCCCAAGGTCACCGGCTATTCGGCCGTCGGCACCTTTGCCGGGCTGGCGGGTTTCACCGGCGCGGCCTGGCCGCTGCAGGGCACGGGCCTTTTTCTGCTGGAGCTGGGCGTGGCGGTGGTGCTGTTCGAGGCCGGCGGGCGCATTCCGCTGCGCTGGTTCCGCCACAACCCGATGGTGCTGGTGCAAAGCGCGGCCGAGTCCGGCCTGACGTTTCTTGGCGTGCGCTGGCTGATGCGCCTGATGGGCATGCCCGAGGTGGTGGCCGAGTCGCTGGCGCTGGTGGCCATGGCGGCCTCGCCGGCGGTGCTGGCGCGCGTGGCCATCGACACGCGCGCGGCCGGCCCGGTCACCGAGCGCGCGCTGGTGCTGTCCACGCTGAGCACGCTCTACGCGCTCACGCTGTGCAGCGCGCGCGCGGGCATGCTGCCGCGCGGCGAGGCGGGCCTGTCCAGCACGCTGGTGCCGGTGCTGGTGGTGCTGGGCGTGTCGGTGGTGGTCGGCGCGGCGCAGGCGCTGGTGCTGCGCGTGGCGCTGCGGGTGATGAGCCCGGCCAGCGAGAACACCGCCATCTTGCTGCTGTCCCTGATTGCCGCCGGCGCGGCGCTGGCGGCGCACTTCGGCGGCTCGGCGCCGCTGGCCGCGCTGCTGGGCGGCATGCTGCTCAAGCAGATGAACCCGCGCCCCTGGTCCTGGCCCCGGCAGATGGGCACGGCCTCCTCGATGCTGACCATGCTGATGTTCGTTCTCGTCTCGGTGGTCGCCGCGCAGGCCGACTGGAGCCGCCCGGTGGCCGGGCTGGTGCTCGGGCTGGTGGCGGTGCGCATGCTGGCCAAGGTCGCCGGCGTCTCGCTGGGCAACGCCGGCAGCGGCACCAGCTGGAAGCAAGGCCTGTGGGTGGGCTGCGCCATGTCGCCGATGTCCTCGATCGCCCTGCTGCTGGTGTCGCAGTACGTGGCCGCCTCCAGCGCCATCGGCGGCCAGGTAGCCATGGTGGCGCTGCCCGTCATCCTGCTGATGGAAATGCTGGGCGGCGTGCTGGCCACGCTGGCGCTGTACCGCGCCGGCGAATGCTCGCGCCCCTGGGCGCCGCGGGTGCGCAGCACCGCCACCGGAGTCGTCCATGAGTCTTGAGCCGTTTCAAAAATCCGCCGCGCTGTCGCTGGGCGTGGAGCTGGAGATGCAGCTGGTCAACACCCACGACTACGACCTGGCGCCCTACGCCGAGGACATGCTGCGCCTGATGAGCAAGATCGCACTGCCCGGCGCGGTGGTGCCCGAGATGACGTCGAGCATGATCGAGGTGTCCACCGGCGTGTGCCACACGGCCTCCGAGGTGCTGGGCGAGCTCACGCAGATGCGCGATGCGCTCGTCAGGAGCGCCGACAAGCTCAACATCGCCATCGTCGGCGGCGGCACGCACCCGTTCCAGCAGTGGCACGAGCGGCGCATCTACGACAAGCCGCGCTTTCGCGAGCTCTCGGCGCTCTACGGCTACCTGTCCAAGCAGTTCACCGTCTTCGGCCAGCACGTGCACATCGGCTGCCCCGACGCCGACAGCGCGCTCTTGATGCTGCACCGCATGTCGCGCTACATTCCGCACTTCATCGCCCTGTCGGCCTCCAGCCCCTATGTGCAGGGCCAGGACACGGCCTTCGACTCGGCCCGGCTCAATTCGGTGTTTGCCTTTCCGCTGTCGGGCCGGGCGCCGTTCGCGCTGACCTGGGACGACTTCACGGTGTACTTCAACAAGATGGCGCGCACCGGCGTGGTCAAGAGCATGAAGGATTTCTACTGGGACATCCGGCCCAAGCCGGAGTTCGGCACCATCGAGATCCGCGTCTTCGACACGCCGCTGACCATCGAGCGCGCCACCGCGCTGGCCGGCTACGTGCAGTCGCTGGGCGCCTGGTTCATGGCCGAGCAGCCCTTCACGCCCAGCGAGGACGACTACCTGGTCTACACCTACAACCGCTTCCAGGCCTGCCGCTTCGGCCTGGACGCGGTGTACGTGGACCCGGCCACGGGCGGGCACATGCCGCTGCGCGAGCACATCCTGCTGACCATGGACCGGCTCGCGCCCCACGCGCAGGCCGTGGGCGCCAGCGCCTCGATCGACCTGCTGCGCCACAGCGTCGAGCGCGGCCACAACGACGCGCGCTGGCTGCGCGAGCGCCAGGTTGAGGAGCGCCTGCTGGCCGAGGTGATCCGCCAGGCGGCCGAGCGCTTTCGCGGCGGCGTGGGCCACGCGCCCGAGCCGTGAAAGGCGCGGCCCCTTCAGAAACTGAATGAAAACCCGGGTTGGCGCAGACGGGGCCTGTGCTGACAGCTATTGTTTTCGTAGCGGGCTAAAGTTGCGCCGGTTCACGCGCGCGCGGCCCGGCGCTGGCGCTATGCTTGCCGCCATGGGTGAATTTGACTTGATTGCGCGCTACTTCACGCGCCCCGCCCGCCGCGCCGCCCTCGGCGTGGGCGACGACTGCGCGCTGCTGCAGCCCGCGCCGGGCACGCAGCTGGCTGTTTCCAGCGACATGCTGGTCGAGGGCCGGCATTTCTTTGCCGACGTCGATCCGGCCGCGCTCGGCCACAAGGCGCTGGCCGTCAACCTCTCGGACCTGGCTGCCTGCGGCGCCCGGCCGCTGGCCTTCACGCTGGCCCTGGCCTTGCCGCGCGTGGACGAGGCCTGGCTGGCCGGTTTTTCAGGCGGCCTGCTGGCCCTGGCCGACGCGCATGGCTGCGAGCTGGTCGGCGGCGACACCACGCAGGGGCCGCTGAACATCTGCATCACCGTGTTCGGCGAGGTGCCGGTGGCCAACGGCCGCAGCCAGGCGCTGCTGCGCTCGGGCGCGCGGGCCGGCGACGCGCTGTACGTCAGCGGCACGCTGGGCGATGCGCGGCTGGCGCTGGACGCGCTGCTCGGCCGCATCGAACTGCCGGCCGGGCTGCTGGCGCCAGCCCGGCAGCGGCTGGAGCGTCCGACGCCGCGCGTGGCGCTGGGCCAGGCGCTGCGCGGCGTGGCCTCGGCGGCGCTGGACGTGAGCGACGGCCTGCTGGGCGACCTGCGCCATATCCTGAAAAAATCCGGCGTCGGCGCCACGGTGGACGCCGATGCCGCTTCTAATTTGATAGCAGCTCGCGCTGACTGCGCAAGCGCAGGCGGCCTTTTCGATGCCCAGATTGCGCCCGCGCAATGGCGCGCCTGGGCGCTGGCCGGCGGCGACGACTACGAACTGCTGTTCACCGCGCCCGCCTCGGCGCGCGCGCGCGTGGCCGAGGCGGCCCGCGCCAGCCAGACGCCGGTGACGCGCATCGGCACCATCGACCCCGAACCCGGCCTGCGCGTGGTGGACCGCCAGGGGCTGGCGCTGCCGGGCAACTACGCTTCCTTCGACCATTTCGCCTGAACCTGGCAGCGACACAGGGCGGCCCCAGGGGGCCGATGAAGGCGCTGTTGCGCCGGCCTTGGGGCGGCACCCGCGCCGCCGAAAATCCTTTCCCGGCAAGCACGGGCGCATGTTCCAACCGGGCCAAGCGGCCGGGCCGGCGCATCTTCGTAATAATCCGGTGCATGCCCGCGCCCGAAACTCCCTTTGACCAGCCCGCCTCCGCCAGTCCGGCCACCCGCCCGGCGCACCCGGGCGCCATCCGCCCCACACCAAAGTTCCTGCTGGCGCATCCGGCGCATTTCATCGCGCTCGGCCTGGGCTCGGGCTTGAGCCGGCTGGCGCCCGGCACCGCCGGCACGCTGTGGGCCTGGGTGTCGTTTCTGGTGCTGCAGCGCTGGATGACGACCGCCGGCATCGGCTGGCTGATCGCCGCGTCGATCCCGCTGGGCTGGTGGGCCAGCACGGTCACGGCGCGCAACCTGCGCGTGCTCGACCCGGGCTGCATCGTCTGGGACGAGATCGTCGCCTTCTGGGCGGTGCTGTGGCTGGTGATGCCCACCGGCCTCGTGGGCCAGGCCATCGCCTTTGCGCTGTTTCGCTACTTCGACGCGGCCAAGCCCGGCCCGGTGGGCTGGGCCGACCGGCTTTCGCACGGCGTCGATCCGGCCCACGACCCGCAGGCCTGGACCTGGGCCGGCTTTGGCATCATGTTCGACGACCTGGTGGCCGCCGGCTGCACGCTGCTGGCCATCGCCCTGTGGAGGTTTTTCGCATGACCGATCCGCTGCCTCTGGCGCGCCCCGGCGCCTTGCCGTTGCTATCGAAAAATGAGCTGCCGGCGCAATCACCGCCTGCGCTGGTCGCCGATCTGGCTGAATTTTTGCTGCAAAGGGGATGGCGGCTGGCCAGCGCCGAGAGCTGCACCGGCGGCCTGATCGCGGCGGCCTGCACCGACCTGGCCGGCTCCAGCCGCTGGTTCGAGCGCGGCTTCGTCACCTATTCGAACGAGGCCAAGACCGAGCTGCTGGGCGTCGATGCCGCGCTGATCGGGCGCTGCGGCGCGGTCAGCGAGGAGGTGGCGCGCGCCATGGCCCAGGGCGCGCTGGCGCATTCGCGCGCGCAGGCGGCGCTGTCGGTCACCGGCATCGCCGGGCCGGACGGCGGCAGCGCCGAGAAACCCGTGGGCACCGTCTGGTTCGGCTGGGCGACGCCGTCGGGGGTTTTCAGCGAGATGCGGCGCTTTGGCGGCGACCGCGCCAGCGTGCGCCAGGCCACGGTCTGCCACGCGCTGCAGCGGCTGCGGGCGTTGCTGGCCTGTGCAGCGCCATCGCCCTGACGCGCCCGCCGCCCATCAGGTCAATTTTTCAGCCCAGGCGCTACCACCGCTTCCGGCTGCCCGGGCAGCCGGGGGCGATGTCAGGCTGGCATCGCGCCCGGGCGCCGGGCCCGGTTCTTTTCCAGGGCGGCGCGCCGGTGGTCAATCCTGAGGGCTGTCAGCTGGGCGGTGTACTTCAGCCGCTGCAGCTCGACCGGGTCGGGTTTTTCCTGGGGAAAGAAACTGAAGCAGCACAGCGTGCCGTAGATTTCGCCGCTTTTGAGCACGATGGGCACGCTGAAATGGGTGCCGATGCGAAACGGCAGCGCCTTCTCCAGCGCCGCCGAGGCCGGGTCGGTGCCGGCAAACGCGATGTACTCGGGGAGCCGCCCGTCCACGACGCGCTGGCACCAGCTATTTTCCAGCGGATCGGCGCCGCCGACGGCAATCACCGCATTTTCGGGCGCCGTATCGACATGGCGAAAAACCCGCTGGCCTTCAACGAATTCGGACACGAAAGCCACGTCCATGCTCATGCTTTCGCGCAGGAGCTTCAAGACTTCCGGCACCGCCTCGTCGATCAGGTCGCTGGCGCCGTCGGCGGTGGCCACCAGCAGTCTGGACACTTTGCGTGTCAGGTCGTCGGGTTCAAAGCCCAGCTCAGGCAGTTCCAGCAAGTTGTCCATCGGATTCCCAAAAATTGGCCCCGATTATCAGACAGGCACCGTGCTGGTCCCGGCGCGTGCGGCTTGCGGCACCAGGCCGCCGGGGCTTATTCGAGTGCCTGAACGCGCAGGTCGTGCTGCGCGGCAAACGACTCCAACAACTGTCCGACCTGCGCGTCGTCCAGCGTCGTGGTCAGCTCGACCAACTTGTGCTCCGGGCCCTTGTGGCCGTCGCTCACGGCCACCGTGGCCGCCTCGTCGATGGTGCCCAGCAGGCGCTTGAGCGCCGCGCCCAGCGTGTCCATGACGCCGGCGCGCTCGGCCGGGCTCGCGGCCGAGACGGCCGGGTACTGGATTTCAAAGGAAAAGTGCGTGCGTGGCGCGCTGGCGGCGTTCATGATGCGAGCGTGGCCGACAGCGTGATCTCGGGCACGCTGGCCAGCGCCCTGGACAGCGGGCAGGCCTTTTTCGCGCCTTCGGCGATTTCCTGGAACGTGGCCTCGTCGATGCCTGGCACCACCGCCTTGAGCGTGAGCGCGATGCGGTCGATCAGGAAGCCCTCGCCCTCGGGCACCAGGCGCACCTTGGCCTGGGTATCGACCGACTCGGTGGCAAAGCCGGCCTTGTCGCAGGCGAACGAGAACGCCATGGTGAAGCAGGCCGCGTGCGCCGCGCCCAGCAGCTCCTCGGGGTTGGTGCCGCGCCGGTCGTCCTCGAAGCGGCTGCCAAAGCCGTACGGGTAGCCCTTGAGCGCGTCGGTCTCGGTGCTGATCTGGCCCTGGCCTTTTTTGCCCTGGCCCTGCCAATGGACGGAAGCGGTTTTTTCAGTCATGCGTTGGCTTTCAAAAGAGGTTGCAAGGAAAACCAGTTTGCCCGCCCCGGCGCGGGCACGGCGTCGGACAACGCCGCAAATGCCGGGGCTAGCTTGCCCGGCCGGTTTCCTCATCCTGCAGGCCGCTCATCTGCCCGAGCAGCCGCGCCAGCTCGGGCCGGAGCTGGCGCCGGGCTTCAGGCGCCAGCCCGGCCAGGCTGGCACCCAGGCTCAGGCCGCGCGGCGGCATCGGGGCACCCCGCCGGGCAAAGACGATGCTGTTGCTGCGGTCGGGCGTGGGGATGTCCAGCGCGTTGCCGCCAAAGCTGCGATCGATGCGCCCCAGCAGCAGCGGGTGGTCCGGGTGGTCGTGCTGCAGGTTGACCACCAGCACGCCGCCGGGCGCCAGCGCGCTGTGGCAGTCGTCGTAAAAGCGCTGGCTGCACAGCGCGGCGGGCTGGCCGTCCTCGTTGAAGCCGTCGATCAGCAGCACGTCGCAGCACGGCGCCTGCGTGGCCAGGTAGCGCGCGCCATCGGCAGCGATGACCTGAAAGCGCGCGCCGTCGGACGGCACCTGGAATTGCTCGCGCAGCGCGATCACATGCGGGTTGATCTCCAGCACCGTCATGCGGCTGCCCGGCAAGAACCGGTGGCAAAACCGCGCCAGCGAGCCGCCGCCCAGGCCGACCATGCCGATGTGCGCCGGTGCGCGGTTGAAGAGCAAAAAGCCCATCATGCTGCGCGTGTAGTCCAGCGCCAGCTCCCAGGGGCTGTGCGTGAGCAGGCGGCTTTGCAGCGTGCCCCAGGTGAAATGCAGCGACCGGGCCGCGCCGTCGTCCACCACGAACGGCCGGGTGAACTGCAGCGAGGCGAAGTCGCCCGGCGCGGCGCGCTCGGGCAGGTCCACGCCAGCGCCGGGCGGGGCGCTGGCGGGCGGCAAAAGAGGAAAAGGAGGCACCGGCGGTTGTCCTGTTGAGGTGAAAGCCGAGCCCCGTGCACAAGCGGCCCGCGCGGCCAGATTATCGCGCTGCGCCCGTGCCCGGCGGCCAGGGGGGATGCGCCTGCCTGTCCTGACGGTGGCTGGGCAGCACCCTTGCGCCGGCGCGGGTTTGGCGGCAGACTGGCGCTCACCCCATCATCAACACCGACGGCAGGAGCGTGGCATGACCCCCTGGAGCCCCGAAGAATTCAAGCAAGCGACCCGGCAGGCGTGGGAGCAGTCGGCCGACGGCTGGGACCGCCAGACGCCGCTCATCCACGACTGGCTGCTGGCGGCCACCGAGGAGCTGCTCGACGCGGCCCGCGTCACGCCGGGCATGCGCGTGCTGGACGTGGCCGCCGGCGCGGGCGACCAGACGCTGGCCATCGCCCGGCGCGTCGGGCCGGACGGCCATGTGCTGGCCACCGACATTTCCGAGGCCATGGTGCGGCTGACCCAAGCGCATGCGCGCCAGGCCGGGCTGGCGCACATCGAGGCGCGCGCGGCTGATGCCGAACTGCTGACGGTGCCGGCAGGCAGCTTTGATGCCGCCGTCTGCCGCCTGGGGCTGATGTTCTGCCCGGACCCGGTGCATGCGCTGCGCCAGATGCAGCGCGCTCTGCGGCCCGGCGGGCATGCGGCCGTGCTGGTGTTTTCAGAGCCGCAGCGCAATCCCTGTCTGGGCATCGTCATGTCCACGGCGCTGCGCCATGCCGGCCTGGGGCCGCGCGACCCGTTCCAGCCGGGCGGGCTGCTCAGCCTGGGCAGGCCCGGGCTGCTGGAGGAATGCTTTGCCCAGGCCGGCTTTGACGAGGTGGTTGCCAGCCGCATCCACGCGCCGATGCAGCTGCCCTCGGCGCACGACTACCTGAACTTCGTGCGCACCTCGGCCTCGCCGATCCTGCAGATTTTGGGCCATCTGAACCTGCAGGCGCGCGAAGAGGCCTGGGCCGACATGCAGGAGCAGCTCGATGTCTTTGACCTGCCCGAAGGCGGCTGGGAAGGGCCCAACGAGCTGCTGCTGGTGCGCGGCATGCGGCCGCCGCGCTGAGCGCAGCCGCGCTACGCGGCGCCCTTGCCGTGCATTCCGTCCGCGCCCGCCAGCGCCGGCGCGAGTGCCGGCGGCGTCTGCAGGATGGCCGCCAGCCGGCCCCTGGCCCAGCCGAAGTTCCACATCCACTCGCTCAGCAGCGCCTGCCCCTTGCGCAGATGCAGCGTCCACAGCAGCCCGGCCCACAGCCCAGGCGGCAGCGCCCGGGCCAGCGTCAGCAGCTGCCGGGGCAGCGGCAGGCGGCCCAGCGGGGCGCCGTAGCGCTGGGACAGCCGGGTGTAGTCGCGGCCCCAGTTGTAACCCTGGCGGTACCGGGCTTTCAGGCCCGCGCGCTCGCGGTAATGCACCAGCGCCTTCGGCTCGAAATGCACCGCATAGCCGGCCAGCTGCAGGCGCCAGCAGTACTCCATGTCGTGGCCGATGGGAAAGGTGGTGCTCAGCGGGCCGACACTGTCGTAGAGTTCGCGCCGCAGCCCGCAGCCGCAGCCGCTGGCCAAGAGGTAATGCGGCGGCGCCTCCAGCCGGAACACGCCTTCCGACTGGAAACCCTCGCCCTTGGGCGGGTGCAGCCACTCGGCGTTGAGCTTGCGGTGGTCCAGCCGCGCGGCGACGAAATCGTGCTCGGTCAGCGCCATGCCCAGCTCGTAGAGCCAGTCGGGCGCCACCTCGTCGTCGGCCTCGCAAAAGGCAAACGCGTCGCTCGACGACGCTTTGATGCCGGTGTTGTAGGAGTGCGGCACGCCCAGGCGCGCCGTTCCGGGCACATGCGCCTGCACGATCTGCAGGCCCGGCAGGCGGCCTTGGTAGCTTTCGGCGATGGCCATGGAGTCGTCGGTCGAGCCGTTGTTGACCACGATCACGTCCCAGCCGCCCGGCCAGCGCTGTCGCTCCAGCGCATCGAGCTGCACGGCCAGGGTGTCGGCGCCGTTGTAGCAGGGCAGGATGACGCTCAGCCTCAGGCTGTCGGGCGGGATTTGGTGGGTCATGGGCATCGCTCGTGGTTGGCAACAAGGCAAATTATTGGGCCCTCCCGAACGCCGCACAACGGGGCAATGACCGAGCCTGGATAGAGACTTTGGACTATTGCAATGGGAGCGGGTTTTCCGCTTTTTTGCACGGATTCCCCGCGCAACCGGCGCGGGCGTCCCCCGGCCCGCCCTTCCCGCACCAGGGGTGCACAGCGCGCAAACGCCCGAGCCGCCACCTCTTTTCAGTCAAAACAGCCTTTTGCGCAGGCTGTGCCTGGGCCGTAAGCTACCAAATTCATAGCACTCAGGAAAACGCGTAGCGCAGCCCCACCCAGATGCGCCGGGGCGCGCCGGGCGCGTAGAAGGTGGACTGGCGCAGCGGGTAGCCGCCAGCGCTGGAGCCGCCCAGCGGACGGGCGACGAAATTGCCATTGGCGTCAAAGCCCGTGGCGCCCAGCTGGGCGGCGGTGCTGTACTGCGTGTCGAACAGGTTGTCGATCTGCGCCGTCAGCTGCAGCCGGGGCGTGGCGCGGTAGCTGGCGCCCAGGTTGAACACCGCGTAGCCGGCGCTGCGGCCCGAGCCCAGGTAATACGTGCCGTCGGCCCGGTGCTGGCCGTTTTCGTTGCCGCGCGCCAAGGCGCCGGCCGTGGCCACCATGCTGGCGCTGAGCGAGAAGGCGGGCGTGACCGCGTAGTCGGCAAACAGCTTGAGCATCTGGCGCGGCACCAGCGGGATGCGGTCGCCGGGCTTGATCCGGATGCTGCCGTCCTGGCCCGGCGCGCCGGCGCTGGCCGCGTCGTTGCTACTGTTGCCGCTGCCGTTGACGGTCTCGGCGCTCTGGTAGGTCGCGTCCAGCCAGGTGTACTGCGCGCCCACGCTGAGCCGGCCGGCCTGGTGGCTCAGCCCCAGCTCCAGCCCCTGGCGGCGCGTCTGGCCGAAATTCTCGAAGTAGCCGTAGCCGGCCTGGTTGTCGGCGACGAACAGGATGTCGTCGCGGTTCTCGGCGCGGAACACGCCCGCGTTCCATTGCACATGCCCCGCCGCCGTGCCGCGCAGGCCGGCCTCCACGGTGCGCGTGACGACCTGCCGGAGCGGTGGGTCGCCCGCCATGGCGTTGGGCAGCTTGCACGGCTGGTCGGGGTTGGCGCAGCCCAGCTCGATGGCCGTGGGCGCGCGGCTGCTTTCGCTGTAGCCGGCGTAGGCGTTGAGGGTCTTGCTGGGGCTCCAGGTCAGGCCCACAGCCGGGTTGAAGCGGGAAAAGCGGTGGTCGCCGCCGAGCGAGGCGCTGTCGCCGTCGGCGTGGATCTGGTCGCGGTCCTTGACCGAGGTGGCGTTGTAGCGGCTTGACAGCGTCAGGTGCAGGTTGTCCTGCAGCGCCAGCGTGTCGCTGGCGAACACGCTCCAGGTGCGGGTGCGGCTTGCCAGATCGACGCGGGTGTCGTAGGGCTCGCCGTCCACGTCGCCGCCGCTCACGCCGTCGCCGAAGGCGTTGACGCCGGTGATGCTGCGGTCCGGGTTCAGGTAGCCCAGCTGCGAGGACTGTGCAAACTTGACCCGGCTCGCATCAATGCCGGCGCCGGCCACGAACTGGTTGCGCTTGCCCGCCAGGTCGCCCAGCCAGGTCAGCTGGCCCGAGAGGCCGTAATTTTTCTGCGCCGTCCGCGTGCGGTTGATCAGGCCGTTGCACTTTTCGGCCGGCTCGTCGTTCAGCAGCGCCTGGCCGATGCAGCGCCACTTGGGAAACGGCGTGTTCGCGGCCGTCGCGCCGCTGCTTGGGAAACCGCTGTAGCCGGCCGCCGCCAGCGCGGCGCGTTCGGCGGCGCTGGGCTGGTACACCGATTGGTCGAGCGAATCGTCGTTGATGTCGCCGTTGTAGGTCGAGGTGGCGAGGTCGCGGTAGTAGGCATTGCCAGAAAACAGCAGGTTCTCGCTGACCGCGTGCGTGGCCGCCAGGTTCAGGAGCGTCGAGCGGTTCTGCGTGATGTCGGGCTTGGTATAGACGCTGCTGCGGTGGGCCGCGAGCAGGCCTTGCTCCTGCAGGCCGTTGCCGTTCAGCTGGTTGTCGGCGTGGGCCAGTGTTAGCTTCAGATCGGTCGCGCCGTCGTGCCAGCCGAGCTTGGCGAACAGCTGGCGCACGCTTGAGGGCGAGTCATCGCGCCAGCCGCGCTCCTTGAACAAGTTGGCGTTCAGATACCAGTCCAGGCCCCGGTCGTTGAAGCCGCCGTGCTCGAACTCGACCGCGCGCCGCGCGTGGCTGCCCAGCGTCGTTTCCAGTGACGTGCCCGGGTTGCCGCGCCCGTCCTTGGTCTGCACCGACAGCGCGCCGCCCAGCGTGTTCATGCCAAACAGCGGGTTCGAGCCGGGCATCAGCGTCATCGAGGCAATCGCGCCGCGCGGAATCAGGTCCCAGCTCACCACGTCGCCAAAGGGCTGGTTCATGCGCACGCCGTCCATGTACACCGACAGGCCCTGCGGCGTGCCCAGCAAGGGCGACGCGGTGTAGCCGCGGTAGCTCACGTCGAGCTGAAAGGGGTTGCCCTGCGTCTCGTTGACGTGCACGCTGCCCAGGCGGCGGTTCATGAACTCGCCCAGTTCCAGCGCGCCGCTGGCGGCGATGTCGCGGCGCGTGGCGCTTTGCACCGGCGCGGCCAGTTCATAAAGCGGCTGGCCGATGCCCGGCAGCGGCGTGGCGCCGACGACTTCGACGGTGGCCAGGGATTTTTCGGACTGCTGGGCCTGGGCCTGGGCCGCAAAGGCGAAGGCCGACGCGAGCGCCAGCGCGATGGCCGTGCGCGGGCAGCCGGGCCGTGCGGAAGGGAAAACCGAGGGATTCACAAAAGTCTCCTGGATGTTTTTTAAAGGACGTTGCCGGCCGGTGGGCGCAGCCGGGCCGCGCAAGCGCACCGACTGTAAAAGCGCACGCGCCGCGCGTCTCGGGACAGGCGCACGCCAAAGCCGGGAAAAATTCCCGCCGTGCATGCGCCGTGGTACGAAAGCTGCTGCACAGGCCCATTTGCAGGCAAAGGAACGGGCGATGGACCTCAGGCGACGGCTGGTGGTTTCTCTTGGCGTGATGCTGCTGGCGCTGATGGTGGTGGCCGTACTGGTCAGCCTGCGCTCGCTGCGCAGCGATGTCGGCGCCGAGCTGGCGGCCTCGGAGCAGCTGGTCAAGGTGCTGCTGGGCACGGGGGATCTGGCGCGCGACCTGCCGCCGGCCGAGGCGGCCGAGCGCCTGCAGGCCATTTTGGACAGCGGCTCGCTGCGCCACCTGAGCGTGCGCAGCGGCGCGGCGCCCGCCCCCGAAACCACCGACCCGCAGGCCGACTGGCTGGCCGGCCTGCTGGGCATCGCGCCGGCCGGCGGCGCCGGCCAGCAAGTCCGCGTGGGCGAGCAGATGCTGCTGATCGCGCCCAACCCGGCCTCGGAAATCGAGGAGCGGCTCGGGGACACCGTGCGCCTTTGCATCACGCTGCTGTTCTTTTCTGGAGCAACGCTGCTGCTTGCCTGGTGGTCGGCCGACCGCGCGCTGCGGCCGGTGCGCGAGTTGCAGGCCGGGCTGCAGCGCCTGGCGCGCGGCGAATCCGAGGCGGGCCTGCCGGCCTTTGCGCTGCGCGAGTTCCGCCAGGTCGCCGGCGCCATCGACGCGCTGGCCGCCGCCCTGGCCCATTCGCGCGCGGCGCAGCGGCAACTGGCGCGCCAGCTCATCCAGGTGCAGGAGGACGAGCGCCGCGCGCTGGCGCGCGAGCTGCACGACGAGATGGGCCAGACGCTGACGGCCATCGGCGTGACCGCCGCCTACCTGGAGCGCCACGCCGCCGAACTGGCCCCCGCGCAGATCGCCGAATGCGCGCAGGATGTGCGCCGCGACGTGCGCACCAGCCACGCGCAGCTGCGCGGCATGCTCAAGCGCCTGCGCCCGCACGGCCTGCAGGGGCCGGGGCTGGGCAGCGCGCTGCGCGAACTGCTCACCGGCTGGCAGCAGCGCGCCGGCGCCATCGACTTTCGGCTCGACATGCCTGCCGCAGGACTGCCGCCGCTGGGCGAGGACGCTGCACTGGCGCTCTACCGCGTGGTGCAGGAGGCGCTGACGAACGTCGTGCGGCACAGCGGCGCGGCGCATTGCCGGGTGACCATCGCGGGACACGCCGATGCGCTCACGCTGTGCATCGAGGACGACGGCTGCGGTTTGCCGCCCGGCGGCGCAGCGCCCGGCGGCGGCCTGCTGGGCATCGCCGAGCGGCTCGACATGGTCGGCGCGCGCCTGGCGCTGGAGCCGGCCGCGCCCACGGGCCTGCGCCTTCGCATCACCCTTTCCCTGACCGAAAACCCCCAAGCACAGGACAAAACCCCATGATCCGCATCCTCCTGGTCGATGACCACGCCGTCGTGCGCACCGGCTACCGCCGCCTGCTGGACGCCGAGCCGGGCCTGCAGGTCGTCGGCGAAGCGGCCAGGGCCGACGAGGCCAACGCGCTGGTGCTGCACACCGCGCCCGACGTGGCGCTGGTGGACCTGAGCCTGCGCGGCAGCAGCGGCATCGAGGCGATACGCGGCATGCTGGCGCGACGCCCGGCGCTGCGCGTGCTGGTGCTGTCGATGCACGAGGACGCCGGCCACATCACGCAGGCGCTGCGCAGCGGCGCGCAGGGCTACCTGACCAAGCACTGCGAGCCCGAGGACGTGATCGACGGCATTCGGCGCATCGCGCTGGGCAAGCGCGTGTTCTCGCCCGAGGTGGCGCAACTGCTGGCCGAGGAAGCGCTGGACGGACAGGACGCCTTTGCCCAGCTGACGCCGCGCGAGTTCGAGGTGCTGCGCCTGCATGTGCAGGGCGAGCCGGCCGGCGGCATTGCGGGTGCGCTGCAGCTCAGCCCGAAGACCATCCTCAACAACCTCACGCTGATCCGGCAAAAACTCGGTGTCGAGAACGATTTCAGGCTGTTGCAGCTGGCAGCGCGCCACGGGCTGGTGACGCTGCAGCCCAGCCAGGCGTGACGGCGCAAGCCGCAGGCCCGAAGCCCGGCGCGGCACTAGGCCGGATCAGGCTCTTTTCCAAAGGCCACGCGGATGTGCGCCAGCCTGGCGGCGGCAATGGCGCGCTGGATGTGCTGCATGCCGACCTGCGGCGAGGCATGGATTTCCAGCAGCAGCGCGGGCGACCGCGCATGCCGCGCTTGGAGCACCGCCGGCAGGGCGTCCTCGGCCACGGGCTTGTCGTCCAGGGTCAACACGCCGCTTTCCGAAACGTCCAGGATGGCGTGGATGGTCGGGCTGGGACAGCCGCCCAGCAGCGCCACGAAGGCGGCCAGCGGCAGCAGCCGGGCAAGTGATGGGAAGGTCATGGCGTGGGGTGGGAGGCAAAGCGCAAGTATTGCATGCTGGCGATGAAACCGCCACCCGCGCTACGGCGCTTTAGGATGCGCGGCCGTCTCGGCGCGCGTTGCCTTGCGCCCCGCCTTGAGCAGCGCCCAGCCGCCCGCCAGCATGGCCGCGCCCCAGAGCAAAAAGCCGATGTCCCAGTAGATCCACTGCGCCGGCGGTGCGGTTTCGTTCACATGGTGGATGCCGAGGAGATGGTGGTCCACGATGCCCTCGACCAGGTTGAACAGGCCAAAGCCCATCAGGACGGTGCCCACGAGCATCCTGGCCGACCACCAGACATGGCGGCGGTGCGCCGCGCGCCAGAGCACCGCCAGGCCGGCCACGACGAACAGATAGGTCGAGGCATGAAAGAGCCCGTCCCACAGGGTGTTGAGCTGCAGGTTGCGCACGCTGTCGGCCGGATAGCCGGCGCTGGTGAGCATGTGGTGCCACTGCAGCAGCTGGTGCAGCACGATGCCGTCGAAAAACCCGCCCAGGCCCAGTCCGAGCAGGATGCCGGCGGACACCGGAAAGCGTGGTCGTTCCTCGGGCTTGTCGTGCATGGCGGGCTCCTTTGCAGCCACAGCTTGCCTGGAGCCGGTAGCGCGCGGCGCTGACGGTTTTCAACGCCGGCTGTCGGACAAGCGCGCGTCATGCGGGCGCGGGCAGCGCAAGGCGCCCTGCCCGCCCGGCGGCCAGGGCAGCGGTCCGTCAGGCCAGCAACTTCAGCCCCGGCGGCAGCGACTCGCCCAGCATGCGGCGCTCGGTGGCGGCGTCGAGTTCCATGCGCTCGCGCACCATCGCCAGCCAGACCGGCGGCACCGGCAGCGCGGCCAGCCGCGCCAGAACCTGCTCGCGCAGGGCCGGCGCCAGGTCGCGCGTGCGGTCGTCGGTGACGCGCGCCAGGCTGACGGCGGCAAAGGCGGCGGCGTCCAGGCGTTTCCAGTCCAGGCCCAAGAGGGTCCGCAGCCAGCGCGCGGCCACCTCGGGCGCCACCGCGTCGTGCGAGCTGCCGTGAAACGGCTGGCGCGCGCCGATGCGGCCCAGCGCCCAGAGCGTCAGGCTGTCGCTGGCGGCCTCGGCGCTGGCCTTGTCCGCAGCCTTGCCGCTGGCTTTGGCGGCAGCGGTGACCGTGGCGGCGGACGCGGCGCGCAACCGGCCCAGCAGCCAGTCGCCGATCTCGGCCTTGTAGTCGGCCGGAATGCGCTCCAGCGACGCGCCCAGGCGCAGCATGTCCTCCTCGCTGCCCTTGACGGGCGGCGCGTCGCCGGGCTCCAGGGCATCGCGGTCGGCCTGCAGGTTGAAGGCAAAGTCCTGCAGCAGGCGCAGCTGCTGCGCCGTGTCCAGCCCGCCGGCCACGCGCCGCCACAGCGTCCACCATTCGGCGCAGACCTGCCGGTCGCTGCCGTGCTGCACGCCGGCCTCGAACAGCGGCCAGAGCTGCTGCAGCCGCCAGCCGTCCAGCGCGTCGCCAAAGCCCGGGCGCAGGCAGTAGCCGGCCAGGTTCAGCCAGACGCGCAGGTGCTCGGCCGAGCGCTGCCGGCCCCGGGCGCGCTGCCACAGGGCGTCGAACAGCCGGCGCAGCACGGGCGTGCTCCAGCCCTCGCGCGCCCCCAGTATTTTTTCGAGCTGCTGGCGCAGCTGGCGCACGTCTTTCAGCGGCACGGCCTTGCTGGCGCTGCCGAAGATGCGGTCGATCTTCTCGATGGCTTCGCCCAGACGGGCCGCTGGCGGGCCGTCGGCGGGCGCATCAGGCGCCGCTTCGCCGGCCTCGCGCTCGGCGTGGCGCAGGTCGAATTCGAGCAGCCAGCGCTGGCCGGGGTCAAGCAGGCCGATGCAGTGCATCTCCAGCGTGCCGACTTCGGTCAGGCACGCGGCCAGCTGCACGGCAATGTCCTGGCGGCCGGCGGGCGGCCGGCCGGAAGCTGCGCCGGCCTGGGCAGGCGCAGCGCCTGCCGCTGGCGCGCTGGCGCCTGTTGCTGCGGCAGGATGTTGGGTGCCTGCGGCGGGCGCGGCGGCGGGCTGGAGCACCATCATGATCGGCGGCAGGCGCGCGAACTGCCCTTCGTCCAGCGCCACCAGCTCGCCGGCTTTTGGCGGGCTGCCGGCATCGGCCGCACCGCCTGCACCGTCCGCATGGGGCCTGTCGGCCACGGAACTCAGCAGGTGAAAGCGCACCGGCTGGCCCACGCGCAGGGCGAAGGTGCGGCCTTCGAGCAGCACTTCGCGGCCGGGCTGGCTGCCGCGCGGCAGCACGCAAATGCCGCGCGCCTTGGCGGGATCGCGGCCCTCGTCCAGGCGCAGGAAATAGCTGCGCGCCGAGCCGCCGCCAATGCGCGGCCAAGAGGCGCAGCGGCGCGCCGCGCCAGCCGGCCAGCGTGTCGGCCAGCCGCCGCGCCAGCACCGGCGAGCGGAACACGCCGCCGTTGAGCAGCAGCGTGTCGGGCAGGTGCTGGCCGTGCTGGCGCAAGAACTCGGCAATGTGGCGCGTGATGGCCGCGTCGCGCGCATACGGCAGGCCAAAGGCAACGATGCCGCTGCCGCTGCCGCTGCGGCCATGCCGGGGCTCGGCGTCGGCGCCGACCTGCGGGAAAAAACCGTCCACGATCAGGCGTTCGACGTCCGCGCGCGCCAGGCCGACCGAGCGGCTGCCGCCCACCAGGCGCGCGCCGCCGCCCAGCAGCGTGACCTGCGCCTGCGCGGGCGCATCGCCGGACAGCAGCAGCTCCTTGGCGACGCGGCAGCGCTCCATCAGCTGCGCCAGCCGGCTGGCCGACAGCGGCGGGGCCGGGGCCGCGCCGCAAGCGCCGGCCACGGCAGCGGACGCAGCACCAGAAGTGCCGCAGGCCCCGGCAGCGCCGGGTCCATGTTGTCGCCGCCCAGCATCAGGTGGTTGCCCACGCCAATGCGGGTGAGCCGGGGCTGGTCATTCTCCAGATCGACGTCGATCAGGCTGAGGTCGGTGGTGCCGCCGCCGACATCGCAGACCAGCACGCGCCGCGTGGCCGCCAGTTCGCCGGCCAGGTCGGCCCGGTGGCGCTGCAGCCAGTCGTAAAACGCCGCCTGCGGCTCTTCGAGCAGGCGCAGCGCGGGCAGTCCGGCCAGCCGCGCGGCCTGCAGCGTCAGGGCGCGCGCGGCCTCGTCGAAGGACGCCGGCACGGTCAGCACCAGTTCCTGCCCGGCCAGCGGGCTTTGGGGAAAGCGCGCATCCCAGGCCGCGCGCACATGGCGCAGGTAGCTGGCGCTGGCCTCGACCGGCGAGACCTTGGGCACGTCGGGCGGCGCGCCCCACGGCAGGATGGGTGCGAGCCGGTCCACCGCCGCATGCGACAGCCAGCTCTTGGCGCTGGCCACCAGCCGGCCCGGCGTCTGCGCGCCCAGCCGGCGCGCCAGTTCGCCGATCACCGCCGGCGCTTCAGGCGCTTCAGGCGTGCCGGGCGCGCCGCCAGCGTCCGCTGGCCAGGGCAGCTGCAGCGATGCCGCCGCCAGCTCGCCCGGCGCCGCGTGGTAGCGCGCCGACGGCAGCAGCGCCCGCGCCGCGACCTCGCCGGGCGCGACCAGCTGCTCGATCTCGAACAGCTGGATCAGGCCCGGAGCGGGCGCGGCCGTTTTTTTGCTGGCGCGCGCAGGCTTCAGGGCCGCATAGGCCACGACCGTGTGCGTGGTGCCCAGGTCAATGCCGACGATGTAATGCGGGTTCATTCCAAGCGTTCAGCCAACCAGGCAGCCGCCCTGCCTCACAGCGCCTTCACTATGAAAAGCATAGCTGCAGGTGTAGGCAGCATCTGCGCTGGCGGCACTTTTGATGCTGAAAAAGACATGGCGCGTTGTTTGCCGGGCGCAGCGCCGCATCAGCCAGCCGCGCGCACGTCGAACTCGACCTTCCAGCGCTCGCCGCCCTGCGTGGCGACGGCGGTCAGCTCCAGCGTGCCGGTGTCGGTGGCCACGGCGCGCAGGCGCACCTGCACGACTTCGCCGGCCTGGCGGCCTTCGGCGGGCAGCGTGGCCTGGATCTCGCCGGTTTCCTGCAGCTCGTCCGGCCCCCAGAAATCGAGCAGCGTGCCCAGCGTGTCCTGGCGGCGCACCGACGAGCCAAAGAGGCGCAGGTGCATCGGCTCGCCCACGACCAGGCCGAATTCCTGCGACTGCAGCTCGGCCTCGATGCCTTCTTCCATGCCGAAGGGCGCGATGCACAGCGCTTGGATCGGCGGCTCGAAGCCGGGAATGGCCGGCATCGCCGACTCGACGGCCACATAGTAGGCGCGCGCCGTGCCGCCGCGAATGCGCACGCCCTGCCCGCGCCGCACGTAGCCGTAGTAGGCCGCGCCGCGCGCGACCGCCAAGTCCATGTCGGCGCCGGCCAGCGCCCGGGCCGGCGCGGCATTTTCAGCCGTCAGCCAGCCGTTGAGCGTGTCCAGCGTGCGCCCAGTCAGGAGGCCCGACTTGAACACGCCGCCGTTGAACAGCACCGCCGTCGGGTGCAGAAAGCTGGCGCTGGCATTCACCTGGCCGGCGAAATCCTCCAGCTCGGCGGTGGCGCCGGCCTGCCGGCCCAGGAGCGC